>OKVV01000021.1_pt1 | contig 175535 bp, 128 predicted proteins | sample 1606871 | NCBI WGS metagenome assembly OKVV01 (sample SAMN03281011, study PRJEB24777) | human gut metagenome | isolation source: fecal sample PR176 from 1 month old male Indian infant, caesarean delivered... | place: Singapore | collected 2006-01-13
CGCAGGCCGACGACCACGTCGACACCGGAGTCACGCAGGTTCAACGCATGGGCGTGGCCCTGGGAACCGTAACCGATAACGGCCACCTTCTTGCCATCGAACACGGACAGATCGGCGTCCTTTTCGTACCAGATAGTTGCTGCCATGATTGGCGCTCCTTTTATGTTTTTCGTGATTGCGGGATGGAAAGTCTTCCCGGATTGTTCGCGATGTTCTTCTGTTGTTCGGTTGTTGCGGCGGCTTGCGATTCCTAGGATGTTGCTCCCCCCGGATTGTGTCCGCGGAACTCGCCCCGCCTCTCCTGCGGAACCGTTCTAGTCCCGCTTTCTTTATGGTGGTTGTCGGCGTTCACATAGTGACTATGTTTTTTGCCGAACGGTTTTTCACGGTGGTATCGGCACCCTTACTTGGTGAAATCGACGTCCTTCGTCTCCCTGCAGCTCAACACGGCGACAAGGCAGCACAAGGCCATCACGCCAAGGTACAGGCCCACGGAGTGCACGCCCCAGTGGTGGGACAGCCAGGTGGCGATGGTCGGCACGAACGCTGCGCCGACGATGGCGGCCAGGTTGTAGCCGATGCCAGAGCCGGAGTAACGCACATTGGCGTCGAACAGCTCGGGCAGGAAGGCGCCGATCGGGCCGAATGCCGTGCCCATCAGCGCGAAGCCGATGCACAGGAAGGCGAGGTTGGCCACGAAGTTGCGCTGTCCGACGACCGCGGAATCAAGCAGGAACGGGAACAGCAGCGCGAAGGCCACGAGGCAGCAGGACGAGATGACGATCACGCGCCTACGGCCGAACCTGTCGGCGTTCACGCAGGAGATCATGATGAATGCGGCGAATACGCACACGGCCACCATCAGCATGAACAGATATTCCTGATTGGTGAAGCCGAGGTCGCCACCGCCGTCTTCCACGCTCTTGGTGCCCCATGCGAGCGACCAGGTCGCCAGCGTGTAGAACAGCGTATAGGTCACGGCCACCAGGAACGTGGCCTGGATGACCTGCTTCCAGCTCTTCCTGAAGACTTCGGTAAGCGGCGACTTGACGACCTTCTTCTGCTCCTGCGCCATGCGGAAGATCGGAGTCTCCTCCATCTGCACGCGCACGACCAAGCCGACGATCACCAGCACTGCCGACAGCAGGAACGGCACACGCCAGCCCCAAGAGAGCATGGCCTGGTCATCATTGAAGGTTTCCAGCAGGAAGTAGGTGCCGTTCGACAGGAAGAAGCCGATCGGGGCGCCCAACTCCGGGAAGGAGCCGTAGAGTGCGCGCTTGTCTTCCGGAGCGTTCTCGGTGGCGACCAGAGCCGCTCCGGACCATTCGCCGCCCAGACCGATGCCCTGTACGAAGCGGCACAGACACAGCACGGCCACCGCAACGACGCCCCACTGGTCGTACGTCGGCAGGCATCCGATCAGAAAGGTTGCAATGCCCATGGTGAGCAGAGAGACCACCAACGTGGTCTTACGGCCCATACGGTCACCGAAATGGCCGAACACCAGCGAGCCCAGCGGGCGGGCGATGAACGCGATGGCGAAAGTCAGCAGGCTGGCCAGCAACGCCACGGTCGGGTTGGCGGTGTCTCCGAAGAAGACCTTCGGAAAATAGTTTGCAGCGGCGGTGCCGTATGCGTAGAAGTCGTAGAACTCGATGGCGGTACCGACCATGGAGGCGGCGATTACGGTCTTGACCGAATCGCGCACCATCGCCTGTGCTTTGCCGGCAGCTGTCTCGACTGCACTCATTGATGTACTCCTGTACGTCTCACGCGTTACCGACTCCCAACTTGCGCCGATAACGCTGCTCGTTCTGTTGCCGGCTTCAATCCGCTCCGTTGCCTTCACGCCTTGTGGGCGGCAACGCAAAAGGCCCCGCTTCATGCAGGGCCTTCAACGTGTGTTTCGCGCGCTTCAAACCCTGCCTCCGCTGGCGAGGGATTGAAGCTGTATTGCTCGAATCAGTCCGCCAACGAAAGCGGAATAATAATTCGTGCGGACAGCAGTACGCGTGCAACCATTCCGTTCATCGTGGCGGACCTCCTTTCGCAAAGTCTTGACGTTCGGCGAGCGCTTCGCTCGAACTAAGCGGTAAACATAAGCGCGTCCACTCGCCCTCTCCACCAAAGGTTCACTATGTGGACGCGCGCAATCACTTCAGCAGCATCGTCAGCACGCCGGCCAGCAGCATGAAGCCGATGGCAACGCCGAACAGCGGCAGGTACGCCGCAAGTGCGGTAATCGCAAGCGCACCTGCGATGACGCCAAGCAGCGAGCCGAGCGTATTGGCCACGCTGAAGGCCGCCAGGGAACGGCCGACGGAGCGTACATCCGGCAGAGTCGCTAGATTGAGGCTTTGGCTGGTACCGTCGTACATCGCATAGGCGAAACCGGCGATCAGTGCGTACAGGCCGACGCCGAACAGTTTGTCGGCCATCATGCACGGAGCTGCGGCGCCAATCACGAACAGCATGCAGGAGATGACGGCGGGAACACGGGCGTCTTCGAAGGCACGGGCGATCGGACCGAGCAGCAGCGCGGCCATCAGCGAACCGACGAAAGCGGCGACGGCCATCAACGCCACGACCGCACCGGCACCGGTCAGGCCGTAGCCGGACAGCCCGTCGGCGTCAAGATCGAATGCCGCGAGATACCACTGGTATACGGCAATCAGCGTGGTGGCGGCGACGGCCAGCATGCGTGCGATGAAGGCGACGGCGAATTTCGGCGCATGCTTCGGAGGCCGGTACTGCGAGAAGAACGAGCCCTTGCGCACGCTCTCGCGCGGCATGTAGGTGCTGGAGCCTTCGCGCGGCAGTACGAGCAACGTGACGATGCCGGCCACGATGAACCAGATGGCGAACAGCATGATGCCCGAGCGTGTGGTGCCGTCCCAGCCGGATTCAGCGGGATGCGTGGTGCGGTAGACGGCCACGAGAATGCCGAGCAATTGGCCGAGTGCAAGCCCCATGCCATGCCAGGAATCGGCGCGGTCGCGGAACTTGTCGGGCACGCGTTCGCCGAATGCCGCGGCCAGAGGCATGGCAACCATGGCATAGCCGATTTGCATGAGCAGCCAGAACACGACGACGAGCTGCAGGAGGTCGCATACCGACAGTATCGCCAGTGAAGCGGCGCTCAGGAACGCTCCGCTGATGATCCATGGGGTGCGGCGGCCGAGCGGACCGAAGGTATGGTCGGAGCCGACGGCGATCCAGGCGTTCATGAAGAAGCTCAACATCATGCCGAGCGCCATGGTCAGGGCGAGGCCGGCAACACGCCCGTCGCCGACCAGCTGATCGATACGCTGCGGGATGAGCACGACGTCAAGTGCGGCAATCGGTGCGGCGAACAGCAGTGAGCCGAGCGCGAAGCCCGCAGTGAGGCGGTTGACCTGCAATGTGTTCGGCCTGCTGCCGTCGGGGGCGGTCATCGGGTCGCGCAGATCAAGGAAGGAGGATTCCAGATTCGGCACGGCCGCATCGAGATGCGCGGCCGCGGTCAGCGGTGAACCGCCTTCCGCGAGGCGGGCGGCCTGCACTTCCGGGCGTTCGTTGGAGGCTTCCGGCACACGTGGACGCTGCTGCACGGCCAGACGCTTCAGGGCGGCCTTGGCTTCCGGGGTCAGCGTCTTCTCGTAATCGGGTCGATCGTCGATGCCGGGACGGATGAATACCTGACCGGGCAACGGCTGCGGAGTGGGCATGGTTTCGTTCTGGTTATCGTCAGTCATGGAAAGTCTTCTCTCAGGGGCATATACGCCGATCGCCCGGACACACTGCGTCGGTGCGTTCGGGCGATCGTTTGCGAGAGAAACTATATCAACATGCTGAGAATAATCTCATTTCACATTCTTGATGCGCATGATCAGGAAGGCGGCGATGAGCACGATGACGATGGCCACGCCGAAGACCACGGTGTAGGCGACGACCGGGGTCTTGGAGACGCCCATCACGGCTTTCACGATCACGACGAGAATCGAGGTCATGCCTGAGCCGATCACGGTGGAGAGCGTATTGGCGAGATTCAGGATGCCGAGGTCCTTGCCCGCTTCCTCCGGATTCGGCAGCACGGAGACGTTCAGCGCCTGATCGATGGCGTTATAGATGCCGTAGCCGAGTCCGGCGATGCCCGCGAACAGCAGCATGCCGGTGGCGGAGCGGAAGAGCATGGGCATCAGCGCACCGACGGCGAACAGGCAGCTAGCCAAGGCGACCGGCACTTTGCGCATGCCGATTTTGTCGGTGATCGGACCTGCTGCGACGGCGGCAATCAGGGAGACCACCAGCGTGATGACGGCCATGGTGGCGATAAGCTCCGCCGCCTTGACGTTGGCGCCGGGATCGCCGGCGAACACGTAATCCTGCGCAATGTACAGCTGGTAGGTGTTGATCATCCAGTAGCCGCCCATCATCATGGTGCGGCCGGCGAGCGCGTAGTAGAAGTCGGGCGCGTTCTTCGGCGGACGGAAGCTCATGAGCATGGACCTGACGTTGAGTTCGCCACGGGCCTCGTCGCGATTGGATTTCTCGCGAGGCCAGATAAGCACCACGACGATGCCGGTAAGGCTGAAGATGGCCATGCCCATCATCCAACCGCCGAAGATGCCTGCCTCGCCCTGCTTGAGCAGCTGTGCGCCGACGAAGGAGCCGAGGGTCTGCCCGACGGCAATGCCCGCGCCGTAGAAACCGGAGACGGTGCCGCGGAACTTGTCGGGCACGCGGTCGGACATGGTGGCCACGTATGGGGCGAGCATCATGTTGTAGCCGAGCTGCGCGCAGCACCACAGGATGATGATGAGTGGTTCGGAATGGGTCAGCGAGACGGCGCCGATGCTCAGGCCGGTCACCAGACCGCCGGCGACCATCCACGGAGTGCGCTTGCCGAACCGTGAACGGGTCAGATCGGAGAAGGTGCCGAAGACGATGTTGGCGAGCAGCGCCACCACGGATCCGAAGATGTTGACCAGACCGAGCATGGACTCCTTGCTGGCCGGGTCGATGGATTCGAACACGCGCGGCAGGATGATGGAGCTCAGGGCGACCCACGGGATGGCACAGGCCACGGCGGAGATGGTGAAGCCGATGCCGAGGCGGATGACCTCCGTTTTGGTCGGGCGGTGACCGTCGGCGGAGACCATCGGATCGCGCATGTCCATGAAGGCGGAGGATGGATCCGGTACGGCGGTGTCTACGGCGGCGATGGCACCGAGACCGGAGCCTGCGGCGTCGGATGCCGCGGCGAGATTGGTGGCTTGCACCTGCGCGTCGGTCTGGCTGGCATCCCCGGCTCGACGTTCGGGCATCGATGCCGCCAAACGAGTGACCGCTTCCTTTTGCTCCGGAGTCAAAGTCTTGTCATAATCCGGGCGGTCGTCAATGCCCGGTCGAACGAACTTGTCCATGATAAACCCCTTTTATATGGCCCGACCTCAGTATCGAACCGGTTCGATACTATCTCGGAACCGAGCGTATTTCAATTTTGGGGTCTTCCGCGCGTGTCGAACCGGTTCGATATCGTTTTACGCCTACGGAAAACCCACCATTCCCCGATGTTCCCTACCAAGGCGCACAACGTCATGCCACGCATGCAGGTATGAAAAAGGCCCGGATGCGCAACTCGATTCGCATCCGGACCCGTCTGCATGCGACGTGCGGCCACATCATGGACATATGCGACCGCACATCATGACTTAGCCCTTCACCGCGCCGGAGGTGACGCCTTCGACGATGTACCGCTGCAGGAACAGGTACAGGATGAGGATCGGCAGCATGGCCAGCAGCAGGGCCGCCATGATCAGGCCGATGTCATTGGAGTAGGTGCCATAGAAGATCTGGGTCGCGATCGGAATGGTGTACAGTTCGCGACGACCCAAGACCAAGGACGGCAACAGGTAGTCGTTCCAGAAAGCCATGGCGTCGATGATGGCGACCGTGGCGACGGTCGGCTTGAGCAGCGGGAACACGATGGTCCAGAATGTACGCCACTTGGAACAGCCATCGATGCTGGCCGCCTCCTCAAGCTCGTTCGGGATGTTCGTCTTGATGGCGCCGTGGAACATGAACACCGCCAACGACACCGAGAAGCCGGTATGCATGAGGATCAGCGTGATGCGGCTGTTCAGCACGTTGAGCAGACCGCCATACACGGAGACCAACGGCACCATGAGCACCTGGAACGGAATGACCATGGAGGCCACCATAAGTGCGAAGACAGCGCCGCCGAACCTCCACGAAGGATTGCGCACGATCACGTACGCGCACATCGCGGAGAACAGGATGGTCAGGATGGTGGCGCTGATGGTGATGATCGCCGAGTTGCCAAACACGGTGAGGAAGTTCATCTTCTCCATCGCCCTAGGGAAGTTGTCCAGGGTAAAGCCGTGCTTGCCGATTAGGGCGAGCGGCTCCGTGTTGATGTCCGCCTTCGTCTTGAAGACGTTGATCACGACGAGGATGAACGGAGCGATGAACAGCAGCAGCACGATCGTCAATACGACGACCATCAGTGCGTGCAGAACCTTGGTGCGAGTGCTGACTTGACCTTCCATTACGCTGCCACCTCACCCTTCTTGCCGAAGTACACCTGCAGCATGCCGATTACTGCGCAGACGATGAAGAGGACCAACGCCTCCGCCTGACCGGTGCCATAGTTCTTGTAAACGAATGCCTGATTGTAGACGTGCATGGCCGCGAGCACCGACTGATTGAACGGCTCACCCTTGGTCAGCGAGAGGTTCAGGTCGTAGACCATGAAGCAGCGGGTGGTGCTCAGGAAGATGCACTGCACGAAGGAGGCGCGCATCAGCGGGATGACCACGTGCCACATGGCCTTGCCCTTGTTGCAGCCATCGATCATGGCCGCTTCCTTCAGGCTCTGATCCACGCTCATGAAGCCGGCCACGTAGATCAGCATCATGTAGCCCGCGTACTGCCAGACCGATACGAGAATCAGGCAGAACATCGCGCCGTTCGGCGTGGACAGCAACGATGCGTGATCGGATTGGGTGGCCGCTTCGGCGATGGCGACGAAGGCACGGTTGAACACGAACTTCCACACGTAGCCCAGCACGATGCCGCCGATGAGGTTCGGAATGAAGAAGCCCGCGCGGAAGAAGTTCTGCCCCTTGATGCCGCTGGTCACCATGTAGGCCAGCAGGAAGGCGACGATGTTGACGAGTACGACCGCAATGACGGAGTAGACGAAGGTGCGGCCGAGCGACTGCCAGTACGCGGTGTCGGCGATGGCCGTCTTGTAGTTGTCGAGACCGACGAACGGCTTCTTCGCCGAAACGCCGTCCCAGCTGGTGAAGGTCAGGTACAGGCCATAGAAGAACGGCAGGATCACGACGGCGAAGAACAGGATCGTCGCCGGGCCGCCGAACATCAGATACTGGCCGATTTTGTAGGAAAGCTTATTCTGCTTCATGATGAATCCCATCCATGCCGGCGATGCAGGGGCCGCCGCCGGTGCCGACGACGACCCCCGCATCATGGTGCATTACCCGGCGAATCAGGCGGATTCGCCCGTGAACTTGGCGGTCTTCCAGTAATCCTGGATGTCCTTGGCGAGGGTTGCGCGGTCCTCTTCGCCGGCAAGCCACTTCTGGAACTTGGCACCCAGCACGGAGTAGTGATCGTCCGGCAGGTAGTTGTAGTTCGGGATGAGCTTGCCACTGTCGGCATAGGACTTCACGGACTTGCTCAGCGGGTCGGCGACCTCGAGGGTGTTGCTCTTGAACGGGGAGACCAAGGCGGCTTCATTGGTAATGAATTCCTGGCCGTCCTTGTCTTCGGCAAGCCAAGTCAGAAACTCCTTGGCGGCCTTGCGCTGCGCGTCGGAGGTGTTGTCGGAGGAGTCGATGAAGAAGTACTTGGAACCGCCACCGACGAGCTTCTCATTGGTGCCGTCGTCCATGTTCTGCGGAACCGGCATGAGTCCCATGTTCTTGGAGTAGTCATACTGGTTGATCACGGACCAATCCCAGTTGCCGCCGAACATGAAGGCGATCTCGCCCTCGGCCAGTTTCTGCTCGGTCACCTCGCGTTCAGCGGAGATGGCGGAGGACTTGGCGTAGTTGTTCTCCTTCATCACGTCGAAGAAGTTCATCAGGGAGGTCCACTTGGCATTGGAGTTGAGATCGACCTTGCCGGCCTTCATGTCGAGCAGGAATGCGTTCGGATCTTCCTGCTCCTCGTAGACCTCAGGCAGGAAGTGGGCCGCCAAGGACCAGTCTTCCTTCATTACGCCGGTCGGGGAGGTCATGCCGCCGTCCTTGAGCTCCTGAATGAGTTCCTTGAAGGAGTCAAGGGTCTTGTAGTCCTCCGGCTTGAACTCCTTGCCGGTAATCTTCTTGATGGCGTCGGCGTTGTAGATCAGGCCACGAGCCTCAATGGAGACCGGGTAGCCGTAGGTCTTGCCGTCGATGCTGATGGCGTAGTCGGTGTCTTTGACCCAGCTCTGGTCGGACAGGTCGACGGCGTGTTCCTTAGCCAGAGAGTAGACATCCTTGGCGTCGACCATGGAGATGGTGTATGGATCCTTGGAGGCGTACTTGGTGGCAAGATGGGCGGCGACGGTGTCGTTGGAGTAGTAGACCTCGACGTCCACGCCCTTCTCCTTGGAGTACTTCTTGGCCATCTCCTCCATCTGGCTTTCGATTTCGACCTTGGAGTTGAAGATGGTGATCTTAGTGCCGCTGGAGTTCGAAGATCCGCCTCCACACGCGCCCAGCATGCCGACGGCCATCAGCGAAGCGATGACGGCGGCGCCGGCCTTCTTCCACGAAAAAAGTGTTCTCATTGCCAATCCCTTTCTATTTCCACTGTTCATCAGGCAACACTGCCTCATGAGGTGTGAGGAGGAACCTCCGACTCGCGCCGTCGGAAATTTTCCGTCCTGAGCAATAAGTGTATCAACTGCTTCAAAACTGTCAAACCGGTTCGATAAAACCCGGTTTTCCAACCTTTCACCAGCGTGTCGCGTCAAAGGTTTGACGTGTTGCAAATACTGCCATTTTGGACTTTAGAAAAGGCCTTACCTCACGTTATGATGGCACTAGATACCCCCATCAATCTGCAGTTCACAGCACACTGCAAGGCGATAATCACAACCAGCCAATCAAGGGAGATTTTATGGCAGACTGGCTAAATAACGCGATTTTCTACGAAGTCTATCCGCAGTCTTTTCGGGACTCCGACGGCGACGGCATCGGGGATTTTCGAGGCATCATCAGCAAACTCGAATACATCCGCAATCTCGGCTGCAATGCAATCTGGATCAATCCCTGCTTCGACTCGTCGTTCTACGACGCCGGCTACGACGTACGCGACTACTACACCGTCGCGGCGCGCTACGGCAGCAACGAAGACCTCGCAGCGGTGTTCGAGCATGCACACGAACTCGGCATGCACGTACTGCTCGATCTGGTGCCGGGTCATACTGCCATCGACAACCCCTGGTTCAAGGAATCCTGCAAGGACGAACACAACGCATGGACCGACCGCTACATCTGGCGGCCGATGAGCCAATCCCCCGACCTGAATTCGCCATATGCATCGATTCGCGGCTTTCTGGGCGGCATCGCCGAACGCCCGGACGCGGCCGCCGTCAACTGCTTCTCCACGCAGGTCTGCCTGAACTACGGCTTCGGCACCGTGACCGAAGACTGGCAGTTCGCTGCGGATTCACCCGAAGCGCAGGCCGGACGCCTGCTCATTCAAGACATCATGGACTTTTGGCTGGGCTTGGGTTGCGACGGCTTCCGCGTAGACATGGCGGGCAGTCTGGTCAAAGAGGATCCGGAACACCGTTGGACGTCGAAACTGTGGCGGCAGGTGCGTGCCCACCTGGACGAAACGCACCCGGAAGCGGTGCTCGTTTCGGAATGGGGCAATCCCCGTGAGGCGCTGCACGCCGGCTTCGACATGGACTTCCTGCTGCATTTCGGGCCGTCACACTACCTCGACCTGTTCCGGGAGAATCCGTATTTCTCCGCCTCGGCGAACGGCGACATCAAGGCGTTCGCCGACACATACCGGAAGATGCTCACCGACACCGCAGGCGACGGCTACATCTGCATTCCGTCGGGCAACCATGACATGATCCGCATGCGCGACACCCTGACACCCGCCGAAATGAAACTTGCATTCGCGTTCCTGCTGACCATGCCGGGTTGCCCGTTCATCTACTACGGCGACGAAATCGGCATGCGCTACGCACACGGACTCAAATCCAAGGAAGGCGGCTACGAACGAACCGGTTCGCGTACGCCGATGCAATGGGACCACTCGACCAACGCAGGATTCTCATCCGCGCGGCGGGAAAGCCTGTACCTGCCGATCGATGACGCCGCAGACGCGCCGAACGTGGCTTCACAGGAGACGGATTCCGATTCGCTGTTGCGCACGGTACGCGCCCTGAACGCCCTCCGCATGGCGCACCCGGCGCTACAGGCGGACGGCGGCATCGAATTCCTGCACGCCGAAGACCACGCATACCCGCTGGTATACGCAAGAACGGTCGACGAACCCGATGCCGCGAATCCCAGCGAGCGCATCATCGTGGCCATCAATCCATCGCCCTCAGACGCACGCTGCACACTATCGGCGGCGTATGGCGATGCGATCGGCGCAGCGGAAGACGACGTGCTGTTTCACATCGGAACCGTCGCCGGCGTCGACGAAGGCGAGCTGCACGTACCGGCAGGTAGCGCGACCATCTTCAGATGCCGGTCATGATCGCGGAATCGTCCGGCCTCCTGTGTCAATCTCACCGTCGATACGCCGGAAAATCCAGTTGTAGATCCAAGCGCAGCAATACTGCGGCAACGTGACGCCCATCAACAGCAGCAGCGGAATCATATAGACGAAGAACTGCATATACAGCACGGCGAAACCGACGAGGATCACCAGCATGCACAAGGTGCGTGGAAAGAAGCCGAGCGCAAGTTTGGCGGCGTTCCGCAGATGCACCGGAGTGGGGTCTTCGTAGCGTGACAGCAGTGGGAAAAAATACTGCGCAATGGTGATGACCACCAGTCCCGCAAAGGCGACGCAGGCGACAAGCGGGCCACGCATGGACGTCATCGACCATGCGAGTATGCCATCGACGGCAAGCACGACGGCGGCAAGCAGCAATCCGAGCCAAGGCAGGAGCGACTGCCTGAAATTACGTTTGAACGACTCGAAAAACTGGCGTGCAACGTACGTCTCCTCATGGCGGACCATACGCCACAGCACGCTGTGCATGGCCGTGAACGCGGCGCCGGCGGTGACGATCGGAATGCAGCACAGCAGCGTGAGTACGTTAAGGATGATTAGGTCGAACAGTACGCCCATGATGGCGAAGAACATGTTGTTCTGATCGAAGAGCTTTGACATCTTTGGCATGGTGCTCACCTTACATGCAAGGGCCGGATACGGGCCGCATCGTCCGAAATGCCGAATTGTCCCTCCCACGCCTGCCGGCACGGGAGGGACAATGGCGGATGCAGGCCCGTATGTCAGGCGACGACCGGCGGCTCGGCAATCAGATCGTCGGTACGGTGATCGCCGGCGGCATCGGTCCACGCGAGCGTGGCAACCGAAGCGGTGTTGTCGACGCCAAGACCCTTGCCTGGCTCGAAGGTGAGCGTGGCGGAGGTGGCGTCGCCCTTCCAGGTGAAGCTGATGGACGTGTCGCCATCGGCCTCGTAGGAGAATTCACCGTCGAAGGCGTCGAGCTCGTTGCGGAACTTCGCCAAGGCATTCAGCGCCTTGACGACCGGGCGTTCGAGATTCTCGTCGATCTCCGCGGTGGAGTAGTAGTGGCGGTTGATGTCGCGGCCGTTGTTGGTCTTCCTCAGCAGCTCCATGTCGTTCCTGCCGGCGAGGGCGCCGACGTAATAGACCTGGGGGACGCCCGGCAGGAAGAACTGCACGGCGCGGGCGGCGATGTAGTGCTGGTCGTTGCATCCCAATGCCGAGTAGTAAGTGCTGTTGACCTGGTACAGGTCGAGATTGGAGGCGGCGGCACCGGTCGCAGCCTGGGACTCGCCATGGGTGTTGGCGTGAATGGCGTTGACGAGGTTGTCGACGTCCTCATCCGGCACAAGGCCCTTGAGCGAACGATCCAGCTGATCGGAGCCGATGTCGATCACGCCGATGCCATCGTGCGTATCGAGCACGGTGACGGCATTGTTCGGACGGATGTCGGTCCAGTGCGCGACCGGCTCGACATGACCCGTATTCAGCGAGTGCAGCAGCAGCGGCGGCAGGGCGAAATCGTAGACGCGATCGACCTTCGAGGCGATCTCGACCTGCTTCTTGTAGTAGGAATGCACTTCGATGAGAATCTCGAGACCACGCTTGACGCCCTCTTCGCGCAGGCGGGAGATCAGCTTGAAGGTCTTCGGGGTCATGAAGCAGCTGGTGCCGGCCTCTTTGGCGCCGTAGCCGACGGCGTCGAGACGGATGTGGCTCACATGCGAGGCTGCCATCTGGTCGAAAATCGACATGAGGTATTCCCAACCCTTGTCGGAGTCGGTGTCGATGTCGACCTGCTGCGGGGTGAAGCTCACCCACACCAGACGGGTCTTGCCGGCGAACTTGTAGTGAGTGAACGGCAGACCCGGACGCGGACGGTAAATGCCGGCCAGATCCTCTTCGGTGGCGCCGTTCGGGAAGACGGAGCTCATGGTCAGGAACATCGGGTAGTACTCGGATTCCTCACCGTTGGCGAGCACGTCCTGGAACTGCTCGGATTCCCAGCTCATGTGGTTGACGATGGCGTCGACCATGATGTCGTGGGTCGTGGAAAGCTCGGCGACATCGTCCCAGTCGCCGAGCCGCGGATCGACCTTGGTGTGGTCGATCGGGTCAAAACCCGCGTCGGCGCCATCGAACGGGGTGAAAAACGGCAGGATATGCACGCCGTCGTACACGCCGTCGAAGCGGGTGCGCAGGATATCGGTCATCGACTTGATGGTGCCGTCGCCCAAACGGTCAGCATAAGTGATGAGCTGCACTTTGTTCTTCATGGGACCTCCCTCGGTTCCAAATCATGATTGTTTGCGATTGTTCAACGGCGGATATCGTCCACCCTGAATATCGAACCGGTTCGATATTACCGCCGAACAGGCATCGTTGTCCAGTCGAGAACAGCCCGTCGGCGTGTCAGACCAGCTCGATGCGTCACCGGCGCGCGACGGATGCGAGCGCCGTGATCTCCGCGAAATAACGGTCGGAATCAAGGCCATCCACAGTCGCAACATTCGTCATATGCACACCATCAAGCCCACCGTGCGCAACAATCGCATCCAATACCACGCGCTGCCACTCGACCTCCATATACGGATCCACCTCCGTGCGGCCTAACGCGCGCATGGCACACACCAACGCATGAGCGCCCCAATTCGACGTGCCCGCCACCACAAGCTGGTCCGTCGACACCGTGCACGCGATATCCATACCGTGGTCCACCACGCCCTCGATGGCATAATCCTCGACGCGGCCCATGCCGATTTCATTGCCGCCGTCACCCACTCCGATGGTATGCAGTCCCATGAGAGTCAATTGGCTGAGGGGCGCGGTCCATTCAGTGATGTCAATGCCGCGCATGTTGTGCGGATTACCGTCGCGGGCAGGACCTACGCGCTCGATGTAGATCAGGGTGCTGATGCCTTCGGCGCGCACCAGGTCGATCACGCGATTCAGCCAGGCATCGAACAGGGTGCCGCCGTGTGCCCGTTTGTCCGATTCTCCCGAATCAGACAAACGCGGGGCACTGTTCATGCTCCAATTGTCCGATTCTGGAGAATCGGACACATCAGGTGCGATGAGCACATGGTCCTCCGGCAGGAATCCCAACGCCGCCGGGCGGATCACCGGTTCGCAGCATTCGTCGCTGACCAGCCATGCGTCTCCGCCAATCGCACGCAACGCCATGCACACCTCCAACGCACCCAACGGACCGTCCGTCTCGGCGGCCGGCTGGTCGGCCTTCGGAATGAAGAATCCGGTAACCACCAGCGCCCGGGCCGGCAGACCGTTCCTACCGGAACGCCCTGTTCTGCCGGAAACCAAATGACGGGCGGCATGAAACAGGTCGCCGCGGGAATACGTCATCAACGTCTCCGAGCCGCGACCGACATCGCAAGCGGCCATGTTCGCGATTCTCGCAATGGTCGGGTAGTGCCGCCAATCCAAAATGCTTGTACGCATGTTCCTCTCCTCCAAGACGTTCGCATACGCAAGTGCAGACTATTCGATGAATCCCAGATTCTCGCCATATTGGGCGAAATCGCCGACCTTCGCGGACCGATGCAGCGTACCCGATGCGGACGCCGCGATTTCGGTCTCCATCTTCATGGCCTCAAGCACCACGATCGGTTCTCCCTCGCATACCTGCGCGCCGTCATCAGCCAGCCAACGGACCAAGGTGCCAGTGATCGTGGATTCAAGAGGCGTACCTCCGCCATGGTTGTCCGATTCACCAGAATCGGACATTCGCGGGGCAAGAAACGCACTCTGCATGTCCGATTCACCAGAATCGGACAAACCTGCAGCCAAGGAGGCGAGCGAGGCAAGCCCCGCAGGCAAGCCGAGACGTACGCGCCGCCCCTCAATCTCAATCCAGCTTTCAACGGGATCCGTCGGCGCGGCACGTCTACCGCAGGCTCCTCCCGACAACGCCGCAACATCAACCGATGGCAGGAACTCCTCCTCAATCCAACGGGTGTACACGCCGAAGTCGCCATCTTCCGCAACAAAAGCGGGCTGCTCAAGCACCGCCCTGTCAAACGGAACAACCGTCGGAATGCCGGCAACCGCAATCTCAGCCAATGCGCGGCGGGCGCGGGCCAGGCAAACTTCGCGCGAAGGCGCGGCAATCACCAGCTTGGCCAGCATTGAATCGAATTGACCGGGAATCGCACCGCCGGCTGCGACACCGGAATCAAAACGAACGCCGATGCCGGTCGGCACCCGCAATCCATCAACGGTGCCGGGAAAAGGAACGAAACCCAACGCCGGATCCTCCGCGTTAATACGGAATTCGATGGCGTGACCATGCACGGCAGGCGTGCAGCCGTATTCCAGACCGAGAATCTCGCGAATCCTCGCGCCTTCGGCAATCGCAAGCTGTGCCGCGACCAGATCGACGCCTGTCACCGCCTCCGTAACAGGATGTTCCACCTGAATACGCGTGTTAACCTCCATGAACGACATGGTGCCGTCCGGATCAACGAGAAACTCCACCGTTCCGGCACTCTCGTAGCACGCCTTCTTACAGATGGCGACGGCCGCCGATTCAAGCCGCCGCGTGATCTCATCCGGCAGGAACGGAGCCGGCGCCTCCTCGATAAGCTTCTGATTGCGACGCTGCAGCGAACAATCACGCGTGCCGACTGCGACAACGCTGCCGGTTCGGTCGCCCAACACCTGCACCTCCACATGACGGGGACGTGCCAGAAAACGTTCGATGAAGCAATCCCCGTTGCCGAACGCAAGCTCGGCCTCATGCGTGGCCGACATGAACGCCTCGCGCACATCTTCCAGCCGGTGCACGACCTTCAAGCCTCGCCCGCCGCCGCCATACACGGCTTTGATGGCCAGCGGAAGGCCATGTCGCTCAGCGAATGCCACGACCTCGGACGGATCGCGTACGGGCTCGGTGGTGCCAGGGGCCATAGGTGCGCCCACTTCGGCCGCGATACGCCGGGCCTCGACTTTGGAGCCGAGCATGCGGATGGTGTCGGCTCCCGGCCCGATCCATGCCATGCCGGCGGCGGCCACCGCTTCGGCAAAGTCCGCGTTTTCGGCAAGAAACCCGTAGCCGGGATGTATGGCGTCGGCATGCGCTTTTTTGGCGGTCTCTATAATCGCGTCAATGTTGAGATACGTGCTTTTCGCATCCGCCCCATGCAGCGCATAGGACTCGTCGGCCAAGTGTACGAACAGCGCGTCGGCATCCGGATCGGCGTAAGCTGCAATGGCCGTACGACCGGTGTCATGGCACGCGTGGATGATGCGCACCGCGATCTCGCCGCGGTTGGCGATCAGGATTCGCTGCAGTCTGGGCATTACCGGGCCTCCCTATGCTCTTGTGATTGTGTGTTCTGTTTGTCCGATTCTGGAGAATCGGACATTCGGAAGCGAATTTTGGCGCCCGGCGGTAGCTGCCCGGCTAGAATCAGCGATTCAGACGTCAGCACGGCAATGACCGGATAGCCTCCGGTCACGGGTTGGTCGCGCAGGAAAATGACCGGTTGACCGCTCGTCGGCACCTCGATGGAGCCCGGCAACGTTGCCTCGCTCGCCAATTCCGTAGCATCACGCCGTTCCAGCGAACGTTCGCCTTGCAAGCGCAGCCCTACACGGTTCGATTGCGCGGTGACCGTCCAAATCTGGTCGAAAAAGTCGCTGATTCCCGTCGCGGTGAACCAGTCGTCGCGCGGCCCCAAACACACATGCAGCTCCGTAATGTCGCCGGATTTCGGTAGATGCTCGGGCCATGGTTCCGGTAGACCTACGCTGTTTCCATGCCCGCCGTTTGGGCGCGGGCCACGCACCGTTGATGGATGGCGTCCGGTCGGCGAAAGCACCGGTAGGAGCTGCCCAGCCGCGACCGGCTTGGGTCCGATGCCGCTCATGGTGTCGGTTGCAGCGGAGCCGAGCGAGCGGGCCACGTCAAATCCGCCGCGTACCGCCAGATAGTCGCGCAATCCGCTGGTCGGAACGCCGATTTCGATGACTTCGCCGTCACGCAACAGCATGGCCTCCTGCCGAATCACGACGGTACGTTCGGATGCATGCGACTGGTTTCCCGCATTACGTTGCACACCCAAGCCACTGTTCCATGTGGCTTTGCCGATGATGGTGATTGGTGCGGGAGCACCGGCCACGGCCACGACCATATCGCCGTGTGCTGTAAAACGCACTCCTCCGCCGGTGATTTCCAGAACAGGAACATCCTTGGGATTGCCAACCAATGCGTTGGCGAGATGGGAGGAGCGTGAATCGGCCGCACCCGAACCGGTCACACCCATATCCGCCGCGCACCGCCCGTCATCTTGGAAAGTGGTGAGCAGGCCCGGGCGAGTGGCCTCCAACGCAGTGGTCGCCATGATGGATGAATCTGGGCCGCACCGTTTGTCCGATTCTGGAGAATCGGACAACTGTAATGCCAAAATCCGGTCCTGTTTGTCCGATTCTCCAGAATCGGACAAACAGGAGGCAGTTCCGGCCACAACACGCTCTCGCACGGGAGTGAACCGTACAGCATCACCCGGCTGCAACAGCGCAGGCGGGTCGGCATGCTCATCCCACATCGTCTTTTCGGTGTGACCGAGCAACTGCCAGCCTCCGGAGCTCACACGTGGGTAGACACCGGAAAAGGTGCCGGCCAATCCCACCGCACCGGCGGGAACGCTCAAACGTGGCACTTTGCGGCGCGGAACATCGAAGATTTCGTCGCCACCGGTCAGGTAGGCGAAACCTGGTGCGAAGCCAACGAATGCGACCGACCATGCGTGGGCGCAGTGCCGCGCAATGACCTGCGGCACGGAAACACCAAGCAATTGGGCTATGTCAGCTAGATCCTCACCGTCATAAATCACTGGAATCTCAACGGTTCGCGAGCGCCGGCACACATCGGTGGAAACATCCAGCGCGCGCACCGCGGCGATGATGTCGGCGCGGGATGCGAGCAGCGGGTCGAATGAGATTAGAATCGTGCAGGCTGCGGGAATCAGCTGGGTCACGGCGTCCAGAGCGTTGCTGCCCGGTATGCCCGCAGCCTTGGAGGAACGTAGCGCGGCGAATACGCGCAGGGTCTCGTCGAGATCGGCGAGACCCACCAGCACGCCACTGTCGCCGCAGGTCCGAAATCTCATGATTGCCGGCCAATCGAGGATGATATGCCGTCACGCGCAGCGCCGGATACTTCGGGAGTGCTCACACCATGGCCAGATACCCCATCGAAATCACGGCGTGTCTCCTCCCTATCCGCCGCAAATGCGAGCACCTCAATGCCTTCAGCCTCCAGATTGGCTCTCACGGCCCGAGCCATGGCCACAGCGGAGGGCGAATCGCCATGCACGCATACGGAATCAGCGTTCAACGTCACCACGGAGCCGTCAACCGCTTCGACTTCATGCCGTGTGGCCATACGCATCACACGCGCGGCCACCACTGTCGGATCGGCGATCACCGCTCCAGGCAGCCGGCGCGAGACCAGCGTACCGTCCGGATTGTAGGCCCGGTCGGCAAACGCCTCATGGAACACGCGCAGACCCGCATCCGCCGCCAATCGTCCGACCACGGCTCCGGGCTGGGTAAGCACACCCAGGCTTGGGTCAACGCAACGGATCGCGTCCACCACCGCAGCGGCCTGTACCTCGTCGCGCACGATCCGGTTGTAGAGCGCCCCATGTGGCTTCACGTACCGTACGGCGGTGCCGGCGGCATGCGCAAGTCCCTCCAGCGCGGCAATCTGATACATCACGTCCGCCTTCAGCTCGGCGGGAGTCGCATCGACGTAGCGTCGTCCAAATCCAGCCAGATCACGATAGGCGACGTGCGCACCGACCGTGACTCCGCGCGCGGCCGCGGTCTCCAGCGTGCGCAGCATCACCGAAGGATCGCCCGCATGGAATCCGCAGGCCACGTTCGCACTCGAAACCACCGAGAGCAACGACTCGTCGTCGCCAAGTCTCCAACGCCCGAAGCTCTCGCCCATGTCGCTGTTCAGATCGATGCCGTTCATGCCGCTCCTTACCGTTGTCCCGCCGCTCACACCATGTAGTCCAGGTCGCGTTTGTCGGTGATGAACATGTGGCCCGGCGCATGCGTGATCGCGAATTCCGGTTTCGACGCCATCACCGCCGCCTGCGGAGTCACGCCACACGCCCAGAACACCGGAATGTCGCCCGGTTCCAGAACCGGCACGTCGCCATAGTCGGGATGTGCGATGTCTTCGATGCCAATCGCTGCGGGATCACCCACGCATACGGGAGCCCCGTGCACCGACGGATAGTATCCGGAGATCCGGCATGCGTCGGCCACCTGATGTGCGGGAATGCCGCGCATCGACACCACCATCGTGGAGCGAAAGGCGCCTGCCGGCCGGCATTCGATCGACGTGTCGTACATGGGCACATTGCGTCCGGCCGTGATGTGTCGCACAGGGATTCCGGCCTCCATCAAAGAAAACTCGAACGTGAAGCTGCAGCCGATTACGAACGTCACCAGATCGGACCGCCAATAGTCGCGGATGTCCGGCACTTCAGCCACCAACTCACCACGCCTCCACACGCGATACATCGGTACATCGGTGCGGATGTCGGCTCCTGGCGCGGTTGCCGGCTCGGTGACGCCCGGTTCCATCACTTCCAGCAAGGGGCAGGGCTTGGGATTGCGTTGCGCAAACAATAGGAAATCAAAGGCCTGCTCTTTCGGCAGAATCATCAGATTCGCCTGCGCATAGCCTTGAGCGACGCCGCATGTCGGGCGTACTTGTCCTGCACGGAACGCGGCGCGCGCGGCCGCGGGAGTGGATGCCGCATCAAGATCAGCCATGTTTGCACCTTCCTCACCTATATCCGTGCCGGCGGCGTACCGAACGGCACAACACCGGCATAGCCCACAGGCAACGGGAAACTCTCTTGACCACCACGATGGACGCACAACGTTACGGTGTTTTGACTTTCGTGACGCCAATGTTTCAGCCTTGCAAATTGGCGGCTTCGCGCGGAAACATACCTCCATTAGGTTGGGCGCTGTACGGCGGCGTCGCGTCGTCGTCCCGATTTCATGCGTTGCGTCGGTTCCACGCGACTGGCATTACGCAGTCGGCTTCGCATGATCGGATTGGCAGAATTGACATGTTACTGACATGTTCATGTGATTGGGATTCGCGCCATCCGCACGATTCGCGCCGTATGGTTCACGCGATGGTTGCGCGCGCAGGAAGAGAGGTTCCCATGAGTTCGATCGTTCTGGGCGTCGGCAACGGCAAGGCGCTGTTCACAGGCACGTCCGTCGCGCCCGATGAGGATCTGGTGCGGTTCGCCGATCCGACGGACAGCATCATCAACGCCTTCGATCTGAGCGTATTGCGAGGTGATGGCATCTTTGAGGCGACCACCGTATGGAGGGGTTTCCCGGTCTCGTTGGAGAATCATCTCAGGCGTCTCGCGCAATCCGCAAAGCTTATGAACATGCCCGAGCCGAACATTCCGGCGATGACCCGCGCCGTGGAGCTGGTCATCGACCAATATGACGACCCGGAACCTGGCCCGATGCTGCGCATCATCGTCTCCCGCGGTCTCGACCCCGATACCGGCGTGGGCAGGTCGGCCGACCGCACGCCCACCATCTTCATCTTCCTTGATGCCAAGGGCACATTGCATTCACTCGAACCGATCACCATGGCGTCGATGACGCGCGGATATCCGTCGGACATCACCGCCCGCGCGCCCTGGCTGCTCAATGGTGCGAAGACCCTCAGCTACGCGTTCAACTGCGCCGTGCACCGCGAATGCGCGCGTCGGGGCGTCGGCGACGCGATTCTGCACACGGAGGACGGCTATACGATGGAGTGCCCGAATTCTTCGATCGTGGCGCGATACGGCGGTGATTTCGTCACGCCCGACCCGCGCATCGGCATCCTCAACGGCACTTCGCAGCGTGAGATGTTCGCATGGGCGTTGCAGGAGGGCCATAAGGCGGTCTACAGGAAGCTGCCGATTGCCGAACTACGTGAGGCCGACAGCCTGTATATGACGCACGGTGGCTGGGTGATTCCGATCAGTGAGATCGACGGGCGTGCGCTAGTCGTAGACACGGCACAGATTCAGGCGGTCAACGATGCGATTCATTCCGGACGCACGCATGATGACGCGCTGGGGATTGGCCCGACCGGCGATTACGAGTGATCGGCGGCCGCTGACACCGCTCGCGTGGTGTCACCCAGCGCCAAGGTCACGGGAATGAGCACGGACGGCTCGAACGGGTTGTCATCTTTTCTTAGACTCGCTTTGGCGGCGGCCGCATCCTCGTCGGCGATGGCCTGCGTGATGTGATCGGCTACGGTCTGCGTGATTGCAACGAAATCCTGCACGACCGCAGTCGTCTTCATGCCGGCGAGATCGGTCAGATACGTGCCATCGTAGGCGACGATCTGCAAATCCTGCGGAATGGCGATACCCCGGCGCAATGCTTCGCGCACGCAGAAGGAAGCCCCTATATCGGAGCTGACTACCGCATCCACGCCATCCGGACCAACGCGATCCAGCGTCTCCCCCACCGCACGACGGTAGCCGTCGAAATCCATGACCTCGCCGGCTTCCACATACTCATATCGAATACCGGCCTTCATCAACTCCTGCTCGAGCGTCAGATAATAACGCACCGTCGGGAAGGTGGTCTTCTCCAAATCGAAGACGTCTTCGACCTCGCCGCGGGCGGCTAGGTCGAAGAACTGATCACGCGGACCTCCGATCATCACCACATGACGCGCACCGGTGCGAATGAGCAGATCGGCAATCAGACGGCCGCCCTGTTCATGATCGGAACCGACCGAGGGGATGCCCTCCCCCAACACACGGTCGAACGCAACGATCGGGCGATGAATGGACGTCCAATAATCAGGCGTATGCGCGGTATGGGCGCTCATTACGATGCCGTCCATGATATGCCGGCGCAGCATTTCCACATATTCGGCTTCGCCGTTCTCGGCATCTGCGGTGGAGCACAGCATGGTGCTCAGTCCCTGCCCGGCGAGCATATGCTGCAAGCTGGCCGTGAACGTGGCGAAGAAGGGGTGCCGGATGGTCGGCACGATCACGCCGACCATATTGGTGCGATTGTGATATAGATTGCGCGCCAGTTCGTTCGGCACATAATTCAGCGCGTTCATGGCACGCTGCACCCGGTCACGCATATCGTCGGACACATATCCCGTGCCGTTCACCACCAACGAGACGGTGCTCAATGAGACTCCGGCCTTCTTCGCCACATCGCGCATGCCGACCATGTTCATACTCCTTTGCGCAGCCGCTATCATGCTCATTGTACATAGTATCGAACCGGTTTAGCGACCGGTGTGTGCATCGTTGTACGTTCGGTCGAGACGGTCGTCGAGAGCATGAGGTCGCGGCATACGAAAGCGGTGCGAAGCCTGACGACGATTGCCGCCCGCTTCGCACCGCGCGTCTCGTTTAATCATGATTCGCACCTGTAACTCAGGTGCGGCGCCACAATCAGGCCGTAGGCACGGAACCTTCCTGAGAGTGGTCGAAGACCGGCTTGTTGTCGGCATCATACTTGTAGACGCCGATGGAAGCCGAGCTTGGATCATGCGCATCGTTGAATGCGCCGATGGAGGTCTGGCCCTTGTACTGGATTTCCTTACCGTCCTTGAGCAGCGCCAGGCAAGCCTTGTAGGAATCGCATTCCTCGCCCTTGGTGGAACCGGAGACCGCCATAAGGTTCTTCTGCACGGTCTCTCCGTCCGTCGCGCCGCCCTTCTGGGCCGCGAGCGCCGCCAGCACGATGGCGTCATAGGTTTCGGCGGTGTAAGTGAAGTCGGTGACCTTGGAGTTGAAGGACTTGACGTTCTTCTGGAATTCGTCGGTAGGATGGGCGCCCGGGATGGTGCCGACGGAACCTTCCAGCAGACCGGCATCGAAGTCCTCGGAGTGGTCGACGGTATTGCCGTCGGTCATGTACAGCTTGTGGGTATCGATGCCCTGGGTCGCAAGTTCCTTGACGAGCGGCACGGTCTGATCGAAGGCGATCACCAGCGTGGCATCCGCATTAGAGGCCTTGATGCTGGTCACCATCGAGGAGAAGTTGGTTTCGGTCGGATCGAAGGTATCCTTCTCGCCATAAACGACCTTCACGCCGGCATCCTCCACGGTCTTGACGACCACGTCACGCAGGGACGTGCCGTATTCATCGTTGAAGACCGCGATGGCAAGGTTCTTCACACCGTCCTGTGCGATGATCTGGCCCAGCACGGCACCCTGTACGGTGTCCGGCGGGATGGTGCGGAAGAAGTAGTCGTTCAGGCCGGAGAAAGCAGTGGACGTGGCACCCGAAGAGATCATCGGCACCTTCGCGGACGTGACCTGCTTGTAGGTGTTCTTGACCACGGAGCTGGACGGCGGGCCGACCACGACGGACGGGTTCTTGGCGAGCACCGACTGCGCCGACGACGTGTTCTGGTCGGCATGGTCCGCGTCCGAAGTGTCGGCCGAAGTGATTTCGATGTCTTTGCCGAGTACGCCGCCGGCATCGTTGATGTCCTTCTGCGCAAGCTTCATGGTGGCGATATTGGCCGGGCCGAGGTACGCCATGGAGCCGGTGAGCGGGAACAGGCCTGCCGCCATGAACGTGCCGGAATCGGATGTGGATGAGGCGGATGAGTCGCTCGAGCTGGACGAAGACGAGCCACAGCCGGACAGCATCATCGTCAGCGCGGCCGCCGCCGCGGTAATCGTAATCAGGGTCTTCCTGGAATTACTCTTCTTCATTATCGTCACTTCCTCTTGTCTCTGTACTGTCGTTTATTGTCGTGATTATTGCCGCGGGAAAGCAAGAATCCGCAAATTCCTGCGGATACCACGATTGCGCTATCTGGAATTATGCGGATTCTTGCGATTGAGGCCCGACGGCGACCGCGCATCTTACGTTTGTCGGCCGCCGTCACAACCTACTGTCAGTCGGTCGGAACGTCGCCGGACTGGGTGTGGTCGAAGACCGGCTTGTTATCGCCGTCGAAGGTGTAGACGCCGATGTTCGCGGAGCTCGGATCATTGTTCTTGTTGAACGGTCCGATACCGGTCTGGCCTTGGTACTGGATGTCCTTGCCGTCCTTGAGGAGGGCAAGGCATGCCTTGTAGGAATCGCACTTTTCGCCGCCGTCCGCGCCGGAGACCGCCGCCATATTGGCCTGGATGGTCTTGCCGTCGGCGCTGCCGCCCTTCTGCGCGGCGAGGGCTGCGAGAATGATGCCATCGTAAGTTTCGGCAGCATAGGTGGTGGTGTTCTTCAGATCCACGCCGGTGGATTCGAGACGCTTGATGAAGTCATCGGACGGGTTGACGCCAGGGATGGTGCCCTTCGAGCCCTTGAGCAGGCCGGCATCAAGCTCGCTGGAATAATCGGAGGTGTTGCCGTCGACGAAATACAGCTTGCTCATGTCCACACCGGCGGAGGCGAGGGCCTTGAGCAGCGGCTTGGTCTGATCGAAGGCGATGACGAGCGTCGCGTCAGGGTTGGACGCCTTGATGGCGGTGGCAATCGAAGAGAAGTTCGTTTCGGTCGGATCGAAGGTATCCTTCTCGCCGTAAACGATATCGACGCCCGCGTCACCGGCGGTCTTGACGACCGTGTCGCGCAGACCGGTGCCGTATTCGTCGTTGAAGACCGCGATGGCGAGCTTCTGCACGCCATCCTGGGCGATGAGGTTGCCCATCACGGCACCCTGCACGGTATCGGGGGCGACGGTACGGAAGAAGTAGTCGGACAGGCCGGAGAAGCTGGCCGAAGTGGCGCCCATCGACAGCATCGGAACGTTCTGCGAGGTGATGGACTTGTACGTGTTCTTGACCACGGAGCTGGAAGCCGGGCCGATGACGAACGACGGATTCTTGCTGAGCACGGACTGCGCGGCGGACGTGTTCTGATCGGCATGGTCCGCATCGGAGGTGTCGGCATCGACGGTGGTGACGTCGTTGCCAAGTACGCCGCCTGCATCGTTGATATCCTTGACCGCAAGTTTCTCGGCGGCCAGTTCAGGAGGTGCGAGATAGGCCAGGGAACCGGTTTCCGGCCACAGTCCGCCAAGCACGAACTTGGTGGTCTTGGCGCTGGAATCCGACGAACTGGCAGTGCTGTCGGAACCGCTGGAACTCGAGCCGCAGCCGGCGAGCGACATCACCGCGGCGGCGATCACGGCGGTCGTCGTGATCGACAGCTTCTTCATGCTCTTCATGTTGATATGCTTCATGCGAATCACCATTTCCTCTCTTGATCCGGCCGAATGCCGAACCCTTGGTGACGATTGCGATCGTCTTGATTGTTCTCGACCGTTCGCAATCTTTACTTCGGAATATAGAAACCCTGCAAACCGAAAGTGTGTGCATAAAGTTAACCTGAGATGAAGCCCGAAAACTGTTGGAAACACAAGGATTTCCAACGGTTTTTAGGCATGGCTGAACCGCCGGCGGAGGTAGGATTCCCGGTACGCCGGCGGTTGGCTGGGACTCGAGGTCCTCGCTTACGGAAGAAAGCCCGGGCTCAGGGACTCAAGGTTCCGGCTCATGGAGGAAACCGCGGAACACGTGTGCAGACCGCCATTCGGAGCCGAAGACGTACGAAGGTACATCGAGCGGTGAGCGGCGAGAAAGGCGGCATGCGCTCCGTTCCGTGATTCCCAGAGTTCTGCCGTCACTTCATCTCCCTTCCTCTTCCACCTCCTCTTCCAGATTGCCGAGGTAGAGGGAAACGACCTTCGGATCTTCCATCAGGTCACGGCCCTTGCCGGAATATGCGTTACGGCCCTGGTCGAGAACGTAGCCACGATCGCAGATCTGCAGGCAACGACGGGCGTTCTGTTCGACGATAACCACGGAGACACCGGCCTTATTGACCTGACGCACGCGGATGAAGGTCTCATCCTGCAACATCGGGGACAGACCTGCGGAAGGCTCATCCAGCAACAGTACGGATGGCTTCATCATCAGGGCGCGGGCCATGGCCACCATCTGGCGTTCGCCGCCGGAAAGCTGGCCGGCAAGCTGGTTCTTGCGTTGGCCGAGCTTGGGGAAGATGGAGCACACGTAGTCGAACCGCTCGTTGAACAGCTTCGGCGCCTGGAATGCGCCCATATGCATGTTTTCCGCGATGGTCAGGCTGGGGAACACGTTTTCAGTCTGCGGCACGAAACCGACGCCGCGGGAGACAAGCTTGTCGGCACGCAGGTTGGTGATGTCCTCGCCCTTCAACAACAGCTTTCCGGAGTGGATATGCACCAGACCGAACAGCGACTTGAGCAATGTGGACTTGCCGGCGCCATTCGGACCGATGATGCCGACGATTTCGCCCTCATGCAAGGTAAGGGAGGCACCGTTGAGGATGTTCACGCCGGGAATGTACCCGGCAATCAGGTCGACCGCGTCCAGCAGGGGCTCGCCATCGGGTTCTCCCACGTGAATCTGCGCACGGGTCAAACCGTCCGCGCTCCCACCCTGCGTGTCCGATTCTCCAGAATCGGACAACTGGGAACCAACATTCCCCTCCTGAATGTCCAATTCTCCAGAATCGGACACAGAGACCACCGGATTCCCCGTCTGGATGTCCGATTCTGGAGAATCGGACAAACCTGCCGGATCGGTGACGCTTGCGATGTCGCTCATCTCAGGCCTCCTTCAAATCTTCAAGCACGGAATCGTCACCCAGGTCCACATTGGCATGCGCACCCAGATAGGCGTCGATCACAGCCGGATCGCTCATCACGCTCTTCGGCTGACCTTCGGCAACGATCTTGCCTTCCGCCATCACGGTGACCCAATCGGCGATATGACGCACCATGTTGATGTCATGTTCCACGAACAGCACCGTCGTGCCTTCCTCACGCAATGCCATGATGTGGTCGAGCAGCGACTGCTTCAACGCCGGATTCACGCCGGCCATCGGTTCGTCGAGCATCACCAGCTGCGGATCCGACATCAGCGCACGCGCCATCTCCAGCAGTTTGCGTTGGCCTCCGGAAAGCGCGCCCGCATAATCGTTTTTCTTCTTGATCAGCAGGAAGCGTTCCAATAGCGCTTCCGCCTTTTCAACGTTCTCTTTCTCCTGACGTTTCCACATTCCGGGAAACAGCGCACGGAACATGCCCTCACCTGGCTGCACGGGCGCGCCGAGCAGCATGTTGTCAAGCACGGTCAGACGGCTCATGACCTTCGTCAGCTGGAATGTGCGGACCATGCCCATACGTGCCACCTTCTCAGGTTGCACGTGGGCCATGTCCTTGCCGTCGAACTGCCAAGTGCCGGTATTCGGCGTATCGAAGCCGGTCATCAGATTGAAGAACGTGGTCTTGCCGGCACCGTTCGGACCGATCAACGCAGTGATGCCGTGGCGTTCGATCTCGAAGTGGCCCACGTCCACGGCGGTCATGCCGCCGAATTTGCGGGTCACGTTGTCGGCGATCAGAATCGGATCGGGCTTATGCACGCCCGGCTTGTTCTCCACGAACCTGAGATCCTCGGTGACTTTGTCCCTGTAAGCGGTGGAGATCAGGGTTTCACCTTCTGGCGCCTTGGTGGCCCATTTCGTCAGATCATGGAACGGGACGCCCGGCTGAGGGAAAGACGACACGGCGGGCTGTTGAGTATTCGTTGTATCAGGCATGGAAAGCCAACTCCTTTCGGTCGCCCAACAAGCCTTGTGGCCTGAAGATCACCAGGCACATCAGCGCGACGCCGACGATCACCCAGCCAAGGGCTTCGATCTGGTTGGAGGAGATCAGGGTTTCGGGAACCGTATTACGCATGACCTCCTTGACGAAGGTGAGCAACACCCACAGCACGCAGGAGCCCAGTACCGGGCCAAGAATCGTGGCCGCGCCACCCAGCAGCAGAATCGTCCACACATAGAAGGTGACGGTACGACCGAGCGAATCCGGCTGCACGGAACGCGGCAGCACGAAGATGATGCCTGCCATCGCGCCAAACAGACCGCCGAGAATCAACGATTCCATCTTGTATTTCGTAACCGGCTTGCCGAGCGAACGGATCGCGTTCTCATCCTCGCGGATGCCCTTGAGCATGCGCCCCCACGGCGAGTGGAACCAACGCCAGCACAGGAACGCCGCGATTGCCACCAGAATCCAGGCCACGATACGAAGCCACCAGGAGTTCGCGATGTTGTTGCTGTAGGTCCACAACAGGAACGTGGTCGAACCATCGGGCAGCGGGGAAAGCGCCTCGAACTTCTCCGTGAAATCCTGCGGGGAAATGCCGGCGGAACCGCCGGTGAGATTCGTCATGGCCGTCGACCTGCCGATGATACGGATGATTTCCGCGGCAGCCAACGTGACCATGGCTAGATAGTCAGGGCCGAGCTTCAACGTCGGAATGCCAAGCAGCAGTGCGTAGATGACGGCAAGAGCGAGCGCCGCGCATACGGAGGCGAACAGGTTGCAGCCCATCGACTGCGTGACTGCGAAGCCGTACGCGCCGAGCAGCATGAAGCCTGCCTGACCCATGTTCATCAGGCCCGTCATACCGAAGTGAATGTTCAAACCGATGGCGGCGAGTACGTATGCCGCCGTGGTCGGGGCGATCAGCTCGCCCGCCGCATTGGAGATGATTGTCATGATGTCCATGAATCAGCCCACCCTTTGTTGCTTGCCGAAGATGCCCTGCGGGCGCACCAGCAGAACGATGATGAGGATTGCCAGCGCGCTGGCGTAACGCATGTCGTTGGGGATGACGAGCGAGCTCATGTCCGCCACGATGCCGATGACCAGCGAACCGATGAGTGCGCCGTTGGCGGTACCGAGGCCGCCGAGCGTGACGGCCGCGAACATCAGCAGGATCAGGGTCGCTCCGGTGTTCCAGGAGATGCCGTTGAGGTAGATGCCCAACAGCACGCCGGATAGTGCGGCCATGGAGCATGACAGGATCCAGACGACACGTACCACCTGGTCCACGTTGATGCCGGAAGCCGCTGCGAGCGCCGCATTGTCGGACACGGCTCGCGTTGCCCTGCCGAGACGGGTCTTGTAGAGGAACAATGTGACGCCGATGATCACGCAGATGGCGATTAGCGCGGACAGCAACGTCGGCATGTCGGTCGTGATCGGGCCGAGCTGGAAGCTGTCCGGCACCGATTTGACGATGCCCTTGATGTCACCGCCGAAGAAGAACTGGAACGTGTATTGCAATGCCATCGACAGGCCGATGGTGACGATCATCTGCTGCATGGTGCCGACATGGCGGCGGCGCAGCGGGCCCCATACGATTTCGTTTTGGATGAGACCTGTGATTGCGCCGATGACGATGGCGAAAATGGCGGAGGCCACGACCGGCATGTGCAGCATCTGCGTGCCGACATATGCCATGAGACCGCCGAACGTCACCTGCTCACCGTGCGAGAACGACTGCAGGCCGGTGGTGCCGTAGACGAGGTTCATGCCGACTGACATCAGGCCAAGCATCAGACCGAAGATGATGCCGGAGTATAGCTGTTGCCAGATGCGCTTGCCGATGTTGGAGCCGGCCTTCTTCTTTGATACCGTTGCGGTGCCTGAGGAGCTGGAGCTGTCGGAGCCGGATTTGGCCGAGTCGGAGGACGAGCTGCCGGAGGATGCGGAGTCGTTGACTTGGTCGAAGCGGACCACGCCGCGCTGCTTGTCGAAGCTGGCTTTCTTGATGGTCACCGTGGCGCTGCTCGACTTCAATCCGTGCTCTTCGGCCACGGATTCGTCGATGGTGACGGTGTAATCGCCGTCATCCTTGACTGAAAACGCCCACTTGCCGTCGGCATCGGTTGTTGTTTCCGCTTCTTCCGTACCGGAAAGCTTCACGGTGATATCCGCAATCGCTTTCTTGTCGGCATCCTGCAGAATGCCGTTGACGCAACCGTTGTCGGAAGTCGGATTGCAGACATCCACGGCGTCGGCCGCCATGGCTGAGTCGGGTGGCAGAATGAATAGCATCGAAAGAGCGGCGAAGATCGAACATAGTATTACGATTCCCGATCGACGATGCCGTGCAATGTGAGATACGGCTGTCATAGGATTTCCTCTCTTGTTGTTTCCACAACGTAGGAGAAGAAACGGCGTTCTCAGTTGCACTCAGATTTCCGGAAGGTTACTCTCACGCCGGAGTTGTAACGCGGAAATTACGCGGGAAGGTCGGCGGAGAGCTCTCTCAGACGGATTGGCTATGGTGCCGGAATGGTCAACCGCTGTCGGAAAATGGGACATGATTGCCGGCAAAACAACGTTTTTGCCCGATTTTTCGGCATTCTCGCGCATCTGACATTTTGCCGCGCCTGACGCTTGTCAACGGGCGAGCGAAGCCAATCCGAAACCCAATGCGACGCACACGAGCGGCACCGCAACCGTCGCCACGCCATACCCCAACGCCATCGCGAAACGCTTCTTGCGAATCAATGACAGCACTTCATTGATGGCCGTCGAGAACGTGGAAAACCCGCCCAGAAAACCGGTCAGGAACAGCATGACGGTCTGAGAATCCACCGATTGCGCATAATATGACATCATCGCAATGCCCGCACATAACGAGGCGATACCGTTGATCACCAGCGTGGACAACGGGAAGGAACGATTCCAGCTACGTTGAATCGACACATCAAGCACATAACGGGCCATGGCCCCGATGCCGCCGAAGAAGCAAAGCAGCCACATCATCAGCGCACCTCCCCCGTGGTCGGATCGGCGACCAGCGGAATCTCCGTAGTGATCGGCTTGGGTTCGAAACTCGGCGGATTCACGGACGGTACAGGACTATTCCGCCGCGTCGTGTCGGCAAGCTCCGCCAACCCTGGGGATTCCTGCGATTCCACAGATTCGGATTGCGCGGCCCGCGCGGCCGTGGTCGCAGCCGCCTGCGCCGCCGCAGCCGCCTCCAACGCGGCTTGAGCGGCGGAATGCGCCATATCGGCCACTTTCACCTGCGTATACCCTTCGGCCAGCCCCTTCCTCATCGTCAAGTTGTCCGATTCTGGTGAATCGGACAAACGTGAGTGTCTGTCAGCCCCCTGTTTGTCCGATTCACCAGAATCGGACAAACGTAATGCTTCACGTACGGCTCTGCGGGTGCGGCGCGCCAGCAGCAACTGCATAATCCCGAGGCCCGCCACAGACGCAATCATGCCTCCGACGAAACTGATTGCGAGATACAACAATGCACCCGTCACATGATGTGTGCTCATTCCTTCCATGGTTTCCAACATGAGCCCGGACATGGTGGAAAGCCCTCCGAGCATCCCCAGACCAATGCCGCGACTGGCGATCTGACGCATGCGGCGGGGCCACCATGAAGCGACCGCCATGTATTCAACCAGCATGGCGAACAGGAAACAGGCAAGCATATTCGATACGAAGGTGCCCGGTACGAACGGCTGTCCCTCAGCCGCCGGCATCATCTCATCAAGCACGCGACGAAGTCCCACGCCGACGAAACCGCCGACGAACACCACCAGATACATCAGTCCGTCGGCCAGAGGATTGAATCGTGCCTGCACACGCTTTAACGGGGCGAGAGGAATCTGAGGAGGATTGGAGGCCGCAGCCGCACCTTGAGGTTGGGCATCAGCGTTGGCCGCCTCAACCACGCTGATCGCCTGCGTCGCCGGATTCGGGTCCTCCCCCGCGCCTAGCCACCTGGGCGGCTTGGGCTCGTCATCCGCCTGTCCGCCATGCAACGGACCCCGTGTCTGCGATTCCATGTCGCTCCCTTATTCCAAAACTTTCAGACGCTCACTCATGAACCACACCGTTCTCGCGACTGGTCACACAACGAGGCACCAGTCGCAGATACCGTCTTCCCGACATTGCACGAGTGTACACGCTGCCACGACGCAATCCGACCACGTGTCCGATTCTGGTGAATCAGACACGTAATGCCCTCTGCAACGCCCACAGATGTCCGAATCTCCAGAATCGGACGCCGTGTAGGGCACTCACAGTCCGACATCGCACAGCCGACGCATGGCGAGACGCACCTTGCGTTCCTCCTCGCCACTGAACAGCACCACCAAATAATCACCGGCACGCAGCGTAGTATCACCGCGCGGCACGATCTCACGCTCGCCACGACGCAATCCGATAATCAGACAGCCTGACGGCCATGCCACGTCACGTACGCGCTTGCCCTCCGCTTCGGCACCCATCTCCAGCGGAAGTTCCATCACACCGCTGCCGACCTGGCTCGCAACGGTTGATTCCATGCCTCGCGCCTTCATATACCGTGCCAACAGTTCGCCATAAATCGGCCTGGTACGCAGCAAATCGGAGACAAGAAGCGCGATGAAGGCCGATGCCGCAATCGGCAACATGTGCGTCAACGTACCCGACATCTCTACAGCCAGCAAAATCGAAGTAATCGGAGTCTTTACGGAAGCGGCCAACGTACCCGTCATCACACAAACCGCGAACACAGCCACGGACTGCGACTGCAATCCGCAAAACTGACGTGCAGCCTCGCCGCAGATGCCACCAGCCAATGAGCCGATTGCCAGAATCGGCATGAAAATGCCACCGGGGGTACCGGAACCAAAACTGGTGCTGGTGAAAATCATCTTCGCCGCAAACAATATGCACAACATACCAATGCCCGATTCGGCCTTTTCGGACAATGCAATGAGATTCGATCCGCCACCAAGCACGTCCGGCAGCCAGATGCCGACCGGCAACGCGATCGCGATGGCGACCATCGGGCGAATCCACGCAGGCAACTTGCCATATAACGTCTGCAATCCAAGCAGGGAACGGTTCACCAGCGAACCGACCAGACCGGCGACGATCCCCAGCGGAATCAACCAAATGTATTCGGCAAGAGGCAGTTGCCCGACGGCGCCGAAATCCAACACGGGACGCAGTCCGAAACAATATTTCGAAACAAAATCGGCGGTTAGCGAAGCAGCGGTCGCACCCATCAAAATAGTGGGCGAAAAACTACGATGAATACCTTCAAGCGCAAACATCATGCCGGAAAGCGGGGCGCTGAACGCTGCGGAAAGGCCGGCAGCGGCACCAGCGGACACCAGATAGTGCTCCTGCGCATCCTCACGACGCCGCCCACGCAAACGATGCGACAGAAACTGCGCTCCAGACGCGCCGATTTGAATGGACGGCCCCTCACGGCCCAGCGACAGACCGAACAGCGACCCCAGCAGACCACCAACGAAACGAACCGGCAAAATGCTCTGCCAACGCATCTTCAAACCATCGATCACCACACCATTGGTTTGAGGAATGCCACTGCCACCGGCCATCGGCTCTTTGTCAACCATCCAAGCGATAAGCAGGGCGCTGCCAGCGGCCGCAGCCATCCACGGCACAAGCAGCCATGGCTGGTTACGGATCTGCGCGTACATCCAACGTGCACAATCCGTGCCATATTCGATACCAAGACGGTAAACAACCACCAACAAGCCGGAAATCAGACCAACAGCAACGCCGGCCGCGGCCATCTTCCATTTCAGATGGTCGAAGCGTGGAATCAGCCTGTCGATGGTCGGAATCGAACTCATCGCATTGCGCTCCCGTCTCCTTGCCCGTTACGTCTTCACACAGACTGTCCGATTCTGGTGAATCAGCCAGTCGCGCCTCCAATATCAACCCCCATGTGTCCGAATCTCCAGAATCAGACACATACGCATCCAAACTCGCCCACGCATGTCCGATTCACCAGAATCGGACAAACAAGGATGTCAGATCACCAGTTGTTTGTCCGAATCTCCAGAATCAGACAAATAGGGGATAAAAAAGGTGCCGGACAGGCGTACACCTGCCGACACCAATCATACGTACACTACCAATGAAGCGCAGCGGGAATCAGTCGACGAGCGAATTGATCTGAATGATGTGATCGCGCTGCGGGCCGGTGCCGATCACGGAAATGCGGCATCCGGACAGCTCTTCAAGACGCTTGACGTAATCCTGGCAGGTTTGCGGCAGATCGTTGAAATCATGCACTTGGGAAATGTCTTCGGTCCAGCCCGGCATAGTCTCGTAAATGGGCTTCGCGACGGCAAATTCAGCCTGATCGGTCGGCATATCGTCGTGGCGTTCACCATTTACGTCGTAAGCCACACAAATCGGAATCTCTTGAAGACCTGTAAGCACATCAAGCTTAGTGAGCACGATATCGGTCAGACCGTTGACTTGGGATGCGTAACGATTCACGACCGCGTCAAACCAGCCGCAACGACGCGGACGACCAGTAGTCACACCGTATTCGTGGCCTTGGGCACGCAGCCAGTCGCCATCCTCACCGAACAGCTCGGTCGGGAACGGTCCCTCACCGACTCGGGTCACATATGCTTTGGAGACGCCAATCACGCGGGTGATCTTGGTCGGTCCAACGCCGGTGCCAGTGCAGGCACCGCCGGCGGTCGGGTTGGAGGATGTCACGAACGGGTAGGTGCCATGGTCCACGTCAAGCATGGTGGCCTGGCCGCCCTCGAACAATACGGTCTTGCCCTCGTCAAGCGCCTTGTTCAACACCAAGGAAGTATTGGCAACGTAAGGCTTCAGACGTTCACCGAGCTTAAGCAGCTCGTCGGTGGTCTGGTCCACATCAATCGGACGACGATTGTATAGTTTGACCAGCATCTGATTCTTCTGATGCAGGCTCGCCTCGACCTTGTCATGCAGATGCTCAGCGTTGAACAGGTCATGCACGCGGATGCCGACACGATTGATCTTGTCAGCGTAAGCCGGACCGATACCACGGCCGGTGGTGCCGATCTTATGCTTGCCGAGGAAGCGTTCAGTCACCTTGTCAAGTACACGATGATACGGCGCGATGATGTGTGCGCTTTCGCTCACCAACAGTCGGGAGCAGTCCACGCCGCGGCTTTCAAGGCCGTCGATCTCCTCGAACAGTACTTCGGGATCGACCACGACGCCGTTGCCGATGACCGGGGTCGCCGTCGGACTGATGATGCCGGATGGCAGCAGGTGCAGTGCGTACGATTCGTCTCCGACCACCACGGTATGGCCTGCATTGTTGCCGCCGTTGAAGCGTGCAACGTAATCGACTTTGGTACCGATGAGATCGGTGGCCTTGCCTTTACCCTCGTCGCCCCACTGAGCGCCAATCAACACGATACCCGGCATAACGCACCTCCACGCTGTCGCCTTATTCCGCCGAAAACAGCGTACCTTGAGCCCTCTACTGCGAGTCGCCAATCCTGTTTGTCCGATTCTGGTGAATCAGCCATGCACGCCCGCCTTTTCACCCCTCATCTGTCCGATTCTGGAGAATCGGACATTCAGGCGCACGCCGAGGCATGTTATTTGGCTGATTCACCAGAATCGGACAAACGGAATCCCGGCAGCGCCGCAACACACGACCCCGTCCGGCGCCATCCACCCCAGGCTCTACATCTCACTCAGCTGCTCGATAGTCACGAACTCGTACCCCTGCTTCTTCAGATCGTCGATAATCCCCGGCAACGCCTCCACGTCCTGTGACCGGTCGCCGCCGCCGTCATGCATCAGCACCACCGCGCCGTTATGCGCATTGTTCAACACCGCATCATGAATGGCCTGCGCACCGGGCATCTTCCAATCCTCCGTATCGATATCCCACAGCACGTTCATGTCAAGCAGGTCGGCGCACTGCTTCCACTGTTCCACGCCGAACGCACCATATGGGGCACGCATCACCTTCGTTTCCAGTCCGGATGCCTTCTTCAGATTGTCAAACCCTGCCGTGATCTCCGCGCGCAACTCGTCACGCCCCATCTTCGGCATGTATGGATGCGTGTTGCTGTGACTCGCCACCTGATGACCTTCTGCAAGCATGCGCTTCTCCTGCTTCGGGTATTGCGCGGAGCTTTCGCCGACGTCGAAGAACGTCGCCTTCACGCCTTTCTCCTTGAGTATGTCCAGAATCGCGTCGCTGTATTGGCTTGGCCCATCGTCGAACGTCAATGCGATTACCTTACGTCCGGCCGGTCGTGGCGAACGTGACTGTACCACCAGATTCTGCGGTTCCTTCTTGAATCCCTTGTCGACCTCCTTCTTGGATCTCCGCCCGACCCAAATCTCTTTCATACCGTCCTTGCCGAGTTGTTTGACTTCCTGCAGCGGCCCATTGTTGAGATTGATGTCGGTACCGTATTTGACGGTGTCGTACCGTACCGTATGCGCTTCGGTCTGATCCTTACCGGATTCCACGGTGATTACGTCGTTGTCGGCCATACGTGTGCTGCCAAGTTGCGCGGTTGCCACGGCGGTGCCATTACGTTTCACGACGATCGCTCCACCGCCGCGCTTGTCGAGGACCTTGCCGGTGATATCCAGCAGACGGCCTGGCTTGGCGTTGAAATCATCGTTGTCATGGAGCAGGGTCGCAATCGTGCTGTCGATGCGAACGAGACGGTCGACACGATTGACGGTAACCGGAATGCGGCGCAGATGATAGTTCCACAGATACCAGCCGCCCGTTGCGCCTCCTGCGACCAGTACGGTCAGCAACATCGCAAGTATGACGCGCAACCAAGTGTGATGTTTGCGCGGCGGACGGACGCTATCCTCAAAAGACAGCTCTTCAATATCGTCTTCCAAAGTCATGCTGGCTTCTTTCGCTGCTATTGCCGTGACGTCGTATTGGGATTACCGCAATTGTAGGCGACGTTGCCGCGCCGGCAAACGATCCGACCGCCGGAGGCCCGCAAAACCACAATGAGAAAACCAAAGTGTCACAAAACGAGACATAATGGAGACATGACTATCGCAACTCCTGAACGTTATGCCGAGATGCTGGATGCCGCACGTCGTGGCGGCTACGCATATCCCGCAATCAATGTGACCAGCACGCAGACGCTGAACGCTGCGTTGCAGGGTTTCGCCGAGGCGGAATCCGACGGCATCATCCAGGTGTCGGTGGGCGGTTCCGCATATTTCTCCGGACAATCGGTCAACAATCGTGTGATCGGCTCGCTCGCATTCGCCGCATTCGCGCATGAGGTGGCCGCACACTATCCGAACATTACGGTGGCACTGCACACCGACCATTGCGCCAAACAATATCTGGATGAATGGGTCCGCCCGCTGCTTGCGCATGAGGCGGAGCAGGTCAAGCACGGTGAAGAGCCGACGTTCCAGTCCCACATGTGGGACGGCTCGACGGTTCCGCTGGAAGAGAATCTTGACATCGCCGAGGAGCTGCTGGAAAAGTCCGTGAAGGCGCACACCGTGCTCGAAATTGAGATTGGCGCGGTCGGCGGCGAAGAGGACGGCCATTCCGCGGAAATCAACGACAAACTGTACTCCACGCCCGCCGATGGCGTGCGCGTGGCGGAACGACTGGGGTTGGGTGAACACGGCCGTTATATGGCCGCGTTCACCTTCGGCAACGTGCATGGCGCATACAAGCCGGGCGTAGTGCAGTTGCGTCCACAATTACTGCACGACATTCAGTCCGAAGTATGGGCGGCCGCACATGACGGACGCCTGGGAAGCGTTGATGCCGCTCACGTTTCCACTTGTGCGCTGCCGGACATGCCGGAAGGCAAGCCGTTCCCCCTGGTGTTCCACGGCGGTTCCGGATCGTCGGCGGCTGAGATTGCGGAAGCGGTTAGCTACGGCGTGGTCAAGATGAACATTGATACGGATACGCAGTATGCGTTCTCACGTGCAATCGCAGGACACATGTTCCGCAATTACGATTCCGTGCTGAAGATTGATGGTGAAGTCGGCAATAAGAAGTTCTACGATCCACGCTCGTGGGGTCGTGAGGCCGAATCCTCGATGGCCGCACGTGTGGTCGAGGCTTGCAAGCAGCTAGGTTCCGCGGGGCGGGCGCTGAGGTAGTCTTCCCGCCGTGGCGTTTGGCTGTCTTCCCCCTCTGTGTGTCCGATTCTGGTGAATCAGCCAAGGCGGAGAGGTAACCAGCGTTCTGTGTGTCCGTTTCACCAGAATCGGACACAAAGGAAGGCCCCGCTACGACCACACGCCACCAGAACCGGTTGAAATTCCCACGGATCAGGCATGCCAAAGGACCGGATTCATCCGGTGGCGCTATAAGCCAAGCGGGCACGGCTCGTGTGCGAACAGAATCAGGAAAGAACAAAGAGAAAGAGGAACAGGACAGGAACTGCCACGCTTCTAGTAGGCGGTGCTTCGGAATCCCGCGAACGGCGAGGCATAAGCACATAGGTCACGTGGCACTCGAGCCGCGTCAAGCCGACGCCGCAATGGTTCCCGGGATCGGACATGCTCCATCTGGAATCTTACGACGTTAATTTTCAGCATATTCAGTTCACTTTCACGGTCCTTCTCTCGCAAAATCACATCAACCGTGTCACCGTCGACCGTCATGGACGGGTCCACATACTTCTGCCGACCATCCAACTCACCGACCACAATGCTGCCATCGTCACGTTCCCATGAAAAATCAGCCCTGATATTGCGACCATCCAACGGACTTACGTAAGTAACCTGCGCCTGTGGCTGCGCGAATCCCAATTCCAGCATCGCGGCGAGCGCGGCCACCTCACCGCCGTTCTCGCATGCCGGCTCCGCATGCTCCGCAACATAACGTGCACGGATGATTCCGCCGATCTTCCTTTTATTGCCAACGAACTCCTGCAGTTGCGTCTTCGTGAGATTGCCTTTGCGCAAACCCGTGCAGCACACAATCATCGCATTTTCAAAATCCAGCATCCGCGCACAGTCCGCCATAGTCTGAATTTCTGCGGTGACCTGCATGCCGTCCACTACTTTCGTCGGCGGAGGATCCTTGTAAAAATGTGCGATGACGAAGCCGTGACGCCCCGCCTTGGAACGTTCCGTCACTGCAATGTGCACGTACCGCTGCAATTGCAGGGTGGTCGAGTAACCGTACGCACCGGCGGCGGACGGACCGCACAGCACCCAGTCCGGATGTTCGTGGCAAACTGTCCGAAGCGTCCATTTGATGCGATCGGCGTAGGAAAGTGCATTCCACTGCTGCGCACTGATGTAGTAGCCCTTCTTCGGCATGATAATCATGCCGGTATGTACACGACGTTGGCATGCACGGCGATCCTTAGGCTGCTCGGGTACCGCAAGACGGCGGTGCGCATAGGCTTGACGGAGCATCGCGTCTAGACGCTGCTGAGCTTTCGTTGCTCTTGCAGAAGAATTCCTGTGCATGTTCATGCGCACACGATAGGGGATTTCGGGTGGACGTGCCAGCAGAAACAGGGGTTGTGGTCGAAGGACGGGAGTTATCCACATTTTCGGGCGTGTCGCGAGGCTACGGGGGGGGGGACCGTCAATCTTCAGCGGGAATAACAGGAGTTCGCCCCAGTTTGTCCGATTCTGGTGAATCAGTCATCCAATGCTGCCATACTGCACCGCATGTGTCTGATTCTGGAGAATCGGACAACCGGGGTACAGAAAACGGAATGTATGTGACTGATTCACCAGAATCGGACATTCATACAGCGCACGAACCAATCAGACTGTCTGATTCGGGAGAATCGGACATGCGGAGAGATGGCTAACTGGCACGCCGCGCGAACCACAGATTGATCAGCGACCCCGCCACCACCAGCACCACGCCAATCCAGAATGGCACGCCCAAAGCCACACCGAGCAGCACCGTGCTAGATGCGGTGGAGAACACGGGCGTGGCATATGAGCCGACCGCCAGCGTCTCCATGTTTCCGTGCAACATGCCATAACCCCAACAAGCGTATCCGCCGGCAATCGACAGTGCACAGGCCGCCAGTGCCACATATCCGCTTATCGACGGCATGGATGTTGGCCAGCCTTGGCCGGACGCGAAGTGAATCGCCCACAGTACTGCGGCCACGCAGCAGAAGAAAATCGTCGTACCATCGTAGCCGTCGGACATCGCAGGTGTCACGGTTGCATACACTGCCCATATGAACGCGCCTGCGAGCGCCAATGCATACGGCAGTGGATTCGATGCGATGTTACGCATGGCCTCATGTACGTCGAGACTCTCACCTCCGACGGCCATCGCCACGCCGATTGTCGCCACAATCGCGCCTGGCAGCGCTTTCCAGACCGCACCGCGCTTATGTGAGACCGCAGCGGTCATCAGTACCAGCAGTGTGGGCCATAGATAATTGACCAAGCTCACTTCCACAGATTGCGCGGCCGTTGAGGCGAGTCCGATCGACAATGAGATTGACGCTTCGTACGCGATGAACATGGCACCGCCAATGATCAGATATTTACGTGGCGCCTTACGAATCGGCGCCGGTCGACGTACGATCATCAGCATCATGCCACCGACGGTGTAGATCAGCGCAGATCCGAGCGTTGCACCGAATGCGTCGGCGACGAGACGCACCAGCCCGGCCATGAACCCCCACAACACGATTGCACACAGGCCGATAATCGTGCCACGATGCGAAATCGCATGTCCAAGCAACGGATTGCGTAGCGTCTTTCTCTCATCTGCTTTCACGCGCACCACGTTACTTCACACGCCCAACAGATGTCCGATTCTGGTGAATCAGCCATTCAGACCCCAATATACAGGTATCCAAATGTCTGATTCTCCAGAATCAGTCAGGTAAAGGCAAAAGATATGGGTTTGTTTGTCCGATTCACCAGAATCGGACAAACAAACCCATCAGACAACTGCCCGCATGTCACAAGCTGCACACCCCACAGCTGCACAACCCAACGGCTCCGCATCACTCCATTCGCAGCCAGCAATCCCAGCGCCCTACCGTCGGCCGTTACGATACTTCAGCAACTGGATGACTGTGCCGGCAACGCCACACAGGATGCCGCCAATCGGCCAAGGAATCCAGAAAACAGCTCCCCAAAAACTAGGATCGCCCCCAAGCGCGGCATTCGCATTGACGCCCACGAACAGCATGAGCAGCGCCATCACCGTTGCAATCAGCATGATGATACCGCACACCGCTCCAGTGAGTTTGTTGTAGTATTTGTCGGTCACACTCATAGGCTGTGACGGGCTTTCGAAATCATCCTCCGCGGAATCACCCTCCGCATTGCGCTCTTCGCTTTCGCGATTGTACTTGCCGAGCTTTGTGCGATCGAGCCGCATCCCCGTGAAGATGAAGCAGAATACGGCTACGGCCACCAGTGCCAGCATTATGCTGACGGGCCATCCGTTGTTGACGCCGAGTACCTCGTTGCAGTACACCATCACGCATACGCCGACCATGATCAACCCCACACCCACGGCCTTACCGATGCCATTTTCGATGACTGCGCGCGACTTGTCATCATCCGTGTAGAAATCCTGAATGTACGGATGACGCCGTTGGAAATCGCCATGCAGGGCACCGGCAGGAATCAGCAACGCACAGCCTACGATCACACCGAGAATAATCGGCGCGGCGGTCAGGAATTCATTCATCGGACTGTGTCCGATAATTGAGTTTTCGGAGTCGAATAGCATGCCGGCCGCAACGCCAAGAATCATCGCGGCGACGCCAAGTGCAGTCAGCCATGCGTGGATCTTCATATGCCTGTCGTAGCCGACCATGTCTTGCGGCATTGCGGAGCGCGATGCTGCGGCGGAACGCGGCGCCGCTGCAGGGTGATCCGCTTGCAGCGCAGTCGGCGCGTCTTGCGTCGAAGCCGACGATTCCGTCTGGTTTCGCAGCGACGACGAAGCCGCCGCGAAACCGACCGGTTGCGCAATTGCGGCCACAACCCCGACCGACCCGGAATTCGTAGACGTATCGGCGGTCGATTCACGTATACCCGAATTCGGTCTGCGAACGTCACCCATCACCAGGTCATCAAGCGTTACGCCGAACAGGTCGCAGATCATCAGCAATTTGTCCATTTCCGGATATGCTTTCTCGGACTCCCATTTCGAGATGGCCTGCCGTGAGACGCCGAGCAGCATCGCCAGCTGCTCCTGCGTCATATTGCGGGTGCCGCGCAGGTATTGCAGATTTTCCCTGAAGCTCATCTTTGCTCCTTTACTGCGATTGGTTTCATCGTCTCATACCGTTCGATTGGCGATCTTGCCCTCGAAAGTGTGGAACGTGTTTGCGATTGATGATTGCAGATTGCCACATGGCTTCGGTTGCGTGCCACCATCTTGCGGTTGCACGGCCTTGGTGCAACCGGATTTCTCCCTGCAACCGGTAGTTGCGGCGGCGTACGCTCGCCTTTCGTTTGTCCGATTCTGGTGAATCAGCCATCCGTGTACGTTTTGGCACACCCCGTTTGTCCGATTCTGGTGAATCGGACAAACATGCCCATACTTTTGCCCTCCGGATGGCTGATTCACCAGAATCGGACAAACCAGAGCCCAAGCAACGGTCGTTGGCCCCGGCTTGGTCCCGAGTGCCCGGCTAAGCCAAGTACCCCACCTAAGCCCAGCACTCTGGTCAACTCCAGCCCCAGTCAGGCCCAGCCGAAATTATCGGCTCCCGCCCCTAGCGAGAAATGGTATTTGACCAGACCCAGATCAGCTCCGGAGTATGACGTCTCGTTGGTCAGACGAACGGACACGATCCGCCCGTGTCCTTCGATGAAAAAGTCCTGTTTGTTGAATGCCGTCGGTGCAAGCAGTGCCGCTTTCACACCGTCCGTGAACCATGCAGGGGCCTTACCGTCGTATTTGCAGACTTCGGAAACGGATTTGGATTGGTGCGGCTCGCCTTGCTCCGCTCCGTATCCGATGGCGATGACAGCGATGGTCCGGTTACCTTCCGCCATTTTGTCCACAATCTTACGGCTGTAGGTACCGCCTGCCCACCAGGTATTAAGACCCAAGGTTTGCGCGTACAACATGAGATCGGCGCCCGCATATCCCAGTCGTTCGTCCAGTTCTCGAGGGTCCTCCCCCTCACGCAGATTCGCGGACATGATGAGGAAATTACGCACACCTTTGGCACGTATCAGTTTGAAGATGGGGCCGAACGCAGTTGTGTCTTCGGTTCGTAGAGTGATGGCCGTGCCATATTTTTGATTGTCATGCGCAACGCGCCTAGTAAGCAACGATACGATGTCGTCAGGTATCGGCTTGTTGGTATAGGCACGTACGGTGTGCCGTGAACGCATCGCTTCAAGCATATCCATACATACACCTTAGCCTTCAATCGGCTTCTCTGGCTATGCTGTTGGAATAATCCTGAAGTTGGAGAAATCGTGGAGCGGATGACGGGAGTCGAACCCGCCTTTAAAGCTTGGGAAGCCTTCGTTCTACCGATGAACTACATCCGCAAAAAGTGCCTTTTGGGCACGGAGGTTAAGTTTAGCACGTCGCGCACGGCTCCACAGACGCGGTTCCCGATATACGGATTACCAACCCGCGCCGCACGCGCCCACATAACCGCCCGCCAGCCAGATCCGCCAGCCGAGTCCGTTGAGCGGCTCCGCCACACGAGCGCTGTACCCGCACCGCACAAGCATCCGCCGTCCAAATCCACCAGTCAGCTGCGGAACGGTCCTTGCGAATACCCGCCCTGCACATACCCACTCTGCGAATACCCGCCCTGCACATACCCATCGGACGCATATCCGGACTGCACGCCCTGTGCCTTCATCTCCTGGCTCATCTGCATAAGTCGCGAAATGCGGTCGGCGGTCGGCGGGTGCGTGGAAAACAGGCGGGAGAAGCCTTCTGTGGAGAACGGATTGGCGATCATCATCGCGGCCACCGACTGCGTGCCTGCGGTCTTGCGCATCGGCGCGGCCTCGGCACCGTACGAAATCTTATTCAACGCGGAGGCGAGCGCTTCGGGATCGCCAGTCAGCATCGAACCGTCCTCATCGGCATCGTATTCGCGCGTGCGCGAAATCGCCATCTGAATCAAAGAGGCGGCAATTGGCGCAAGGATCGCACTCAGCAGCACGCCGAGCAACCCAAGTCCGCTGCTGGACGAGCCGTTGCGATCGTCTCGCGACGAGCCACCTCCGAAATACATGAGCGAATAGCCGAGATACGAAATCACCGTGGCCATGGCGGATGCGATTGCGGAGGTCAGAATATCGTGATTGTACACATGCATGAGTTCGTGGCCGAGTACGCCGCGAATCTCACGCTCATTGAGCATCTGCAGAATGCCCTGCGTGCAGCAGACGGCGGCATGCCGTTCGTTACGGCCGGTCGCGAAGGCGTTGGGGCTCATGGTCGGCGCAATGTAGATGCGCGGCATCGGCTTGCCCGCCTTTGCGGACAGTTCGCGCACGATTTTGTACAGCATCGGCGCCTCCTGCTCGCTGACGGCCCGCGCACCCATCGACGCGATGGCCAGTTTGTCGGAAAACCAGTACGAGACGAAAGTCGAGCCAAGACCGATGAGAATGTAGACGCCAAGCGTGCGCTGACTACCACCCGTAGCCCACCAAATCAGCATGATGACGCCCCACATCAACGCGAAAAGCAGCGTTGTCTTCAAGCCATTGCAATGGCCATGCACCCGCAATTTGCCGTTCATAGGGCCCAAGCGTAAAGATGCAGTCTGATATTTTGCTGGATACATGCTGGGCGCCTTATCGGGTCCGCACCCCGCCACCGACCGGCGCAACATATCAGGTGCGCGCAAAGCGTGCGATCGCGAGTCGCCCTACGCCAGCATGGCGCCGGAATGCACCGAATCCAATACGTCAACCAGCTCGGTGAGCAAATCGTTGCGTCCGCATGCGTCCGTCATCACGCTGAGCACGTACGCACCGGATGACGACGCCACGATTCCGCCGTCATTCAACGCATACAGGTCGCCTTCGCCACTGATCCATCCGGCTTTCGTATACACCGTGGTTGAGTCGCCGAGCGCCCGATGAATATTGGAGTTGAGCGAATCCGTCATATCGCCCGACAGCCACTGCAGCGCCTCGTCGGAAACATCGGCGGCCCCGGACGTCTGCTGTGCGAACAGGAATCCATAACCCTGCGTCCACAGCTTCGCCATGTCCCGCGCACAAGTGGTCACGTAACCATAGCCGGCCATCTGCACGGCGGTGCCGGCTTGTGCCGCCCATGAATCGAAGGCGTCGGTGCCATACGTGTCGACCAGCCAACTGTAAGCGGTATTGTCGGAGACGGTCAGCACCTGGTCGATGTTCTGTTTCGTCGTTGCATTCTGCGTATCGCCCGCTTGGTATACCGCGTTCAGATCGATGGTACCCGTCGAAGCGAGTGCCATGATGAACGGCGCTTTGATTGCGGACGCCGAATAGACCTGCGCATCCGCATTGTAGGAAATTGCACGGCCGGTATTGATGTCGACCAGCACGAAGGATGCGGTATATCCCGCGGATTCGAAATTGGTTATCTGCGATTCGATGGCCAGTTGCGAGTCAGTGTCGAGCGTGAAACCGGAAGTTGAGATCGTTGCGCTGCCGTCAAGTGCGTCGATGCCGGTCATCGCGGACTGCGTCGGACTGTCGGATGCATCGGTTTGTGATGTTGAGGAGGCTTGTCCGCTGGAAGAGGCGCTCTTTCCACCTCCCTCGGATGCGGATGAGCCAAGGCCCTGCAAACCAGCCGCTCCCGTACCAAAGGCGACAGCCAGTGCGGCTGCCGCCGCGATGCCGGTCGCAGCCACGGTGACGCGCCTACGCATGTACATTCGACCTGTTTTCCACACGTGATTTCTACGATCGCCGAATCCCATGACACTCCGTTTTCGTATGATTCCCCTGTCGTGCGTAACGCTATGACCGAAAAGTTATCGTGACCTTACGCACACCTTGGGTTTTTCTGGAAGCCGAATCATGCGGCGAAGCCGCCCGCCCAGCGCCTCGAAGCATCATACGAGCAGCCCCTCGAGCTCTCTGCTCGAGGGGCTGTGGGAATCAGGCGTGGGCCAGAGCGCGCATCTGCTCGGGTTCGATGACCTTCTTATGCTCGCGGCCTTCCTTCGCACCCTCGGCACGCTCGAAGGCATCGACCTTCTTCCAGCCAGCGAAGTCGATCGGCTTGACGCCACGTTCCACAAGCAGACGGTCAATGGATTCCGGATCGCGATCGGCGGCCACGCGTCCGCCCTCGGCGGCCTTGGACAAATCCTCCAGCATGTTGGTGACGATCAGCAGCGCGTCGGACTTGGTGGAGCCGATCAGGCCCACCGGACCGCGCTTGGCCCAACCGGTGGCATACAGGCGCTCACGCACCTCAACATCCTCACCGGCTTCGGCAGCCGTGGTGATACGGCCATCACCATGGGCATTGGCCAGGTGCGCACGGCGCTCGTCATAGGCAATGCCCGGCGCAGTGGCCGGCTTGTAGCCGATTGCATGGTACACGGCCTGCACCGGGTATTCCTCGAATTCGCCGGTGCGGCTCATCCTGCCATCCGCTGAAGTCTCGGTCTTCTCCACACGGATGCCGACGACCTTGCCATCCTCGCCCAGCACTTCGACCGGCGCGGAGTTGAAATGCACATAGTACTTGCGGTCGGCCGGATTGCCTTCGAAGTCCGTGTCGCCGTCGTCTTCCATGTCTTCGGCCATCTCACGGATGGTGAACAGTTCTTCGACCATCTGGCGGGTGAGCTTGTCCTTGCCGGCCTCCTTGATGGTGTCGTCATCCAGATCGAAATCGTCCTCGTTGATGATCAGCTGCACGCCCGGCAGCTTTTCCATCTCACGCAGCTCCTGCACGGAGAACTTGGCCTGGGCCACGCCACGGCGGATGAACAGGTGCAGCACCTTGGCCTTGTTGCCCTTGATGCCTTCGTACACGTTGTCCGGAATGTCGGTACGTTCCTTCAGATCGTCGGCGTTGCGCATGAGCTCGCGCGCCACGTCCATGGCCACGTTGCCACCGCCGATTACGGCGACTTCTTCGGCTTCGAGCGGCCATTCGCGAGCGCCGGTCGGATAGCCGTCATACCATTCCACGAACTTGGCGGCACCGTACACGCCGTCAAGATCGGCTCCCGGCAGTCCGAGCGGCTTGTCTTCCACTGCACCGGTGGCGAACAGCACGGCGTCGTAGCGTTCGAGCAGTTCGTCAAGCGTCACGTCCTTGCCGAATTCCACGTCGCAGTACAGGTGGATGTCGGGGTTGTCGAGCGTCTTCTCGAGCGCGCTGGCGATGAACTTGATGGAAGGATGATCGGGGGCCACGCCGTAGCGCACCAGACCGAACGGTACGGGCAGCTTTTCGAACAGGTCGATGCGGGCCTTGGTACCCAAGCCGAGTTCGTCGCCGAGCTTGCCCAGTTGGCGCAGGAAGATGTCGGAGGAGTAGACGCCTGCGGGGCCGGCGCCGATAACAGCAATACGAAGTTCATTAGTCTCAGTCACGCGCTCTAGCCTAACGCAAACCGTCGAAACGCAAAAGGGTCGATTTGCCGGGGGAATGGATGCTTGGATGGCTCTCTGCCAAACTCTCCCTTCCTGACGTAGTCCGGAATGGCGGGTGTCACGAACGCAGATCGTGCAACACATCCACGCGCACATACGCCGTGATGTCGGCAGTGGTGGTCCAGTTCTTCCACGGCGTGCGCTTCGTCGCAATCGTGATCTTGCGATAGTCGCGCATACGGTATCCGAGGCGCTTGAAATAGTAATCCGGAAAATCGGTGTCTCCGATCACGAATTCAGGTTCGCCATTGGCGGCACAGGCCGCGATTTCCCGATTCATCCGCGATGCAGTCGGCACCTGGTTCGGTTCGTAGGCACGGCCGCGATAGGTACAGTCCAGTAGGCCGTGGTCGAAGTACGGGTCGGCGGCGATTGCCGCCCAGCTGTAACGGTGCGTATCTTCCTGGCGCGGCGTATGGCTTCCGTCCGGCCAGGTGGTTTCGGGATAGTAGCGCCAGAACGACACCCAACGGTCATGCTCGAGCCCGTTGCGCTTGACGAATGCCACCATGTCCCGTGCGCCCGAATAGTCGTAGCGCAGGTCACAGGTGATGGCGGCGACGTTCCACAACAGGCTTGGCAACAGCAACGCCACGATCACGCAGTCACGCACGACAGCGGGACTCCAGCGCCGGGTTTCGGCGGTTTTCTCGAACCGTGTCTTCACGAATCGGCGTAGACGTTCCGGCGCATCGTCCGCATCAAACGGACGGTCACGGACAAGCATCCACCAATCCGCGACGAACAGCGCAAACACGATGCCCAGATGATGCAGGCTGAAATACTTCGCCGCACACAGCGCGAATAGCGCATACGGCAGCAGCAGAATATCAAGGTCGCCGCGTCTGCGCGCAAGACGGACCAGCGCGGCCCAGATCAACGCCGACAGTACCACGCACACCGCAATCGGGAGGACGTCCATCCTCATGCCATGCAGCGAGACATCGCCGGCGAACGACGTGAACATGCTTTCGGACGGCAATACCAGCCAGAACATCAGGAACTGCAGAATGGGTGAATTGCCGTTCGTGCCGGGGGTCACGCCGAAGGTGTCGGGATACGGCAGGATGCACGCGGCCAGCATAAGGCCCACGGCCATCAGCGTCAGCCAAGCGACGAATCGTCCGGAATCGGCGATCAGGGCGCGGAGAGACCGCGCCTGCAGCAGCACGCGGGCGACCCACACCAACGCCACCGCGCATGCCAGAGCGATGCCGTAGCTACTAGTGCAGCAGAGCAACAGCAGACTCAACGTCAAGCGCCACGGATGCCGGTCGCGTCCCTTCCAGCAGTCGGCCACCAGGAATATGGCGGCGCACATCAGCGCGTACGGACGGGAGGTGACGCCATATTGGAAGCATGGAAAATATGTGAACGGCAGCAGGACCGCGACCAGCGGGGTAAGGGCGAGCGGAACACCAGCAACCATGCCATGACCGCGGCGCAGACCAACTGTACGCCTTTCAGACCGATCTCATATGGCACCCCGAGCTTCGCGGGAATCGCCAGCATCAGCCACCATAGCGGCGGATGCCCCTCGTAATGCGGGCGCAGCAGCAGGATATCGCGGAATGACGCATCGCGTGCGATGAGCCATGACTGAGCCTCATCGAACCACGGCTCATGGAACGCCATCACGCATACGATCACGACGACGTACGCGATGAACGTGATGGGACGCCAACGACGGCGGATCCAACCCCTCATTCCGGTTCCGAACCGTTTCGCCTCGCCCGGCCTTGCCTCCCCCACGGCACCGGCCAGCATCTCATTCCCCATATCAGTCTCCCACCGCCATGCAGCTTCTCTCTGATGCACCAATTTAAGCACATCCGATATGGGCATGGCAGGCAGGGGCCAGCCGCATCACACGGCCCGAACGGCTCACGGCGCCGCTGTCGTGGCACGGATGCAACCGGATCTCGCTCAGTTGCACACCGTCCTTATAATGTGCCTGTTAATTTATGTGCCTATTCATCAGACTAAAACGTTTGACGAATGCCACCTCCCTCATACGGCACGCATGCATGGGACCTACAACACAGAGAAAGAGCAAGCAACAGTGAGCGACGCAACATCGCACAGCGCAGTCAAACAAGACAAAAGCGACGCAGGCTATGCCAAGGACCTGAAGCCACGTCATATCCAGATGATCGCCATCGGCGGATCCATCGGCACCGGTCTGTTTCTGGGCGCGGGCGGCCGACTGTCGCAGGGCGGCGCAGGACTGGCAATCGCCTACGCCGTATGCGGCATCTTCGCGTTCCTGATGGTGCGCGCATTAGGCGAGCTGGCAATCCGCCGCCCGTCATCCGGCGCATTCGTCTCCTACGCACGCGAATTCCTCGGTGAGAAAGGCGCGTACGTGACCGGATGGCTGTTCTTCCTGGACTGGTCCGTGACCGTCATGGCCGACATCACCGCCGTAGCCGTGTACTTCCACTACTGGAAGGCGTTCCAAGGCGTGCCGCAATGGCTACTGGCACTGATCGCGCTGGCGTTGGTGTTCGTGCTGAACATGCTGAGCGTGAAAATGTTCGGTGAGGCGGAATTCTGGTTCGCGGCCATCAAGGTGACCACCATCGTCGCGTTCATGCTCATCGCCATCTGGGCCATCGTGACGGGCGCCCCGGTTGGCGACGCCCACGCCGGCATCGCCAACATCACCGATAACGGAGGCCTGTTCCCGATGGGCATCGCACCGGTATTCGCCCTGACTCTGGGCGTCGTATTCGCGTTCGGCGGCACCGAAATGGTCGGCGTGGCCGCCGGCGAAGCCAAGGACGCCGAGAAAGTGCTGCCGAAGGCCATCAATTCGATGATCATCCGCATCTTCGTGTTCTACGTGGGTTCCGTGGCGCTCATGGCACTCGTGCTGCCGTATACCGCCTACTCCTCCAACGAATCGCCGTTCGTCACGTTCTTCTCCGGCATTGGCATTCCGCATGCCGGTGACGTGATCCAGATCGTAGTCCTGACCGCGGCGCTTTCCTCGCTCAACGCAGGCCTGTATTCCACCGGACGCACCCTGCGTTCGCTGGCCGTGGCCGGATCCGGACCGAAATTCGCGGCACGCATGAACAAGCATCACGTGCCGTATGGCGGCATCATCATCACCTCCACGCTGGGACTGGTCGGCGTGGCACTTAACGCGGTACTGCCATCCGACGCGTTCGAAATCGTCATGAATCTGGCTGGCATCGGCATCGCCGGCACCTGGGCGTGCATTCTTGTAACGCATCTCGCATTCCTCAAGAAGGCGAAAACCGGCGAGGAGACGCGACCGGAATATCGCATGCCGGGCGCACCGTACACCAACTACATCTCCCTGCTGTTCTTCGCTGTGGTCGTGCTGTCGAATCTCACCAGCGCTGCCGGCCGTTGGACGCTCGCCATGTTCGTGGTGGTCATCATCGCCATGGTGGCGGGCTGGTTCTACGTACGCGGTCGCATCAACGGCGATCTGATGGACGAGATGCTCGACGACAACGGCAACGGCGTGGCCGACGTGCTGGAAACCACGCAAACGCCGGGCAAGTAGCCGCTCACGATATCGGACAAGACAGTAAAGTGGGCGGCGGAACATACAGGCGCCCACCCGGCGCATCGATTTTTCGATAAGGAGGAAGGCAATGCGCATTCACATCACCTACACCGGTGGCACAATCGGGATGATCGACTCACCGAATGGTCTGATTCCGGGCGCCGACACCCGTGGATGGCTATTCCGTTTGCTTGAGGATGCGCATATGGACTCCGGCCTGTTTTCGTTCACCGAACTTGATCCGCTGATTGATTCGTCGAATGCGACACCCGACAATTGGCAGACGATGATCGACGATTTGCGCACGCATGCCGACGACGCCGACGCGTTCGTGGTGTTGCACGGCACCGATACGATGAGCTATTCCAGCGCGGCCCTGTCGTATGCGCTGACTGAATTCGGCAAGCCGGTGATCTTCACGGGCTCACAGCATCCGCTCGGCAAAATCGAGTCGGATGCCACCGCCAATGTGACCGGTGCGTTGAACGCGGCCATGAGCGGACGATTCCATGGCGTGGGACTGTTCTTCGGGCATCATCTGTTTGCCGGCAATCGTGTAAGCAAGTCATCGAGCTGGGCGTTCGAAGGGTTTTCGGCGCCGTCCACCGGACCGCTGGCACGCACCGGCACGCCTTGGCACTGGTATGCGGACGATTCCGCAGCGGTCGGATGTGGCTGGCGGTCACCGAAACCGTACGAACGCCATGACGTGGCCGTAATCGACATGGTACCGGGCATTTCTGCGGCACGACTGGACGCCATGCTCACACCGCGGCCGGAGGCGGTGCTGTTACGCGCATATGGCGTAGGTAATGTGCCCAGTGACGAGCCGGGTCTGACCGACGTGATCGCCGACGTGCTGCACGACGGCGTACCGGTTATCATCGCATCGCAATGTCAGCAGGCGGAAGTGCTGCTCGGCCATTATGAGACGGGCGATGCGATCGCTCGCGCCGGGGCCATCGGATCGGGTGACATGACGCTGGAGGCCGCCTACGCGAAAATCATGTTCCTACTGTCGCAAGGCGTGACCGGATCGGACTTCGGCAAATGGATGAAGCGACCCATCGCCGGTGAAATCTCACCCAGTTCGCTGTAGGGCCATGGGACTATAGGGATTTGTTGGGATATAAGGATAGAGGTCGCATCACGTAATCGCGCACGACTTTCAGGAAAATGGTCTTTTCGAGAGTCGTGCTCGGTTTATCACTCAACCGATACCCCCTAAATGTCTTTGGAGGTGAGTACGGCACTTTTTCCAAGGAAAATCCGTGCACGACTTTCAGGAAATCACATTCCTGGGAATCGTGCACGGTTCATCATCGCATCCAATCCCAAATATCTTGGGAAAGACGCAAGAACAGCCTCTACCACCAAGGCGAATCCGCACGCTCACTCCCTATCCCACAAAGCAGTGAGGGCCCACAGTATGCTCACCACATCAATGCCTTCCTGCATAAACGCGCCGACCACCACCGGAATCAGGTTGAACGCGGCGGCAATCATGCCGATGACGGCAAGACCGAGACCCACGAGCACCGCCTGCAGCATCACCTTCTTAGTACGACGGGCGATGGCGATGGCACGCGGCACGGAAGCGATGTCGTCGTTCATGATCACGACCTGAGCGGATTCGGAAGCCGCGGTCGACGTACCATCGGTCATGGCCATGCCGATGTCGGCAGCCGCGAGCACCGGCGCATCGTTCACACCGTCGCCAACCATCATGGTCACCTGGTGAATTCGGGATTCGCCCGTGAAGCCATCCCACCACGTCCGATGCCGGCGCGTAGCTTCGGAAGCATCCTTGACCGCACGCACTTTGTCTTCAGGGAACAGTTCGGAATGGACGTCATCAATGCCGACCTCCTCGGCGATGATCCGTGCGGAAGCCGCCTTATCGCCGGTCAGCATGGACAGTTTCCCGACACCAAGCTCGCGCAGTCGGGCCAAGGCGTTCTTCGCGTTCTTGCGCGGCACATCACGCAACACGATGCGTGCAGCCAGTTGCCCGTCAAGCGCCACGTACGCGGCCATCTCATCCGGTTCAAGCGGCGCGAACCGCGAGTTTACATCCAACCTGCCTTTCACCGCCCGTTTGTCCGATTCTGGTGAATCGGACATCTGGAGGGTAGTGGAGGTGCCACGTTTGTCCGATTCACCAGAATCGGACACATGGACCACTGGCGAAAAGCCAAACTCGTCGGCCGTGGCATAAGCATAACGCCCCACGCGCACCTTGTGCCCGTTCACCTCGCCGGACACGCCTTTGCCGGCATCCTCCACAATGTTGTTCACCACCGGGTAGTCGCGCCCATGCCCCGGAAGATTCCGTTCCGCGCACAGCCGCTGCCCGGCCGCATACCGCGCATACAAATCATGCATGGCCCGCTGCCCGGCCGCCGCGATGCCCTTTGACAAAATATGCACGGAGTACCCCTCCACTACGCCGGCCATCATGAGAATGTGATCGTCATTGAATGGGGACCTCACGTCGAACGGCTTCTCGACACGCACGACCTGCGGCTGTTTAACGGTCAACGTGCCGGTTTTGTCGAAGAAGATATGCGTCACACGGCCCAGGTTTTCAAGCACGTCCTGCGCTTTGATAAGGATTCCCGCCTTGGCGAGCCGCCCCGTTCCGGCGACATACGCGACCGGAGCCGCAATCAGCAACGGACAAGGCGTGGCCAACACCAGCACCTGCGCGAATCGCAATGGCGTGCCGGCAATGATCCATGCGAGCACCGCAATCGCAAGCGAAAGAACGGTAAACGGCACTGCAAGCACGTCGGCGGTTTTCACAACGGCCGGCCGTGAGTCCTGCGCGGACGAGACAAGCTCCAGAATCTTCTGATACTGCGAATCGTGAGCAAGCTGTGTGGCACGCATGGTCAGCGTTGTCGAGCCGTTGACGGCTCCCGACATGACGCGTGCCCCTGCGTAGATTTCGTGCGGTAGCGGCTCGCCGTTGATGTTGCTCAGGTCCAGCGTGGCCGCACCCGACAGTAACTCGCCATCAACCGGAACCGTCTCGCCCGGCAGCACCAACAGTACGTCGCCCAACTTGACGTCGTCCACGGAAATCGTGGTGAAATGCTCTCCGGAAGCGTCGTAAGCCTTCGGCGCTCTTGTGTCCGATTCTGCAGAATCGGACATCTGGGAGGTAAATCGTACGGCCTGCATGTCCGATTCACCAGAATCGGACATTGTGACGGCGCGACGGAAGCCGTCCTCCGAAATATCCGAGGCATGTTCGGTACCGGACGCATGCACATGTCCACGCATACCCGGCAGTCTTACTACGTGCGCAGTCCTCGGCGCGGCCTCGATCAGCGCCGTCAGGTTGCTTTCGGCTTTCGACTGTGCGAATTCCTCAATCGCCTCACCGGAAGAGATCATCAGCACCACGGCCCAAGCGGCCCAATACTCCTGAACGGCGAGCGTCGAGGCGATGGCGATGACGGCCAACAGATCGACGCCGACGTGACCATGCCGCACATCGTCGATCATGCCAAGCACGGTGACGATAATCGTGTATAGCACCAGCGCAATCACCAGCCACTGCCCGACACCGGGATTGACCGAATCCCAGCCAAACAGCATGGCGAATACGGAACGCGTGCCCCATGGTCGCCACGTGCCCAGCATGGCCAGCGGGATGGCGGCAAGGATGGTGATCGGCAGGAGTGGAACCTGCTTGCAAAGATTGATGACTCTACGCATCGAATCTCCTTACGCTCGTATACCAGCCGAGGACGTACAGGTCGGAATACCGGTCCAAGGCTGATGCATTCACGCCTTGTTAACCCATCGGCGGCACTGTCCGAACGTGGAATGCCTCGATACACGGCGTAAAAAGATTACTGGAATGTTCAATTATCCGGCCGCTTCAACGACCTTCGTTTTAAGGGTAACAGGTCTTCAGGGGGACTTGGCCGCACGGCATGTGAAACGGGACTGTGCGATTGCTCACACAGTCCCGTTTCGCTTGGTGCTACAAGGCTTTTCGATGATTATCGCGTTCGCCTTGGGCTTGTCGGGGGTTTACGCCCCGACTTGCTGATCCGGTTTACCACAGGCCGAACGGATCGGTGAATCCGCCGCCGTCACCGTTCTGGCCGTTGCCCTGCTGGTCTTGACCGTTGCCGCCATTGTTCTGCTCGTTCTGTTCCTGCTTGTTGGAGGAGCTGCTGCTGGATTCCTCCTGATTCAGCGTCACTTCGAGATCCATGGTGTGGCCATCGCGCACGATGGTCAGCGTCACCTTGTCGTTCATGGCGGAGGCACGCACGTAACCGAGCAGCGAGTAGTTGTTGTTCACAGCCTTGCCGTTGAAGGCCACGATGGAGTCGCCCGCCTTCACGCCGGCCTTGGAAGCCGGACCGCCGTCGACCACGGACTGCACCTGGGCGCAGCCACGGGTCACACCGTCGGCTTCGACCGTGGAGCTCTTGATGGTGATGCCGAGCGCCACGTGCTGCACGGAACCGTTTTCGATGATCTCATTGGCCACACGCTTGACGAGGTTCGACGGAATCGCGAAACCGATGCCGATGGAACCCGCCGAGCTGGAAGAGCTTGCGGTGGAGGCGATGGACGAGTTGATACCGATTACCTGACCGGCCGCGTTGAAGGTCGGGCCGCCGGAGTTGCCCGGGTTGATTGCGGCGTCGATCTGCACGGCGTTGGTGACGATGGCGTTGTTGTTGTCATCGGTCACGGTCACCGGGCGGTTGAGTGCGGAGACGATACCGGTGGTGGCGGTGTCGTCGTAGCCGAGCGGATTGCCGATGGCCATCACGGCCTCGCCGACGGCAAGGTCGTCGGAATCGGCGAATTCCACGGCTTTGAGGTCGCTCGGCGGATTGTCAAGCTTGATGACCGCCAAATCGGTGGTGGTATCGGTGCCGACGACCTGCGCGGAATAGATGGTGCCGTTGGCGAGCGTGACCTGAATCTGCTGTGCACCGGAAATCACATGGTTATTGGTAACGATGTAGCCCTTGTCGCTGACGATCGCGCCGGAACCCTTGGCGGTGCCCTCGCTGGTCGCAGTCTGGATGGAAACCACGGAGTTGGACACTTCCTTGGCTACCGCCGTCCAATCAACGGCCTCACCGCTCTTGGCCTTGGCCGAACCGGAACCGGACTGGTTGGAGCTGATGCTGGTCATCGAGCTTGATGTGGGCACATGCACCCAACCATTGGTGATGGCCGCATAGCCGACGCCGAGGCAGAGCACGGCGGCAACCAGCGCGGCGACCACGGCCACAACCACGTTGCCAGCGGTCTTCGGTCGGGTCTTGACCGCCGGATTCTGCGGATTGCCCGCATTGCCGAATGGATTGAACGGATTGCCGTTGTTCGGGGTGTTCGGCGGAACGTTCGCACCTCCCTGCGGAGCGGTGAACGGATTGCTGCCGCGCGAATCATGCTGCTCATTCTGCGGATTCACATATGGATTGCCGAAGAAGGGATTGCGATTGTTCTGCGGCGGCATCTGCGATGTCTGCGCACTGTGTGCAGGCTGACCATACTGCGGCTGCGCGGCATTCGTTCCGTTCGTCGGCTGCGGCGGCACCGTTCCGTAGGCGCCGTATTCCGGCGCCGGACGATACTGCGATTGTGCGGAAGCGCCGGCAGTCGACTGGCCGCCCGTAGACGAGCCGCCGGAAACCACGGTGCTTTCGCCGGCGGCGGATGCATAATCCGGGGCGATTTCCGAATCCGCGGCATTCACGGAAGGCAGGGTCGTGGTCGGCTGTTCGCCGGCGTCGTGCACTGCAATCGGTTCGGTCACGGAGGTCTCGGCATTGTCGGTCGCGACATCGGCCGGTTGCGTCGGTACGGCCTGTTGTGCGTTGTTTTGCGGCTGCACGACATTCTGGTCGTTGTTATCTTCAGCCATTCTTGCTCCTTATTCGTCTCGCGGCATTTCACATGTTCAGCAATCGTGCCGCTCGAACTGCTATCTAAGAGTAAAGATACCCGCTCTGGAAATTTCCTGAATGTTTGTTGAAAGTACTACTCGAATTGATCGTCTGCATCGGCGAACAGCCGCTTCCATCCTTATCGGAACGTCTTCATCGCACCTGTAAACGGTGATTTTTCGCCTCTTGCGCAATCTATCCGACCCGTCACCCATCCCGTATGGACTGAACACTCTTTCCATCCGACGCAATCGGCGCTATCGCCTAAAGTGAAACGCATGACAAGCCTTACTGAATCGAATCTCGTCGAGCATCCGCGCGGAGCCGAGCCGGGCAAACCCGGAGACCGCCGCGCATTCTCCTTTGAGCAAATCACTCGACTGCCGGATGCGGCCGACGGCAAAGGCCGTGGTGGCGCGCGTTATGGACGTACCGGCATCATCCACACCCCGCATGGAGACATCCATACGCCGGCGTTCGTGCCGGTAGCCACGCAGGCCGCGATGAAGGCCGTATTGCCGGAGACCATGAAGGATCTCGGCGCGCAGTGCCTGCTGTCAAACGCCTTCCATCTCTACGAGCGGCCAGGTGAGCAAGTGCTCGATGAGGCCGGCGGACTCGCGAAATTCATGAACTGGAACGGTCCGACCTTCACCGATTCCGGCGGGTTCCAAGTGCTGTCGCTCGGTGCGGGCTTCAAGAAGACCCTCGCCATGGACGTAACCGGCATGAAATCCGATGAAGTGATCGCCGAAGGCAAGGAACGCCTCGCATTCGTAGACGAGGATGGTGTGACGTTCAAGTCACCGCTCAACGGCTCTCTGCACCGCTTCTCCGCCGAGATTTCCATGGGCATTCAGCACAAAATCGGCGCCGACATCATGTTCGCCTTCGACGAACTGACCACGTTGATGAACACGCGTGGCTACCAGGAGCGTTCCGTGGAGCGTACCTATCGTTGGGCGCAGCGGTGCGTAGCCGAGCATCAGCGGCTTACCGAGGAGCGTCTCGGCAAGCCATATCAGGCGCTGTATGGCGTGGTACAGGGCGCGAATTATGAGGATCTGCGCCGTCATGCGGCCGAGCAGATCGCCTCGCTTGATTTCGATGGCGTCGGTATCGGCGGCGCGATCGAGAAGCGTATTATCGGCGACACCTGCGCCTGGATCTGCGATGCGATGCCCGAAAGCCGACCGCGCCATGTGCTCGGCATCGCCGCCGTCGATGACATCTTCGCGTGCGTTGAGAATGGCGGCGACACGTTCGATTGCGTGGCGCCGGCACGTTGCGGCCGCAATGGCGCGATTTTCACGCGTTCGGGCCGTTATAACATCAAACGGGCGCAGTTCAAACACGATTTCGGGCCGCTTGAGGAGGGCTGCACCTGCTATACCTGCACGCACTATTCGCGTGCCTACGTGGATCATGCCCTGCGTGCCCGCGAATTCAACGGATTCACGCTGGCTACAATTCACAACGAGCATTTCTTCGTCAAGTTGCTTGACGACATCCGCGCTTCGATTGATGGCGGCTATTTCGACGAATTCCGCGATGAGACGTTGGCCCGCTTCTACGCGAACGGATCGAGGGGCTAACGCCCAAACCGGAAGAACGGAAATGCGCTGGATGATTGCGGTCTGGGATCGGCCGATGTGCTGTGCCACATTGTACTTTGCTGTCTTGGTTGTCCGATTCTGGTGAATCGGACAACCAAATGCCGCACCAGCCTGCATCAGCCTGACTCAGAACGCCAGTTTCCTCACTCCTCATGTATTTCCCCATGGAGGCGGCAACACGACACGCCGGCATTGGACAAATACCAATACGGGTGTAAATTAGTCCATTGTCTGCGAGCGTGGCGGAATGGTAGACGCGCTGTCTTCAGGTGGCAGTGAGTGTATGCTCGTGGGGGTTCAACTCCCCCCGCTCGCACCATTGGAAAAGGACTAGAATCCAACGATTCTAGTCCTTTTGTTTTATCTAGAACCAGCTTCTGACAACATTCTTGACAACATTTGAAGCCACATGACTATAACTGGATCCTACAAAATGCGACACTCGATACAATCAACATAACAACTGTTATCTCCCGAAAGCCCTTTGTTTCCAAGGGTTTCAGGACAAAATAACACATATAACACTAATAACAAATATATTGGGTACCTGTTTATCTGACGGATTCGAGGACGTGAAGTAAAAACCCGGAAGCCTAATTGCTTCTCGATCGGTTTTGCGGCCAGTCTCTTTCTCTGAATTCAGAGCTCTTTCTCTGAATTCAGAGAAAGAATGTATAATTCAGAGAAAAATTCAGAGAATCAGAGCAGGCGATGGCAAATGGTACATGAATACGGCAAAGAAACCTTGTCCAAAGAATTCAAAAGTGACATCAAGGGCTTGCCCGATTCCGAATTAGTGGAAGCCGTTGTCGCCCTAGCCAATACGGACGGCGGACGCGTATATTTGGGAGTCGAAGATGATGGCACTCCGACCGGCGCACAGCGTAGGCATCAGGACCCCATCGGCCTATCAGCAATGATCGCCAACAAAACCGTGCCTCCGATATCGGTTCGCGCGCAATTAGTCGGAGATGACATCACCGTCATCCAAATCGACGTGCCTAAGTCACACAGCGTGGCGTCAACCAAATCAGGAAAAATCCTCCGCCGCATGGTGAAGGTGGACGGCACGCCCGAGAGCGTGCCCATGTATCCGTATGAGATCGCCACCCGTCTTTCCGATCTAGGCAAGCTCGACTACTCCGCCCAACCGGTTCCGGAAGCCACAAGGGAGGATTTCGATCAGCTGGAACGAGACCGTCTGCGTAGAATCATTGCCACTTATCAATCCAGCGACCGAAATCTGCTAGAGCTTTCAGACGAGGATCTGGAAAAATCTCTGCGACTCACCGTGTCAGTGAACGGGAATATGACACCAACCTTGACGGGACTACTGCTCATCGGCCGCGAGGAATCATTACAACGCCTCGTCCCGACAAACGAAGCAGTGTTCCAAGTCCTTGTCGGCACCGACATCAAGGTAAACAAGACCTATCGTGGCCCACTGCTCAAAACCATAGAGCAAATGGCAGAGTCATTCGCCCCTTGGAATCCAGGAACGGAATTAAATGTGGGACTGTTCTCTTCGATGGTGCCCGAATTCGACGAGAGAGCTTTCAGAGAGGCCTTGGTTAACGCGTTCGGGCACAGAGATTATTCAGTTCTCGGACGTGTGCGAGTATCAGTAGACGACGCAGGACTAACCATTGCCAATCCCGGCGGATTCGTGGAAGGCATCAACATCCACAACCTACTTACCGCGGAACCACACGGACGCAATCCATGCCTCATGGACGCACTAAAACGAACAGGCCTTGCCGAACGAACCGGACGCGGAATCGACCGTATCTTTGAGGGAGCCCTGAACTATGGCCGCCCCTTGCCTGACTATTCAAAATCCAACGGAAGCAGAGTATCGGTTCTACTGCCCCGAAGTGCGCCCGACAAAGCGTTCGTGGAGCTACTGGCCGAGGAGCGCGAACGCAGCGGCAAATCCATGTCCCTCGACGGACTGCTCATTCTGGATAAGCTCAAGCAGGAAAGACGCTGCGGCTTTGACGTGCTGTCGGACTCTCTCGACATGAGCAATCAGCGCTTGCGCACCGTATTGGGGCAGCTGACGGAGTCTGGACTCGTAGAAAGCGCCGGTTCCGGCACCCGCCGCACATACACACTGGGAGCAAAAGTGTATCGACGCAGCGGCAAGATGGTGGAATACGTCAGACAGTCAGACATCGATAAAGTGCGCTATCCCGAATTAATCATCAAGCTAATGCGCGAGCAAAAAACCGTAAGCAAAAACGATGTGATGGAATTGCTGCACCTTGATGAGAATCAGGCGTACTACCAACTACGGAAACTCGTCAAAGAAGGTCGCGCCAAGAAGGTAGGGGGCGGCCGCAACGTGCGATATGCAGCAATACGACAATGAGACATTGGCCAATCTACTGCGTCCTGCCATGTTGCAGGAGCACGTGAAGACGTAGCATGTCTTCCAGATAAGCATCAACGGCATCATCGCAATCCCTCGATCATAAGAATGATCGAGGGATTTTTCAAGCCCGCATGCATGAAATTTTGCTTCGTTTAAAATCAGCTTCTGACAACATTCGAATTCATGTAGTCATAACCGGACCTTACGGAACGCAACACTCGACACAGCCAACATAACAACTGTTATCTCCCGAAAGCCCTTTGTTTCCAAGGGTTTCCAAAGCAAAATAACACATATAACACATATCGGCAATGTGACCGGTCATTCGCCAAATCGAATCCCGACAATGCGGGCCTCCCCTCATATTCACATCGAGAGGCCTGGGCCGACACCTGGCGTCATGCCGGACATCGGGTCGAGACCCGGATCTGGATCCGGCAGCATGCCGTCACCATCGAGCTGCCGCCCCCACCATTGTGGTTCCTCCGACTCCATCGCGGAAGGCAGCTCCGATTCAGGCTGCTTCGCTTTCCGGCCAATGGCCGTGCCCGCGTTCCGATTAAAATCGGTCGGTTCCATCCGATCCGTTCCGATTTCTTCGAACTTCTCACGCAGCTCCCTGCGCGCGTCGTCGAGGCCGTTGTCTCCGCGGCCACGGCCGATGATTCCCTCCAGGGTCTCCAGCGCCTCGCCGCGGTCCGCGGCGGTCAGGAACACCTTGTTGGACAGTTTTCCGCGGGTGAGTGCCACGTACATGTCGCTGCCGTCGCCTCCTGGCGCGGCGTAGTAGACGGCGTGGTTGCAGGTGATGCCCTGCGCGCCGTACGTCGTCGACGCGTAGCCGAGCTGCACGTGCTCGCGCACGTAGCCGGCCGACACCGTGCGCAGGCCCCCGTCATGGGCGCGCAGCCGCACGCTCCCGCCATGGATGGCGTACACGGTGTAGACCTCGCGGTTGAACACGCGGGCCTTGTTGTCGTTGGCGCGGCACATCACCACGTCGCCCACGCTCACGCCCTCGCCTGCCACCATGTCGGGCAGACGGACCGCGCCGAGCTGTCCCATGCGGTGGCGGCGATCCTGGATCGCGGCGTTCACGGCGTTGGCCTGCCTGTTCGTGCCGGTGCTGATGGTCGTGCCGGACACGCGCATCCATTCGTCCGCGATCGCCGCGACCGTGGCCTCGTCCGAACCCGTCATGGAGACCATGCCACAATCCAGCGCCTCGCGCGCCAGCGCGGGCGCCGTCGCTTCGGAATGCGCGCGCAATCGCAGGCTGAACGCCGCGTAGTCCGGGTCCGCGAACCGGTGCACGTCGGTCATGTCCACCACGTTCGCGGTGTACCGTTTCGCCATGGCGAGCACTCCGCCGCGGCCGACCGCGCCCTTCTGCGCGGTGTCGCCCACGAGCGTGACGCTCGCTCCGGTCTCGTCGGCGATGGCGAGCAGACGGCGGGCCTGCTCCTGATCCATCATGCCGGACTCGTCCACCACGAGGTACGTGCCGGCATCCATCCGGTACCGGTCGTCCACTCCCTGGTACGTGTTGCCGCGGAAGTCGGTCTCGCCCGGTTTGACGCGGCTCCACACGCCGATCTTGTCGTCATGCCGGTATCCGTACGCTTCGAGGAGCTTCATCACGGTGCACGAGTCCGCGCCGACCTCTCCGGCGGCCACCTCCGCCGCCTTGCGGTACGGGGTGGTCAGCATGAGACGCCTGCCGGCCGCGTCGCAGAAGCTTTTGACGGCCTTGAGCATGTGGGTCTTGCCCGCTCCGGCCGCACCCTCGACCACGGTCAGCGGGTCGCCCTTGCAGATCGTCTCCACCGCGTCGCGCTGTCCAGGGTCAAGCGTGAACGCTTCCGCGATGCCTTCGAGATCCAGGTTCGCCGACCGCTCGATGCCGCGGGCCGCGAGACGGCCCTTCAGGTCGGTCTCGCATTCCACGACCGCGTTGGACGTGAGGGACTTCATGAACGGCAGCGTCGCGCGCGGATCCTCATCCAGGCTTGTGCACAGTCTCACCGCGTGTCCCATGATGTGGGACACCAGCGTCTCGATCTCGCCGCGGGTTCCGGTCACGTCCAGGTCGCGGATCTGGTCGTATACCGCGACCTCCAAATCGTTGCGGCTCCACGCGCTGTGCATTTCGGACAACGCGTCGACTGCGTTCAACGCGCACAGTTCCATGTCCGCGTCGGCCACGTCGCGCGCCAACGGGGCGGGTCTGACCGGACTGCCGTCCAGGAGGCGGTCAGGATCGTATCCGGCGGCCTCCAATTCCGCGAGCCACGCCTGCCAGTCGACGCGAGTGTTGTTCTCGCCCTTGGCCTTCCTGGTGTCCGCCCACGCCTGCCGGCGGAGCTTCACCATGGTCAGCCGGTCCGGTTCCGCCGTGTCCTGGTATCCGGTGTGGCCGACCACGTTGCCGTCCGCGTCACGCACTTCCACCATGCCGCCGGCATGGTTCGTCCTCCACTGCTCGACCAGTTCGGCCAGGCGCCGGTTGATCTCGTCGCGGCGCTTGGAGAACACGTCCTCCGCGCCCTCAGCGAGCTGCGGGATACCGCCGCGCAGGCTGATGGTCGCGCCACGCGAGGCCAAGGCCGCACGCAATTCCGGATCGCCGTACACGGTCGTCTCATACACGCCGCGGATGCTCTCGTACATGTGGTACAGCTGCCGCGAGTCCACGGCCACCCACTTGCCGTCCGCGAGACACACGTTCGCGAGCTCCAGGTGCGTGTGCATGTGCGGGTCGCCGTCACGGCTCGTCCAATGCTCCGCCGCCGCGAACAACAGCTGTTCCGACCTCATGAAACGGGTCTTGCCGTGGTCCTGCCGACGGGCCAGAAGATTCGTGGACAGGTACGACTTCACGGCCTCCATGCCACGCCGCTGCGCCCTGCGGTGCGCGTCCCGCACATCCTCGTAGCGCACGCCCAGCACCTCGAGCTCCTTGCAGTCGTTCAAAGGAATGTCATAACAGCCGATCTGCCCGTCCTTGACGTCACGCAGCTTCTCGCCGGAGAACGGCTCTTCGCCATGCAGCATCGCGTCCAGACCATCCGCGTCGACGGGACGCCCATCAGCCTCCGAACCACCGGACATGCGGCTGAAACGCATCCCTCCGTTTCCGCCTTCGAGGTAACCGCCGAAACCTCCCTCCGGCGACTCGCACTCCTCCAAATAGCGGCCCAATGAGCCACTGCCCACGCGAATCGGCTTGATGGCACCCTGCATGACCTTGGCTCACCTCCCACAAGAACGGGAATGGCTGCTTTAGCAGCCTAAGTACCTTAGGTTTCTTAGGTTTCCTTTTTCTTGCTATCTTAGCATATGCTTTTTGTTCTTTCTTGTATTATTATTCATGTTCTATTCTTATGTTTTATATCTTCTTATTTCTGTGTTTTCTTTATCTTTCTTATTGTTCTTGCATATATTTTTTCTATTGTTCTTTTCTTTGTGGTTTCTTTATGCTTCATTGGTTATTTTTCTTATGGAGTCTGTTTGTTCGCGTGGGTTGCGGAAGGAAGAAACAAAGATGAGCAAACGAGCAAAAGTGCGTGAGATGGAATATTCCATCGACGAATCCGATGAACATCTCGGCATGACCAGGATCGATCTGGAACCGGAACGGACGCCAGCCGAACGGCTCGCGCTCGAGATCATCAACGATCCAAGCATGCACAGCCACGGTTCCGATATCCAATGGTGGCAGCTGCCCCACGCCATCGCCATCGGCAAGATGAAGGCGGAGGCCACGAGGAACAAATGGCAGCACGGACGGATCATCGACGGCAAGCGCGTGCGTTTCCAGTCAATAGCATTCCGAGAGAAGAACGGCGACGCCTGGGGAGTCGCGATCGCCTACGATCCCGACAAGCAGCCGAAGCAGCAAGAGGCCAAGGGCACCGTCGCGGCGGAGCCTACCGCCGAATCCGAACCGCCGCTGCCACAGCCGGACGTCCAGCAGCAGCCGTCGTCCGACGGCAGTGAGCGGTTCGGTTACAACGGCTGACACCCATTCATAATAAATGTCCCCTTTTTGCCTATGAGAAAACAGGCGGAAATTCTTTACATAACCCATTCCCGCCGGTTTTCTCATTCTCCTTGTTCGGATGTTAATTCCACGTACCGGTCGAACAGGACCTGCAGTCGTTCGTCATTACCGGAGCATGGCTTCTTCGCACCGCAGGCCGCGCGGGAAACCCTCCCCTAAAATGAGACCGGGTTTTCGTCCCACCATGATCACGATAAACGTTGTCGGCGATATGCGAACAACATTTATATATGAAGCGAGAAGCTGTCCGGAAGCGGATTGTCTAGGGAATGGAAGCGTGCGACCTTTCGTAAGCGTTATCCCTGTTCCGGCATAACACTTATTCAACCGGCGAGCATGCCGGCATCCCGCACACCGCAAGTTTCAGGATCTCCGACACCCGAACCGGAATATAGACCTCGCCCGACTTTCGAGATTTGACCTGCGTTGACCGCACGGGATAGATACGTCCTTGTACGGGTGACATCCCATCCCAGCTCGCCGGCCACATCGCTCGCCGTGATCGGATTCGCCGCGTTATTCACAACGGATATGAGTCGGTTCATGCTTTCGCCCAAATGCCCGCAGTTTTCGTGTTCCCGAGCTGCCTTCGCCGCCGTCTCAAGGTTGCCGCCTTCCAGCCGCCAGAGCCCCGTTTGAGCATCGAACGTCATCTCGTAGGAGCCTTCCGAAACGTCACGGCTTGTAACGAACAGGGTGCCGGTACGTGATTGCCGAGGCCGGTTGAGGACCATAACGGTATCGAACGCGGCGCTGATGCCCTGCGTGCCGTTGATGGTGTCCACAGTGTCCACCGCCCCCATTTTGCGCGTGTGGTGGACTATCAGAAGACTGGCGCCCGAATGCGAATCCATGATGTCATGAAATCCACCCAGGATTCTGTAGTCATATGCGTAGCTGCTCTCCTGCGGTCGATGCGCATATGCGGGCAAGGCGCTTCCCAGCGTATCCAGGATGACGAACGACCTCGCATTTTGAGGCTGGTCAAGGTATTCTGCGATCAATTCCGATGCAGTGCCTGCGCCGGGTATCTCGGTTATGAACGTGAGGTTGTCGAGGGCTAGCCGATCGGCGCCCATCATGTGCAGACGTCTCTGAATCCTACGCGGTCCTTTGTCGTCCAGCGCGATGTAAAGCACAGGTCTTTGCTCCATGCGAGTGTCCCCAAGGACCGTGCTGCCCGTCGCTGCCGCGACGGCGAGCTGCAAGGCCAACCAGCTCTTGCCGATTTTCGGGCCGGCGGCGAGCATTATCAGGCCGGAGCCGATCAGGCCGGGCACCAGCCAATCAATCGGAGGCATATCCGCTTCCGAAAGCTCCGACCCGGTGAAAATAGTACGTCTGTCCGGGGGAATCTGCTCGTGCCCGGGGTAGCCGGCCAAAGGCTCATACGGCTGCCCGTTCTGATTGAATGCAAGCATCTTGTCATATTGTCTTTCTTCTCTTTGCGCGATACAATGATGGCGCAAGCATCAAACCCGCATCCATCTGCCGTGGACGCGGGTTTTTTCCTTTTACTTATGCCGTGATGGTCTGCTCGTGCTCCTGCAGCCATGCGTCGACGTCGGACTTGCGATAGACGACGAGCTTCGGCGACGGTTTGATGAACTTCGGCCCCCTCCCGTTATAGCGGAGCTGAGCCGCGATGCTTCGGGTCATGCCAGGAACATACGCACAGAATCCGGAGATATCCAGCAACCCGTTCCGACTCTTGTCCAATCCTTCCATTTTCCCTCTTTTCAAACCATTCAATTCGTGATTTTATTTTTCGATTTCATTGTAGCATATACATTCATATCCTCTTTATATGGTTTAGCTGGAACAATTTTCTTGCATTGAGGCGTCTTAGGTTTGCGACTGCTAGTCTTGATTCCATGAACGAAGAAGACTTGAATGAAGCCATCGGACGGAACGTGAAGCGCCTGCGCGTCGGACGCGCCCGGACGATTGACGATGTGGTAAAGGCCATGCAGAAGGCCGGATACCGCTGGAACGCAACGACGCAGTCCAACATCGAAAGAGGCGCCCGCCCTCTGCGTGCCAGCGAGGTGATTCCTCTGCTGCGATGCATGGGATATGAATCCGACGCGGAAGAGCACATCATGCTGGTCTACGCGACGCCGACGCGGAATAAACTCGATGACATAGCCGGGGAAATGAGCCTCACAGTGATTAACTTCGAGGACGAATGGTGCAGATTCATTCGCTTCAGGAAACATATGCTGTCCCTTCTGGATACCGAATCAAGCAAGGATACACTCACCATCTCCGAACACGATAAGTTCGAGAAGGAATGCGAAGAGATAAGCAATCGCATGCTTGAGCTTCTGGAATCAATCGCCGCCGATCGTTTCGATTACCTCTCCCGCCACTACCGGCACGAGGACCGCTGATATGGGTTCCGTACACGCCTATACGAACGCTAAGGGCGAGCAGCTGTATCGGGTTGCGTACCGCGATGGCGCGCATGTGCAGCACACGAAGCGAGGATTCCGCACCAAGAAGGCGGCAAAGGTCTTCCTGTCGGCAAACGAGGTGTCCATTGCGGCCGGCATTTATATCGATCCGAGGAATGCGAGGACAACCGTGGAAACCATATATGGCACATGGTTCGCGGGCAAATCTGGGACTTGGTCGAAATCGTGGACGCATAGCATCGACGCATCGTGGCGGACGCACGTCGCATCGAAATGGGGACAGAGGAGAGTGGGTGAGATACGCCATTCCGAAATACAGGTATGGGTGAGCTCACTTGCCGAGGAACGATCGCCCACGGTCGTGCTCAGGGCTTTCGGCATCCTCAAGGGCATCTTCGAATTGGCCGTGGATGACAATCTCATACGACAGAACCCCACCGACAACATAGAACTTCCCAAGAAGGTCAAACGGGATCGGCCCACATTGACCGCAGAACAGGTTCTACGCCTGGCAGACGCAGCCGGAGACGATAGGCGTGCCCTGATCCTGGTCTTGGCGTTTGAGGGGCTTCGCTGGGCTGAAGCCACTGGGCTGCTGGTCAAGGACATCGACTTCGACGCCATGCGTATCGAAGTGGGCAGGACCGCCACCAAGGTCGGCAGCGAGATCATAGTTGAGGAGAGGACCAAGAACTACAGAAGCCGCCAGGTGCCAATGTTCGACATCGTCGCCGAGGCTCTGAGAACGCAGGTAAAGGGGAAGAGCCCGGACGATCTGGCATTCACCGATCCGGACGGCCACTACTGCCGTCAGCAAAGCATCGCTGAGCATCACACCAGCTGGTATTCCACCGCCTTGAAGAAGGCGGGCGTACCGCTCGTAAGGATCCACGACCTTCGCCACACTGCGGCATCGCTGCTCATAGCCCAGACGGCCTCTCCCTTGGGCGTACAACGCATGCTTGGGCACTCCTCAGCCACGATGACGCTTGACGTGTATGCGAACCTCACAAGCGCCGAAACGGAAAGAGTCACCTCCAATTTCAATGCTTACCTTAAATCCGTCAGATAAGCAGGTACCCAATATATTTGTTATTAGTGTTATATGTGTTATTTTGTCCTGAAACCCTTGGAAATAAAGGGATTTGAATATAACAGCCAACATAACAACTGACACAAGTGTTATGTTGCATGCTCTTTGCAATTGCCGCCATACGGCTGACAACCATTTGACAACAAACGTAAGTGATTCTGGAGAGCCACAGAAGCCTTATATGTACTAAAAGCGTTGGAATTTCAATTATCTTCCGATATGACGAACCCATATTGCGCCATAACCACGGTTTCAACTCCCCCCGCTCGCACCACGGGATTAGAGCCCTGGAACGTTGGAATTGCAATGTTTCAGGGTTCTTCGTTTTCTGATCAAACCCCGAAAATATACCGAAAAATATAACAACAATAAGCGTTGTTGAACATGCTTGAGGGTCATTGATCAAAAACGGATGTTTGAGTACGGGGTTCATTCGCCGACATTGAAGTGCTGCCGGTTGTGTTACATGCCCCCTAACTGACTATCTATCACTTCGCATAGGCAGCATCCCACTCAACCGTTTGTCCGAATCTGGTGAATCGGACAAACAAATCCACTTTTCGCTCCAGAAATGTCCGATTCGGCAGAAACGGACAAACTCATGCTTCGCATGTGGCCTTATAGTGAATTCCCCAGTCTTTCATAGCCTTGATGACCGGCTTGAGACTCACCCCGGTTTCGGTCAGCGAATATTCCACACGCGGCGGCACCTCCGGATAGACCTCGCGGTGCACCAGCCCATCACGTTCCATCTGTCGCAGATTCGCGGTAAGCACCTTCTGCGAAACATTGCCGACCGAGCGACGTAATTCACTGAATCGCTTGGTGCCATCGAGCAAATCACGCAAAATCAGCACCTTCCACTTATCGGAAATCATCAGCAACGTTGTTTCAACGGGACACGCCGGTAATTCACGTTCCATCTAAAATTATCCTTTCCATAAAATCCAGTAATCACAATAAAAGTTCCCTATAGGTAACTACAGAACTAATTTGTGCCTTCTTCCATTATCTTCTGTATGGAAATACAGTACATCATGTAAGCGAAAAACGGAAGATTTCCACCGGGAACACCCAATAGAGAGGAATCTTTCTCCGCCTGACCTTCCGGTCAGCAGTTACCCTTCCTTTGAAGGGCCGCAAACACGAAAGGAATCACCATGAAGATCGCAGTAGTCGCAGCAAATGGCAAAGCCGGACGACTCATTGTCAAGGAGGCCATGAGTCGCAGCCATGATGTGACCGCAGTCGTACGCGGCGAGAACAGAACCACAGCCCCGAACGCCATCATCAAAGACGTGTTCAATCTGACCATGGCGGATCTTGCCGGATTCGATGTGGTCATCGACGCCTTCGGCACCTGGTCCCCGGACACCCTGCCACAGATCGCACAGGCCGCCGGTCATCTCGCCGACCTGCTTTCCGGCACCGACATCCGACTGATCGTTGTTGGAGGTGCAGGCAGCCTGTTTGTAAACAAAGAACACACCAAGGCCCTTGAGGACACTCCGGAGTTCCTTGACGCCTACAAACCGGTCTCCGCAGCACATGTCGCCGCCCTCAATCTGTTGCGCAACCGCGACGACGTGAAGTGGACCTACGTCAGCCCCGCCGCCGACTTCCAAGCCGAGGGTGAACGTACCGGATCCTACGGGCTGGCCGGCGAGGAATTCACCACCAATGCCGAAGGGAAAAGCTTCATCAGCTATGCCGATTACGCCATCGCCATGGTAGACGAAGCTGAATCCGGCAAGCATATCGGTGAGCGTATCTCCGTCTACACCAAGTAGGTCATGAGCCGAAGCAGCTCCCCCATCCCCCATGCCATGTGTCCGATTCTGGAGATTCGGACACATGGAGCACCTTAAGCACCCAGCGAATGTCCGATTCTCCAGAATCGGACACATGGCACTACGCGACTGCCTCGCGCATGGCTGATTCGGGATTTTCGGACAACTGGAGCACGGTTGCACCACTCTGTTTGTCCGATTCTGGATTTTCGGACAAACAGAGGATGCGCAGTACTGCTTGTTTGTCCGATTCACCAGAATCGGACAAACAGAGGGGTGGGAAGATCGGACGAACCAGACAAGAGGACGAACCAGAAGAACCAGACGGAGGAGCGGAGTCAGAAGACCGGGAACGCTTACCGCACCAGAAACACCATGAGGATGATCAGCACCAGACCGACCAGGTCGGCGGGCGAGAATGCCGCACCGGTCCATGTTACGGCGGTGACCGTAGCCACCACCGGCTCAATGGTGCCGATGAGAATGCCACGCATCGAGCCGATAATCGCAACGCCGCCCATATACAGTCCACACGCCGCGAACGTGCCGATCACCACCAGAAAACCCAACATCAGCCAGCCACGGGCATCCAACTGCGGCATGTGGGCCCATGGCCGCACGAACGGCACCAGCACGAATCCGGAAATCAGGAATGCCACGCCATTCACCGAAAAGGCTCCCCATCGTGCAATCAGCGCAAGCGGAATGATCGCCATCGCGGCATTGCCGAGTGCGTTGGCCAGCCCCCAAGCCAGGCCGGGCAGCGGCAGGGAAATCGACGACAGATTGCCACCGGTGGCAATCAGCACGGTGCCGATTACCGCAAGTATCACGCCAATCGTTTCGATGACGGTCGGCAACCGTCTGCCGTGCACGCACACGTACAGCAACACGAATAGAAGGCTCAGGCTTTGCAATACGGTTGCGGTGCCGGCATTGGTCCAGTGGATCGCCTGCAGATAGCCAACCTGAATCACCAGCACGCTCGACAACGCCACAATGACCAGCATCGGATAGTTTTTGCGTTCGCGTAGCATGCCGCCAAGCAATTTCGGCGTCGCAACCCCCGCACAGGCAAGGAACAGCAGCCCGGCCACGATTTCGCGCACGCATGCCACCCACGTGGGGTCGACACGATATGAGTCCATGAGGATTTTCGATACGGTGCCGTTGACGCCCCAAATACGGCCCCGGTCACCGTCATGATCGTGCCGACGGCCAGTTTCCGAGGAGTCAGTTCGAAAGTTCGTTCAGACATTATCCACTCCCATAACCACCCCTTACCTTTCGAAACGTTCCGGCCTGATTCTATCGCGCCATCTGCTGGACTCGATGGTGAAACGTGACCGTATTAGGATGAAGGTCTCCCCTCCGGCAATGTTTGCGAAAGGCACGGTATGACTTACGATTTCACGTCCATCATGGACCGTCATGACAAAGATTCGATTGCGGTCGACGGGCTGGGACAGCTCGGCTTCTCGCCGGATCCGCCGAAGGAAGGGTTCGACGTGATTCCGATGTGGATTGCCGACATGAACTTCCCGACCGTTCCGACCGTCCCGGAAGCGATCATCGAACGCGCCAAACACCCGGCATACGGCTATTTCAGTCCAACCGACGAGTATTTCGACGCGATCATCCGCTGGCAGTCCACGCGCAACGGCGTGACGGGACTGACCCGCGAGGCCATCGGCTATGAGAACGGCGTGCTTGGTGGCGTGATTTCCGCACTCACCGCGTTCGCCGCGCCCGGCGATGCGGTCCTGTTGCACAGCCCGACCTATATCGGCTTCACGATGAGTATCGAGAACAACGGATACCGCATCGTGCATAGCCCGCTCACGCGCGACGCGGACGGCGTATGGCGCATGGATTTCGACGACATGGACCGTAAAATCAAGGAGAACAACATCCATGTCGCCGTGTTCTGCAGCCCGCATAACCCGTGCGGCCGCGTGTGGGAGCGCTGGGAGATCGAGCAGGCGATGGAGGTCTATCGCCGCAACGACTGCCTGGTCATTTCCGATGAGATCTGGTCCGATCTGACGCTCGGCAATCACCAGCACATTCCGACGCAGTCGGTCAGTGAGGATGCGCGCAACCGTACCACCGCTTTTTACGCGCCAAGCAAGACGTTCAACCTGGCGGGGCTGATCGGCAGCTATCACATCATCTACAACAAGTATCTGCGCGACCGTATTGGCGCGAAGAGCTCGAAATCGCACTATAACGAGATGAACGTGCTGTCGATGCACGCGCTGATCGGCGCCTACCAGCCGGAGGGGTATGCGTGGCTTGACGAGCTGCGCGAGGTTCTGACCGGCAATGTGGACTACGCGTGCGATTTCATCGCCAATCATTTCGACGGAGTCTCATGCGCCAAGCCGGAGGGCACGTACATGCTGTTTCTCGACTGCTCCGAATGGTGTCAGGCGCACGGCGTTTCGTTGCAGGAACTCGAAAAACGCGGCTGGGACGTGGGCGTGTGCTGGCAGGATGGCGTCATGTTCAAACAGCCGTACTCGATTCGCGTGAATCTCGCACTGCCGTTGAGTCGGGTCAAGGAAGCGTTCGATCGGCTCGACCGGTACGTGTTCAACGCCTGAGTCCCACCATGATTGTGGCCGCAGCCCTACGGCGGTGGCACTACAACTGTGCCTCTGTGGCTGCGGTCTCAAGCCACTCTCAAGCAACGGAGTCCGCAGCCACAAAAAGCCACGCGCCCGCAAAGCACAAGCCCGCCGCAAGCCACTCCTACAAGCCTACGTCGTGCGCGCCAAGGAAATCGAGGATTCGCTTCAGATACGGACCGACCACGTCGTTCGGCATGGAGAAGATCTCGTGCAACGACTGGTCGTAGCGCACCTTCTCTATGGAACCGCCGCCTTCGCGCATACGTTCGATGAACTCGTCCTGCGGACCGTTGAGCACCCACACGTCAAGCCCGGCCTGGAAGAGCAGCGTCGGCGTCTCAATGGCACCGCACATGTCGGGTTTGAGCACCGCACGGGATAGCGCCATGGCCTGATTCGCCCACTCGAAGGTCGCCGCATTAGTCCAACAGCATTCGTCGGCGAGCCGTTGCTTGTGGAACCAGCGGATGCGCGCTTCGGACGCGCCGCGATAATCGTCCAGATTGAGATTGTCGGAAAAGTCGGCATGCCCGAACACTCGGCTTTTGCCGAATCCCAGTGCGCAAATACCGCCGACGACGATGCGCGCGACCCACGTCGGCATACCGACCGCCGGTGCGATCATCGGTGCGGACAGCACCGCCTTGTCGAACAGACTCGGATAACGTTCCAGCACGGCCGCGCCAATGCCGCCGCCCATGGAATGGCAGTACAGGTCGAGCGGCCGACCCATTGCATACTCGCGTCCGACGGTGCTGGCGAATGTTGCGAAATCAGCTACATATCGACGCCAGTCATCGATCCAGACCAAACTCGGATTGCTCATGTCATGCGCGGAATGGCCGTGACCGCGATGCTCGAATACGCATACGGAATAGCCTGCGAGCAGGAAGTACCACACCATCTCGCTGTATTTGCGTCCGAATTCGGTGAAACCGTGGGAGATGACGACCGCTCCGCGGAACGGTCCCGCCGACCTGCCTCCGCGCGATTCGTTGAATTTTCGGACGTCGTAGCAGCAATAGTGCAACGTGCCGGGATTATCGAGCGTAGGCAACGCCTTGCCGTCGCTGTCGTGCGTCGCCGGCTTCATACGCCCTTCCGTCAGGCAGGCTTGCAGCGCCGGAAGCACCTTAGCGTCCATTTCGGCGTCGTAATGCGCCTCATCGATGAGCGTGATAGTCATATCACCCATCATACGGCCAGTCGTTCATACCATCGCGGGCATGCTCTTGCAGACACGCCATCGCCAAGCGCAAACGGAACCGTTTACATCACATGCGTGGATTCAAGCCTCCGCAGCACCCAGTTGTTGAGGCGGATCACCGGCCGACGCAATACCAGTCCGAGCAGCAACGACGGCAGCAGGAACAGCGCGAGCGCACCAAGATCAATCCAATACTCAAGACCATATGAGCCGGCCATGGCCGCATGCATCGCGTCGATGGCGTGCGGGAACGGCAGGAACGGGTAGCAGATCTGGAAGAACCTCGGCAGCGTCTGGATTGGGAACGTGCCGCCTGAACCGGCTACCTGCATCACCAGCAGCACCACGGCCAATGCCTTGCCGATATCGCCGAACGACACGGTCAACGTGTACACGATGTTCGAGAAAACCACCGCGCACAACCATCCCACGGCCAAGAACTGCAGCGGATGCTCGGCCTGCACGCCGAGAAAGTACATGTCTCCCAGGCATACGATGGTGCCTTGCAGCAGCGCCAGCAGTGCGAAGATGCCCAGTCGGCCGAAATATTCGTGATGCAATCGCAACCCGAACGTCGCCGCGTTACCCGGAATTTCACGGTTACGGGCGCGAAGCGGCAACGAATCCCCCAACCCGAGCACGTGCGCCTTTTCACGATCGGATACGGCCACTTTCATGATGGCCACCAGAATGATGGCACCCACCCAGATGGACAGCACCGTGTAGAACGGCGCCATGGCCGATCCGTAATTGGCGATCGGGTAGATCGGCACACGGTCGAGCGCCACCGGTGCGGACAGCAGCGTCGCGACGGCGTCGGTATCGCTCGACGTAAGCGATGCGATTGCGCTACTATCTCCGGCCTGTACGGCCTGTTTGAACTTTGCGCTCAGATCGGACAGCTTGCCGGCCGATTCGCCCAACGAGGCCGATACGCTGCCTAGCGTCTTGCGTACGGCAGCCACATTCGCGCCGATGTTACCGGCCATTGATCCGACGTCACCGGTGACGGCATCCAGTCCGCTGATCACGGTACCGGTCTGCGTGACGAGCGTTTGTACCGATGCCGACAAATTGTCCAATTTGGGTTTGACGTTCTGCTCATAGTCGCTTTGCACGGTGGTGATCGACCGTTTTGCCGTCGTGATCCGGTTGAGGATCTGCTGTCGATCCCGCTGAATGTCGCCGCTGTCGGCGGCGACCTGTTTCGAGGCGGCGGCGAGCGCCGTAGCCAGATCCTGCGTATCCTGTTGTGTGGCCTGCAATGCCGCGATCTGCTTGTCGATGGCGTTCAGCAATGCCTGTTTCGAGTCGCCGTCCGGCAATCCTTCGGCTGCCGAACGCATCTTCTCCAGCTGCGCGATGTAATTGCCGTATACGTTCGCACTGCTTGGTACCTGCGATGATAGGTCCTGCAGTGTTTTCGCGGCGCCTGTCGCATCCTTGTCGAGCTGGTCGAAGGCGGTGCCGACTTTGTCTGCGATGTCGTCCAGCGCCGAAACCGCCTGTTGCAAAGCCTGATTGACGGCATCGGTTACGTTGGTGCAGGCATCGGTGAGTGTCGAGGTGCTGGTTCCGCTCTGTTTCAAGGTTTTGCGCGCCTGTTTGCCGGCTTTGCGCGTGGAGGCGAGCAGTTTGTCCGTGGAGGTGATCACGCTGTCGGCCGAACCCAACAGCGTCGAGTAGGCGTTCACCTGCGCTTGCGCTCCTGAGATGGTGGATACCATGCCGTTGATGTTCGACGTCAGATTCGTCATGTATTGCGTCATCTGTGGGCTTTGCGAATACTGCAGCATGTTTGCGGCAAGGTCGAGTCCGACCTGCGCCATCGTTTTCGCGAAGGTCTTGTCGATGGTGTTGGCCACGGTGGACGCACCTTCGTCGGTGATATGCGGTGCGATCGGATTGATTTTTTCGTTGAGATAGTATTTCAGCGTCGCATGCTTGATGGTGGGGGAGAACAGCGTCATCATGTCGGCGCTGAAGGATTTCGGAATGACGATCGCCGCATAGTACTTGCCGGATTTCACGCCGTCGACGGCCTTGGCGCTGTCCACGAACTGCCAGTCGAGCTGGTGGTTGGCTCGCAGTGCGCTCAGCACCGTCTCGCCCACGTTGATGCGCGCCGGAATCAACTCCGACTTGTAGCCGGAGTCCACGTTTGCGACCGCCACCTTCAGCGCCTTCGTGTTGCCGTATGGATCCCAGCTGGCGGCGATGTTGAACCATGCGTACAACGCCGGTACGATCACCAGTCCCATCGAGACGATCAGGGCGATCACATTGCTTGTGGCATGGCGCATGTCACGTCGGAAGATACCCCAGAGATATTTCACCGCGCGTACCTTTCCTTCAGGTATTCGACCACGATCAGATAGGTGTCGATGACGATGATCGACACGATCCACAACGTAAGCATCACGGTTTTCTGTTGGATGATGAACAGCAGAATCAGCAGTACGAACGGCAGCACCGCCAACGTGAGGAAGCCCCACCGTACCAGCTTCGGGTATACGGCGAGGAACCGTTCGGCTCGGGCGTGCGCGATTTCCGGATAGCGTTCGGCGAATTCGCGTGCCATGCCTACGAAGCGCAACTGACTGTCTACGCCGGCGTTGCGTTCGGTGATCATCAGGTCGGTGTCGGCCAGCCGTTCGTCGAATAGGGCGTTGAGGTTCATGGCGAGCCGGCGCACCACCAATCCGATGAACAGGGCAACCGGCAAGTACCACAGCAAGTGGAACATATCGTTCCAGTAGTGCATTTTGTACAGTCCCGCAATCGGTCCGCGCATGGCCTGAATGCCGTAGGTGAATGGCAGGAACGGCTTGAGCCGCTGGAAGAATTCCGGCATCATCTCAATCGGATATAGGCCGGAGGCACCCGGAATCTGCACGATCACGAGAACCACGGCCATCGCCTTGCCGATGTGCCGGAACGTAGCGGCGAGCGCGTAGATGATGTTCACGTATATGAACGATTCGAGCAGTCCTGCGAGGATGAACAGCATCGGGTGCGCACATTGGATGCCAAGTGCGATATCGCCTACGGTGGCGATGATCGCCTGCATGAAGCCGACTGTCATGAACAGCAGCCAACGCCCGAGATAGCCTTGCGTCGGCGTGTAGTTGCGGATGCGCTCGTCGCGGTCCACTTCGAGTTTGTAGATGGCCACGAGCACGAAACCGCCGACCCACAGCGCAAGGTTGGTGTAGAACGGCGTGACGGCGGACCCGTAGTTGTCGGTCGGATATACGACGATTTCGCTCAGATGCACGGGGTTGCCCATGAAGTCGCCGATGCTCGCCGCGTTGAGGCCTAGCAGTTTGGTGATTTGCTCGTAGGTCTGTGAGCTGGAGAGTGCGGCCACGTCGGTGCGCGTGGCGTCGAGGTTGCCTTCAAGGTTGCCCAGCGCCCCGATGGTGGAGTCGAGTGTGGTGCGTGTCTGCCGTAGGGTGTCGTCAAGCTGATTCAGCAGGCCGTCGCTTTGCCCGATCAGGCTGCCGAGCGCGTCGAGCGTACCGATCAGGGAACCGCTGGTGGCGCTGAGCGAGGTGAATGAGCTGTCGAGTGACGGCATGATGGTGCCGGTCAGTTTGTCACGTGCGTCAATCAGTTTGTTTGCCCCGTCGGCGGTGAGTCCGGCGACGGTGTTGCCGAGCGTGGTCGCAGTGGTCGTGCCGTCACCGATCAGGGCATCGGCGTTGTTGCCGAAGGTGTCGAGCAGCTGCTGCTCCTGTTTGAGCTGGGTGCGCGCATCGGCGATCTGCTGCGCGAGCGCTTGGTATTCCTTGCTGTTGTGATCAAGGCCGCTGGAGGCGAGCACGCGGTCGAGACCATCGATGAATTCATCGGTTTTGTCGCAGGTCTTCTGCATCGCCTGGCTGACGGCGTTCACGGCGCTTTGCGTGGTGTTGAGCCCGCTGACGATCTGACCTGTAGCGGTGTTGACGCCGATGTGCAGACTGGACAATTGCACACTGCCGTTATCGAGCGCCTTGGCGAGTGTCGTCGAGAATCGTTGTGATGCGGTCTGTGCGTCGGCGAGCAGTCCGATGGTGGTGTTGGCGGTACCCGTGGCGGTGGCAAGGTCCGCACTGATCTGCTTGTTGGTATCCTGCGCTTTGGCGATGGTGGTTTCGGCGTCGCTGAGTGAGGTCGACATGTGCGTCAGCTCGTCGCGCACGCTGTTCAGCTGGTCGATGGTGGTGTTGAGATCCGCGATGACGTCGCTTTGCGCACCGTCGAGCGATTGCGTGGTGGCCTGCGCGGATCGCTTGACTTCCGTGGCCACGGCGTCGGCGACGGCGGTTACGAAGGTGGAGTTGATCTGTTCGTCGATTTCCGTGGCGCCGGTGTCGGTGATTTTCGGCGCGATCGCGTTTTCCTTTTCGTTGACGTAGTACGTGATATGCGGACGTTTGGTGGTACCGGTGACGGATCCGATCAGCGTTGCGCTGAAGTTATCCGGCAATACGATTGCCGCATAGTATTCGCCGGATTTCACGCCATTGAGGGCGTCCGACTTGCTGACGAAACGCCAGCCGAGCTGATGATTGGTCCTGAGTTTGCGAACGGTCTGCGCGCCCGCGTCGAGGTGTCCGACGAGCGTGGAATCGGTACCGAGATCCTCGTTGGCCACGGCCACTTGGATGTTGCCGGTGTTGGCGTAAGGGTCCCAGTTGGCGAGGATGTTGCACCATGCGTACAGCGACGGAATCAGGGCTACGCCGCAGGTCACGACCAACGCCACGGGACCCTTCACGATGCGCATGACATCGCGCGCGAAAATGGCGAGAATCGTTCGCATATCTTCCTCCGTCAAGTCGAACATTCAACTATCAGGTCGCATACTGCGCATACCGGCCTGTGAGCACTATAGTCCTGCCTTGACCAGCTACGGTGCGGATAACGCGCTTGGCGAATACTCATGCCGGCCTGCGGCATCGGCCTTACCCCCGTACACCCGGGAGCGCCCCGCATCATCCGCATCGCAATCGACGGAAAGCATCACACCTTGCGTAAGGCGTCTGCGAGGAAGTCGCGTTGGAGAATCAGCAGGTTTTCGGCGACGGTTTCGTCGTTGGTCATATGCGTGATGCCGGTGAGCGGCAGGAACGTATGCTTCCGACCGGCGGCCATCAGCGCCTGGCTGAGTCGCAGGCTGTGCGCGATGGTCACGTTGTCATCGGCGAATCCGTGGATGAGCATGAGCGGACGTTTGAGATTCGGCGCGTCCGCGATGATGCCATTGCGCTCGTATACGGCCGGGTCGAGGCCCAGGTACCGTTCGGTGTAGTGCGTGTCGTAAAGCGTCCAGTCAGTCGGCGGAGCGCCCGCGCAGGCAGCGGCGAACACATCAGGCGCCTCCAGCACGGCGAGCGCGGAGAGGAATCCGCCATATGACCAGCCGATTATCGCCACCCGTTCCAAGTCGGGTTCGGGAATGGTGACGGCAGTCTCGGAGTCGGCCTGTTCCGCCCGTAACTCGCTGAGGATTCCCGGCAGCGCATGCACGGCGTCAACCTGATCCTCAAGCGTCACGGCTTTCATGCTCTCGTAGATCGCACGATCCCATTTCGGCCCGCGGCCGGTGGTGCCGCGACCGTCGGCGATCACGACGATGTACCCCTGATCGGCCCACCACTGCGCATCCCAGTAGAACGACTGGCTTTCGACGACTTGTTGGAATCCCGGGCCGCCGTATGGCTTCATGAGTACCGGCAGCCTGTCAGCGTGCGCGTACCCGCTGCTCTCGGACGGCAGCACGATCGCCGTGTATAGCGACCGCTCCCCCAATCGTACGAATCGCGCATTCGGCGTGAAGCCGGGTTCGGCGGCATGGTTCTCGATCGGCGCGACCACCATGGACAGGGTGTCCACGCCATCCTCGCCGGTCACCGTGACGTTCATGCAATGCTGCATCTGCACCCGCGTATCGTCCATGCCGCGTCCGGTCATCACGCATCCGTTGCCGGCACGCGACATCGTCCATTGGCCGGGCGTGTGGGTAAGCGGCTCCCAGCTGCCATCGAAGCGTATCGACACCACGTCGAAGCTGCGCGCATCATGATCGGCCGCGTTCGCCTGCCATAGATACGGCAGGTCGGATTCCGGCAGCAGTTCCGGCGTGCGCTGCACCACGCACAGCACGTCATCGTCAGTCACGTCAAGCACTTCGCGCACCTGCAGACCGATTGGCGTGAACGCACATCCATCCACGCTCAGACGGTTCGTATCGGCTTCCATGTCGTTGACCGCACACACCAGACGACCATCCGGCGTGTAGGTGGGCGTGCCGTGCACCAAGTCAAGCCAGCAGTCGTTGTGACGCTCTTCGAGCACGCGGGTCGTACCGGGCTCTTCGCCTGGCGCATATTCGGGAATCGCGAAGGAGAAGGTTTCGACCTCATCGCCGTTCTCGTCGGTGAATTCGGCTTCCGGAGCGATGACCGGCATGATCGGATCGCCGACGCGGACGGTCAGCACCTGATCGTTGCGCTGCAGTCGGTCCTGTACCTCGATGATCGGATCGTGCCCTTCCGCCCAATTCACGGATGCCAGATATTCGTAGCGTTCCCGGTCCCACTCCACCGCGTGCGATACCTCACCGTAACAGCAGCCATCGGCGTCGAAGCCGAGCTCCAGCAGTGTCAGATGCACGTCGGCGTTGGACGTCAGCGCCTGCGGGTAGCGGCGGGCGGCCGCGCCCATGGTCGGATTCGCGGGATCGCAGATGTGCCATATCGGCTCGGGTGAGGCATCGAAGGTCTCGAACAGCACGTATCGGGAATCCGGCGACCACCAGAAACCGTCGTACCGATCCATCTCTTCGCCGGCCACGAATTCCGCCAGACCGATCTTCCATGTGGGAGCCGCATCATCGTCCACGCCGTATACCGTGGTGACGGACTCCCGCGCGGCCTGCCCCGGAGCCGGCCAATCGGCGATGTCGATCAGGTTCAGGTGCTCGCCGGTCGTGTACATCACGTGGCGGCCGTCGGGGCTGATGCGCGGATTGAGCACCGGCCCGTATTCGCCGGCGGAAAGCATCGAATCGTCCAAGACGAGTTGACGGGTGTGTGCGGAGATGCCATCCTCCCGGATTTCGGTCAGGAACAGCTGGCCGTTGATGGTGAACACGACGCGACGTCCGGCCTGATCGACGGAATAGCTTACGATTCCGGAGCCGCCTTCGCGCGCACGCTCGCGTCGCGCACGCTCTTTGGCGGGAACGTTCTCCGCATCGGCATCGGCCAGCAGTTCGCGCGGATCGGCAAGCAGGACCTCCCGATCGTCGCCGGTGCCGATCGTGTCGATCACACTCATCCATAGCGAGGTGACGGTATCCTCCGGACCGTCGGATTGCAGGAACAGCGCCCGCGACCCGTCGCCAATCGTACGGGCGGAACGGGGCGCGCCGCATGTGAATCGCACAGTGCGGGCCCTGAGTCGGGGAAACACATCAATCGCATCATTCATACTTCCCAAACTACCGACACCCAGGCCCACCTCACCGTCGGTAGTCTGGGCGGCACCACAAACCACCGACGCCTAGCCCCACCTCACCGTCGGTAGTTTGGAAAGAAACCCAAACAACCGACACCGAACTAGGTCCGCGTCACCATTCACACCCCACTTTGCATGGAATTTTTGCAATTATGGGCCTCATAAATTGGCTCTCGGCACTCTACCGCGTAGGATAGGTGAGGATAGAAAGGGACAAGTATGAGCGTTCTCGACCGATTTGAGAAGAGCGTGGAAGGCGCCGTCAACGGAGTATTCGCTAAGTTCGGGTCCAAGGACCTGCAGCCGGTTGACCTCTCCAGCGCTCTTGAGCGCGAGATTGACAAAGAGGCAATGCCCGTTACTCGCGACCGTACCGTAGCCCCGAACGAATACCGTTTCAAGCTGAGCACGCCGGACTTCAACAACATCGTGGAATGGGGTGCAGAGACCCTGGCCAATGAGCTGGCCGACAATCTCACACAGTATGCGAAGAGCCAGCATTATGCATTCGTCGGACCGGTCGTGGTGATCTTCGAGGAAGATCTCGATCTGAGCAAGAGCGATTTCAAGCTGACCAGCGAATCCGTACAGGGCAACGCGGTACCGGTGACCACCGAGGCACAGACCGAGGATTGCCCGATGCTGGAGATCGGTGAAAAGCAGTACCTGCTCACCAAGGACAAGACCATCATCGGCCGTGGCTCCAACTGCGACATCGTGATCGACGATCCCGGCATCTCCCGCAAACATCTGGAGATTGACATCAATGACGGCAATGTGATCGCGCGCGATCTGGGCTCCACCAACGGCACATACGTCGAAGGCCATCAGGTACCGGCGGCCACGCTGTTGGATGGCAACACCATCACTATCGGCCGTACCCGAATCCTGTACTGGGCTTCTTCGCAGGATCAGGAGTAATCAACCCCAACCCGGGAGTTGCCTTTATGCTCACCGAACTTACCTTTGCGATCCTCAAGTATGGCTTCCTCATACTGTTATGGATCTTCGTAGCCTGTACGGTCCGTTCGTTGTACAAGGACATCGAGACGTTCAGCCCGCGCAAGTCGCGGGCTCATCGCCGTAAGGAGCGTCGCGCGCGCAAGGCGGTCGAGGCGCCGGCACCCGTGGCGTCGGCCGCGCCCGTCATCCCTACCAACGAGATGCCGATTTCGAATGCCAAACCCACTCTGCTGGTCGTTATCGATGGCCCGCTTGCCGGCAGTTCCGTCCCTCTGACCGGCAACACCATCACCTTGGGTCGCGCCGCGTCGAACACCGTGGTGCTCGACGACGAATTCGTCTCCTCGCATCATGCACGCGTCTATACCGATCCCGCAACCGGCCAATGGGCCATCGAGGATCTGGGCTCCACCAACGGCACTGTGGTCAACCAGCAGCGCCTGGACGCTCCGATGATTCTCGGTTCACGCGTTCCGGTACGTATCGGCGCAACCACCTTTGAATTGAGGTGACTTTGACGACTTCCGCCACTTCACAACCATTGTTCCTGTATTCCACCACGGTCTCGGATGTGGGTACCGTACGTTCCAACAATCAGGATTCCGCATTCGCCGGAGAGCACCTGATCGCCATCTGCGACGGCATGGGTGGCCATGCCGGCGGCGATACCGCCTCCACCATCGCCATCCGATCGCTGGCGCATATCGAGCAGGACAATGAGCAAGGTGACGTGAAGACCGTCGCCCACATGATGGAGACCTCCGTCATGGCCGCGCATGATGCCATCGTCGGCAAGGCCAAGCGCGAACGCCGCCTTGCGGGCATGGGCACCACCGTCACCGCCGTAGCCTTGGTGTCGGGATACTGGGTACTCGCGCATATCGGCGACTCCCGCGCCTATCTGCTGCATGACGGTCATCTCATCCGCATGACTTCGGACCACAGCTATGTGCAGCATCTGCTCGACACCGGTCGCATCAATGAATCCGAGGCGCGCAACCATCCGCAGCGCAATGTCGTGATGCGCGTATTAGGTGACTTCGACATCGACCCCCGCCCCGACATCGCCGTACGCAAGGCGCATCCGGCCGACCGCTGGCTGCTGTGTTCCGACGGCCTGTGCGGCGTACTGGAAGATTCCACCCTGCAGGAAATGCTAGCGACCTGCTCCGATCAGGAAGAATGTGCGCAGCGCCTCGTTTCCATGGCGTTGCGGGCAGGCAGCACCGACAATGTCACCGCGGTGATCGCCGACGCGACGCTCGCCCTGAACGCCGATGCCTTCGATCTGCCGCATCAGACGCCGTTGGTGGCCGGCGCGGCCAGCGCGAGCCTCGAGCCGATCGCCGACATCATCAACGCGCCGGTGGCTACGGCACCGTTGCTACGCGAAGGCAAGCAGTCGCCTGCCGCACGTGCGGCGGCCCTTCGTCATGGCAGGAACCCCGACGAGACCGACAACGAACCGCAACCGGAGCAGCGTGTGGCGCAGCCGTCGACCGTACGCGAGGAAACGGGCGATCGCACCAATCCGGACACCGGCGAAATCCCCGTCGTGCAGAAGAACGACGGCCGCGTCTCCGCCGATCCGAACGATCCGGAAGTCGCCAGGGCTATCCGCAACGAGCAGATCCAACAGCGCAAGACCAAGCGTGCGCACTCCAAGCGCAACCGCATCATCGGTATCGTCGTCACCATTCTGGTGCTGCTGGGACTGGCGGGAGCCGCCGTCGGTACGTATCGTTGGAGCCAGACCAAGTATTATCTCGGCGATGACAACGGCAGCGTGACCATCTTCCAGGGCGTCCCGACGAGCATCTTCGGACTGAAGCTGTCCCATGCCGTCTCCGACACCGGTATGAAGACCTCCGAGCTGCCGCCAAGCTGGCAGGAACAGCTGATGCAGGGCATCTCCTTCGACTCGTACGGCGAAGCGAAGAATCACACGACGCTCATCAAGAAGCAGCTCAAGCAGCAGCAGGCCGAAAACAAGAAGAGCGGCGGCGGATCATCGCCTTCCGCCAGCTCCTCGGCCAGTCCCAGCTCGAGCGCCTCGGCATCGTCTTCCTCCAGCTCGAGTCCGCGAGGCGGTGACAAGTCATGATCACTACCCACTTGAGGCAGTTCGGTCTGCTGATGCTCAGCATGCTGACCTGCGCCGTGGCGTTCTTCCAGATGTTCGAACGCACCACGGGTGGTTTCCCTTCCAACTACATGGGAATGCTCGTGTTCATCGCAGTGCTGTTCCTGGCCGCAGGGGGCCTGTTGCTGCGATTCCAGCCGTATGCAAGCCAGACCATCCTATGCTGCGTCATGTTGCTGACCGGCATCGGCGTAACCATGATCGCCCGCATCGATCAGGAGACCAAGACCTCGGTCGCATTCAAACAGTTGATGTGGTTGGCCATAGCGCTTGTATTGAGTGCCCTGCTGGTAATCTTCCTCAAGGATTACCGCGTGCTGCGCCGCTTCTCATACGTGAGCATGGTGGTCGGCCTGGTGTTGCTGCTGTCCCCGATGCTGCCGGTGATCGGCTCCGAACAGTATGGCGCGAGGATTTGGGTGAAGATTCCCGGCCTCGGCTCGTTCCAGCCAAGCGAATTCGCCAAGCTATTCCTTGCGTTCTTCTTCGCCTCCTACCTGTTCGACCACCGCGACCAGCTTGCGGTCGGCGGCAAGAAGGTACTCGGCCTGCAGCTACCGAGAATCAAGGATATGGGCCCGATCATCGTGGTGTGGATCGTGGCCATGGGCGTGCTCGTGATTCAGCACGATCTGGGCACCTCGCTGATGTTCTTCGCCATGTTCGTATCCATGCTGTATGTGGCCACCGGCCGCAAAAGCTGGATCATCATCGGCTTCATCGCCTTCGCCGCGGGCGCATTCCTGGCGGCGAACATCTTCAGTCATGTCGGCGCGCGCGTCGACGCCTGGCTGCACCCGTTCAGTACGGAGCAGTATGGCAAGGAATATGGCGGATCGTACCAATTGGTCACCGGCATTTTCGGTCTGGCTTCCGGTGGCATGATGGGCACCGGCCTGGGGCAGGGGCATCCGTCGCTCACGCCGATCGCCAACTCCGACTACATCTACGCCGCTGCCGGCGAGGAGCTTGGTCTGACCGGCCTGTTGGCCACACTGATGCTGTATCTGCTGATTATCGCCGCCGGTATGATCACCGCCATGAAGATCAAGGACGGTTTCGGCAAGTTGCTGGCCTCCGGCCTGGTGTTCACCATGGCATTCCAGGTGTTCACCGTGGTTGGCGGCATCACGCTGGTCATTCCGCTCACCGGCCTGACCCTGCCGTACATGGCCGCCGGCGGCTCATCGCTGATCGCCAATTATCTGTTGGCCACGTTGCTGGTCATCATTTCGAATGCCGCGAACAAACCGGAGGATGACCTGAACAGCGATACCTTCCAATACGAGGCGATGCAGGCGTTGCGCAACCGCGACATGAAACACCGTACGCAGCCCACCGAACCGATCGCACGCACCGTGACGGGAGGCTCGAATGAATAAATCGTTACGTCAGCTCTTCACCATCGTCATCATCCTGTTCGTGATCCTGGGCATGTCGACGACCATCATCACCGCCATCCGTGCCAACCAGCTCAATCAGGATCCGCGCAACACCCGAGCGCTCTACCATGAGTATGGAGCTCCGCGAGGCTCGATTCTCGCCTCGGACGGTTCCGTAATCGCCAAATCCGACCCGTCGAACGACGCATTCTCCTACCAGCGCTCCTACTCCGATGGCCCGCTGTATGCACCGGTCACCGGTTTCTTCTCGATCAGCCAGCGCGGGTGGAGCGGGATCGAAGCCTCCCGTAGTTCACTGTTGTCGGGGCAGTCCGACCAGCTGTTCTGGCAGCGTTTCAAAGCGCTGTTTACCGGTCAGGAGAACAAGGGCGCCACCATCGAGACCTCCATCGATCCGAAGATCCAGCAGGCTGCCTATAACGCCTTGGGGTCGCTTGACGGCGCGGCCGTGGCCATCGAACCGAAGACCGGTCGTATTCTCGCCATGGTAAGTACGCCGAGCTATGATCCGAACCAGCTGGCCAGCCACACCACGTCGGAAGTGAACGAGAACTACAACACGCTCTCGTCCGACCAGGCGAATCCGATGCTCAACCGCGCCACTTCGCAGCTGTACCCGCCCGGCTCCACGTTCAAGACGGTGGTCGCAGCCGCTGCGCTGGAAACCGGCCAATACCAGACCGATACGCAGATTCCCGCCGGTGCCAGCTATACGCTTCCCGGCACCACAGTGCAACTGACGAACGCCACTTCGCAAGGCAACGGCTCCGACGGCAAGATTTCTCTGGAAGACGCGATAGCGTATTCGTCGAACACCGCCTTCGCGCAATTGGGCGTCTCGTTGGGTGACGATAAGGTCTCGTCGATGGCCAAGAAGCTTGGTTTCGACAGTTCGATCACCGTGGACGGCACCGATTCTTCCGGTACCCCGTGGATGACCGTGGCTTCGAAATTCCCGACTGATGTGAGTGACGACAAACTTGCGCTGGCATCGATCGGACAGGGAGATACGGTGGTCACCCCGTTGCAGAACGCCCTGATTGCGGCGGCCGTCGCCAATGACGGCAAGTTGATGCAACCGACGCTGGTCGACCGTGTACGCTCCTCGGATCTGTCGGTCGTCTCGCAGACCAAGTCGGAGGTGATGTCGCGACCGTTCAGTGCCGACACCGCCGACAAACTCACGCAGATGATGGAGGCCGTGGTCACCAAGGAGGATCCCGAATTGGCGATTGACGGCGTGCAGGTGGCGGTGAAGACCGGTACCGCACAGATTGGGGAGAATAACGGATCCGTCGACGCCTGGGTCATCGGATTCGCACCCGCGGACGATCCGAAAATCGCGGTGTCCGTGGTGGTGCACAACGTGGATTCCTACGGCGCATTGGCCGCAGGTCCGATCATGAAAGCGATGATGCAGGAGGCGCTGGCAGAATGAAACTGATTGAAGGACAGCTCATCCACCGACGCTACAGACTGGATTCCCGTCTGGCGCAAGGCGGCATGGGCGAAGTGTGGAAGGGCTATGACATTCAGCTCGGCCGCCCGGTGGCCATCAAGGCCTTACGCGGCGATCTGGGCTCCAGCCAGGAGGCGAAACTGCTTCGTCTACGCGCAGAGGCCCATAATTCCGCCAATTTGGCGCATCCAAACATCGCCGCATTGTTTGAATACTACGAGCATGACGGCATCGGATTCCTGATTATGGAGTATGTGCCGAGCAAGTCGCTGGCCGATCTGTTCCACGAGATCGACGGCCCGATGGAGCCGACGCAGCTGCTGCCGATCCTCATTCAGACCGCGCGTGGCCTGTTCGTGGCGCATTCGCATGGCGTGATTCATCGCGATGTGAAGCCGGCGAACATCATGGTCTCCGATTCCGGCGAGGTGAAGATCACCGATTTCGGCGTCTCCTACTCCACTAACCAGGAGCAGATCACGCAAGATGGCATGGTCGTGGGCACCGCGCAATATATTTCCCCGGAGCAGGCGCAAGGCCAGCAGGCCACGCCGCAGTCCGACATCTATTCGTTGGGGGTCGTCGCCTATGAAGGCCTGTGTGGGCATCGTCCGTTCACTGGCACTACGCCGGTCGACATCGCCGCCGCACACGTGAACAATCCGGTTCCGCCGTTGCCTGATTCCGTGGATGTGCAGCTGCGTGAATTCGTGATGTCGATGCTCGCCAAGGATCCGCTCGACCGTCCGAAGGACGCGCTGGCGGTATCCCGCGTGCTGACACGCATTGAACGACGTCTGCTCGATCAGCAGACACAGTTGGCGGACACGATGATCGTTCCCACCGGGGGTCGGATTCCTCGTCGTGTGGCCAGCAAACCCCATATCTCGCCCAGCAGTGATTGGAAGGAACAGGGATGAGCGACAACATGCCTACCTCTTTGGCGAATGGCCGCTATCAACTCGGTCAACTGGTCGGCCGCGGTGGCATGGCCGAAGTGCATGTGGCGCTTGATACGCGTCTGGGTCGTACCGTGGCCGTGAAGATCATGCGCGCCGATTTCGCCAATGACCAGATCTTCCTCGCCCGCTTCCGCCGCGAGGCGCATTCCGTGGCGCAGATGAACAATCCGAACATCGTGAACATCTACGATTCGGGCGAAGAGGTCGTCACCACCGAAACCGGTCAGACCGAGCATCTGCCGTATCTGGTGATGGAGTACGTGAAGGGTCAGACCCTGCGCGACATCATCAAGGTGAACGGCGCGCTCAGCCAGCGCGACGCCGAACAGGTGATGATGGGTGTGCTGAACGCATTGGAGTACTCGCACCGTATGGGTGTGATCCACCGCGATATCAAGCCTGGCAACATCATGATCTCCGAGCAGGGCGTAGTGAAGGTCATGGATTTCGGCATCGCCCGCGCACTCGACGATTCCGCCGCCACGATGACGCAGTCACAAGGCGTGGTCGGCACCGCACAGTACCTCTCCCCGGAGCAGGCCCGCGGTGAGACCGTGGACATGCGCTCCGACCTGTATTCCGCCGGATGCGTGCTCTATGAGATGCTGACCGGTAAGCCGCCGTTCACCGGTGATTCCGCGGTGGCCATCGCCTACCAGCATGTTTCCGAAGTGGCCACTCCGCCAAGCTCGGTGGTACCGGGGCTGCCGAAGATGTGGGATTCGATCTGCGCCAAAGCCATGGCGAAGGACCGTCAGAACCGGTATGCCACCGCATCCGAATTCAAGAACGATCTGCTGACGTTCATGAACGGCGGCGTCCCGGTCGCGGCCGCATTCAATCCGTTGACCGATCTGACCAATGTGAAGGCCCGCAAGCAGGCCGAGCAGGAAGCCGCGACCGTGGCGATGAACCCGACGAGCGGTGAGAGCGCGGCAACGCAGGCATTCAATCCGGTGACCGGCCAATTCGAACAGGTGTTGGCGGGCCCCAACGGCGGCGTTGCCACGAAGACCCGCGCGGAACAGCGCGCTGCCGCCGCCAAGTCAAAGAAAAAGAAGCAGATCATCATCGGCTCCGTGGTGGGCGTACTGGTGGCCCTACTGGCCATTTTGGGCATCGTCTACATGCTGAATCATGGCGACTCGTCGACCGATACCGTCGAGGTGCCGGATTTTACTGAAATGTCGAACATCTCGCAGACCACGGTCGAAGAGAAGCTCAATGCGCTCGGTCTGAAGCTTGACGCCCGCGATGACACGGAGTCCGATCAGACCAAGGGCACCGTCACGAAGCAGAATCCGAAGGGCGGCTCCAAGGTGGAGAAGGGCTCCACCGTATCCGTGTGGTTCTCCACCGGCCCGCAGACCGTGTCAGTGCCCGATGTGGCGAACAAGAGCCAGGAAGAGGCCAAGTCCATTCTGGAATCCGCCGGCTTCAAGGTGGGCAGCGTCAAGACAGTCGATAGCGGCACCGTCGAAAAAGACAAGGTGGTGAGCACGGATCCGGCTGCGAATTCCAAGCAGACCAAGGGCACGATCATCACGTTGTATATTTCGTCCGGCATGACCAAGATTCCCGACAATCTGGTCGGACAGTCGAAGGATTCGGTGATTGAGCAGCTCAATAAGGCCGGCATCGGCACGGTCAATGTGGAGAACGAATACTCCGATTCCGTCGATTCCGGTTCGGTCACCCGTCTTGATCCGGGTTCCGGCAGCACCGTCGAACTCGGCACGTCCGTAACCATCTGGGTGTCCCTCGGCAAGCAGCAGGTCAGTGTGCCAAGCGTGCTGCACATGACGCTATCCAGTGCCAAGAGCGTGCTTACCAACAACGGTTTCCAGGTCACCGTGAACGGTTCGACCGACGATGACGCCATCGTCACCGGCATGAGCCCCGAAGGTGGCTCGCAGGCCGATTCCGGCGCCACCATCACCCTGACTACCGAATCAGCCAGCTCGCCGTCGCCGTCACCGTCAAGCAGCACATCCTCCTCGACCGCATCCCCGACCACCCACTAAAGGCCATACGCCCAATATGCAAAAAGGAGCGACTCAATGTCGCTCCTTTTTGCATTAGTCCTCTGAACAACGTAGCGTGTCGACCAATCGAGACATGTTCGCAGCACCCGCAGCAAACGAATGTCAGACCCGCATATCGCAGGGATTCGGCATGAATCAGCCCACAACCTTCGGCTGCAACCCCATGGACCTGGCCACGGCCGAATCCTGCCCGCACACCTTCAGCCAATTCGCCAGCAACCGGTACCCGTCCTGCGTCATCACCGATTCCGGATGAAACTGCACCGCATACATCGGCAGGTCACGATGCTTGATGCCCTGCACGATATGATCGCCCTGCGTCCAGGCGGTCACCACAAGCTCATCCGGCACGGAATCCGGTTCCACGGCCAGCGAATGGTAACGCGTCGCCGTCATCGGATTGGCCACGCCCTCGAAGATCGCATCATCGATATGCTCCACTTGGCTGGTTTTGCCGTGCATGATGGTCGGCGCATGGCTTACGGTCGCGCCGAACACTTCGGCCAACGCCTGCATGCCCAGGCATACGCCGAACATCGGCTTGCCTTGCACCGCGCATAGACGGATCATGCCTTCGCTGGCGCCGGATTCCGCCGGAGTACCCGGTCCGGGGGAGATCAGCACGCCGTCATATTCGTCGATTACGCCGGATGTGGCCGGATCGATCGCATCGTTGCGCACCACGGTCACGGTCGCGCCGAGCGTCTTGAGATAGCCGACAATCGTGTAGACGAAGGAATCGTAGTTGTCTACGACCAGAATGCGTGCGGAATCGGTCATAATGCTCCTATCAACGGTTGAACAGCAGTGTACGTGCGCGAGTCGTCGCATCGCCCCCTATGTCTCACTACACAGCCGTGTAGTTCGACATCTCCTGCAACATCGGAATGTTCGAAGCCGCCCATGGGAACAGCCATTCGAACGTCGAGGCAGCGGCCGCGAACAGCAACAGCAACAGCAACAGCAACCGAATCGGCAGTACTCCCGGCTGCAATCGCAGCAAGCCGCCGTATATGCTGAAATCGGGTTTCTCACGTTCCCCTGCGCGGATGGCCGCCAACACGGGCCAGCGCCATGCCACCGCGGCCGCGGCGAAAATGACCACATAAGCGGCGAGCGCGCCGAAGATCCACGGCTCCAACGTGGTTATGCCCGAGGCGAACGAGGCTTTCCCGTTGTTGATGAATTTGACCTTGCCGTTGGTGTCGGTGGTGGCGAGTTCCTGTGGAATGCCGTCGGAAACCTTGGCCCAGTAGGAGAATTCGCCGTAGCTGATCCATCGGTGGGTCGGGGTGGAGTATTTCGGTTCGCAGGTGGTCATGGTCAGCATGCGTTTGGTCGGCGTGGCGCCGGGCTCTTCAGGGTTGGAGGAGACGACTTCCACGTCGGTCGGCAGTACGATTTCACTCTTCGTGTAGTGATACACGTACCAGTAATCCTGCGTGCGGATGATAATCGGGTCGCCCTCCTGCAGCTTGTCTACATCGCCGAGCGGCTGCCCGTAGCCGTTGCGATGGCCCGCGAAGGCGAAATTACCGATTTGGCCGGGCATCTGCGAATTCGTGTAGTGTCCGAGACCGTGCTTGTTGAGTTCGGTGAGTGTCGTACCTTCCACGAGATTGCGCTGCCACTGACTGCCGAATCGTGGAATGTAGACCTGAGCGATGAGCTCGCCTTCCTGCGCGTTCTGCGGCTGCACCGGCGGATCGCCCTCCTGAGCCTGGGCGATGGTCACGTTCTCGGCCTTGCCCGGATCCGACCATGACACCGCCTGACGGGTCTCGATCTGCGTATGTTCGGATTGCACACCCGTCCACCACATCTGCCATGCGATATACAGCGCGCAGACAGCCGCCGCGGTCAGCATGATTTCGGCGAGTACGCCCAGCAATATCCAGATGACGCTTCTTTGGCGTGCCACGACCGGCCTGACGTGCTTCATTACTGATTTCCCTCTTCCGTCTTCTGCTCGGCATCGCCGCTGCTGTCATCGTTCTCGATGACTTTCGCATATTTCAACGGTTGCTGCAACGCATCGATCGCGTCGAAATGCAGCTTGTCTTTTTTCTCGACCTTCCATCCCAGGCCGAACGCGTTTACATACTGCCGGTAGATGGTGATCTCCTTTGAATCATCCAACGCCTGCTGCATACTGTCGACCGGCCCGATCGCGGAGATCTTGAACGGCGGCGAATATTTCTTGCCCTGCAACAGCAGTACGTTGCCGGAACAACGTACGGCGGAGCTGAACAGCACGCGTTGATCCATGATCATCATGGATTCCGCGCCGCCGGCCCACAACGCGTTCACCACGGCCTCGACGTCCTGCTGATGTATCACGTAGTCGTTGATATTGGAGGTCGATCCGGACGAGTCGACCATGTTCTTCCACAGCGGCGAATCATCGAGCGTCACTACCAGCCCTGGACCTTCGACGGCAGGCAGCATGGTGCCGACGCCGGCATCCTCACCGTCCTGTGAGTCATCGTCGCTTTCACTGTTCAGCGTTTTGCTCAGGTCATCCACCTTGGAGCTGAGGCCGTCGACTTCCTTGCGCAACGAGTTCACCCTTTTCACCCGTTGCTCCACTAGGTCGGCGGTATCGTTGGAGACTACCACGGAACGGTTCACCCGCAGATTGGTCGCCAGCAGGAATCCAGACAGCATCAATACCAGAAACACCGCGATTCCGGCCACCTTCGACCGTTTCGCGGTATGTCTGCCGGTACGTTTCGCCATGCGGACCTTCCCCTATCGAGTACTGAACGTTTGCTCTGAATTTGAGCAGTTTTACGATGTGAGTTCGCCGCTTTCGAGTCTACCCACTATTATGACTTTTAGCCTATTGAAGGAGACTATGCTGATGGCTGACGAAGAGCTGCACGAAACCACCGCGGACACCCAGGAGGACTGGCAGTCCGAGGCCGCGGAAAGCACGGAAGAGACCACCGACAACGACGCTGTTGCCGAGTCCGCCGAAGATGACGACGATCTTGACATCCCGATGGACCGCGTCGAAGCGGTGCTGAACGCCACCGTCGACAAGGACTCACTGACCCCTCAGATGCAGCGCATGATGAATCGTCAGGCTGAGAACACCCGCCGTGTCGAAGAGACCATCAAGGGCACCAAGTCCAACCCGCGTTGGTTCGTGCCACTGTTCTGCGCACTGATGATCATCGGTCTGATCTGGGCCGTGACCTACTACCTGAGCGGTAGTTATCCGATTCCGAACATCGGCGCATGGAATCTGGCCATCGCCGTTGCCATCATCATGGTCGGATTCCTTATGACCATGTGGTGGCGCTGATCATATCCGCCACGAGAAGGCGTCTGGGCGAGTCCAGACGCCCTTTTGCTATGTCCGGTCACCCTTAGCCGTCCCAAAACCTCCAGCCACTGGAAGAATCCTCCCATTCAAACCCTTCCCAGCGTCCCAATCCATCCAGCCACTGGAAGAATCCTCCCATTCAAACCCTATTCAGCATCCCAATCCATCCAGCCACTGGAGAAATCATCCCGCCTAAACGCACCTCAAGGGGATAAAACCTCCAGCTACTGGAAGAATTACCCCGCTGAAACCCCATTCAGCGTCCCAATCCATCCAGTGACTGGAAGAATCCTCCCGTTCAAACCCCTCGTAGCGTCCCAATCCATCCAGTGACTGGAGAAATCATCCCTATTGAAACTCTTCTGGAGTCCTGATTCGCCCAGCCACTGGAAGAATCCTCCCACTACGCGATCACACCTTAACAGTACGTAGCAGAATATGCCCACCGCCTTGGATGGTGGTGCCGAACAAGTAGGTATCGCCTCCATCGGCAAGCTTGAGCTTCTTACGCAACTGCGGCGCTGTGAGCGGAAAATTGCGTACTGCGACATTCGCCCTCCCGACCCCGCTCAGCAACCTCCTCACATCCTTCTTGCCCATGCCTCCAACCGCTTCGATGGCAAACCCGCGCCCTGGAAAATCCGTCACGGGCTCAGCGGCCACAAACAGGTGACTATTCGGTCCGATCTGCGTCACACCATACCGTTCCTCCAGCAGGTCGAAACAGCCGGCTTTCATAATCGATGCATTCGGCTCATACAGATATTCCATCTCCGGCAACGGCGCCGTGCCGATGCGCAACCCACGCGCATACACCGCGGAATCGTAATCAATCCGCTGACCGTCGTTCACGCAATACACATGTGGCGCACGTACGTCATCCGTCGGATGCCTCGTTTCCACGGCGCCATCCAGCACCATCAGCAGTTCCTTGCATTCGTTGCCGGTCGACACGATATGCACTTCACTCACGGCACCGCCGAAATCGGCGATGGCCTTACGCCAGTCAAGCATCGGAGACAGTTTGATCATCGCGAATCGCGCCTTGGCCAGCAGCAGATCACGCAGGGCGAGCACGTTCGGCATGCAGTCCTCGATGGCATACGTACGTGTGCCATGCTCGTCGCGACGTGCAGGATCAATGTAGATCAGCGACACCGCTTGCATCGAACGCAGGTATTCGACACCATCACCGCATATGATTTCCGTTTGGTGCAATCCCAGAACGATCATGTTGTGTGCGGCCAGATCACACAGGTGCGGCTGCCGCTCCACATATGCGGCACGTGTGAAACCGCGCGCAAGGTATGAAAAATCAACGCCGAAGCCACCTGTCAGATCTACCATCGATAGATCGGCGTTCCCCGCTGACGTTGTCACCGAATCCCATTCTTCCGCGTGTTCCGCTTCCGTTATGCCGGCGATGTCCGTTTTGCCGATATCGTCGGAATGCGCCGAATCTCGGGCATTGTCGGCACCGTCGTCAGTACACAGCAGACGATTGACGATTTCGGCTTTATATTGCGCCGTAAACTGCGATGAGCATTGTTCCATGGAAATATGCGGAGGATAGATGATATCGTCACAGTCGGCCCATTCCGGCAGTTTGTTGCGGGCAATCTGCCAACCGGCGATCTGATTGAGTGCTTGTGGCAGGTCCAATCCGTCCACATGTTTGGATTTCAACGCCAACTCGCGTACGTCCTCGTTACGGTGGACCACCACGAACGCACGCGTCTCCGGACTGATCATTGCCTCATGTTCCATACCCGTAATCATAAATGGCGGCCTGTCAGCGTTCCTTGCGTAGCGCGCACCGTTATACAGGCATGGTGAGGCAAACAACCCCATATTGCGATGTGAACAACGGTGGATATCTGTGGATGAATGTGGATAGTGCCTATATTTCGTGGTCAATGATTCCTCACACCACGAAATATCGACGTCGCGTTTCCCCATGTTCTGACGTGTGGATAGTGAGTTATCCACCTTATCCACATAGGAAAATCCTTGAAAAATGCCATTTTGTGAATATCTATGTGGATAAATCTAGTGCTTATCCCCGAGTTATCCTCAACCTAGGCCCTACTTATCCACACACTTATTCACAATTGTGGAAAACTACATACATGTAACTTCCCGTCATTCCCCCGTTCGTTGTGTCACCCATCAAAAAATGGCCCCCGACTCACCGAGTCGAAGGCCATTCCTGATGAATCGGAGCCATCAGTCAGAACAACGCCATATTTACTGGATTGACTGCGTTACACAGCAGATCAATCGCAATAATCACAATCACCATGACCGTCCCGTATATCAGCGTGCGCCGCAGCAGGCTTTTGCCACGCAGAACACGCAACCCCGAAACCAACAGCCATGTGAACATGCCTCCGAATAGGAATCCTCCCAAATGGGCCTGCCAAGCGATATTCGGCATGATAACCGGCATCAGGAAATTGATCAGCATCCAGATCATCATCGACCTGATATCAAGACCAATCCGACGGTAGACCACCAAAATGGCGGCGAAGAGGCCGAACAATGCCCCGGAAGCGCCATATACGGGCGTAATCCAACCGGAAGCGCCTGACAGCACGGCCCAGAGCATCATGCCGGTACCGCCCGCCAATCCGGAAACAGCGTACAGCGCGAGAAACGACCAATGCCCCATCATGCGTTCCAGCACCGGGCCCACGCACCACAGCGTCAGCATGTTGAACAGAATGTGCCACAACGAGTTCGGCTGATGCAGGAACATCGAGGTGATGAAGGTCCACGGCTTGTGAACGGCGGTGGCAGGCATGAGCATGCCGGCGTTCAACATGGCATTGAGTCCGCCCTGCCACACCAGATTCAGCACCGCCTCCACGATCCAAACCACAATGCACACCGCCATGATGCCGGTGGTGATCAAAGGGTCACCATTACGCCAGCGATAGCGCAGGGACCGCGCCGAGAACAAATCCTTGAACGAAGGTGAATCGGGGAACAAGCTGAATCGTTGATATGCCATGCCTTAACTGTACTGGAGCCTGCGGAGCCAACGACTCCCCCGAATGGCTTCACTACGCGGTTTTCTTTTGACACGGCAGGCATTTCCCCGCGCGTAAATCCACCCAATCGTCACATTCCAGGAATTAAGATGGAAGGCAGAGTTGGCTTGAACGAACAGGTCAGCCTGTGTATGGGAAAGGAGCCGTCATGGAGAACAAGTCTTCTAACGGTTGGAAGTTCTTCGCACTGCTCTTCGGAGCTTTGCTTGCAGCTGTCGTCGGTCTGTATATCTACAAGCAGCAGAATCCGGACTATGACCCGTGGGAGGAACCATGGGAGAACAGCTCTTCCCCGGTTGACCTTGGCCTGACCAAGGATACCGCCGAGCCGGAAGCCGAGGCCGAAACCGCTGATCCGGAAGCCGCCTAATCGCTTTCCGACCATTGACTCGTTCAGGTCCGGCCCCGTCCGTTTGTCCGATTCTGGAGAATCGGACAACTATGACCCCTCATATGCTGTCCAGTTGTCCGATTCTGGAGAATCGGACAACCGTCTGCACACGATGGGGAACGGTACATCGTTTTTTTTCTCGTCACGGTACGTCTCTGCAACGTATGCATATGCCTCACGGGGCCCAAATATAGACGGTCAACGCTTCACAGCCTGTGCAGCAAGACCAGCGAGCAGCCGGAAGACGCTCGCTTTGACAAGTACGGTCATCCATGGATATACCCGCTGGATGGCGCTAGATAGCAAGGGCCGCCGGAGAACAAGTCCTCCGACGGCCCTTCCGTCATCTTGATTCAGGCATCACTCACTTGAGCGGACCGGTCTTCCAGATGCGTTCCAAATAATCCTCGATCGAACGATCGGAGCTGAAGTAGCCGGAGTTCGCCACGTTGATGAGAGCCTTACGGTTCCACTCGAGCGGCTGGGCATACAGGGCTTCGATCTCGGCCTGAATGTCGGTGTAGGCACCGAAATCGGCGAGGGTCATGAACCAATCCTTGGTGAGCCAATCGTGAACGAGATCCTCGAAAACGGTCTTGTCGCCGTTGGAGAAGGTACCGTCGGCAACCATGTCGATGGCAGCCTTGAGGCGCGGATTGGCGTCATAGTACTTCTTCGGGTCGTAACCGGCGGCGTAGAGGGCGTCCACCTCGTCGACGGTCATGCCGAAGAGGAAGAAGTTCTCGGCGCCGACGCGCTCACGGATCTCAACGTTTGCGCCATCAAGGGTGCCGACGGTCATGGCACCGTTAAGAGCGAACTTCATGTTGCCGGTACCGGAGGCTTCCTTGCCGGCCTGGGAGATCTGCTCATCGAGATCGGTGGCCGGGATGAGGTGCTGTGCCAGGCGCACGTTGTAGTTCCACGGGAAGTACACGTTGAGCTTGCCCTTGACCTCCGGATCGTTGTTGACGACACGGGCCACGTTGTTGATGAGCTGGATGGTCTGCTTGGCCAGATAGTAGCCCGGGGCGGCCTTGGCGCCGAACACCACGGTGCGCGGCATGACGTCGTCGGCGGACAGCTTGCCGGACTTGATGTCGGCGTAACGGGCGATCAGAGCCAGGATCTTCAGGGCCTGACGCTTGTACTCGTGCAGACGCTTGACCATGGTGTTGATCATGGTGTTCGGGTCGATGTCGAAGCCATACTCACGCTTGGCATAGTTGGCGAAGTCGACCTTGTTGGCCTGCTTGACGGCGGCGAACTTCTTGACGAATTCGTCATCGGCGGCCAACGGCTCAAGGCCCTTGAGCAATTCGAGGTCGCTCAGCCACTTGTCGGTACCGAGACCCTCAGTGATGAGGTCGGACAGACGCGGGTTGGCCAGCTTGATGAAACGACGGGGGGTCACGCCATTGGTTACGTTGGTGAACTTGTCCGGGTATGCGTCGGAGAAGTTCTTCAGGGTGACGTCCTTCAGGAGCTGGGAATGCAGCTCGGCCACACCGTTGACATGGGAGCCGCCATAGGTGGCGAGATATGCCATGCGCACGGAGTCACCGGTATAGATGGCCATGTCCTTGATGGTCTCGTCGGCAATGCCCTTGGCCTTAAGCTCGGCTCCGAACTGGGCGTTGATCTTCTCGATGATTTCGAGGTGACGCGGCAGCAGTTCGCCGATGAGCTTGGACGGCCATACTTCCAGGGCTTCCGGAAGCAGGGTGTGGCAAGTGTAGTTGAAGGTCTTGTTGGTGATGGTCCAAGCGGTGTCCCAATCGTAGCCGTACTCGTCCATGAGAACGCGCATGAGCTCCGGAATGCCGATGACCGGGTGGGTGTCGTTGAGCTGGAAGGTAATCTTGTCCGCGAACGTGGTCAGATCCGGCTTGTCCTGGCCCGGATAGAAGACGCGGATGGCGTCATGGATGGAGGCGGACACGAAGAAATACTGCTGCTCCAGACGCAGTGCCTTGCCCTGCGGGGTGGAATCTTCCGGATACAGGATCTTGGAGATGTTCTCCGCTTCGACCTGCGGCTTGACGGCGTCAAGATACTCGGACTTGTTGAAGGTGAGCAAATCGAACTCGTCGTAGCTCTTGGCGGTCCACAGGCGCAGAGTGTTCACACGGCCGGAGGCATAGCCCGGAACCATGTAGTCGACCGGCACGGCGCGCACGGACCAGGCCGGCTTCCATACCTTCTTGCCGTTCTCCTCGACGACTTCGCCGCCGAAGGAAACCTTCTGGTCACGGTTGTAATCGATATGGCCCCACGGCTCCTCGTTGGCGAGCCAGTAGTCCGGAGTCTCGATCTGCTTGCCGGTCTCGTCAAACTCCTGCTTGAAAATGCCGTACTTGTACTGGATGCCATAACCGAATGCCGGTACGCCCAGGGAAGCAAGGGAATCGATGAAGCAGGCGGCCAGACGACCCAGACCGCCGTTGCCGAGGCCCGGCTCGTATTCGGCGTCGACGACATCCTGCACGGAGAAGCCGAGAGCTTCGACGGCTTCGTTGAACTGTTCGGTCAGGCCGGCGTTGAGCAGCGCGTTGCGCAGTTGCTTGCCCATCAGGAATTCGGCGGACAGGTAGCCGACGGCCTTGGTGTTACCGTTGACCATGTCGGCCTGGGTCTTCATCCAGGAATCCACGAGATGGCGACGGATCGCCGCCGAAGCTGCGATATACACATCGGCCGGCTTGGCCTGCTCCGGCGTGACGCCCTGCGTGTACTTCAGCTGCTCGCGAATCTCGTCCGCGAATTCGGCCGCGGCAACGGGGGACTTTGGTGCGGTAATTTCGGTCATTGATTGACTCCCTTTGACGGATTACTCTCCCTGAACATTATGCCTTGCCCCAGCGTCCTTGCGTATACGGCAGTATGAACACTTAGTAACACTATGCATACGTTCTCAAATTCAGCATACAACGTAATCATAAAAAGATGAAATTGCAAGTGATTACATAATGGCATTCGTTTGCAAAACACTGCAAAAAACAGTACAAACGATGGTCAGTATCACTTGTAATTTCCCCTCAACACGCCCCTTTTGAATTATGACCACGTTGTCCGCAGACACCCATCTTAGTCGCTTATCAGCGGCAAAATACCGTCTATGGCTGTTATTCGAGAACAGGATCTCAACAAAGGACATGAAGCGTTTGCAAACTGGCTGCAAACGGCACGGCGCATCATCACCGATCAGATGCCGGCCGACGATATGGAGGCATTTGACTTCAAGCTGAATCTCTCACCGAAACTGCCACGGCAAACATGGGCGATGGCAGTGCGCTACTCGTTGCATCTGCTGGAGAACAAGGCACCCGGCGAAGGCGTGGAAGTACGGGTGGCGCCGTGGGGAGCCATCAAAATATTGGATGGACCGGCTTCGGATCCGCACAATCTCACACCTCCCGACGTCATCGAGCTGGAACCGGACGTGTGGATGCGTCTGGTCACCGGAATCACCAGCTGGGCCGAGGAAAAGGAGGCTGGCCGCATCACCGCCGTCGGCGAACGCGACGACCTGAGCGATCTGCTGCCGCTCGTATAGGCTTGCATAGGATCATAAGGGAGGACATAAGAAAAAGCCGTGGTCGAACAATCATCTTGTTCGACCACGGCTTTTCAAGTGTGTACAAATGCAGTCAGTCCTGCTTCTTCGGCTTCAGCGCACTGGGCACCGGCATCGGGATGGGCTTGTGTGGCTTGGATGCGGCGGCCTTGGTCACCGGAATCTCACCGCTGGTGGCCTTCGCCGCGGCTTCGGCGGCCCACTTGGCATACTCATCGAGATCATCGGCAGGCTCGGAAGACCGCTGCTCATCGTCGGCGGATTCATGTTCGCCGTCCGCATGTTGAGCATATTTGGTTTCGATGTCGGCGAAGGGGTCAAAAGAACCCGAACCGGGCTCCTGTGCACCAAGCTCCTTGGCAAGCTCATCGTAATCGGTGTCGGTGGTCAGGTACTTGAGCTTTCGGGCTATTTTCTGCTGTTTGGCTTTCTGACGTCCGCGGCCCATCTGACCCCCTGAGGATTACTGTGCTATCAATTCATCAAACACGAGAGTACCACTTGTTGAGCCCCGTTTCGTTGTCGGCTCAGACTTTTACGATAAAATCGTTTATTTTCGTAGAAAAAGGACACATGATGACGGACGACACCCAGGAACAGCAGATCACCGCTGCAGGCAATGAAATGAGCGCAAGCTTCCTCGCCGCGAAGAAACGTTCCGACGCGACGCTGGCCAAACTGGAGGAGAATCCGGGCAAGTTCACCATGCTGACCGGCGACCGACCGACCGGCCGCCTGCATCTGGGCCACTACTTCGGATCCATTCGCGAACGCGTGGCCATGCAGAACCGCGGAGTGAACTCCAACATCATCATCGCCGACTATCAGGTGATCACCGACCGCGACACCACCGAGCACATCGAGGACAACGTGCTCAACCTGGTGCTCGACTACATGGCCGCCGGCATCGACCCGAACAAGACCATGATCTTCACGCATTCCGCCGTCCCATCCGAGAACCAACTCATGCTGCCGTTCCTGTCGCTGGTCACAGAAGCCGAACTGCACCGCAACCCGACAGTGAAGTCCGAGATGGAGGCCTCCGGCCACGCACTGACCGGCCTGCTGCTCACCTACCCGGTGCATCAGGCATGCGACATTCTCTTCTGCAAGGCGAACGTGGTCCCGATTGGCAAAGACAACCTGCCGCACGTCGAGATCACCCGCACCATCGCCCGTCGTTTCAACGAACGCTACGCCAAGAAGCATCCTGTGTTCCCCGAGCCGGCCGCGATCCTGTCCGAGGCGCCGGAGATCCCGGGTCTGGACGGTCGCAAGATGAGCAAGTCCTATGGCAATTCCATCATGCTGGGCGCCACCGCCGAGGAAACCACCAAGCTGATCAAGAAGAGCCCAACCGATTCCGAGCGACGCATCACCTTCGATCCGATTGCCCGCCCGCAGGTTTCCGCACTGCTGACCACCGCCGGCCTGGTGACCGGACGTGATCCGAAGGAAATCGCCGAAGAGATCGGCGATTCCGGTGCAGGTGCGCTGAAGCAGTACGTGATCGAGTCCGTGAACGAGTTCCTGGCACCACACCGTGAACGCCGTGCCGAGCTGGCCAAGGACATGGATTCCATCCGCGACATCCTGCATGATGGCAACAAGCGTGCGAATGAAATCGCCGACGAAACGCTGGAGCAGGTACGCGAGGCCATGGGCATGCGTTACTGAGACGCCAACAAACAGAAGATGCCGGATCGTGAATTCACGATCCGGCATCTTCATATCTGCACTATAGATGGCGGATGGTTACAGGAACCAAGTAGTTAGGGGGTATATATCGCGCGAGTATTCGCCCTCAAAGTTGTTGCATCCGCCATCTATAACGCAGATAGAAGAAATATGCGTTTACATCTGCGCGCGACGCTCCCCCGCCGCGATTTCAGCGGCGACCAGATCGTCATCGACCTTACGATCGTTCGGATCGTCAAGATAATGATCGAATTCGTACAGCACTTCTGCGCTCGGCGCCGGTGTGAGCAATGAGACCACCACGATGCACAGCAGTGAAACGATGAAGGCCGGCAGTAGCTCGTAGATGGCGAACACGCCGCCGATCGGCTTGATGAGATTGTGCCAGATGAGCACCATCGCGGTGCCGGAAATCATGCCGGCAATGGCACCATACTTGTTGGTACGGCGCCAATACAGCGCAGTCAGCATCAGCGGGCCGAACGATGCTCCGAGGCCGGCCCAGGCGTACGAAACGACTTGAAAGATCGAAGAGTTCTGGTCGAAGGCGACCACGATGCCGAAGAGGAACATGACCAGCAGCGTGATGCGCGCCACCATCATGACCTGCCGATCGGTGGCCTTGCGATGGAGCAGTCCACGGAAGATGTTTTCGCCGACTGCGGAGGCGCCGATGATCATATAGCTCGACGAGGAGCTCATGGATGCGGCGAAGATGCCGGATACAACGACGCCACACATAAAGCTCGGCAACAGCGCCTGAGCCACCACGATGAAGATGTTTTCGGCGGCGGCCTGCGTAGTGAACTGTGTCGGCATCATGGCACGGCCGACCAGGCCGATGCACACGCCGCATGCAAGTGAAATCACACACCATGTGGTGGCGATGATACGGGACTTCTTGATTTCCTCGGAACTGCGGATGGACAGGAAGCGCACGAGCACCTGCGGCATGCCGAAGTAGCCCAAGCCCCACGCCAGCATGGAGATCATGGTGATCACACCGTAGTCGGTTGGCGCGCCGAACATGGCCTGCCCGGCCTTGACGATCTGCTCGCCGGCATCGTTGAGGACCGGCGTGGCCATCTGTGTGCCGTCCAGGAAGCCCGGAATGGCCTTCAGGAAGGCCACGGTGTTGTCGACACCACCCGCGGAGGCCACCGAGCCCACGAAGACCACAGCCAGCGCGAAGAACATGAGCAGGCCTTGGATGAAGTCGGTCACCACCACGGACAGGTAGCCGCCGATGACGGTATAGGCGAACACGACGGCCGCGCCGATCACCATGGTCAGGTGGTAGTCCCAGCCGAACAACGTGGAGAACAGTTTGCCGACGGTTACGAAGCAGCTGCCGACATACACGCAGAAGAACACGAGGATGATGAGCGCGGAAATCGTGGAGACGATGTTCTTCCTATCGTGGAAACGTTTGGAGAAGAAGTCTGGGATGGTGATGGCATCACCGGCGACCACCGAATAGCGACGTAGACGTCTGGCCACGAGTTTCCAATTCAGATAGGTGCCGATGGCCAGGCCCAACGCCGTCCATAACGGATCGGCGGCACCGGTGAAGTAGGCGACGCCCGGCAATCCCATGAGCAGCCAGCCGCTCATATCGGAGGCTTCGGCGCTTAGAGCCGTCAGCCACGGGCCGACGCCACGACCACCCGCGAAGTACTGGCGTGTGGATGAGTTGGACCGCTTGGAATAGACGAATCCGATGATGAGCATGGCCACGAAATAGATGACCATGGCCAGCAGTACCCAGAAATCTTTGGAGACCACGTACCTCTCCCTCTTAACAATGTGTGCTTTTGGTAACCTCTTGACTGAGTATCACACGCCGCCGCAACATTGCATCCCAGAGCGAGAGCATAATGCGTGATCCTCCGATGGCAGAATCTCAGATGTCATAACGCCAGGACTTGTCGGTTATCACTCGTGCCATCGCAAGTCCGATCGGCAGGCAGAGAATCACCATGAAGGCCCTGAATGCCCAATCCAACGCATTCAGCGTATCGAACTGGCCGAGATGGAACATGGCCTGATACATGTATAGGCCGGGCACCATGATCACGATGGACGGTACGGTCAGGCAGATGCGAGGATAGCCAAGATGCGGGGCCAGCAGACCATGATGCACTGCGGAGCGCCATGCGGAGGCCAGCAGACCGGCAAGCAACGCACCGATGAAGGCGCCGGCTTCGGCGGGAATGCCCATGTCGACGATTTCCAGACGCAGGGTGTCGGTGATCATGCCGATGGTCGCGGCGACCAGACACATACGCTGCGGGGAGTTGAACATTACGGAGAATCCCCATACGCCGATGAACGCGAACACCATGCGTAGCAGGCAGTTGACTATGGGATCGAGGCCGAGAGGCTCGAATCCCTGCGGATTCAGATGCACGATGGAGGCGACCATCCATCCCGCCAATGTGGCCATCAGGATGATGCAGAACACATAGGTGATGCGCTGCACGCCTGACGGGAAGTCGATCTTCGCCATATCAAGGCCGCCGGTAATCAGTGGGAAGCCTGGGATCACGAACAGCATGGCACCTATGTAGGCGGTGTCGTGTTGCAGCGCTATCGGGTTGAACAGCCCGATCAGTCGCAATGTGCCGGTGCAGGCGAGCGCCGCGACGGCCACGCATACGAAGGTCACGAAGAATTGGTTGAGATGATGGGAGAACAGACGCCGACGCAGCCAATGGCCGAGACCGGCACCGATGAAGGCGCCGACCATGTCGAAGGGGCCGCCGCCGAGCAAAAACACGAAGGATGCGCAGGCGCAGGCCGAGGCGAATCCGGCGAACGCCGGGGAATAAAGCGGCTTGCGATGTTCGATCATGTCGAGTCGCTCGTGCGCCTGGCGCACGGTGATGCCTGCCTGGTCGTCCTCGGCCTTGCCTACATGGTCGAAATGCTGTGCGTACTGGCCTTTCGGCGGTTTGTGATGGCGGTCCTTGAATCGTCCGTGTGCCGTATCCTGCCACTGTGCCGAATTGGCGTGGTCGGAACGATATTCGGCCTCTTCGATGTCGCGTAGGTGCAACGGGTGTGCGAGCGATTCCTCGTCCTTGGCACGTTCCGTCACCATCTCCAGCGCGTCGAGTACCGGATCGTCGGAACCTTCCTGATTCTGTTCGGCCTTCTGCTGTTCCTTGAGTTTCTTCGACAGTTCCGCGGAGACCTGCGAGGCGTCCTTCTTGTCGAGATGTTGCATCAGCCCTTCGGAAACGCCGGACTGGCTGTGATACATGGAACCCTTGCCGAGATTGACGTTGAACCAGTCGGCGAAGTGTTCAAGCAGCCAGATGCGTTCGGTGTTGACGCCGGTGGTCGGCAGGTCGATGACTTCCGTGATGCGGTCCTTGCCATCGGTGCAGGAGGCTTCGATGTCGGTGAGATTCACGTCCGCCCGTACGTGAACGCCGAGTGGATAGGCGATGCGATGCATCATTTCGCGCACGCGGAAGCTTCCCGTACCTGCGCCCAGATCGAGCATGCCGACGCGTACGATCACACTTGCCTTGGCTGCGATGCCGGCTTCGGTAACCGGCTTGTCCCAGTCACGTTCGATGTCCTCCATGTCGAGCGGAATGGAATGAGTATGGAATTTGCTGACGGCCTTCGCACTGTTTTCAGCATTCTCGTCATGTTGATGTTCTGAGCTCACACCATTCAGGTCTAGCGCGGGGACTGGCCGCAAGGTTTTCTTCCGCTCCCCCGATTTCATTTTTCGGACATTCATTGCCCGGAATACGGACAGATCACACGGGTTCGTAATACAAGTGTCGATTACGCACGCCTACAATGTTCACGCATTACTTAACCAAACTTAGGGCTGTGGGCTCGCAACAGACGGCCAAAACAATCGCGGAGGAGCCGCGAAGGACCGACAGACCGAGCAACCCGATGGTTTGGAGAAGGAGGTCTGATGACAACCAACGATCAACAGATCACGCCAGCGGACGCGGCCATCGTCTCGTCCGGCACCGGAACCAAGGGTCCCGAAGAGCGCGATCTTCCAGCATCTCTCAAAGAGGAAATGGATCTGTGCCTGCAGATTCTTCGCGAAGTCCTCGGCGAATTCGACGAACAGCTGTTGGCAAGCTTCGATGAAGTTCGTGGCTATGCCCTGAACGCCAGCGCCGAACGCTTCGCCGGCATTCTGACGGACACCAACCCCGATCAGGACGATCTGCAGAACGTAGTCAACACCGTCGACAAGCTGGACATGCATGACGCCCAGCTGCTGGCTCGTGCATTCGCAACATATTTCCATCTGGCCAACCTGTGTGAGGAGAACTACCGAGTCTCCGTGCTGCACAAGCGCGAAACCGCCGTGGACGAGAACCAGGCCGTCGATCCGGTGAACGAAATGACCGGCGCCTATCATCAGCTCATCAACGAGCTGGGTCCGGCCAAGGCCAGGGATCTGCTTGACAAGCTCGAGTTCCACCCGGTGTTCACCGCACATCCGACCGAGGCGCGCCGTAAGGCCGTGGAAGGCAAGATCCGCCGCATCTCCCGCCTGCTTGAGGCGCATAAGCTGCTCGGCGGCTCGGACAAGAAGGAAAATTCCCGCCGTCTGTTCAATGAGATCGACGCCTTGTTCCGCACTTCCCCGATCGCGCTGAAGAAGCCGACCCCTGTCGAGGAAGCGGATACGATTCTCGACATCTTCGACAACACGCTGTTCTATACCATTCCCCAGGTCTACCGTCGTTTCGACGATTGGGTGCTTGGCGACAAAGCCGGCTTGGTTCCGCCGATGTGCCCGGCGTTCTTCCATCCGGGAAGCTGGATCGGTTCCGACCGCGACGGCAACCCGAATGTCACCGCCAAGGTAAGCCGTCAGGTGGCCCGCAAGTTCAGCGATCATGTGCTGGGCGCACTAGAGATTGAGACCCGCACCGTCGGCAAGAACCTGACGATGGAGGCCGGCACCACTCCGCCAAGCGACGAGCTCAAGAGCCTGTGGAACCACCAGAAGGAGATGAGCGAGAGGCTCACCGACAAGGCCGCCCTGATTTCCACCAAGGAAATGCATCGCGCCGTCATGCTGGTCATGGCCGACCGTCTGCACTACACCATCGAGCGTGACGCCGACCTGATGTACCACTCCTGCGATGAATTCCTGGAGGATCTGAAGATCGTCCAGCGTTCCCTGGCTGCGGCCAACGCCAAGCGTTCCGCTTACGGCCCGGTGCAGGATCTGATCTGGCAGACGGAAACCTTCGGCTTCCATATGGTCGAGATGGAGTTCCGTCAGCATTCCGTGGTGCATTCGCGCGCGCTGGAAGACATCCGCGAGCATGGTCTGCACGGCGAACGTGGACCGCTGCAGCCGATGACCCACGAGGTGCTCGACACCTTCCGTGCGCTCGGCGCCATCCAGAAGCGCAATGGCATCAAGGCCGCCCGCCGTTACATCATCTCCTTCACCAAGAGCGCCCAGAACATCAAGGACGTGTATGAGCTGAACCGCCTTGCGTTCTCCCATCCCGAGGATGTTCCGACCATCGACGTGATTCCGCTGTTCGAACAGCTCGAGGATCTGCAGAACTCGGTGGACGTGCTCGAAGACATGATCAAGATCCCGGAGGTACAGGCCCGTCTGAAGGCCACCGGCGGCAAGCTCGAAGTCATGCTCGGCTACTCCGACTCCTCGAAGGACGCCGGCCCGACCTCTGCGACGCTGGCCCTGCACTCCGCACAGGAGCGTATCGCCAAGTGGGCGGAATCGCACGACATCGACCTGACCCTGTTCCACGGCCGCGGCGGCGCCGTCGGCCGTGGTGGCGGCCCGGCCAACCGTGCCGTGCTCGCGCAGCCGGTCGGCTCCGTAAAGTGCCGTTTCAAGCTCACCGAGCAAGGCGAGGTCATCTTCGCACGCTACGGCAACCCGGCGCTGGCCATCCGCCACGTGGAGTCCGTCGCAGCCGCGACGTTGCTGCAGTCCGCTCCGAGCGTGGAGAAGCGCAACACCGACATGACCGAAAAGTATGCGGACATGGCGAACAAGCTCGACGAGGCCGCGCATAACCGCTTCCTCGACCTGCTCAATACGCCGGATTTCGCCCCGTGGTTCTCCACCGTCACACCGCTTACCGAAATCGGCCTGCTGCCAATCGGTTCCCGCCCTGCCAAGCGTGGTCTCGGTGCCAAGTCCCTCGACGATTTGCGCACCATTCCGTGGATCTTCTCTTGGGCGCAGGCACGCATCAATTTGGCCGCATGGTATGGTCTCGGCACCGCATGCGAGCAGTTCGGCGACCTTAAGACCCTGCGTCAGGCATACGAGGAATGGCCGCTGTTCTCGACGTTCATCGACAACATCGAGATGTCGCTGGCCAAGACCGACGAACGCATCGCCAAGATGTATCTGGCTCTCGGCGACCGTGAAGACCTCAATAAGAAGGTGCTCGACGAGATGGAGCTCACCCGCGAATGGGTGCTCAAGATCGTCGGCGATGAGTGGCCGTTGCAGCACCGCCACGTGCTCGGTCAGGCCATCCGCATCCGCTCACCGTATGTGGACGCGCTATCCGTTACCCAGGTGCTCGCCCTCGGCTCGCTGCGCAAGCAGGTGGACAAGGAAGAACTGACCCACGGTCAGCAGGAGAATTACACCTACTTGATCCTGTGCACTGTTTCGGGCGTTGCTGCAGGCCTGCAGAACACCGGCTGATTCACGCTCCAGATCCCTTGGAAGCCCTCGCCCATCCAACCGGACGAGGGCTTCTTGCATTCGGGGGCATGACTCGCTTCCCGGGGTAGCATTGAGATGGAGACAAGGAGGTTTCCATGAAACGTGTGCATCCCGCGGCGCAGGCGGGAAAACGTACAACCACAATCATCGCAATCATTCTCATATCCGCACTGGCGGTGACGGGTGCTGCAATCACTCACGGTCTGGGTATGTGGGGCACGAAACCCGCAACTGTGGCAACGTCTGCGAGCACGAAGACCAAGACACCACAGCCACAGGCAAAGCAATCCTCGCAATCGCAAGAGCAGACGAACAAGCAGGCCACACCATCCGAGACCGAATCGCCGTCACCGGAACCAGCGTTGCATGTGGAGGCGCAATCATACGAATTCGACATGCCGGAGTACTGGCGGGACCGTGTCACGGCGCATGTGGACGGCGATACCGTAACGCTGCTGTCCAAGGCCTATCCGGACATGGATCATCCGATCTGCAATATCCGCGTCGCCAATGGCGAGAAACCGATAGCTATGGGCGATATAGGTAGATCCGTCATCGGTTGGGTACCGATGACGTCCGCCCAGCATATCGAAGTGTGGGCATACCAGTATCCGGTCATCGCGGCATCGCCAGGCAGCGACATTTCACCGCAAACAGATGCGAAGTATGCGGATCTCACCGACCTGCAGTCCGGAGGCACGGTGGACTACGCCAGCGTCAAGGACAGACTGGTATCAACCGACATGCGTGACGTTGAAGGCCTCTTCCCCATAGGCACATGGCTCACCAACAACCTTATCGACGTCATCAAGGTGAAATAACGCATATGGCAAACAAACGGCCAGTCCGAACCGTATGATGTTCCTAGCCTAAACAATGGAGGTCACATCAATGGCGGATGACGAACTGTTTGTGGACCAGAATGACGTCGAGGGCACGGCAAGCGGCGTATGGAGCCGCATGCTGGCCGGCAATCGCAGATTCGCGGAAGGCAGGCCGGAACATCCGAACCGCAGCGCCAAGGCGCGTGAGGCGCTCATCGACACGCATGAGCCGGACGCGGCCGTGCTATGTTGCTCCGACGCACGCGTAAGTCCCGATATCATCTTCGACGCAGGTATCGGCGATCTGTTCACCGTACGCACCGCGGGCCAAGTCATCGACAACGCTGTGATCGCTTCCTTGGACTACGCGGTGGACGTACTCGGAGTACGTCTGCTGGTAGTGCTCGGCCACCAGAATTGCGGTGCGATCAAACAGGCCGTCAAGGAATACGACGCCCTGTTGCACAATCTGACCGCCAGTGCCGAGGATTCGCTCATGGCAGCCGACAGCGTCGCCGATCTTGACGAACGCATCATGAATGCCGATTCGATTATGCTGCGCACCGTCGGCTTCTCCATCTGGCAGGCGCACGAATCGGAGCTCGAATCCAATGAGGATTTCGAACGCGTACACATTGCACGCACCATCGAACAGTTGGTCGAGCACTCCGAATCGATTCAGCAGGCACTCGCCTCCGACCGACTCATGATCGTCGGCGCCCGCTATCAGCTGGACTCCGGCAAGGTGGAGGTGCTGAGCTTCTGAAATGACGTTTGACATGCCGTTGCTTTAGATTGGAAGCATGTCACTTGGCTTGAACATCCTGCTGATCTTCATCTTCCTATTGCTTGGATCCGTATTCGCCGGCACCGAACTTGCGTTGGTGAGCCTGCGTGGATCGCAGATTGACCAGATGGAACAGGAAGACGCTCGAGGCAAGCGGGTGGCGCAGATCGCACGCGATCCGAACACGTTTCTGTCGACCGTACAGATCGGCGTGACGCTGTCCGGCTTTCTGTCCGCATCGTTCGGCGAATCCTCGATAGCGCCGTATATCGTACCGGTCGTCGAAGGTTGGGGCGTGCCGAAAAGCGTGGCCGCTCCCCTGACCACCATCGTGCTGACGCTGATCATCTCATATTGTTCGATCGTCATCTCCGAACTGGTGCCGAAACGCATCGCCATGCAACGCAACGAACAGATCGCACGGGCCGTGGTGCCGGCCATCCATGTGTTCGCAAAGGTCTGCAAGCCGATCATCTGGCTGATTGGCAAGAATACGAACGGCATTGTGCGATTGCTCGGCTTCGACCCGAATGAGACCGACAGCGAGGTTTCCGATGAGGAGCTGCGCGTGCTCGTCAACACCAACACCAATCTCAGCAAGGACGAACGCACCATTCTCGACGACGTATTCGATGCTTCCGAGACGATTGTGGCCGAAGTCATGCGTCCTCGTGCCGACGTGGTCTTCCTGGACGGCAGCATGCCGATTGGCGAAGCAGCCGCCTATGTACGCGAAATGCCGTATTCCCGCTACCCCGTGACCGGCAAGGATTTCGACGACGTACTCGGTTTCGTGCATGTGCGCGACCTGCTCGACATCCGCGATCCGGAAGCGAAGACCGTAGCCGACGTGACGCGCGAGGGCATCTCCCTGCCGGGCACTTCCAAACTGCTGCCAAGTCTTGAACTGCTACGCAAGCGCGGCATCCATCTGGCGGTCGTCATCGACGAATATGGCGGCACCGACGGCATCGTCACGCTGGAAGACATGACCGAGGAGCTTGTCGGCGACATCCGCGACGAATACGATCTACCCGAGGAGAAGGGCGGCGAACGCACCGCATTCGTGAACGGTGTGGCCACCATCGAGGGCGGTATGACGATTGAGGATTTCGCCGATCTGACCGGCATCGAACTGGAAGATGGCCCCTATGAGACGGTAGCCGGCTATTTTCTCGCACATACCGGCAAAATGGGCGAGGTCGGCGACGTACTCACCTCCGATGACGGCTACGACATGACCATCCCCAATGTGGACGGCCGACGCATCGAAACCATCGAGGTACGCCGTCATACCGACAACGAGTAGGCCGTCCCTCTGCCTTCGGCTTACAGACTATCCAGTACCTTCCGCCTTTTCTAGACTTGAATTGCGCACACCGTATGCACGCAATCCCATTGAACGGAAGGACAGCGATCATGGCATTGACATTCATTGTTCCGGGGCTCGACGAGGCCGCCTCGGAAAAGATCATCGGCATTCTGCAGAACCGCCTGAGCCAGGAGCAGGAAGCCGCACTGGTGTTGAAGCATGCGCATTGGAACGTGACCGGGGAGAATTTCATCGCCGTACATGAAATGATCGATCCGCAGGTTGAGGCCGTACTCAACATGGCCGACGAGACCGCCGAGCGCATCGCCACTTTGGGAGGCTCACCCGATGGACGCGCGGATGCGATTACCCGCTTCCGCACTTGGCCGAAATTCGAGTTGGAGGGCCGGGTCAACACCCTTGACTATCTCAAGGCCCTTGACTCCTATTACAGCGAGTTCATCAAGGCGAGCCGTACGGCCATCACCGAACTGGACGAGTTGGATATCATCAGCTCCAACATCATGCAGGATCATGTGCAGGAGCTTGAGAAGTTCCAGTGGTTCATGCGTAGCCATTTGGCCTGATTGAGTTTTCACGCCCGTGATGAAGGTGCCGGCGACCGATTTGCGGTCGGCGGCACCTTCGGTTTTTCACGAGGTGTTCCGCATCGTGTTTCACGGCATGCGATGTGCCTACAGCACTACATGCCGGTTGATGTCTCGTCGCAGTTGGCGCCACTGCGGCAGATAGGCATCCATACGTCGCTGGAAGCCGGCTCCGTGCCCGTTCTCCCATAGATGGGTCATCTCATGTACCAGTACGTATTCCAAAAATTTCGGATTCATCAGGCCTAGCTGCAGATTCAGCCGGATACGACCGGTTCGGGGCGTGCATGAGCCCCAGCGGGATGTCATGATACGCAAAGTGATATGTGTAGGCTCGCGACCGATAACCGGCCCCCATATCGCAAGCAGGGCCGGCAGTCGAGCATCGATGTTGTGCCGCGCCTGTGCCTTGTTCTCATCATTCCAGACGAAGGTCAGCGGACCGCCGGGATTGCCGTCCGATAAGCCGCGTTGCTCCGATAACGCCTTCCCACGTCGGATTTCCATCTCCCGCGCCAGCAGCATCTTCTGCCGTGCCCGTTCGATCCAGGATCTTCGTTCGATCACGAATCGTTCGATGGTATCTGCAGATATCCGTTGCGGTGCCGAAATCTCGACGTCGGCATTCGGCGGTTTGATCCGCAGATACATATTCTTGATTGGTTTGCGGATGATATGTACCGTCATTCCCGCTATTTCTGCATTCTTCTCGGAGAGTATCCGATTGCGGTTGCGTACCCTTCCTCTATCACTTCGGGCATGAGGTTGACGGCTATATGACATGCCTGCCATTGTGTCGCATGCCCGGGTCATACATCATCTTTCAGATAGGTTTCTCTTTCGGATCGATTCTTCCAGTTCGCCGATACGCCATCTTGCGACACGCCGAAATACACCCCTGAGTTGACTTTCAAAATGCTTCGGGTAATATTTTAACTCGTTGTGCTTGAGGGTACAGCGAGTTGGGCCCGTAGCTCAGGTGGTTAGAGCGCATCCCTGATAAGGATGAGGTCGGAGGTTCAAGTCCTCCCGGGCCCACGTAGATGGGAATGAAGCGGTATAGTTGCTTTTTTCACCTATGGGGCTATGGCGCAGCTGGTAGCGCATCTGCTTTGCAAGCAGAGGGTCGCCGGTTCGAACCCGGCTAGCTCCACGGGGCTATGGCGCAGCTGGTAGCGCATCTCCATGGCATGGAGAGGGTCAGGGGTTCGAATCCCCTTAGCTCCACCTGAGGGGGAAGTGTCGAACTCTCGCTTTCGAGCGTAGGTTCGCGCTTCCCCCGCTCTGTGTCCGCTGGTGAGCGCTTCTTCTAGGTCCTCGAACTCTATGGGCGCTGCGCTGTCATGGAAATAGGATGCAATGATGATCTGCTCACGCCCGATGAATACCTTGTCCACGAAGTACTCGAAGAGCTGGTCGCGGGTCTCGGGTGTGTCAATGGTCGCCTCGGCGAACCTTTTGTAGAACGTGCCGATGGAAGCCTCGTCCTCGTAGAGCGTGGCCTTCACATGCTCGGCCTGGATCACGGCGTCAAGCTCATGCTTTTGCTCTTCCAGGGAGCGCATGGCTTCGGCGGTGGTCTCGTTGAAGATGCCTTGGGAGATGGCCTTGACGAAGTTGGCGAGCTTCTTTTCCGCGTCTGCGCGCCGAGCTTCCAATGCCTTGAGGATTTCATCTCCACGTCCGTGGGTCTGCCGGTAATGATCGGCTAGATCAACAGCGAGCGAGGCCAGCATCTCAGGGTCTGCGAGGAAAGAGGTGACGACCTCCTCAATCCGTACCTCGATTTCGTCCTTGCGGACGGTCTTGGCTGAGCACTTCTTTTTGCGCTGATTGAGGCAGTAGTAATACCGATACGTCTTGCCGGTCTTCGAGGTGCCACTCACACCCTCCATCGGCCCGCCGCAGGTGAGGCAGTATGCCCTGCCTGTGAGCCAGTAGTCGGGTGCATTCTCGCCTTGAGCAGCGAGCTGGGCTTTGGTCTTTGCCCCGCGACGCTTGTTGATCGCGAACCGGCGTTGGACTTCATTAAACGTGAGGTCATCAACGAGGCGAGGCATCCCGTCCTCATGGATGTGCCCTCCGTAGGCGTACTCGCCAATGTAGGCGCGATTCTTGAGCATCTTATTGAGATTCTTCGGAGTGAACCTGTATCCGCGCGTCGTACGGATTCCCTAGGCGTTCAGCTGGTCACAGATTTTCTGCATGGACACGCCCGAGGCGTAGTCGTGGAAGATCTGCGTGACGATGGGAGCCGTTTCCGTGTCCGGGATGTAGCGCTTGTCCTGGTCCACAGTGAAACCAAAGATCTTGTGGCCGTTGGAGAGGGCTCGCTCGGCGTTGTAGCGCTGACCTCGTCGGATGTTGGCTGAGAGCTGGAGTGAGTAGTACTCGGCGAACGCGTCTGCGACCCCTTCCATGAGCACGGAGTCCGGGGAGTCGGTGGGGGATATCTCTTCGATGTAGTGAACACGTGCCCCGGCAGCTCTGATGGCCTGCTTGACGAGGAGCAGCTCGGCGCGGTCGCGAGCAAGGCGGTCGTTCTTCCAAACCGCGACGTAGGCAGGTTTGATCTTGGGTAGCTCGTGGAGCATCAACTGATAGCCCGGCCTGTCAGCGTTGGTGCCGGTCTTCGCCGCGTCTTCGTACTCATTAACTACGACGAGACCCTGTGACTTTGCCCAACGTTGCACCATCTCGCGCTGCTGCTCGATGCTCGCCTCGTTCTGCGAGGAGGATGAATACCTGTAATAGGCGACGACCATCTGGTTGTCGTTGTAGTCCGAGTAGAGTCTCACCTTCACCCCCGCTTCAATTGATCGTATTTGGTCATTATCGGGCAAGTCTACCAACGGCAGCGCGCGATAGGCAGAAGCTCAAGTCAGGCTAGGGTATGAGGTGGAGCTTTCGACCATACACAAGACCGCGCTCTAATGGGCGCGATAAGAGAAAGCTGCACAGCGCCCCTGCGGGGCGCAAGATCATCTTCAATCGTGCATGACCTCGTGGGGAAGGTGAGGGGGGGGTGGAGAGCCTGCCCTTGGTACCCACCGAGAGCCCCATGCGACTTGTAACGCTTCTGCCCATGTTGTAACGCCTCCGTAACATCTAAATCGCAAAAGCGTGACACCTTTTTGCCTGGTAATTCAGCCGAATCTTCACTTTGTAACGCTGTAACGCTCAAGACCTAAAAACCTCTGAGAGCCTCTCAGTCCCGAGTGTGCTCATCTCCTTGCGGAGCCCCTGAAGATCGCTCCTGAGGCCTTCCACGGGCTCCTGAACGGCGTGATCAAAGTGCTGCGTGACCCGCCGAGACATGACCTCAGCAACCTTCTCAGCGTTCAGCGAGACATGGCTCTTCGCCTTCACCTGGGCGGTGAGCTCACCCAAGGCCGAAGTCGTCTTCGTCAGATCGCTGCTGAGCTGCTTCATCATCGAGTGTGCTTGCAGCTCGGAGGCGCTCACGCTGGAGCCGTCGCATGTTTTCACGACGCGCTTGTCTGAGACTGTCTCGGCGAGCGTGCTCAGCGTCTCGCTCTGCTTGTTGAGCGTCTTCTTGATCTCGTTTACGTCGCTCGTCAGCGAGTCGAGCTCTGAGATCTCCGAGGTCGAAGGTTTTGAGCTCAACGTTCTCGTGAGGTCGCTCTGCGTCTTCTCGATCGCCGTCAGCCGCTCGCTCTGGTTCATCAACGTGTCGATGAGGACGCGGAGCGTCTCGTCGATCTTCCTCAGCTGCTCTGAGCTCGCGGAGGGCGGCATTGAGCTGGTGGTCATCTTTTCCATAGCTCTGGACATCTTCTATCTCCTGTTCTCGCATAATGCGTTCGTTCATGGTGTTGTGGAGAGCGCTCCACTGGTAATCAGCGCCGAGCTTGCGAGCCGTGCACGCGGCCTTCGAGCGACCGAACCTACGCACCTCGTCATTGTCGTCAACGAGGGCGTACGTGACGCTCGGATCACGACCCTCGGACTCGCTTTTTGCACTGGTCTTCTTCTCGATGCTCACGCCGTGCTCGCGTGCGACGGCGCGCAGCGAGTCGAAGTCCACCGAGCGAGGATCGAGCAGCGCCTCACCGACACGATCGGCGAGGAACTCTCTCCACGTGTTCTTCGAGAGCTCGTCTACCGTGAGCTCTTCGGCGTGCTCACCGGAACGCGATCCGTTCACGTCGTGAGCGAGTGCGTGAGGCTCCAAGACCTGCAATCCCATCTCTCACATGATCTTGTCGTTGGCCTTCCTCAAGACCCAGTGAGCAAGACCGTTCTCCCTCGCTGCTTTCCCCGTCACGAGATCCACGTTCGCGATCGTGATATGCGCGTGAGGATTACCACCGTCGCTGTCGAGGTGCACAACGACATCGCACGGCGAGTTCGGCGCAACCTCCTTCGCGAGTGTATAGGCAGCATCAGCGACGATTGTCGGCGTCATCGGATCACGAGGATCAAGCTCGTCCTTCGAAAACGACTGGATCACCATGAGCGCCTGGTTCTTGCGGCCACTCCCTCGGAGCATTGACTCGATAGACGTAATCGCGTCGTACGGGTTACGGAAGTCCGAACGCCATGCAGCCGCACGCGACTGCTTCACGTCAGCAGGTTTCCCGAAGTGTGCATACATGATTGCCGCTGCTGCTCGCACCGTCGTCGTCTGCTTCGTGATACTCATCGTGACAACTCCTTCGCTAGAGCGAGGAACGTCGCAGTCGCACGACGCAAGTCGTCGACGTCCGGCTCGACACCAGCCCACCCTTGCCGGGCGAGCTGGTTGACGTTGACGCCTACGGCGTTAACCGCCGCGACGAGATGAAGCACGTCGCGGTCGATCACGCGGGGCGCGGGCGCGCCGTCGAGGTAATCGACGGCGGCCCTGATCGCTCCCGACTCTGCGAGCCGGTAGCGCTGCGCAACGCGGGCGAGCTGTGCAGCTTCTCCTTGGGAGAACCTGGCAGTCACCCGCGACTCGCGAGGCTCACGTCTCGCGATCCTCCGGTCCCCGCCACGGACTTGGTCTTCGACCTCGTCCGTTGTGGTGACCTCCGGCTGGACGGGCGGTTCCCTATCGTTCGACTCGTCCTGAGTCGAGCTTCGAGGTGGTACCGCCCGTCGGCCAGCAGACGGTCTGTCTGACGACAATCCATGCTGGCCAGAGGGGCGGCTACGCCCCCCTCTGCCCCCCACGCTCACGTCGGAACTCGTCATTGTTCACCACCTCACACGGGCTGAGAACTCGACTCGTTCGACGCTTCGCTGCTCGGCGTTCTCGATCTCATCGAGAATGCTCATGATCGCGTCCGCGAAACGCGCGCGCTCCTTCGCCTCGGCAACGCGCTTCTTCTCCTTCAGACGCTCGACTTTCGCGAGGGCGTCTGCGATTTCCTTGTCGAGATTCGACATGATGATGTTCCTTTCATTTGATCTACTTGCTTGGGCTGATTGAGCGTCGATCAACGCTGCTGCTGCAAAACGGGGGAGTCGTTGTCGTCGTCGGTGAGCGCAACGTTTGCGCGCAGAAGCCCCCGGGGTCGAAACTGGCATGTTGTGAGGGAGTCCGATCTTGCGGATAGAACCATTGACCGGTTGAATATCAATCCAGTCACTCAGGTCGTACTCGACGGCCAGGGGTTCATTACCGACGATGCGGTTCATCGTGCGGATGGTCTTCTGCTTGCCGTCCTCACCACGAGGAACAACCCACCCGCACGAGGGCGTGACGTCGACGTATGCCGTAATTCGCCTGTTGAACTCCCGAAGGCCGACTGCCTGACCGGAGGGGACCTCTTTACGCATCCACGCGGCGTAAACCGCGTACAAGAACTTCCACGGAAGCAGGTCCCATCGGAACTTCGGTAGAAACTCTTGGGCGAACTGGAGTACCGGGTCGTTCTCAATGCGAATCTCGCCGAGCAGGTCTCACACACCGAGGGCGTGACGAAGGCGTCGAAGAGTGGCAACATGAGCGCTTTGCGAGCGACGTACTCAAGGACCTCAGTACGCCTCACGTAGTCGTGTTTGATCGCCGTGTTCTCGTTCGCTCCCGTGTACCTTTTGAGGAACGGGATCGCGACGAAACGACGGTAGAACGACTCAGACTTGTCCTTCGAGGACGGCAGCTCGTTGACGCAAAAGACGCACAGGCCACGACCCTTGATGTCCCTCATTTGGCCGTACTTGACGTTGAGCTGGATCCAGTCATGAGTCACCCACGCCTTGAACACTCCAGCTCGCCGCAGGAAGTCGCCGACTTCGTTCTCATCGGAGAGGACGCAGAAAGCACTGCGCAGCGTCTCAGGAAGAAACGGCCCGCCGAAATCGGAGATCGAAAGCGTCGCGGCTCGCCCAGCTCCAACGAGGTTCCGCAGGAGCTCGACGAAGGTGCCCTTGCCGTTCGATCCGGTAGAGGAGTACAAGAGAACAGCCTTATTGAACGCGTGACCAGGACGGAACAAGGCAGCAATAATCCGCCAGAACAGTCGTTCGACCTCGGGATCATCGTTCGCAAGCTCCCTGATCCACTCGTCAATGCTCCACCCATCAATCACCGGGCACGTGGTGGCGTCTTCACGGAAGGCAACGGAGGCCTTCGACGTGAGGACAACCTCGGGCGAGAACGGGCGCAGCTCCTTAGAACGTAAGTCGAACAACCCGTTCGCCAATGCCACGACATCGCCGTCCTTGCTCTCGACGAGCAGTGGCACCGAGTCGCGTACATGTTCCACGACGGCGTTGAGATCCTTGGGCGAAATAGTGTAGTGGTACTGACGAGCCAAGCGACGGATGCGCTGCTCGGCAGGCACATACAGGCCCTCGTCAGGCCCCGCATCCTCGTAGGTCATCAGCTCAGCCGTCGCCTCCGACTCACCGATCAGACCCGTATGCCGCAGCTCGCGGTCGAGGATGCACGTCGCGATCACCGAGGGCGGAAGAACCTTGAGCGGACTATGAGCGAGCCTGCCCCTGAGACCGTTCTTCTTGTTCTCACCAAGCAGGCGCTCGTTGATCTGGTGCAGCAGGAGCATTTCCACGTCCTCAGGGCAATCCGTGCTCTGCTTCTTCGTACCGAGGAAGATCGCGACCTCTTTAAGGATGAGCTGATTGACCGTCGGCAGCACCGTACCGCTCACGAGCGACGTGGTAGAATAGCTATTAATAGGACTGATCGCCTCGGTGCTCTCCTCAGTGGGAGTATCGGGGCGGTTTTGTTGTGAGCTCATCGGTGCTCACCCCCGTTGGAGGTGAAGCGCTCGGTTGAAGCGAGCACATAGGCATCCAGCGCTTCAGCGCTGACCTTGACGTTCCCGCCGACGCGGACGGCATCTAGACGTCCCTCGCGAATAGCACGGCGGAGCGTAGCAATTGAGCCGTATCCGGCTTCAGACAGTGTTCTCAGCGAATACAGCTGAGGTAGGGCATTTTGGCAATCGCAGCCATTTTGAACCTCACAGAGTGGTGGCATCGTTGCCCACCACTTGCATCAGGTGAGACCTGTCCTGATGTCTCCGGGGTACATCTCCCCGATAAGGTCCCTCACGTCCGGTCCTCATCTCGCTCAGGCGAGATCGGCGGCTGCGCCTCCCCGCGTGGGCTCCATGCGGGGCAATAATATTTTATCGCGAATCCATTGATTTGACCACGTTTACACGGGCTTACTGGTTCTGCTCGTGTATGAGCGGAAATGAGTACGCCTCACGCTGCCATGGCCACCAACAAAAGGTGATCGCGAGTCGGCACGAGTTCGACACGTACCCCCTGAGCTCCACGAGGAACCTTGCCTTTCATTCCACCGGCAAGGTTCCTTTTTATATTTATGTTTATATATTTTGAAGCGGATTCTCAGCTAAAACATGCGCTTTCGAGCAGATGTTAGTATTCCACTCTCGTTTATTTCACCGACACTTATTCCACTGGGGTCAAAGTTGCAGGTGCGTAATTTTTTGATGAGATATCCCTCGAGAAGGTATCCATGGTAATCGCCGCTACCAAGAACACTGCTGCCTGGGTAAACATTGCTACCCGACCCTAAGCAGTCTTTTGCCGGAGTATTATGGAATGTGGTAAAAAGGATGTGCTGAATTTTATTCGCTCGCACTGCGGAGAGATTCGGCTAACCTTATTTTTACCTGGTAAATCATAGAGTTTTTGGAGAAGAGACTATGAAAAGATTACGTTCTACATTCACTTTGGTGAGTCTTGTAATGAGCTTTGCGCTTGTTTGCACTCTCCTGCCAGCAAAGGCTTGGGCGAGCACTGCGGTTCCTAGTTCATTCACATCATCTAGTACCTCTATTACAGGCACCATTGATTTGAGTGCGTATACTACTTCCTCCGGGCAAGAAGTTACTCGCGATGGAAAAACATATTATGAGGGAAATGTTGGCGGAAGCGTTGAGGCTGGAGACCTTTTTGCTGGTGCATACCAGAAATATGAATCGACTTTTGCAGGCAAAAAAGATTTACGCGGAAAGAAATACGAAAACATCGTTATGTTTAGTAAAGGGCAGAAATTCCCTGTTGCAACCTATAAGGTTACTTTCCCATCCAACTTCGTGGTTGATTCTTCTGCCATCTCCGCAACAGAGAATACAAATACTATCAGCAAGATAGTGCCGGATTACGACCCTGCAACGAACTCTGTTACTTTCACTATGTATCTTGGCAATTGGAATGATTACAAAGGTTTCTTCGATTTATACACTGCTGAGCAGGGCACAACCGGACACGCTATCAGCATCAATATTCCTTATTCCGTTGAAGTAACTAATACTTCCACACAAAATCTGGGGACAATTACCGCATCAGGTGAATGTGCTCTCTATAAGTATGGATTCTTGGCATTCGGTACTCGCATGGTAAATGTCACTACCACGCCACTTACCTTTGTTGTAACACGATAAGGCAAGGTTGTTTTCTTATGAAGAAAACTCGGATTTTTACAACATTAACCGTTTCATTAGCTGCAATAGCATGCCTGATCCCAGTAACAGCTTGGGCAGATGGCTCTACTATCTCCTCTGATGATCCATCTTTCACTTCATCAGCTCTTTCTGATAACTATTGGGCACCAACTCTTGAAGAGACTGGGCAAGATCAGTATCCAGTTTATCCGCAAGGTTTGCGCACTCCTGCACAAACACAGCTCAGCTCAGAGGGATTGACATCATCCCAAAAGATTCCAACTACTGGTATTTACTCACGCCATACGCTGTATGACATGTTTGGCGGGGATATAACAGGTGAATATCAACAATCTTTGGATTCCCTTTTCCTCAACCAAAAGCTGGTAAATACGCTGGGGATAAACAAAGAAACAGACACCATAAAGAATGTGAGTGATTTCAATATTTATGGTGACCTCTCTATTGATGGCAATACTGAGTCATCACAAGTACCTGCGTACTCAGCCGGGGATACTAAAAATATCCACTTCAGTATGGATACCACTCTGATTAAGCAAGTACTCTCTACTTTTCTCTTAACAAGTGCAAGTTCTGATAACGGTGATTCCGAGACTGGCTGGAATTCAACAGGTAATTCTTGGTGGGAGAACTCATCTACACAGTCTGATCCTGAGCTGGTTTACACCCTAGACTTGCCTCAAGGAATGAAATACACAGACAAGTCATCAGTAAGTATTTCAGGTCTTGAAGGCTTCACCGCCACAGCCTCTTCATCAGGTAATACTTTAACCGTAACCGTTAAGAAGTCATCCATAAATACAGGTTCTCTTAAAGAATGGTATGCCAAAGTTAAGAACACCGCATCGCAGGCAGTTCTTAGCGTGAACAACGTGCTTATTACTGATGATGCTCCAGTGAACACGGATTTGACCATCACTGGAAAATTAGGTGGTGAATACGATTTCATAGCTAAACAAACACCAGAAGACCCAGATACAACACATCATAATTTCTGGTACATGGCTGCAAAGCAAAGCGATTCTGGCCGTGACGCCAAGGCTGATGCTTCAAAGCCAAATCTGATCACCTACACATTCCGTGTTAATCCTCGCGTCACCTTTATGGATGGACAATCTGTCATCGCAAAAGTCAGTGCAGAAAGCGGAAAAACTATAAACAACGATTCTCTCACCGATCAATCTATGCCTGCTAATCCAACTCACGACGGTTACACCTTCAAGGGATGGAATACGGCAGAAGACGGTTCAGGAACATGGTTTACCGGCGACACACAGGTGATCGGCAACATCACTGTTTACGCCGTCTACGACAAAGCTGCCGCGCCTACGCCAGCAGTTACGCCTGCACCATCTGCGCAGCCAAAAGCAAAGACTATAGCAAAGACGGGAACTTCAACATCTACAGCATTCTTCGCAATGCTCTGCACTACTTTTGCAGGAGCTCTTATGCTCATACGAGCCCGCAAATATACAAAGAAGTAAAAGTAGAGGTTCTAGCTGTTTAGCGCATTGAGAACACCGTTCTACAGCCAGCCATCTGGAGTAATTCAAGTGGCTGGCTTTTCTTTATCCGTAGAATGGTATCCAATCGTTGACTTGCGGGAAGCTCAGTTTTCTAATGAAATTTGGAATGAAAAGGCCTAACTCCAGAGGTACAGTCATTGCCGACTATATACTTTCATAGTACGGGATTATTGCAATCGGGGAAATAATGGCGGATAATTCGAGTTTGAGCGCAGCTAGAAGTGCGAAGAATGACGAGTTCTACACCCAATACAGTGATATCGAGGCGGAGATGAACGCCTACGTGGAATACAACCCCGACGTGTTCAGGGGCAAGACGGTTCTGTTGCCGTGCGACGACCCGGAATGGTCGAACTTCACTAAATACTTCGCGGCCAACTTCACCCGCTTCGGGTTGAGGAAGCTGATTTCCACGTCGTACGCGCAGGGTGCGGGCAACAGGCAGATGACGCTGTTCGAGCTGAACTCCCCTCTCTACGACGAGTCCAAGCACGAGACGCACGGAAAGCTGTTCACGCTGGCCAGCGACACGGACGGCTCGGGCATGGTGGACACCGACGACATAGAGTTCAGCGGGTACCTCGAAGGCGACGGAGATTTCAGGAGCGACGAGGTCAAGAGGCTGCGCGACGAGGCAGACATCATCATCACGAACCCGCCCTTCTCCCTGTTCCGCGAGTTCCTAGCATGGATTCTTGAGGCGGACAAGAAGTTCGTGATTCTTGGCAACATGAACGCCATCACCTACAAGGAAGTGTTCCCGCACCTTCAGAACAACGCTGTCTGGCTGGGCTACAAGTCCTTGAACCAAGACATGTATTTCAACGTCACGGACGAATACAAGCAGTGGCTCCTTGAGAACAAGAAAGAGGGGTCGGCATACAAGGTAATCGGCGGCGTCGTGATGGGGCGCTTGGCGTCCGCCTGCTGGTTCACCAACCTTGACCACGGGAAGCGTCACGAGAAGATGATTCTCGACACGATGGCTCACAACCTCAAGTTCAACAAGAAGCTCAAGAAGAAGCTTGAGAAAGACTACGGCAAGGTGGAGTATCCCCATTACGATAATTATGATGCAATAGAGGTTCCCCTCACTGAGTGCATCCCGTCAGATTACGAGGCTGCAATGGGTGTTCCTATCACATTCCTTGATAAATGGAATGCAGATCAATTTGAAATTGTTGGCGCAGATTTTAGTCTCGCAAATCCTGAACCGTTGCCCGACGGTAAAACAGGTACCGGTAGATTTTACGTGCGAGTAGAGAGGGTAAGTAGTAAAGCGCTTGTCCTCGCGCTTGGTCATTCGGAGGAAGAAATGACGCGGGCGCTACTCTCTATGGGCGTATCTCACGATGAGATGACGTGGGAATCCGGTGTAATGGGTGTTCCTATCACATTTATGGATAAATACAACCCTGATCAGTTTGAGATTGTGGCTTTTCGTAAAGGTGATGACGGCAAAGACCTAGTCTTCACGAGAGAGAGAGAGAGAGAGAGTACAACCGTACTTTCGCATCCTTGTACAACGTCGATTCCGGGGATGATAAAGAACGCAGAAGGAAAGATAAATGGACGGTCTACCTACGCGAGAATAACAATCATCCACAAATGGAGCCTGTAGACATGTTCCATCCGCTGTGTATTACAAGCCGCGCGAAAGGAACAATGAACGGCACGGTCAATGGTCAGGAAACATATCGAAGAATACTTGTAATACGAAAAGGAGGTAATTGATTATGCAGACGACGCTTGTGACCGACTGGACGGTCGGTGACATTTGCAAGGGATTCGTGTACGACAAGAACGAGGGCAAGGGATTGTTCGGCCTTGACGGCAAGCTCGTTATCCAGCCCGAGTACCAGCGAAACTACATCTACGGCGACGGCAAGAAGGACGTTGCCGTGGTCGAGTCGCTGCTCAAGGGATACCCGCTGGGCCTGATTTACTTCGTGAGGAACGCTGATGGCATGTATGAGGTTCTCGACGGGCAGCAGCGCATCACGTCGTTCGCAAGATTTGTGAACCAGTCATGGCCCTTCGCCGTGGATCGCGACGACAAGCCGAGATACTTCAGCAGCCTCGCCAAGGATGAGCAGGACCTGATTGTGGGCACGCATCTGACGATTTACGTATGCGAGGGCACTCCGTCTGAAATAGAAGCATGGTTCGAGACCATCAACATTGCGGGCGTCCCGCTCGTCAAGCAGGAGCTGCGCAACGCGGCCTATCATGGCAGCTTCGTCAATCTGGCGAAGGCGGTCTTCTCGAACAGCGCGAACGCGAAGATGAGCATGTGGCAGACTTATGTCAAGGGCGACCCGAAGCGGCAGGCCGTGCTGGAGACCGCTCTGGATTGGGTGAGCGGCGGCAAGATTGACGAGTACATGGCCGTCCACAGGAACGACGACAACATCGAGCAGCTAAAGGACCACTTCGACACCGTCATCGGCTGGGTGGACTCCGTGTTCGACTACACGGGAAGCGAGATGTGCGGGCAGGACTGGGGCAGCCTCTACAAGGCCTACCACACAAGGGCTTACACGAAGTCCAAGGTCAAGGCACGCGTGGACGCCCTGCTAGACGACTCGCAGGTGACCAACAAGAGGGGCATCTTCGAGTACGTCCTCGGCGGAGAGAACGACAAGACGCTGCTCAACGTGAGGGTCTTCGACCAGAAGACCAAGAAGCGCGTGTACGACAGGCAGACCAAGGAGGCGGAGGGCACATCGAACTGCCCGCTGTGCGCCCTCGGTGACGATAACAACTCCAAGCGCATCTACAAGATGAGCGAGATGGACGCCGACCACGTGACCGCTTGGAGCCACGGTGGCTCCACCGACGAGTCTAATTGCCAGATGCTGTGCAAGACGCATAACCGCTCCAAAGGCAACAAGTAATGACTAAGAAGGGTTTCACGCAGAACGACAATAACCTCGCCATAGCCTACTATCGTTTCTCTTCCCATAGCCAGAACGAGGCGTCGATAGACCAGCAGAGGGAGCAGGCGCAGGCGTTCGCCAAGGCTCATGGCTACAACATCGTGAAGGAGTACGAGGACGCCGCCATGTCGGGTACAACGAGCGACCGTCCGCAGTACCAGCTCATGCTCTCTGAAGTGGGTACGATAAGACCAGCCGCCGTCATCCTGTGGAAGACGGACAGGCTGGGGCGTGACCGTTTCGAGCTTGCGGACGCCAAGCGGTGGATTCGTGATGCGGGCTGTCGCATCTGCCTCATTGCAGAGCCTACTCCAGACGACTCGCCCGAGTCAGTGCTCATGGAGACGATGATGGAGGGCATGGCCGAGTTCTACTCAAGGCAGCTGTCCGTCAACATCAGACGTGGGATGACCTACAACGCCGGGCACGCCCTATACAACGGGCACAAGGTATGGGGCTACGGCGTGGACGATGAGAAGCATCATGTAGTGGATGATTCTGTAGCCCCTTTCGTGCTGGACATGTTCACGCGCTATGCTGACGGAGAGGCGATGCAGTCCATCTGCGACGACTTCAACGCTAAAGGGCTTCGGACGACGCGCGAGGCACTCTTTAGTGTCAAGACCATGAACAAGCTGCTAAAGAACAGAGCATATATTGGCGAATACCGTCACGGTGGCATTACCGTCGAGGGAGGGATGCCGCAGATTGTGGACGAGGATACGTTCGACAGGGCGCAGAGGAGGCTTGCCGAGAACAAGCGCACTGGTGCAAGGCGCAAGGCAAGCGCACAGGAGCAAGATGCGCCGCGCTACTGGCTGACGGGCAAGCTCTACTGCGGCGAGTGCGGAGGCTCCATGCAAGGCGTCTCTGGCACGAGCAAGACGGGGGCTAAGCACTATTACTGCTACTGCAAGGAGCAGAGGGCGAAGAGGTGCACGAAGAAGCCCGTGCGCAAGGAATGGCTCGAAGATGCCGTCACGGGCGTTCTCAAAGGGCTGTTGGATGATAGCGAGAACCTCGCCTCAATTGCCGTGGACGCCGCCAAGTACTACGAGGGGCACTACAGAGTACCTCGCGAGCCTTGAGCAGCAGCGCAGGGACGTTGAGAAAGGGTTTGCCAACTTCGTCAAGGCGATAGAAGCGGGTATATTCAACGAGGCTACCCAGAAGCGCATGGCGGAGCTTCAGGAGCGCAAGGACGCCCTGAATGACGCTATAGAGGCTGAGACGGTCAGGCAGTCGCTTCTTGAGGACGAGCACTCCATCAAGGCGTATTTTGACAGGTTCCTTCATGCAGATTTCGACAATACCGAGGTGCGAGACTCCATCCTTGAGTATTTCGTCGATAAAATCTATCTGCACGAGGACAGGCTCGTAGTAGCTTCATGGTACTCAGAGGACAACCGCGAGGTGCCCATGGAAGTGTTGAACGAGGAAGACGGAAGACCCTTTTGCTGAAGGGGAAGCCGCCAAGTTCGACTACTTCCCCTCTGGCTCCACAGATAAGGCTTCCGAGCAATCGGAAGCCTTTTTTTATTTCCTATCGGCCCGACATGAATCCCTATAGTCCCAACGTTTTGCGTTGTTTTTCTCCAACGACCGGCATCGCTACGAACGTAGCCGGATTGGCCGTATCGGGTACCTGAATCGGTACCCGTTTAGGTGTCGTTTGAGGTGGAGAAGGCCGGTCTATCGTCAGATATGAGCCGCGTTTTGCTTGGCGAGTTCGTCGCGAATCTGCTGAAGCAGTTGCACCGTCTGCTCCTCGGCGGTCGTTTCTTCGGCCTTCTTATCTTCGGCAAGCTTGGTCTTGGCCAGCAGCGCCTCGGTCACATCACGGAACTTATTGATGGGTACCAAAATGCAGAAATACACGGCGACGGCGATGATCAGGAAATTCAGGATCGCGCCGAGCACCGCGCCGAACGACACGGTCGCACCGTTGAACGTGATCGCCAGCAAACCGTCCATATTCGGTTTGCCGAAGATCATGGCGATGAATGGGTTGATGACGCTGTCCACAATCGCGTTGACCACAGTGGTGACGGCACCGCCCATAACGACGCCGACCGCCATGTCGATCATGTTGCCGCGCGCAATGAACTTCTTGAATCCTTCAATCATGATTTCTCCCGGGTTTCCCGTTATTGTTCTTCTTATTTTCGGAAGACACCTTCATTAACCCCTCCGCAGTCTTCCATCCCCCAATCCTATAGGAAACATACGCTAAGGCAATCTGTCTGATTCTCCAGAATCGGACATTCACAGGCTCCCGGACCGTGTCTGGATGTCCGATTCTGGAGAATCGGACATCCAGACATAACAAAAATGACGATGCTCCGCCGTTGTATACCTGCTTGTTTCACAGCGGAACATCGTCACGTTTCCCATGCGGTGTCAATGCCTCACTCAACGCATGCATTCACTCCACATTGGCATGGTTGGCATTGGCGTCGGCATCGGACACGTCATCTCGGCGAGACAACATCAGACATAGCGCATCGAGCGCGATATGCACGGACTGGTCGAATAGCGAGCTCAACAGCTGGATGGAACCACTGGATTCGCCCTTTACCCGACCTGGTACCACAATCACGGCATCCGCCACGGAAGCAAGAGGGGAATCCGATTTGGAGGTTACTGCTATCACTCGTACGCCAAGTTTTTTGGCGGCTTCGGCGTCTTCCACGGTATGCCGGGTTTTACCGGAACCGGAGATGGCCAGCAATACGTCACCCTCACGCATGGACGGACAGATGGTTTCCCCCATCATGTAGCTCGTATAGCCGATATGCATCACGCGCATCGCGAAACTGCGAGCCTGAAAACCGGAGCGTCCCTCCCCTGCCGCATAGATGTGTGAACCTTTGGTAATCAATGCCATGGCCCGTTCAAGGTCATTTTCATCCATTCTGGCTATCACGCCTTGGATTTCTTCGACGATCCGTTCGAGAACGCGATTGTTGTCGATCATTTCATTTCCTTCCTGTATGCTCGGCATGCCATTGCAATATCGTCGGCCTTGGTGATGGCCGAACCCATGATGACGATGTCGATGTTTTCCTGCGACAAGGCGGCAAGATGATGTTTCTTGATACCTCCGGCAATCGCGAGATGCTGAATCTGAGGGAACCGTGTCTTGAACGCACGCACCTGTGCGACGGGATCTGCAGTAGAGCCCTCATCAGTGGAGGTGTGCAAGCAGTAGATCGCGTCCGTAAAGCCGCTAATGCGCTCAATGCGCGTCTCATCGCATTCCAGCAGATCAATCATCATCAGGCCATCATGTTCCGCAGCGGAGCGGTCGCATGCCTCCAACATTCCCTTTGAGGCGGACCCCATGACCGTCAGATACGAAAATCCGCATCGGTAGCCGAGATCGAATTCATATTTGCCCTCGTCGCAGGTCTTGATGTCTCCGAGCACGGCGACACCTTCCGCGGCCTCAATAACGGGCCGTAGAGCACGCATACCGAATTCCTTGGTAAGAGAAGTACCGATTTCGATGATGTTCGCTTCAGAGGTGATGTTCTTCACGATTTCCATGGCACGTTCCACGGGAACGCGATCGATGGCAACCTGTAGTTTCATGATGATCCTTCCATTGGCCATGCCACATATGTTGCATGTTGCATTGTGAGTGTCGGGACACTTACAACGAGATTTCCTTACGCGGGGTCAATGCGATGAATTCGCGCAATTCCTCGGATGTCGGCAGACCTTCGGAATCGGAAACGCTGGTGACCTGAATGACCCCGACCGCATTGGCTCGTTCCAACAACCGCTCATTGTCGAGCCCTTCCAGCAAAGCCGTGATGACGCCCGATGCGAACCCATCTCCCGCGCCGACGGTATCGACGACGTTTACGACGAAACTAGGTACGACCGTTTCACTCAAGTCGCCGTCCGAGGTCCTTTCAAACAGTACGGAGCCGACATCGCCCAATTTGATGATGACCTTGCCTATGCCCATGTCGAGGTACCACTCGGCAATGTCGCGTGGTCCGGTCTTGCCGGAGAATAGCCGACCTTCCTCCAACCCAGGCATGAACACATCGGATTTTGCAGCCAGCTTGTTAGTGGCATCAATCATGGCCTCTTCGCTGGGCCATAGTGTAGGCCGGGGATTCGGGTCGAATAGCACGGTCACGCCATGCTGTTTCGCCGTATCCACCAGTCGGGTCACCGTGTCGTACGTGTTCGGCGCCAACGCTGAGAATATGCCTGTGATATGCAGAATCTTGATGCCGTCGAAATCAATGTCATCAACAATATTCGGCGTGGTCCGCGAAGCAGCCGAACCGGAACGGAAATAAATGACTTTCGGCTCGCCATCACTGGATCGCACCTTCAGCTGGTATCCTGTTGCGGATTCGGATACGCGGCGAATGTTACGCGTATCAATACCGATGCCATTCATATAGTCGAGGATGAGATCGCCCTGCCAATCGTTGCCGAGCGTGGTCACATAGCGTATGGAATGCCCTTGGCGCGTTACGCCGATGGCCACGTTGAATTCCGCGCCTGCCATCTCCCGTGGGAGTGTACGGGCTTCCAGATAGGTTTCTTGCGAATCGACGATGAGATTTACCATGGGTTCGCCGATGGTCATGACTTCAGACATTGCAGTTCCTTCATTTCGCGGTTCTATGGAAGTTGTACGGAAAATTTCATAAGGGGTTCAGTGCGATGCTTGATTGACTGCATTGCGTACGATGGATAGCTGCTCGGCGAGTCGATCCGATGGAATCGGGAATTCCAGGAAGACCGGCACCGTTTCCGGTAGACGTTGCAGCATCTTCTTCCAGTCGATCACGCCGTCTTCGAGCATGGTCGTCGCAAGTTGTGTCTTGTCGGAAGCCCCGTTGACATTCTTCAAATGGAAGACGGTGATGTAGGGCAACAGCCTGTCGAAGGCTCGGACGGCATCTTCGTCGCGCCAATACCAGTTGCCCAGATCGAAGGTGTAGCCCACCTTGCCACCATTGGAGACGATATGGTCGAGTGATGCGCTGGTACATGCGAAGGTACCGTTTTCCGGCGTCTGATCATTTTCGATGGTCAAAGTCACGCCGTGCGCAGCCGATGACTCATCGATACGCCGCAACACCTCCAAATCCACATTGTTGATGTCTCCCTGATTGAATCTCACATTGGATGCGCCCATACGTTGCGCTTCATCAAGGAACTCTTCGAATCTGGGATTGACGTCACCGTTGACCGTGATGGATTCCGGAACGGAATAGAACAGCCGCAGACCGTTGATCCGCGCAGCGTTTGCGATGGCGTTGAATTCGTCGTCTCCGGCGATGTATTCACGGCGGACTTCAGCAAGGGTGACGCCAAGTTCCGCGATGCTGCCGAGCAGCTCGGATTGTGTGGCGCCGTCACGCAGTGCATCCATGTAGACGAGGGTGTTAATACCGATAATGTTCATGATTGAAATCCTTGATTCTCATGTGGTGGTGCCGGTCATCCGTCACAGGGTGATTCGAACAACCGGCGAGGTTATGTGCATTCAGAACAGCAGCAGGGAGGCGAGCCTCATGATGGGGAATGTACATAGCCAGTACACCGGCACGCCGTTCTTGAGGAAGGTTTTGGGTTCGAGTTCGTTGTATTCGACCGCCCACATATTCCACGACTGCGTCACACAGCTGGAGATGCAGGTCATGGACGGTACCACGAGCAGTGCGAACAGGAACCATGCGTTAAAGATGCCCATGCCCATCAGAATGCTGATAACGGCCGAACCAGCGCCATACAGTTCCAGAGGGCCGCGAAAAAGGGCAAGTGGTGCAAGAATGCACACCGTGACGGCAAGAATCAATTCGTTGTTGGGTACTACGGAAGTCAGTGCCGGACCGAAGTCGGCCATGACGGTAACCGCTGCATGTTGGAAGAAACGCAGCACGAGCAACATGATGATCAGGCTACCGATGTCGCCAATGGCAGTTTTCGCAGTGGAATTGAGGATGCGCACGAATCCTCTGTAGGTTTTCATATGTCCGGTTCCCAAGAAGGCGGCAATGGAAGCCAGGAATAGCGCCGGAACAGCATCCCATTCGAAGATGATGCTCAGGGCGACCGGTACTATAGGCAACACATAGGTCCAAATCGGCACCTGGGGGATTTCAGCGGCCTGGTCGGCAGGGTCCCCACTTCATATGGTTTGCCGTTTTTGATGGATCTGGTATTGATCAAGATGAAAATGATTACGCCGATCATCTGCACGACCATGGCCGAGATGCCGAAGCGCAGGTAGTGGTTTCCCATTCCACGATCTGCCCGTCAGGAGACTTGTAGTCCTGATAGAAGGCCGCAAATTGTACGAACAACACGCTATTGATCCATATTGCCGCACCGATGGAGAGGGTGAATACCGGTACCGCGATACGTTTGGGGACACCGAGACGACCAAGAATCGGGAACAGGATCACGCCGATGGCTATGGCGGACCCCACCCCATACGCACTGGTAAAAATCAGACAGGTGACCAGAGCCATACAGATGGTGGCCAGCACCGGACTCTTTTCACCGACCTTGGCTGTGCGGTATGAGATGGAGGCCGCGATGCCGGTGTCGACCGGCACACGTCCGAACCATGCGCCGCAAATGATCTGGATGATGGTGGAACCGTAGGTCAACGCCGGCTGAGCGAAGGTCTCCTCGATGACATCGAACGGCTTTCCTATGCCGAATGGTATTCCCAGGAAATAAACGAGGGTCCACACAATGGTGAGAATGAAGAATCCAATGGTGAGATTACCGCCTTTCATCGCGTAGATGACAAAGCAGATGAATGAGGCAATCAGCAATATGCCCATGATCCATATGATCATGTTCCGCTCCTCCTTGAGCTGGTAATGGATGGGATCAATGCATCAGATAGGATAGTGCACCGTTTTAGTTTATCGGTTTCGTTTACCGGTTAACTATGAGCATACAGCAGATTTTGTTTACCGGTTAACTACGGCGTGTTCCGCTTATTTACAGCACATTCCCTTCCCGCTGAAAAGGAATCCGATCAATTAGATTTCAGTCGATGCGAAGATGCATAGTCTGGCCGGTACCTCATCCAAGGAACACGGTTCCTCCGACCCGTCATAGATACGTGCGAACAGCTTTTGCGCAGCTCTGCGGCCCATCAGCATGGGCTCTTGATCCAGACACGTGATGCCGGGACCGCTGTATTTGGCCCAATGCTCATCGGCAAACGAGCACACACCCACACGCCTTCGCAGTCCCGCTGAGGTAGCTTCCAGTATGTCCCGCATGCTTTCGTCGTTGTTGGCGAACAGACATGCCTTCCGATCTCCGCACAATTCCAACAGGTTGGCGATTCTCGAACGCAGTCCATCAATCCCGTCGTCATAGACCAGCACTTCACCGCCAAGGCCCAAATCATCGCAACACCGTTCCACTGCCTGACGACGCGCGGTACGAGTACTGATGCCCTCGCCAGGACGCATTACGAACACGACATATGCGAATCCTTGCCCTTTCAGGTATTCCAGCATCTCACGCACCGCAGCGTCATTGTTATTGGTAACGCTGTCATAAATCAACGGCAGCACAATGCGATCAAGCATCACCACCGGTTTGCGATTCGCACGATCATGAAATCGCACCAACCAGTCATCGTTAGTACCGACCGTATTGACAATCAGTCCGTCAACCTGTGCATCGAGCAACGATTCGATATTGGCCCGCTCCAATGTGGGTTGATTGTTGGAATCGCTGACCAACAACTGCACATCGCGCGCTCGGCATTCTTCCTGGATCCCTTTGATCAGCAGGGAACTGAAAGGGTTGCCCATATCCGCTATGCTCACACCTACCATATGGCTGACCGCAGCCTTGAGACTTTGGGCCATTTTGTTCGGACGGTATCCAAGCTCTTTGATGACACCCTCGATTTTCGCTTTGGTTTGTTCCGACATGTAACCGAATTCGCCATGCAGATACCGTGAGACGGTGGTTTTGGAAACGCCGGCCGCTGCGGCCACGTCTCCCATGCTTGCCTTTCGGCCCGCTTTGTTCGCACTCATCCGACCCCTAACCCCTTGCGTTTCATATCAATCGTCCTGCTATCAACCTTACCGTGTCTGTTTATACGCCAAACTCAATCTGTCCGATTCTCCAGAATCGGACATTCACAGGCCCCGGACCGTGTCTGGATGTCCGATTCTGGAGAATCGGACATCAAACTCTCAGCCAAATCCTGAGCAATATCTTGTGACGTCCAACCTTGCATACCTAGAATGAGACCGTCTTATTGATAACCCAACTATCCCGAAGGGGAAGAATATGCTCACTGACGAGTACGTCAAGCGCGTATACACACAGGTCGAACAACGTGATGGCGACCAGCCGGAATTCCTGCAGGCCGTTCTTGAGGTTTTCGAAAGCCTTGAACCAGTAGTTGCGAAGCATCCGGAATATGAGAAGGCAGGCGTGCTTGAACGCCTTGTCGAGCCGGAGCGCGTAGTCAAATTCCGTGTCGCTTGGACCGATGATGAAGGCAAGGTGCAGGTCAACCGCGGCTATCGCGTCCAGTTCAATTCCGCAATCGGACCGTATAAGGGCGGTCTGCGCTTCCATCCGAGCGTGAACGAAGGCGTGATCAAGTTCCTCGGCTTCGAACAGATCCTCAAGAATTCCCTGACCACCCTGCCGATGGGCGGCGGCAAGGGCGGTTCCGACTTCGACCCGAAGGGCAAGTCCGATGCCGAAGTCATGCGTTTCTGTCAGGCCTTTATGACCGAACTATGCCGCCATATCGGCCAGTTCACCGATGTTCCGGCAGGCGATATCAACGTCGGCGGCCGTGAGATCGGCTACCTGTTCGGCCAGTACAAGCGTATCCGCGACGAATACTCCGGCGTACTCACGGGCAAGGGCCTCGAGTTCGGCGGTTCTCTGGCACGCACCGAGGCCACCGGATACGGTCTGTGCTACTACACCGCAGAGGCCCTGCGAGTGCTGAAGAATGATTCCTTCGAAGGCAAGACCGTAGCCATTTCCGGATCGGGCAATGTGGCCATCTTCGCCACGGAGAAAGCTCAGGCTCTCGGTGCGAAGGTCGTGACCACATCCGACTCCAACGGCTACATCTACGATCCGAATGGCATTCAGCTCGATGTGGTCAAGGACATCAAGCTGGGTCATCGTGGCCGTATCAAGGAATACGCCGAGCGTGTGCCAGGCTCCGAATATCACGAGGGCTGCAAAGGTGTGTGGACGGTTCCGTGCGACATCGCATTGCCATGCGCCACTCAGAACGAGATTGACGAGGAATCCGCCAAGACACTCGTGGCCAATGGCTGCACCGTGGTATGCGAAGGCGCGAATATGCCGTCCACTCCAGAGGCGATTGCCGTCTACCAGGCCAATAACGTGCTCTATGGCCCCGCCAAGGCCGCTAACGCTGGCGGTGTGGCAGTTTCCGGTCTCGAGATGAGCCAGAACTCCTACCGTCTCTCATGGAGCTTTGAAGAGGTGGATGACAAGCTGAAGTCCATCATGGAGAACATCGTCGCCAGCTCCTTGGCCGCAGCCAAGGAATACGGCCATGAAGGCGATCTGATGCTCGGAGCCAACGCGGCCGGCTTCGTCAAGGTAGCCAACGCCATGGTCGCTCAGGGCGTGCTCTAGTCCGATAGCCCACTCAACCGAACTTGCCGGTTCACGCGGATCGATTCCTCTCTATCCGCGTGGATCGGCATTGTGTTATCTGTCCAAGATGTCCGATTCTGGATTTTCGGACACTTAAGACCATTTGTTGATGCCTTACATGTCCGATTCTGGAGAATCGGACATCCGTGGGGTGCTTTTCACGCTCTCATTGTCCGATTCTCCAGAATCGGACAAACACGGCGGCAAACACCAGCGGGGCATATGTGAATGAGGAGAAGGCGGCACCTCCGAAAGGAAGTGCCGCCTTCTTACGCTTGTTGGCGTGCGTCCGGATCAGTCATCGCCCAAAGTCACGTGGATGCCGCCCACCAGTGTGCTCACCACGTTGTACAGCAGCGTGACGATGGTCACCAGCACGGTAATCAGTATCACCTCGATGATCGAGAAGATGGTGACCGCACTCAGCACCGTGCTCAGTGACAGCACGTTGGCCAGGTCGAATCCGCCGGCATCCAAGCCAGTGGAGGACACAATCTGCGTCACCTGGTCGAACACGCCGACCACATTCAGCATCATCCACAGCAGTGCCGCGGCAACGATCTGAATGATGCCTCCGGCGATGGAAAGCATGAATGCCACCTTCGCCGCCGACCATGCATCGATACGCGTCAGGGACAGACTCATGCGGCGTGCACGAGGCGCACCACGACGGCTCTTGCCCTGCACCGATTTGACCGCACCTTCATGGGCACGCACCTGCTCGGCGCCGATCAGCGGCTGGCTCGAAGCGGAACGGGCCACGCGAGGGGCGTGATTTTCGGTTTCCTGAGCTTCGGATGCCGGAGACTGTGCGCTCGGCTCTTGTTCTTCCATGTTCTCGCTCATCGTTGCTCCTTGCAAGGTTATGCCCAGCTTCTTAGGCTGAGGCTACCAGTGTTTGCCGACGATTACTCGGTCTTGGCCGAGGCCTCTACATTCTCGCCTGATTGAGTGGTGACGGCCTGCCCGTCCACCGCTTCCGCAGGGGCTCCTTCGGCTGGCTCATCGTCTTCGTTCTCCTTCTCCTCATTACGGGCGATGGAGATGATTTCGTCGTTCTTGTCGGGCTTCGCGAGCGTTACGCCTTGGGTGTTGCGGCCCGTGCGCTTGACTTCGGCGACGTTGGAACGGATGACCTTGCCGGACTTCATGATGGCCATGACCTGGTCATCTTCCTCCACGATCACGGCGCCCACCAGGGAGCCACGGCCTTCGGCTAACTGCACGGCCTTGACGCCGTAGCCGTTACGGCCTTGCAAACGATATTCGCTGATGGCCGTACGCTTGGCGAAGCCTTCATTGGTGACCACGAGCAGATCCTTGTCGGAATCGCCCCAGACCACGTCCATGGCTAGCAGCTCGTCGCCTTCGCGGAACTTCATGCCCTGCACACCTGCGGTCTGGCGGCCCATTGGACGCAGCTGCTCGTCATCGGCCCGGAACTTCAGGCTCATGCCCAGCTTGGAGACGAGGATGATGTCGTCTTCGGCGTTGCACAGTGCAGCGCCAATCAGCTCGTCGGCGTTCTCGCCGTTCTCGTCGGTCATCAATCGCACTGCGATCAGACCACCTTGACGAGGGGAGTCGTATTCGGCCAGCGCGGTCTTCTTGACCTTGCCGGAACGGGTGGCAAGCACAAGATACTTGGCCACCTCGTAGTTCGGAATCGACAATACGGTCTGAATGGCCTCATCCGGACCGAACTGCAGCAGGTTGGCCACATGTTGCCCCTTGGAATCACGCGATCCCTCCGGCAGCTCGTAGGCCTTCAGCCGGTATACGCGACCCTTGTTGGTGAAGAACAGCAGCCAGTTGTGCGTACTGGTCAGGAAGAAGTGATCGACCACGTCATCCTCACGCAGCTTGGCGCCCTTGATGCCCTTACCGCCACGGTGCTGCGCACGGTACTCGTCGGCCTTGGTGCGCTTGATGAAGCCGGAATGGGTCACGGTCACGACCACGTTCTCTTCAGCGATCAGGTCTTCGACGTTCATTTCGCCGGAGTATGGCAGAATCCGGGTGCGGCGTTCATCGCCGTACTTGGCGACGATTTCGTCGAGTTCGTCACCCACGATCTTGCGCTGGCGTTCCGGCTTGGCGAGGATGTCGTTGTAGTCGGCGATCTTGCGCATGAGCTCATTGTGCTCGTCGAGGATCTTCTGACGTTCCAATGCGGCCAGTCGGCGTAGCTGCATGGCCAGAATGGCGTCGGCCTGCACCTCATCCACATCAAGCAGGTCCATAAGGCCCGTACGGGCGGTCTCAGCGGATTCGGAGGCGCGAATGAGGGCGATCACCTCATCGATCATGTCAAGGGCCTTCAGATAGCCCTGCAGGATGTGGTCGCGCTCCTCGGCCTCACGCTTGAGGTATGCGGTACGACGTGCGATCACGTCAAGCTGATGGCTCACCCAGTGGCGGATGAACGCGTCCAAGCTCAATGTACGCGGCACGCCGTCGACCAGTGCCAGCATGTTGGCACCGAAAGTCTGCTGCAGCTGCGAGTGCTTATACAGATTGTTGAGAACCACCTTCGGCACGGCGTCACGCTTGAGTACGAGCACGAGTCGCTGACCGGTACGTCCGGAGGTTTCGTCACGCATATCGGCGATGCCTTGGATTTTGCCGTCACGCACCGCTTCACGGATGGATACGACCAGTCGATCTGGGTTCACCTGATATGGCAGTTCGGTGATCACCAGGCACATGCGGCCCTTGATTTCCTCGGTGTTTACGACCGCACGCATGGTGATCAGGCCTCGACCGGTACGGTAGGCCTGTTCGATGCCCTTGTGACCGAGAATCGTCGCACCGGTAGGGAAATCCGGCCCCTTGATAATGCGGATCAGATTGTCGAGCAGTTCTTCGCGGCTGGCTTCCGGATGGTCCAGTGCCCAATGCACGCCTTCGGCCACCTCACGCATGTTGTGCGGCGGGATATTGGTGGCCATGCCGACGGCGATGCCGGACGATCCATTGCAGAGCAGGTTCGGGAAGCGGGCCGGCAGCACGGTCGGCTCCTGGGTCTTGCCATCGTAGTTCGGTAGGAAGTCGACGGTGTCCTTGTCGATATCGCGCACCATCTCCATGGCAAGAGGCGCCATACGGCATTCGGTGTAACGCATTGCCGCTGCCGGATCGTCGCCGGGGGAGCCGAAGTTGCCTTGTCCATCGACGAGCATGTAGCGCATCGACCAGGACTGCGCCATACGCACCAAGGTGTCGTAGATGGCGGAATCGCCGTGCGGATGGTACTTACCCATGACCTCGCCGACCACGCGGGCGCACTTGGAATAGCCACGATCGGGGCGGTATCCGCCGTCGTACATCGCGTAGATCACGCGACGATGCACCGGCTTCAGGCCATCGCGTACGTCCGGCAATGCACGGTCCACGATCACTGACATGGCGTACGACAGATAGGAGTCGCGCATTTCCTGACGCAGGTCCTTCTTCTGGATGCGTTCGCCGGTCATCAGGCCGTAATCGGTGTTGTCGGCCTCTTGCGGGCTTAGCGGTTCCATGGAGCCGTCAGGCACGAACTGGCCCTCTTCGTTGTTGTTGTTGTTTTCGTCTGCCAATTTCTAATCCTTGCCTTGAAGTCCCTTATGCGTCGATCCAGCTGACCTTGTTGGCATTGCGCTGGATGAACAGACGGCGTGGTTCGACTTCGTCTCCCATGAGCATGGAGAAGGTTTCGTCGGCCGCGGCCGCATCCTCGATCTGCACCTGCTTCAGGATGCGATGTTCCGGATCCATGGTGGTTTCCCACAGTTCCTGATAGCTCATCTCACCCAGACCCTTATAGCGCTGGATGCCCTCACCCTTCGGCAACTGACGGCCGGCGGCCTTGCCTTCGGCGAGCACACGGTCACGTTCGGCGTCGGTGTACACAAAGTCGTGCGCACCCTTGGTCCACTTCAGACGGTACAGCGGCGGCATGGCCACGTACACGTAGCCGGCGGTGATCATCGGCCGCATGTAGCGGAAGAACAGTGTCAGATTCAGGGTGGCGATATGTGCGCCATCCACATCGGCATCGGCCATGATGATGACCTTGTGATACCGTACCTTGCTCAGATCGAAATCCTCGCCATATCCGCCGCCGACGGCGGTGATCAGCGATTCGATGGTTTCGGACTTCATCATACGGTCCAGGCTGGCGCGCTCGGTATTGAGGATCTTTCCTCGCAGCGGCAGAATGGCCTGCGTGATCGGGTTGCGCCCTTGGATTGCGGAGCCGCCTGCGGAATCACCCTCCACGATGAACAGCTCGCATTCCTCAGGATTGTTGGATTGGCAGTCCTTAAGCTTGTCGGGCATGCCGGCCGATTCGAAAATCGACTTGCGACGTGTGTTCTCACGTGCCTTCTTGGCCGCGATGCGCGCACGGGATGCCTCGATGGCCTTCTGGATGATGTTCTTGGCTTCGCTCGGGTGGGCGTCGAACCAATCGCCAAGCTTGTCGGTCATCACACGCTGCACGAAGGTCTTGGCCTCGGAATTGCCGAGCTTGGTCTTGGTCTGGCCTTCGAACTGCGGGGTTGTGAGCTTGACGGACACTACTGCGGTCAGGCCTTCGCGCACATCGTCGCCGGAGAGGTTCTCATCCTTGTCCTTGAGAATGTTCTTCTCTCGGGCGTACCGGTTGATCAGCGAGGTCAACGCCGCTCGGAAACCTTCCTCGTGGGTGCCGCCTTCGGTGGTGGAGATGGTGTTGGCGAAGGTGTGCACGGCTTCTGAGTAGGCGGTGGTCCACTGCATGGCGATTTCCGCGGAAATGCCGATTTTCAGATCTTCCGCCTCGAAATCGATGACGTCCTCTTCGACCGGCGTCGCCTTGCGGGACTTGACCAGATAGTCGACGTAGTCCTTGATGCCTTCGTTGTACTGGTAGGTGACGGTCTGATGCTTGGTTTCGGTCTCGTCAAGCTCACCGGCGACCTCGTCGCCCGCCTGATCAGGCTCGCGCAGATCGGTCAGGGAGAGCTTCAGTCCCTTGTTCAGGAAGGCCATCTGCTGGAAACGATTGCGCAGGGTTTCGAAATCGTAGGTGGTGGTTTCGAAAATCTTGCCGTCGGCCCAGAAGGTCACGGAGGTACCGGTGGATTCACCTTCGGCCATCGGCTCGCCCTTGGCCAGACGGGCGGTCGGCTTCTGGTCGACGTAGGTCTGTGTCCAGTGGAAGCCCTGACGACGCACTTCGATGTCGACGCGGGTGGACAGCGCATTCACCACGGAGATGCCCACGCCGTGCAGACCGCCGGAGACCGCATATCCGCCGCCGCCGAACTTGCCGCCTGCGTGCAGCTTGGTCATCACGGTCTCCACGCCGGAAACGCCCTCGCCAGGCACTTCGTCGACCGGGATGCCTCGTCCGTCGTCGACCACGCGTACGCCACCGTCCGGCAGAATCGTCACCTCGATATGCGACGCATAGCCGGCCAAAGCCTCATCGACGGAGTTGTCGACGATCTCATAGACCAGATGGTGCAGGCCGCGTGGGCCGGTGGAGCCGATATACATGCCCGGACGGATACGCACCGCCTCAAGGCCTTCCAGCACCCTCAGATCGGAGGCGTCATAGTGTTCGGGCGACAATGAGTCGTCGAGCTGCGCATCTTCGAGCTGATCGTTCTGAATCTGATCTTCCTGCGTGTTTTCAGCTGATTCGTTCAGCGAATCCGCGTCAAGGTCTGCCACAGAGATTCCTTCCTGCATTTTTCCCGCCGATGAAGGTCATTTGCGCGGGCGATACCACCTAGAACGCAAATAAAGGCCCCTTCTAGGCGTTTACATACACTGCTTGATATTCTACTCATGGAGGGGGACACCTCAATAGAGGCAGTATTCCTCGGAATAGAGCCGATTTCGCCGCTTGTTCATGGAAAGCGGGGAAGGCACCGCCCCGATGCGCGTGAAACCAACGGAGATTCAGTAGCGGGTACGCCGAGAAATCCGCCCACGGCTGAATGACTGCTGTGGGCCCGTCACCCGCACCTCGTTGATGGTCAGTCCTTCGAGTTTTTCGCGGATGATGCGCGTGAGCTCGGGAATCATATAGTTCATCGTGGTAGTCCACGCCGGACTGTCGCAGCGAATCGTCAGGATGCCGTCACGCAGGGATACCGGATAGGTGTGCATGGCGTTCTCCCGACCGACCACCTGGTCCCAATGATTCTGCATCTGCGCGATTTTCAGATGTGGCGTCCACTTGCCCTGGGTTGCGATCAAGCCGAAGATGTTGCCGACTTTCTGCGGATCCCGCCCGGGTTTGCCGAAATTTTCCCACGCCAGTCTCGCCTTGCGTTCACGTTCCTTCAGCAGTCCCGCACGATGTGAGACGCGTTCGAACACCTCCGCAGGCAACTTGCGTTGGTCCAGCTTGAGTATGTCGCATACGGGAGGATTCGTCATCAGCGCTCTTCCGCCTTCCGTCCTGCCGCCAGTGTGGCCATCAGCGCACCCAACGCATCGTCATCGTCGGCATGATCGCGTAATGCGGCCACGTCGATCATATGCGCCTGCGTTGCGGGAATGTCGCTGGCCGCGGCGACGGTGATCAGCACCTGATCCTGCCGTCTGGCGAAATCCAGAATCTGCTCGCGCCGGGACTCGTCAAGCTGGGCGAACACATCATCGAGAATCACGATCGGCTTGGTCTGCTGGTCGGCGCAGACCGTTTCATACAATGCCATCTTCAGAGCCAACGCCATCGTCCACATTTCACCATTCGAGGCGAATTCGCGAGCCGGCATGCCATGCAATGTCAACGTCAGATCATCGCGATGCGGACCGATCAGGTTCTGTCCACGTGCCACTTCGCCGGGGTAGATGCGCTGGAAATGCCGGCTGATTTCCGCGGCAGGATCATCGTAGAGCATCACTTCGTCGAAAGAAGGCTCATAATGCAACAATGTCTGCTGGTCGATTCCCGCCAGAGACGCATATACACGGCTGAACGGTTCGGAAAGCCGTTCGATCAGCGTGGCACGGTCGTGGGTCAAGGCCATGCCGATGTCGATGAATTGGCCGGTCCATATCTCCAGCCCGCTCAGGGCGGCCTGCCGACCATACTGAGGATCGAAGTCACCACGGTCCCCGAGCTGCTTAAGCAGGGCCGTACGTTGTTTGGCCACATGCGTGAACTGTTGCAGCCGCTCCATATAGTGCGGTATCAGCAGGGCACCGGCCTGATTGATGAAATTGCGTCTGGTGGCCGGATCTCCCGATACCAGACGCTGATCTTCAGGGGTGAACGATACGGAGGGAATCTTGCCGATGACATCCCTCATGTACAGGGAATTGCCACCGTCGATACGTGCTCGGTTGGCGCCTCGCGCCGCGATGGTCACCTCATAGGAATGCCGGTTCCGGTCATCTTCCACGTTTGCGCGGATGGTTGCCGAGGCGCAGCCTCTCTCGATAAGCGGCAGTGAGGATGAGGTGCGATGACTGGAACCGGTGGACAGCACCTCCACGGCTTCCACGATGTTGGTTTTGCCCAGTCCGTTCGCCCCTTGCAGGATGTTCACTCCCGGCTCGAAATCGAGCACGCAACGCTCCCAGGAACGGTAGTGGTCGAGCGCGAGCCGTGAGATGTGCATGGATGGGAACCCTCGAATCATATATAAGTACGGGCTGAATATGCCCGTTTAGGCGATATTCAGCCCTGATGTCGGTGAATGCCGTCAGCTGTTGAAGCGCATCGGCACGAGCAGGTAACGGTAGTCCATGGATTCGTCGGAATCCGCTTCCTGCTGGCCGTTGAATTCCACCGGCTTGACCGCTGTGGTCATCTTCATGCGGACGAATGGTTCGCTGATGGCGCTCAGACCTTCGATCAGGTAGGACGGGTTGAAGGCCACGGTGATGTCATCGCCGTCCATGTCGATATCAATGATTTCCTTGGCCTGCGCCTCATCGGCGGTGCCTGCGGACAGCGTCAGCTCTTGTCCGGCGAAGGCCATGCGAATCGGGGCATTGCGTTCGGCGACCAGGGAGACGCGCTTGATGGCACCGATCAGGGATTGCTTGTCGATGATCGCGTGAATCGGGTATTCGTCGGCATATAGGCGGTCGACGGCGGGGAATTCCCCGTCAATCAGCTGCGAAGTGGATATGCGGCCGGCGTTTTCGAAGCCAAGCAGAGAAGGGCTCTCCGGATCGAAATCGAGCACGATGTTCTGATGCTCGTCGAGCGAACGGGCCACGTCACGGAGGAGCGCTCCACGTACCAGAGCAGTGGTGTTGATGTCGGGATTTTCCGGAGTCCAGGTGAAGCTCGAGCGGGACAGGCGGAAGCGGTCGGTGGAGCTCATGATGACCTTATCGCCTTGGAACTGCACGCGAATGCCGGTCAGTACCGGGCGGTTCTCTTCACGGGAGACGGCTACGGAAGCTTGGTTGACGGCCTGCATGAACGTGGGGGAGTCCACTTGGCCGAGCTTGGCCGGAACCACGGGGAGATCCGGATATTCGTTATCCGGCATCAGCTGCATGGTGAAGGTGGACTTGCCGGAAGTGATGGTCATGGTCGAGCCGTCGGTTGATAGGTAGGTCTTCTCGGAAGGGAGCGACTTGGTGATATCGGCAAGGAGTTTGCCAAGCACCAAGGCCGTGCCGGCTTCATCGATGCCCGCTTCGATATGGTGACGTGCGGAAATCGCATAGTTGAAGGCGGAGAGCTGCAAAATGCCATCGATGGCTTCAAGACGGACGCCTGCCAGAATCGGCGTCGCAGGACGGGCGTCGATAACGCGGGTGGTCCAGGCTACTGCGTCGGCAAGCGCTTGGGAGTTGATTTCGACTTTCATGACGGATTCCTCATTTCGTTCAGGCTACAAGTCATTCTAGCGAAGTGCGCGGTGTTTGCGCATCATGGGGAATTCCCCACTCATGGCGATGACGATGATCTTTCAATAACCAACTCTCTTCGTCATAATAAGGCCTGTGGATAATGTGGGTAAGTTCCGGGACCACATTATTTGCAAGGGCAAAGGTGGATAACTCGATTGTGGATAACATTGGGATGACTTGTGGAAAACATGGTGACTTATCCACAGACAGAATCAAGTCTGCGGCTTATCCACAACCTACGATGATGCATCCACGAGTTGCCCACGGACGAATTAGGTGTTTTCAACGGCTTACCCACGGGATTTTCCCACATTTGTGCATAACCATGTGGATAAATTCGACGATTATTGTGCACGGCACGGCGTGTCAACTTCGGTAAATATTTACTCCAGTAAAATAATTTACTAGATAATGACAATGCCGGTGAGACCCTATTTTTCAGAGGAATGCTGCTTCAGACGAACCGTCAGTTCCATCACATAGTTGTAGATTTCCTGCTTTTCCTGCATCTCATCGCTGATACGGGTATAGGCATGCATGACGGTGGTGTGGTCCTTGCCGCCGAATACCAGGCCGATGTCGTTCAGGCTCATGCTGGTGAGCTCACGCACCAGATACATGGCCACCTGACGAGCCAAGGCGATGTTCTTGGTGCGGGAGCGCCCGACGATATCGTCGAAGGTCAGATGGAAGTACTTGGCTACCTGACTGATGATGTCAGCCGGCTTGATTTCCACATCGGAGGTGAAGAAATCTTGCAGGGTATGCTCTGCCAACGCACGGGTGACCGGTTGGTTGCTGAGCGAGGCCATGGCGGTCACGCGGTTCAGCGCACCTTCCAACTCGCGGATGTTTTCGGTAAAGCGCTCCGCGATGAGATTGAGCACATCGTTGGGAATGTTGGAGCCGTTCATGGTGGCCATCATGCGCAGAATGGCGATTCGGGTCTCCAGATCCGGCGGCTTGACGTCAACGGTCAGTCCGGATTCAAAGCGGGAGATCAGGCGTGCCTGGAACCCCTTGAGGTCTTTTGGCGGTACGTCGGAGGCGATCACAATGCGCTTATTGGCCTGATGCAACGTGTTGAACGTATGGAAGAACTGCTCGAGTGTAGCTTCCTTGCCGCTCAAGAACTGGATGTCGTCGATCAGCAGTACGTCGACCTCGCGGTAACGGCGGTTGAATTCCTTGATTTGGCCGGAATTCTGGTTGGTATCGCCCAACGCCTCGATGAATTCGTTGGTGAATTCCTCGCTGGTTACGTAGCGAACCTTCAGATTCGGATCCTTGACCAGGGCGTAATTGCCGATGGCGTTCAACAAGTGCGTCTTGCCCAGACCGGAGCCGCCATAGATACATAACGGATTGAAGTCGTGTCCCGAACCTTCGGCTACGGCAAGGGCGACGGTACGTGCGAACCTGTTGGAGTCGCCTGGTACGAACGTATCGAAGGTGGCATTCTTGTTCAGATGCGTCTGTGGGTCCAGCAAAGGCCTGTTCTGGCCGCTGGTGAACGTTCCCTGCTCTGTGGGTCGGAACGGCTGTTCCGGCATGCTTGCGGGGATGGGAAGCTGGCCTTGAGTCGATTCCTCGCGTTGGGTGCGCGGTTTGCGGTCGAAGTGCGGATATTCCTCGATGTCCGGTTCGACGGTCTGCTGCATCGGTACGATTTTGAATGCGGGGAAGATATCCTGTTCGGCGGAATCCTTCAGCGCCTCCATCAGCGGTTGGTTCAGTTCGGTCTGCAACGCCTGCTGGGTGGCCGCACTGGGCACGCACAATACGATGGTCGGACCCCACATGCCTTCGGTCACCACATTCTCCAGCCAGCCCTTGTCGCGGGCGGAGAGCTTGGGATTCTGGCGCAGCAACGCCAGTGCGTCGGACCATACACCGCGAGCCTGATCAAGAGGATCATGGGGAGTATCGACCATGGATTCCCTTTCCCAATAGAAGGCCTACGGATGTGCAACTGTTTCTTTTTACTCTTTTTTCCCCAAGTTATCCACCGTCTAGCGTGTTGAAACGTCTGAAATGTGAATAACATAAGTGTAGTTTGTGGATAACTTTCGTGGGGAATTCGGCGTTGTTCCAACGATTTTGTGGATATTGCACGGGGGAGATTCCCCGCTTATCCAGTGAAGGACGACGCATGATTTTGACTGTGTTCAGGGGTCAGAGTAATTTAGTAGAGCTTGACTCATGAGGAGCCGTGCCTTGGCATGGCTAAAACACCGGGAGCATTAATTATGAAGAGGACATTCCAGCCGAACAACCGTCGTCGTCACATGAAGCACGGTTTCCGCCATCGCATGCGCACCCGCGCAGGTCGCGCTCTGATCAATCGTCGCCGCGCCAAGGGCCGCAAGTCCCTCGCTGCCTGATTGTATTTAGTGGCATAGCGGTGGAACGGCTGAAAAGCCATCGCGATTTCGTCGCGGTGCTCAAACGCCGTCGTAGGGTATCGCGTGAAGACATCGTCGTACATTATGCAATGCATGACGATGTCTTCATATCCGATTCCACGGCGAGGAGTGGCCGACGTGTCGGTCTGGCCGTTTCCAAGGCTGTCGGTAACGCAGTAACGCGTAATACCGTCAAACGTCGTTTCCGTGTGCTCGCGCGAAAGCACGAATTCTTACTGCCTGAATCCTGCGACATCGTTTTGCGTGCGAAGCCTAGCGCGGCGCATGCCGATTTTTCATCCTTGGATCATCAGATGGCAGCCTGCTTCGAGGCGATAAGCCGTAAGGCAGCACATCAATGACGAGGATGGGGCGTAGCGGTGATTGGATGATTCGTGCCATACGTTGGTATCAGCGTCACATTTCCGCGAAAACCCCGCCCTGTTGCAGATACTATCCAAGTTGTTCCAATTACGCGATTCAGGCTGTGACACGTTTTGGCTGCCTCAGAGGCGGCCTTCTTGCCTTTTTGCGTATCCTGCGCTGCAGGCCTTGGAGTCGCGGGGGAATCGACGATGTTCCGCAGCGCTATTCCATTTGCTATAGATTTTCGTGGTCAAAGGCTCATGAAGAGCCACGACTCACACCACTGGCCGCAGACGATAAGGAGACGGGCCTGCAATGCTGAATCAAAATCAATTTCTCCTCGATAGCGGTTTCTGGGGCTGGTTGTATAAGCTCCTGACGCCAATCGAGTGGCTCATGACGCAGATCATGGCCATTTTCCATAAGTTTCTGACTCTGTTGGGTATGCACCCGGTCGGCTTCTCGTGGGTGCTATCCATCATCTTCCTGGTGCTCGTGGTGCATGCGTGCGTGTTCCCGCTGTACTACAAGACCATGAAGTCGATGCGCAAAATGCAGGAAATCCAGCCGAAGATGGCGCGCATCCAGAACAAATACAAGGGCAAAAACGATCAGGCCAGCAAAGAGGCCATGCAGCGTGAAATGATGAAGCTGTATCAGGACAACGACGCGAACCCGATGGGCTCGTGTCTGCCGATGCTGATTCAGGGCCCTATATTCATGTGCATGTTCTACACGCTGTCGGCCATTCCATACATCGCCCGCGGCAAACGTGCCGCGCTGGGCGCTTTTGATCAGGCCACCGCGTTGCAGTTCACCAAGACCACGGTGTTCAATACCAATGTCACCGATAACTTCATGACGGCCAACATCGGCGGTAAGGTCGTCATCGCCATCTTCGTGGCGCTGATGTGCTTCTGCCTGTGGTTCATGCAGTACAACAACATGAAGCGCAACATGCCTCAGAATGGTCCGCAAACCAAGCAGACCGAGATGATGCAGAAGATGATGCTTTGGATGTTCCCGATCATGTACATCTTCTCCGGTGCCACCATGCCGTTCGCTGTGCTGGTGTACTGGCTTGCCAACAACGTTCTGAACCTTTGTCGTTCACTATGGCAGGTCTACGCCTTCCCGACTCCGGGTTCCCCGGCGGCGGAAGCCAAGACCGTTCGTGATCACGAACATGAGAATGCCCGCCGCGTCAAGGCCGGCCTTCCATCTCTCGAAGAAGAGGAGTTGGAGAAGGCCAAGATTGCAGCCGAGAGCAAAACGAAGAACGGGTATCAGCGGCAGCAGCCATCTCGCAAGAAGAAAAAGAAGTGAGCAAGGTGTCCCGTGTTTCACGTGAAACACGGAACACGCCCTTCCTTCAGGGTTATTACCGAAGTGATAAACAGGACTTAGACTGAGAACAGACACCCCGCTCAAAGGAGTACACAACCATGGCGCAAGATGATGAAAAGACCATCGATCAGCTCAATGAAGAAGCTGATATCGCTGCCGATTATCTTGAAGAATTGCTGGATATCGTCGACTATGAAGGCGATATTGAGATGGGCGTACGCAACAATCGCCCGACCGTACAGATTGTTGCCGATGATGACACTGATATCAAGCATCTGATTGGCCGCAATGGGGAAGTGGTGGATGCCTTGCAGCAACTCACCCGTTTGGCGGTTCAGCAGAAGACCGGTGAACGGTCTCACCTCATCGTGGACGTTGACGGCTATCTTAAGCATAAGCGTCAGCGTCTGCATGATATCGCATTGGATGCCATCGACGAAGCGCGTGAAACCGGTGAGCCGGTGGATCTCAAGCCGATGAATTCTTTTGAGCGCAAGATCGTGCATGATGTAGTTCGTGAGGAAGGACTGAAGTCCCGCTCCCACGGTGAAGAGCCGCATCGTTATGTGACGGTGTACCTCAAGTCGGGATCTGCCGGAACGACCACCGAAGAGGATGACTTCGAAGATATCGTCGAAATCTGATTCGTTTCACGTGAAACATAACGCCGCCATTGTGCGGCGTTTTTTATGTGTGACAGCTTCGAAGGCCAATATTCCAGTTGCGTCTTAGACTGTCACGAAAGAACATCGCCCTCCCTCTCTCTACTACGACACTGCCGTCATATTATTCATGGAGGTGGTTGATATCCCTGTGGTTATAGGATAGAGAGCATGACTGAAGTGACTGACGAACTTGATAATTCGCCGATTTTGGAAGAAGTACTTGGGGATGCGCTCGTGAAGTTGCGTATTTTTCATGACAAACTAGCACAGGAGGGAGAGCCCCGCGGACTTATCGGACCGCGTGACGTCAGTATTATCTGGGAACGACATATCCTGAATTCGGCGGCGATTGTGCCATTTGTACGTGAAGCAACGGTACGCAGGCAATTCAAGACGGTGGCTGATATTGGTAGTGGCGGTGGATTCCCTGGAATCGTCGCGGCCGCATGTCTGCCGGATCATCGGTTCACGTTGGTGGAGCCCATGGAACGTCGCGTCGAATGGCTCAATGAATGTGTCAACGACATGGGCCTTGACAATGTCACGGTGGTACGGTCACGCGCCAATGCAATGATCGATGCCATCCGCGGTTCCAAAACCAGCAGGAAGAACAGGGGAACAATATCGCATACCACTCCCGTACTCGACCTGGATGGTAATCCAATTGCCATATGTCATCCGTTTGCCGTGGTGACCTGCCGTGCCGTAGCACCCATGATCAAACTTTCCGGATGGACGTTGCCCTTGCTTGAGACGGGAGGTCGTCTAGTCGCCTTGAAAGGACAATCTGCACAAGATGAGATCGATAAGGCCTCGAAGGAGATTGCCAAGCGCGGGGGAGTTCGTCCTCGGGTAGTTGATGCCGAGGTGGGGCCGGGACTGGAGTCAACGCATATTCTGATGGTTGACAAGAGATAAGTTATCCACAATTTGGCGAAGTTATCCACTTTGTCCACACTTGTAGACGTTATGATTTGGGATGAAAAAATTTTCGCTATATTGCAACGTTTATCCTGTGGATAATTTTTAAGCGCCATGTAAGTTATCCACCAACTATACACAGTTATCCACATTTGTGCACAATGTACTACATGTCCACCCAAATGAAGAAACTTGAACATACTGTAAGTAATCGAGGAGGGCTAGTTCATGACTGGACCTGAAGGACCAGACAACCTGACGTCTATGGAATCCGCCACGGATACCATTAAACGTATTTTCGGAGGAAGCTCCTCCCCGTTAGGCGCACAGATAGCTGATGAATCATCGCGATATCGTGCTCTGCAGAAGGTGACGTTCCCTAAGCCGGAACGTACTCGCATGATTGCCGTAGCCAATCAGAAAGGTGGCGTCGGCAAAACGACGACCGCGGTGAACGTCTCCTCCGCGCTGGCACAGTATGGTGCCCGAGTATTACTGATTGATATGGATCCGCAAGGGAACGCTTCCACCGCTCTTGGAGCGCGGCATACCTCGGGGGAACCTTCCGTGTATGACGTGCTTGAAGGGCGTATGAGCATTGCCGAAGTCAAGCAGACCTGTCCTGATTGTGAATTGCTCGACGTGGTGCCGGCCTCCATCGATCTGAGTGGTGCCGAGCTGGAAGTCGCCGATATGGCTGACCGTAATGTGTTGCTCAAACGTGCGGTCGATGAATTTCTGAACACCAGCGAACAGCACTATGATTATGTGATCATCGACTGCCCTCCGAGTTTGGGACTGTTGGTCATCAATGCCATGTGCGCGGTTACGGAGATGTTGATCCCAATTCAGGCGGAGTATTACGCACTGGAGGGACTTGGACAACTGATTAACACCATCGGTTTGGTGCAGGAGCATTTCAATCCCGCCCTGCTGGTATCCACCATGCTGGTCACGATGTTTGATAAGCGTACGCTGTTGAGCCGTGAAGTGCATGAGGAAGTCAAAAAGCACTATCCGACCATCGTGCTTGACACCACCATTCCGCGTACGGTGAAAATCTCCGAAGCTCCGAGTTTCAATCAGAGTGTGATCGCCTACGATCCGAAAGGTATGGGAGCGATTTCCTATTGCGAGGCTGCATTGGAAATCGCACGTCGTTCCCCGACGGTGCTGCAGGCTATTGATGCGAGAAGAAACGAGAACTGATTATGGCTACGAAGTCGCGTTTGGGCAAGGGTCTTGGAGCGTTGTTCCCCGCTTTGCCGGGGGAGAGCCAGAAGCACGAAGATGTTGTGCAGGAACCTCAAGCCGCCGCCGAGAAACCGCAGGATAGCAAGACTTCCGTTGCTACTGCACAGGCCTCCGTCGATGCCGTGCATGGCATGAAACAGTCCGGCAAAAAGAGTGTTTCACGTGAAACTGCGAAAAACACTTCAAGTCGACGGAATGCAATGCCCTCCATTACCTTGAATGAAACCGCCCATCCTGCGGATATGTTCTTCGGTGGTTCCGGTCTGGGGGTGGAATCGTCGCAACAGTCGGTTGAGAAACAAACAAGTGTTTCACGTGAAACCGAATCATCTGACAAGAAGAGCGAAGAGCTGGAATTGTTGCCGGTTCAAGGCGGCTATCTTGTCGAATTACGACTCAGTGACGTTGGTCCGAATCTGCATCAGCCACGTACCATCTTTGATGAGGATGATTTGCGTGAGTTGGCTGACTCCATTCAGGAAGTCGGCGTGCTTCAGCCAATCGTTGTGCGTAAGCGCCCAAGCGAGCAGATCGAGGCCGCACGTAAGGAACAGCGTGAACAGGCGCAGGAGAGCGCAAAGAATGCGTCTGAGGCCCATAATATGTTCGAGGGCCGCATGGACAGCATGTACGAGCTCATCATGGGTGAGCGTCGTTGGCGCGCTTCGCAGATTGCCGGTCTGAAGACGATACCGGCAATCGTCAAAACCACTGCGGATGACGATATGCTGCGCGATGCCTTACTGGAGAATCTGCATCGTGTTGCATTGAATCCACTGGAAGAGGCGGCCGCATATCAGCAGATGATCGATGATTTCGGTTTAACGCAGGCGCAGCTTTCCAAATCCGTTTCGAAGTCACGCCCGCAGATTGCCAATACCCTGCGATTGCTGCATCTGCCGGCGGTCGTACAGAAAAAAGTCGCTTCGGGACTGCTCTCCGCCGGACATGCCCGCGCATTGTTGGGCCTGCCTGCCGAATCTGACATGGAACAGCTGGCGACTCGCATTATTTCCGAAGGATTGTCGGTGCGTAGCACCGAGGAAATCGTGTCGATGAAGGTTTCCGAAAGCGATCAGCCGAAGAAACCCAAGGCGAATAAGCTGAATCCTTGGGCTGGTACTCCGGTGCAAATGGGTCTTGAACAACGTTTCGGTACCAAGGTGTCAATCAAGGGATCCAAGAAGCATGGCCGCATCGAAATCGTGTTCAAATCCGAAGACGACATGAACCGAATCGTCGATCTGCTCATGCAGCAGCAGTGATTGATATGTCCGCTTCATCGATATGTCCGTGGGAGGGAATGACATATCCTATTACGGCGCACTCCGGGCCGCTCAGGCCGAGTCTCTACGGTCTTAAATAGGATATGCCACACCTCCCCCTCTGCGGACACATGACAAAAACAAGCGCGTAATACGGGACTTGCTGCGGGAATGCGGCAGAAAACCGGGCAGACTACTGTAGATAGGATTGGGCGTCGAGAGCGGCGCGGCAACCCATTCCGGCGGCGCTGATGGCCTGGCGATAAACACCATCGACGCAGTCGCCGGCGGCGAAAATTCCCGGAGCGCTGGTTCTGGTACTGGCACCTTCCACCCGGATATATCCAGCCTCATCACGATCTACCACACCATCAAGGAAAGTAGTGGCGGGAGTGTGTCCAATAGCGACAAAAACCCCATTTGCAGAAATAACTTCCATAGATTCGTTTTTCAAGTTACGTATAGAAATTGAATTAACTCCATTATCATTTCCATTAATCTCTTCAATTACGGAATTAAGAACGAAATCAATCTTCGGATTGTTCTTGGCTCGCTCAACCATAATTTGAGAGGCACGGAACGAATCACGGCGATGAATCAGCGTAACGGAGGATCCAAAACGGGATAGGAAATCGGCTTCTTCGAAGGCGCTATCTCCGCCACCTATTACAACAATCGGCTTATCTCGGAAGAAGAATCCATCGCAGGTTGCGCAGTAGGAGACGCCCTTGCCGGAGAATTCGGATTCGCCTGGTACGCCGAGTTTGCGATACTGGGAACCGGTGGCTACTACCACGGCCCTGGTCTGATATATGTCGCCTTGGTCAAGGGTTACGGTCTTCGTATCGGATTCGACATCGACGGTAACGGATATGACATCGTCCCAGATGATTTCAGCGCCGAACTTTTCAGCCTGCTTCCTCATGTTGTCCATAAGATCGGGGCCGAGAATGCCATCGGGAAATCCCGGGAAATTTTCCACCTCAGTGGTGTTGACCAGCTGTCCGCCGGGAGTCAGTGCCCCGGCGATGACCAGTGGTCTGTATCCCGCACGGCCTAGATAGATGGCTGCAGTGTATCCTGCCGGGCCGGATCCGATAATAACTACATCTCGCAAATCGCTCATGGTCCCACCATACGAGCACTTCCGCCGAGCCATGCCGTATGAGCTCAGGGCGTATTCCACCCGTTATCGTATTTTGCGATAACCGGTCATCACGAAGGTTGGAAGAGGGAATGAACATGACGGATGCTGGCTGTTTCACGTGAAACAGCCAGCATCATATCGTTGGCACATCAGTGAAAATCAGTTGCCGAAATCGACCTCGCCGAGTTTTTCGATGAGCTTCATGTTCTCACTGTAATCGACAGGGCAGGCGATGATGTCGACGCCGGACTGGTTCTTTAACGCCTCGCATAGGGTGGGGTAGAGCTCGTCGGCCGCCTCTATCACATGACCACGCGCTCCAAAACTATGGGCCAACTCCAGCACATCCGGATTATCGAAATCGACATCCTCGTACGAGCCATTGTGAATGTTCATCTTCCATTTGATCAGGCCATAGGCCTTGTCGACCCACACCAGCACCACCATACGCGCGCCTACGCGAACGACCGTCTCTATTTCCTGCACGTTCATCAGGAAACTGCCATCGCCCATTACCGCCAATACTGGTCGGCCAGGATTTTCCAGTGACGCGGCCACGGCGCCGGGCAGCGTCCATGCCATGGTAGACAACGAATTGTCGATCACGCAGGTGTTGGAATAGTACGTCGGGTACAGGCGGGCCATCCACATCTTCAATGCGCCGGTGTCTACCAGCGTGATATCGTCATCCGCCATGGCGCGACGGGTGTCATATACGATACGTTGCGGTTTCATCGGGAAAGAATCATCGCTTGCATACGAGCGGAATTCCGAATTCAACAACTCGTGAATCAACGGGTGCGATTCGTCGAAGCGAATGCCTTTCACTTGAAGACGGGTGATCAACGCCTCCAAAGTCTGGTCGATGTCACCCATGATATTCAATGCGGTTGAATAGTGCGCATCGGTATCTTCAATAAAGGTATTGATATGAATGATAGTCTTATCATCATTTGGGTTAATTTTCTTTGGGTCGAACTGTTGAATGGAAAAGCCGACAGAGATAATTAAATCAGCTTCATCAAAAGCAAAATTTTCATAATCATGTTTCATGAAACCGACTACGCCAAGTGCGTTCGGAATATGATCCGAAATCACGCCCTTGCCTTCGAAGGTGGTGGCCACCGGCACATTCAGCTGTTCGGCCAGTGCCAGCAGACGATTCTCAGCATGAGCGCGGGCCACGCCGTTACCGGCCAGAATGATCGGATGCTGCGCCTGACTGATGATGTCAGCCGCGCGGGCGATGGTACCGTCCGTCGGGCGGATATGCATAGTATCCGGCAACGGCAGTGGCCTGATTCCGGCTGGAACGGGCATCTCGGCCACGTCTTCGGGCAGAATCAGACAGGTTGCACCGGGGCGTTTCCGCTGTGCTACGGAGAAGGCTTTACGGATGATTTCCGGCACCGAACTTGGTGTGGCGATCATACTGGTCCATTGCGTCAGTGGGCGGAACACCGACACCAGATCCACGATCTGATGTGATTCCTTGTATAGACGGCTCACATTGCCCTGTGCGCAGATGGCGACCATCGGAATGGTGCTGGCGTTGGCTTGCGCCACCGGCAGGGTGAGATTCAATGCGCCCGGTCCGAGCGTGGCCAGGCAGACACCCGGTTTGCCGGTGAGATGGCCTTGCGTGGAGGCCATGAAGCCCGCTCCCTGCTCGTGGCGGGTCAATACGAAACGTATGCGTCCATCGCGTTCCAGGGCCTCCATCAGCGGGATGTTCTCTTCGCCGGGAATGCCATAAATGACGTGTACGCCTTCGTTGACTAGGCATTCGACGAACAGGTCTGCGACATTGCGCACATGTTCGTGGCGGGTGGTCTCCGGAGTATGTTCCGAAGCGTTTTCGGTAGTGATTTCAACGATGTTCTCTTGGTTCACGAGGTCACATACTAACGAGTGTCATGTAACGAATGCGGTAACGTTCCGCACCGCCATGCGAACGAAAACATGCGAAGGCCCCGTATCATTCGTTCTTCGTCGAATGATACGGGGCCTGGAGGAACGCCAACAAGAAGTACGGCGCTTAGAACACTTGGAAGCTGTCGATATACAGCTGGTTGCCCGGCAGACTGTCCAAAGGCACCCACAGCAGGATGTCCTGCGTGTTCACGGTCCTATCGAACTTCACATCGGTGGTGCCGCTGGCATCGAACTCGAACTGTGCCACCTGCTCACCTTGAGTGGGGTTCGACGTGGTATTGACACGCACATAGCCCTGACCGCCCGAAGAGCGGATCTTGATGACCAGACGGTAGACATCATGCGGTTGACTCAGATGCACATAGTAGCCGTAGCCCTGCTGCCCGTCGGGATTGGACACGAACTGACGATTGTCGATCTCATATGGGGTGTTGTTCTCCGGCTGCTTCGGGTCCGGTACCTTCTTGGCCTTCTTATCAGTGGTAATGACCTTATCTTCCGCCTGCTTGGTGGCCTTCTTCGTAGCGGAGGGGCTGGCGTCGGCGTCCGCCGCCGAGCTGGAGTCATCGGAGGGCTGCGTAGTCTCGGTGCCGAACGGGACATCGTCAAGATTCATCTCCGGCCAGGCGCTTGCGGAAGTGCCGGCGGAAGTGCCCGTGGAAGTGTTCTTGGTCAGTCCGTGGATGGCGAATCCCAAGGCTACTGCCACAACGATGACGGCGATGATGATGGCCACGACCTTGGTCTTGACCTTGCCGAACAATGTGGCATCCGCCACGTCGGAGGAATCATCTTCAGTCGGCGGATTCTTCGGTGCGAAACTTGGTGGTACCGGTGCGTTGCCGGCTGCGTAGGCCGCGTCAATGGCGGCACGTTCGGCTTCCAATGCGCGTTGGGATTCCTCGCCGGGTTGAATGATCTGACCGTCGGCGCCGATGACCGGAATGCGCCCGGTCTTTTCCAATTGGGATTCCGCATCGGTGTCATCCGATATGGAATCGGCGGTCACCGTGATGGGGAATGAGAATTGGGTCGCGGCGTCATCCACTACGCCGTCGATGTCCTCTTCGCTGAGTACGGCTTTGCTGTTGGCCCATAGCGCTTTGACGGCACCGCTGGTCGCGGCCATGCCCTTGGCGATGGCCTCCTTGCTGTCGGACAGATCGGTGTGTGGTTCCGGAGCTTCGAAATTCAGTTCGGGGATACTGCCGGAACTGACCAGCTTATCCGGCAGTGCAATGGTGTCTTCGTCGAGGATCTGCAACACCGGAACGTTGACGATGGAACACTGCGAATCCGTGGAAGGCAACGCGATGTCGGATCCCGTCAGCGCCTGCAGCGGCTGATAGTGGTCGAGCAATGCATCCAGCTCGGCAAGCGTTGCCATCGGAATGGTCGGGACTCCGTCCTCTTCCTGCAACTCAAGGCCGCGCTTGCAGATGACGCGGAATTCCATGGGAGTGTCCTGTGACAGCGCCGATAGATTGAAATCAGTGGCAAGCGTCGACGGCTTACGGGTCAGCATGGCATACAGCAGTGCGGCGATTTGGCGAATCGCAAGCTGCTCCCTGCCATCCGCGGATTGGACGCGGGACATGTCGGCGAGCATGATGCTGACGGGAGCGTCGGCAATCTGCACGCCGTTGCGAGTCAGACGCACGGTGTCGGTGCTGATGGAGAAATGCGTGAGATTGTTCTGCTGCAATACACGCAGAGCCTCCAGCACTTCGCCCAGTATGGATCGCATCGCCTCATAGCTCAATGGCTGCACTGCGGGACTGGACAGGTAATCGCTAAGTGAGATGCCGGAATCAAGCTGTGTGATCACCAGAGCGACGTCATCGACATGCTGCAGTTGCAGCACCGGCGTGAAATGCGAATCATGCGAGATGGCCAGCATGGAGGCGGCCGCATTGACGTCGGCCAGCGCCTTCTTGCTATTGACGATGAAAAGCTGGCAGTCTCGTGCGAGCACGTGGTCGCTGGCTTTCCATACCTGTAGACCCGTTTCTTCGCGAAGCGGCGAGACCAGCACATAACGGTTGCTGACGGTATCTCCCAGCTGAGGTTTCATAGGTTCCTTCGGCTCTGTAATAGGTGTGTTCGTTCGAGTGCTGCCAGTTGCCGGCACTGGGGATATTCTACCGTCCGGGCTGGTCGTGCGCATTCCCGGAATACGGCTTGTCACCATGGCGATGACAGAGGTCAGTTCCTCGGAACGCAACGCCCACAGCACGGCCAGATAGACCGCGGTGATGATGATGGTCAGCAGTATCGCCGCAAGTACGGCCTGCCCCCAGTTCATGGAACCATCATCCCGTCCGATATGCGCGCCGACCAGCGTATAGACGGCGTTACGGCACAGCAGGCCGACGGCCGCCGCGACGATTTCCGCCAATGTTGCCTTGGCATAGGCACGCAGAATACGCGAGCCATCGATATTACCGGCGAAACGGGTTCGCAGCATGCGCATCAGCAGAGGGTAGGGGAGGATGAAACTCACCGTGATGACCGCGCCGATCAGAACGATCCATTGCGTGGGAGGCAGCAATGCGGCTCCGACGATCAGGGCGAGTGCTTGAAAGCCCATGGTGATCGCCATGAAGATGAACGGATGTTTGCCGTCTTCGAAGGCGTAGAACGTGCGCTGAATCACTAGGTATGAGCTGGCATAGGGCAGGCCGATGCCCAATGCCATCAACGGTGCACTGATCAGCAATGCCTCACGTACGGATACGGAAGGCAGCAGCGCAAGCACGATCGGCAGCGGTAGCACGATGAATGCCGTCGCCAGAAAGCACATGATGAGGTTGAGATTGCGCAATGCGGAGCTCAGATCGTTGCGGGCCTCACCGATATTGCCGTCTGCAACGGCCTTGGAAATCTTCGGGAAGATGGCCGTAGCGATCGATACCGCGATCAGTGAGTAAGGCAGCATGTAGATCGTATAGGCGTTCTGATAGGTCGCGTTGCCGGCGACATCGAGCTGATTCATGCCATAAAGCTGATGGGCGCGATATGGGGCGCTGGTGGCGATGCGCGTAAGGATCACGTTGACGATCTGATCGACGCCTACGATGCCAAGACTCCAGGCGGCCACCGGTCCCATCGAACGCAATCCGATGCCGCGAATGCCGAATTTCGGGCGGTATCGCAATCCGATACGAGTCAACGGAACGAACAGGATCAACGCTTGGAATGCTACGCCGATCGTCCATGTACCGGCGGTAAGCAGAATCTTATCGGAGGACCAGAAACCGACGGGCTGTTCCGAAGCGTGGCCGAACAGCGCGATGAACGCGCCGAAGCCGATGCAGCTGATGACATTCGCACCCACCGAGCTCCATGCGTAGGTGACGAAATGGTCCTTGGCCGCCAGAATCTGCCCGATCACCGTATAAAGGCCATAGAAGAAAATCTGCGGCATGCACCATAACGTAAATGCGTTGGCGAGAGCCATCGTGTCCGGACCGCCGTTCACATACAGCTTCGTCAGCAACGGTGTGCAGACGGCCATCAGCAGCGTCACGCCGAGTAGCATGGTGATGGACAACGTGATCAGCTTGTTGAGTTTGGTCTCAGCGTCCTTGTCCTTCAGCGTGCGCACGATCTGAGGTACGAGTACCGCGTTGAAGATGCCACCGGAAACCAGCGTGTAGATGACCTGCGGAATCATCGATCCGGCTTGGTAGGCGTTCGCGGCGTAGCCGGTGGTGCCAAGCGCCCACGCCAGCAAAATGGTGCGAATCTGCCCGGTCACGCGGGAAGCCGCGGTACCGGAGGCCATGATCAGTGAATTACGGCCAACGGAAGAACTCATTCGTCGGGATCCTTCTTACGGTTGAATTGTCGCCAAAGGCCCAGCGCTGCAAGCAGCACGGCAATGCCGATGATTACGAAACCGCTTTTGTCGCTGATCTGCAGGGCGCTGGTGATATGCGTAGTCTGCACCGCACCGAACACGGTGTCCTGTCGGTCCATCAGAGACAGTGTGGCATCGGCGTTGCCGGAAGTGGCCACGCGAATGGTGAACGCGACCTGGGCTTCGCCATGGGCCGGCACCTCCACGGTATCCATGCGCGACGTGACGATTTCCATGGAATTGGTCCTCGATGAAACCTTTACCGTCACCGGGTAAGGGTGGCTGTTGCTGATGGTCACCGGCATTTTCGCCGTTTCGCTCACCACGGTCACGTTGTCCGTCGGAGTAATGGCCACGCCGTCGGTCAGTAGCGAAGCGAGCTGTTGGGCGCCCTTGACCATCGTGTCGCTGTGAGCGGAGTCGTTGCTCAAGGCATGCAGGGCCAGCGTGGATTGCGCGCGGACGAGTTGCTTGCGCCATTCGACGATAGCGTCGTTGTCGTTGAGTTTGTCATCATCCGTCAGGATGAACGCATTGAATCTGGCGACGTCATTGGACGTGTCGGTCAGGGTGTTCAGCGTCTGCTCGATGCCGGTGCGCCTGTCGGCACTCAAACCGTCGGTGTCGGGTACCGCTGTGGTCGCATCGTCACCGGTCAGATGTGCGTCGGCGTCGGCCAACGTGTTGAGGTCGGTGATATTCAGCCAAGAGGATTGTTCGATGACGGACATCAGGGCGTCCACATCGGCAGGATTGCCGTTGGCGGACAGGCAGACCAAAAGGTTACGGTCCGAATACGGCTGTTCCATCTGGTAGAACGCGCTTTGTGCGGCGAAACGGGCCAGTCTGCCTGCTGAGGAGCCTTCGCCGTCGGCCTCGGCCTGTGTGCTGGTTGCCTTGCCTTGCGCCAGATCGGTCAACACATTTTGCACCGACAGTACCGTGACCTCGCCTGCATCGGTGGAAACTACGGTTTTGCCGGTTTCCACGGTGGCGGCGTCGCTTTCATCGAAGTCGTGAGTGGCGATGACCGTATCGTATCCCTGCTGTTTGGCCTGCGTCAGTGCCTTACTGGTCCAATTGCCCGTTCCTTGCCAAGCATAGATGCGAGCCTGCGCACGTGCATCTCCCAATGCCGAACGATAGGTTGAAACGGCCTTTTTGGCATTCCAGGAGGATCGCTTCACACCGGCCCTGCTGTAGCCTTCCGCATTGTCCATGGCCGAATATGCGGTGATGTCGAACGATGCCGGTTGCATGATGCCGTCCACTTGCGTTGGCATCGTCATGGCTTGGAGATAGGTGGGATCGGCGATTGTCTGCAGGCCGTCATGCTTGGCGATGACCTGCTCCAGCTCCTTGGGTTTGGCGTCATCCTTGCCGAGCGTCACGATTTTCGCTACGGTACCCGACTTGAGACCTCCCTTATCGACCAGCTGTTCCAGCACATTGGTGTCCGTGGTCCACCCGTCCGATGAAAGTGGCTGGACCACGGTGATGTTCATCGCCGGGGTGGAGGGCGTATTGAGTCCGGTGCCGGAACGGGTCACGAACGTGTGCACTTCATCGATTGGTGTGTTGTCGGCCTGATAGCTGAGCAGAACGGGCTTCGGGCCCCACGTGTTGATGGCCTGCAACGATTGCTGCGTGGCATCCGCGTCGATGGAGACGCTTGCCGATGCGCCCGGCTGCAGGGCGGGCACCTGTACCTGTCCGACGGTATTCGGCGTGGGGATGCGCGCGGTGCCTTCGGACCATTCCTGAATGTCATTGCGCGACACGAATGTGTAAAAGGCGTTCAACGCCAACGTGAGCGTGCCCTCAGGCAGGTCATGGTCAGTGGTGTTGGTCACCGTGGCCGTCACGTGGTATCCGGAGGAATCCGTCATCACCGCCGTCGAGGAGTCGATGGTCAGCGTATCCTGTTGCCCGTCCTCGGCGAAGGCCGTATGCGTGGGAACGTATAACAGCAGTAACGCCATGGTCAGCACCATGGCGAGGATTGCCGATAGCGCGCGCAGGGCACGCGAAACGTTCCGATATGCGGAGTGATTCACCATTAAGCCTGTCTGTTGAGTTTCCTTGCGTACAGCCATGCGATCTTCCGTTCGTTCGGATAGCTCAGCACGTCATCCAAATCATTGAAATCCACCCAGATGGCATCCTCGGCTTCATGGTCGGGGTCGCCTTCCACCGTCAGTTCACCGCCGATTTGGCGCAGCGCAAAATGGTGCACGAGCTTATGCACGCGCTGGCTGGTACCGGTGAACCAATAGTCGATGGTGGCGATGGAATCGACCACTTCGCCTAGGATTCCGGTCTCCTCATGCACTTCGCGCACTGCGGTCTGCTGCGGGGTCTCGCCTTTTTCGATATGGCCCTTCGGCAGACACCACTCCAAATGTCCGCTGCGCGAATGTCTGGCGATGATGGCCACGCGCCCACGGTCATCGAAGACCAATCCGCCTGCGGAGTATTCTCGCACCACCGGGAGTTCCTGCGCATCCAGCGAGGCGAAGGTGGTCGGTCCGTCGCCGGTCCGCCGCTGCGGCATCATCGCCGGTGTGGGCGTGCTGGGCGTGATGATGGTCTGCCGTTCCAAGGAAACGGACTGTGACGTGTAGAGCAATTCGTCCGGTTCCATCGGATTTTGGGTATGCTCGTCCGCAGCATGGGCAAGCATGCGTGCAAGGTCTGCGGGCGTAATCATGGTTTTAACCATACTCACCCAATGTTGAAAACAGAAACCCGACACCTTATTCCTAGAGGCAGTGTTGCGAAACCTACGCAAGCCGGCGACAAGATGCTGGCATGCGGGGAATGGGGAAATGCATGCGTGACCGAATGCCGGTCTCGGCATCAATCCGTTGGATTTCCCATCGCGTCTCGGTGTGCCAGGGTCGTATTCGCGTGAAGTTGCATTCTGCTTCACGGGAGCCCATACCGCGCCCACGCTATGCTGGTACGCAGAAAGTACACAGGGACTTGTGGTTGCCGGAAAGGGATGGCGTGAACTTCGAAGTATGGCCTGAAGCCATTGAATTAGGGCGTATGTTTGCCGAAGAGGGTTATGAATTGGCATTGGTGGGAGGTCCTGTGCGTGACCTGCTGCTGCACCGCAAATCACATGATCTTGATTTCTGCACGTCGGCGCGTCCCGAACAATTCGAGCACATCCTGCGACGTTTTGGCCGTGACGGATTCTGGGACATGGGCCGCAAGTTCGGCACGCTGGGCGCAATGCGCCGCCGTGAGGACGGCACCGAGGTGAAGGTGGAGGTCACCACCTATCGTTCCGATACCTATGATCCGGATTCACGCAAACCGGAAGTCAATTATGGCGACACGTTGGAGGGAGACCTGTCCCGTCGTGATTTTACGGTGAACGCGATGGCGTTGCGTGTGCCGGATCTGGAATTCGTCGATCCGTTCGGCGGCGCGAACGACTTGGTCAAGGGTGTGCTGCGTACGCCGGTCAATCCCCGTCAGTCATTCGATGACGATCCGCTGCGTATGATGCGCGCGGTGCGTTTCGTGGCGCAACTCGGCTTCCGCATCGAGCCGGAAACCGCCGAGGCACTCTCAGATATGGTCGAACGCATTGACATCGTCTCCGCGGAACGTGTTCGCGACGAGCTGACGAAACTGCTGTTGTCAGATCGTCCGCGTGCGGGTATCGAGGCGTTGGTCGATTCCGGTCTTGCCGACATCGTCTTTCCGGAAATCCCGGCGTTGCAGCTGGAGATCGACGAACATCATCGCCATAAGGATGTATTCGAGCACACCATGATCGTCGTTGACCGTGCAGTGGCGTTGGAAACCGGCCCCGATGGTCCGGTGCCGGCCCCGGACCTTACCTTGCGTCTGGCGGCGCTCATGCACGACATCGGCAAGCCGAAGACCCGACGTTTCGAACCGGGCGGCAAGGTGAGCTTCCATCATCATGATGCCGTCGGCGCGAAAATGACGCGCAAACGTCTGAAAGCCCTACGTTTCGACCATCATATGATCGAAGACGTCAGCGAGTTGGTCAATCTGCATCTACGCTTCCATGGCTATGTGGAGGAACCGTGGACCGATTCCGCGGTACGACGCTACGTCAAGGACGCTGGCCCGCTTTATGAGCGTCTGAATCGTCTGACACGTGCCGATGCGACCACACAGAACCGCCGCAAGGCCATGATTTTCTCGTCGGCCATGGATGAGATGGAACAGCGTGTACGGGACCTTAAGAAAAAGGAGGATTTCGACGCGATCAGGCCGGATCTCAATGGTGACGAGATCATGCAGCTGTTGGGCATCGAACCTGGTCCGATGGTAGGCAGGGCCTACAAGCACATGCTTGAATACCGTCTTGATAACGGTCCGGTCGAGCATGATGTCGCTATGGCCGAACTGAATCGTTGGTACGCCGAACAGTGAAACGAATGCCCGCCTTCCCGATCAGGGGAAGGCGGGCATTCATTGCACGCCGCGGTCGGCACTCAGCCCTCCGGCGGGTTCACCGGATCGTGTTGATCGGCCTTCGGCAGATCCGTCAGCTTATCCGCGGCCACGCAGCCTTCGAAGCTCTCGATCTGCTTGCCTGCGGCCGGCACCTTCTTGGTGTCCTGCAGATTATCGAAGGTGGCTCCCACCACGATGTCGATCAGTTGGTCGGTGCGATCGTCCATGACCATCATGGCATCGGTGAAATTGCTGTTCACCGTATATGCCTGATTGATGGCGTTCTTACCGAAGAAGATTATCGTGCGTTCCACCTTGGAACTGGTGTAGTTGTCAGGTGTCTGGGTATTGAACTCGCGATTTTCCAGCGCGCCGCTGACCGCTTTGGCGAAGCCGATGAATTTCGTGCCGTTAAGCACGCGGACCGTAATGTTGCGGTTCTCCACATACTTGCCTTTGGAACCGTCCTGCTCGTTCACCGCACAGGGCACCTGTTGGCCGTAATTCGGTTGCACCGTGGCCGTTTTGACGGTGCCCAGGCCACCGACGTGGAAGAAGAACAACAGGGAGATCACCATGACCACGGCCATGATGGCGCCGATGATGGAGAACACCACCTTCTGACGGCGGCGTACATACTGTTTGCGTGCTTCGCGCTCGTCGATAGCTTGAGTCATTTGCGAGTTCCTTTTTCCAACGTCAATTGGTACCAACCTTACTGTCACGCAATGATATGCACAATCGGGACGGCCGGTGCCTGGGCCGCGATGATGCGGTCGACCGCGTGCCGCTCCCGCCATGCGAGACTTACGGATTCGGATGTCCTGTCATCCGGTACGAAAGCGATGACGGACGGTCCCGAGCCCGAGACGAATGCGTGGCTTGCACCAGCCTCAAGCGCCACTTCGATGGCCTGCCCGCTACGGGGATGCAGTGAGATCGCAGCCTGCTGCAGATGATTGTCATCACCTTCTCCGGCGCCGATCCGATCGAATGTCGCATATACTTCCGGCGTGCGTAATTCCGCACGATAGGCGCCCACCAGCAAGCGTCCGGCAAAACCTCGGTCGGTCAGATCGCGTACGGTATCACCGTCCGATGGCAGCTCCTCGATCCGTTCGCCGAATCCTGTGCCATGCGCATACCCTCCCGATAGGCAGAACGGCATATCGGCGCCCAAGGTGGCGGCGACCTGTTGGAGTCGGGCCAGCGGCCAATCAAGATTCCACAGCTTGTTCAACGCCAGCAATGTGGCAGCCGCATCGGCAGAACCGCCGGCAAGTCCGGCTCCGACCGGAATGCGCTTGTCGATGCTCAACGCCACATCCGGTTCATTGCCGCTGGCTTCGGCCAGGGCGAACAGGGCGAGTACGGCATGATTACGGCGCATATCGCTGCCGGATGATGCCAGGTCACCCAGATGCGCGCCTTCGAGATTGAGCGAGAACCCGGTTCCTGGCGCTTTACGTGCGACAGTGACAGTATCGTATACGCCGACTGCGCAATAGATGGTGTCGAGCTCGTGGCGGCCATTCCATTCGGCGCGAGGCGCGCCCACATGCAAGGTCAGATTGGTTTTCGCCGGGCAGTCGACGCTCACGGCTGAAGGCAGGGCGGTCATGCTGCGTTCACCTCGCCGGGAATGGCGTCAAGTGCCCGCGCCAGCGCTACGAATTCGTCGATGGTGAGCGTTTCGCCACGACGGGTCGGGTCGATGCCGGCCATATCGAACGCCTCATCGGGCACGAATCTTCTCAACGCGGCATGTAAGGTCTTTCTGCGCTGGCCGAAGGCGGCGTCAATCAGGCGGAATACCGTCTCACGCTTTGCCGCCGGGCCATTGGCGCTATCGGCGGCTGGCGTATGCCCGCCTTCGTAACGCTTGAACAATACCAATGCGGAATCCACGTTCGGTGCCGGCCAGAACACGTTACGACCGATGATGCCCGCACGTTCGGCCGTACCGTACCAGGCGAGCTTCACGCTTGGGGTGCCGTAGATCTTCGACCCCGGTTTCGCGGCCAGACGGTCGGCCACCTCCTTTTGCACCATCACCAGGAAGGAATGCAGATTGTCAAATCGTTCCAACAAGGTGAGCAGAATCGGCGTGGCCACGTTATACGGCAGGTTGGCCACCAACGTGAAGGTATCGTCGCCGCTGAAATCCGGCAGGTTCTCCGGTGAGACGGTCAATGCGTCACGATTGATCACACGGAAGCGTTCCACGGCATCCGGCATGAATTCGGCGATGGTGTTCGGCAGACGCTCGGCCAATGACGGGTCGATCTCCACGGCGGTCATTGACGCGCCGGTTTCCAGAATCGCCAAGGTCAGCGAGCCGAGACCCGGCCCGACCTCCAGCACATGATCGTCGGCCGTCACTGCGGCTTCGCGCACGATGCGACGTACGGTACCGGGGTCGATGACGAAATTCTGCCCGAATTTCTTGGTGGGGCTTATGCCGGCCTCGTCGGCAATGCGGCGAATGTCAGCGGCTCCCAGCAGATGGCCCTGCATGGCGTTATTGGTCGTGTGTTCAGTCATGTGTTCGTTGTTTCCGTTTTCCATCAGTACCAGCCATATTGTTCGGAATGCTCCCAGGCCTTCGTCGGATTGCCGTAGCGTTGCGCAATGTAATTCAGGCCCCAATCGATCTGCACGGCTGCGTCATCACGCCAGTTCGCGCCGAAAGAGGCCATCTTGCTGCCTGGCAGGGATTGCGGAATGCCGTACGCTCCGGATGACGCGTTCTCCGAATACCACAGCCAGCTGGATTCACGATTCCATAGTTTGACCAGATTGGTCCAATGCTGTCCGGTCCAGCCATACTGGGCTGCCGCGCCGGCCGCATAGGTCTGTGCCTGGGCGGCCGATGGATGGTAGAGTCGACAGCCGTCCGAAGGGTTCGTTGTCGTCTGTTGCTGTTGCTGTGTCGGCGTCGGCGTTGGGGTCGGTGTTTGCGTTGGCTCAGTGGTTGGAGTGGACGTCGAATCGTTCTTCTCGGAGGAATCGTTCTTCTTGTCGGTCGAATCCGAATCTTTCTTGTCCGACTCGTCTTTCTTGTCGGACTTGCTCGAATCACTGTCGTTGCTTTCGGAATCGGCTTGGCCGTTGTCGGCATTGTCGGCATCGGAGCTCTCGGTCTTTTCCGGACCGACGGCGATGATCTGATCGATGGCGATTTTCGTGGTCACCTCGTTGATCAGCTTTTCGCTTTCCTCAACGCCGTCCACATAGGTGACGTCATAGGTCTGCTGGATTTCGCCATCCTCGCCTTCCTGCCTTACCACGGCTTCGCCGGGCTGCAGACTCGCGTCGATGATGGTCTGGGTGCCGTGCGGCACGGTTTTCGTACGTGTCTGCTCGTCATGCGTTACGCGTTGCACGCGCAGAATGGTCTCGCCATTGTCTTTTTCGACGCTGACGCGATCCTCTTTGTTCAGGATGATTCCTTTGGAATCGAGAATGGAGGCCGCCGGCAGCTTGCCGTTGGGCGATACGGAACTTTTACCGTCGGCGATGACGGTCACCGGGCCGTTCTGATTGATGACCAGGCCTCCGGTGAGCTTGTTGTAAACGTTATCGATGTTGACGGTGATCTTCGACGCCTCCGCTTCGTTCGCCTCGAAGAATCCAAGCAGCTGATCGGCGCTGGTCGCCACCGTCCAGAACGGCACTTTTTGGCCGTCGATGGTGACGGTGGTCTGATAGGCGCTGCGTACCGTCACTACGGAATGGTTTTGCAGGGTGCCAGATGATGTGGATTCCACCAGATCGTGGGTCTTCACCTTCACCTGCTGTTCCTGCAATAGACGGTCAACGCTCATCGCATACGTGGTCACGGTGGTGGTCTCGCCGTTCACCGTCAACGCCACCGTCTTGCGTGCCCCTACTCCGAATGCCAGCACCGAAGCGAGGGTGACCGTCGTGACGCAGATGACAACACGTACACGGCGTAGCATCACAAACCTCTGAGGGGTCCATCTTCTCGCCATAGCTCCTCTTTCCGATACAGGCATATAACGTCGCCATTCTAATGGTCGGTGCAGAATGAGAGACCGGTTTTTCCGGCGCATTAGCCATACCGCCACATTTTCGGGGATTAGTAAAAGAAAAAGGGGGCAGGAGAGAAGGGGATGTCCTGCCCCCTATATCGGGCGAGACAGGTTGGGGGACGCCTCGCCCGATTTCCAGAAGCCACAAGTTGGGGGAAGGCTTCTGGATTACTTACCCATGGTAAGAATTATTCCCGAGAGAAATCGGGTTCGAGCCTCCTGTCGGGATCGAACCGACGACCTGCCGCTTACAAGGCGGCCGCTCTGGCCATCTGAGCTAAGGAGGCTTGTTGTCACCTGCCGAAATGGATTTTCGAAAAGTGGAACGCTTGAATAGCATAACCAGCGCACCCAAAGCAGTCAACTCGACTTGTGCGCCTTAGGGCGCGCTGGTGGCTGGTCACTACTCGCCGGTGGTGACGGAAATCGGACCTTTCTTGGAACCGATGGACGGCATGTCGCCGGCGACGCCGACCTGATCCGCCTTGAGTCCGATGGCTTCGAGCAGGCCTTCAGCGGTGGTCATCTTGGCGGTCGACAGCTGGTTCATATCCCAGAACTTGCCGTTGATGGTCACCGTAGGCGTGGTCATGCTGCCCTTGTAGTTGCCGCTCACATTCCACAATTCGGAACGCTTCGGCGTATACGTGTCAATGGCGTCGAGCCAATCCTGATATTCGCGGTTGAACGCCTTGTCGGCGACATCCTTGGAAACGCCGGCCGCAATCATCTGCTTCTTGATCTTGGCGTCGCTCACCGACTTGTAGTTCGAGCCTTCCTCCGGCTGGAAGTCTTCGGCATACATCTTTTCCAAGAAGGAGATCAGATGCTCCGGATTGCTGTCATGCTCGGCCAGATACATGGCGGCGTTGGCTGCACGGCTGGAATATTCGTCGGTGGACCAGCGGTCCATGAACGCCATGAAATGCAGATCCAGGTTAATCTGACCCGCATCGATCATTTTCTGCAGATCCTCATCCAGCTGACGATGCAGATTGCCGCAACCGGGGCACAGGAAGTCCATATAGATGGCGATGGTCGGCGCGCCTTCCACGGATTTGCCGTAACCGTTCTTGGAAATCAGCAGGCCGCCCTTCTTGTCGACCAAAGTCGGCGTGTTCTTGACTTCCTGCAGTTTGTCATAGGCCTGCTCGACCGTGAGCTCATCCTGCGCATCGCTTGTCTTGTGTATGTTGTGATAGACGGTGAACGCGCCGATGGCGACGAGAATCACCAATACCGCCACCACGATGGCGCCGATCATCGTCTGCTGCTTGCGTTCCTTTTCCGCCTGTTCGGCACGCGCCTTGATGGCCGCGGCTTCGGCGGCCCTCCGCTCGGCGCGGCTCTCGCGCTTCTGCGCGTTCTTGTTGCTCTGGGCCATCCCATTCCTTTCCCAGTGATTGCGGCACCATGTTGCTGTGCACCATAGTAACGGCGAGACCTTATCGATATGTAAGGGAGATTCGGAGCGGTACGTCGCACGGTTTCGAGGGCGTTCGCCCGATAATACTCGGCCGTCTACCGTGCGCCGCGTAATGACCCGGCGCCGAGCCGCATCACCATCGCGCCCGGCGCGATGGCTGCCACCAGCCAGCCGATTACGCCGAATCCCGCCTGTACGAGTCCACTTTGCGAAAGCGGTCCCTCGGTGAATGTCGGCAGGGGAACGGTCAGACCGAAAAGGTCGACATCGAGCAGCGCATATGGCAGATGCAAGACAAGCGTGGATATCGCCAATCCCAATGCCATGATGATCACCATGATCAGCATGCGGGCACAGGCGTAGCCAAAGCCTTTGAGCATGTGCCAAGGCAGGCTGGCCACGCGGATGGCCCAATCGGATTTCCGTCGTTCGCCGCCTCGGCGGCCTTCGCGTTCAAGCTGTGACTCCACATTGCATCCGATGGTGAACAGCACCCAGCTGAGTGCCAAGGCCACGCCGAGCGCCATCCAGGGGGAGAGCAATGCGCAGATCGCCACCGGTATGGAGAGCAGAGCGCAGGGCAGCACGCCCCGCGACAGATATTCACCGCGTTTGACATCCGCGGGATTCGGCGGTTGCGGCGCGTTCGGGTCGATTGCGTTCTGCGGTATGGCCGACGCGAATTGCGATGGCTGGCCGGCGACTACGTATGGCTGCGACGGCTGCTGCATCGGTAGTTGTTGGCTTTGCGCGATGTCGGCGTGCGGAATTACGGACGGCGGCAACGGTTGCGGTGCGGCCTGTGCCGTTGATTGATCCACCACGCGTTGCAAGGCCGGTTTGATGGTCGGGTCAACCTGCGTCGGTGCGATTTGCGGATTCCAGGCATCCTGCATCGGCATGGTCGGCATCGTTTGCGTTTGTTCGCCCCGCAAAGTCCGCGGAAGTGGTCGCGTACCACCTTGTGTCGGTATGACATCGGTGCCTGCATCCATGGTTCCAAGCGTCCTGGTAGGTGCGTCCGTGTCGGCGGCGATGACCCGCGTGGCCTCTCCGATTCGCGGCATGGTCTGCGTACCGATGGCGTCTTCTCCTCCGACGTCGTCCTGCAAATACCATAATGCGCGTGGGTTGGAGACGTCTCCTTGGGCGGATTCATCAAAAGGGGGCATCATCTCCGTCGCGTCACCTGCGGGCGGGGTTTGTGCAGACTGTTGTGCCTGTTGCCAAACCAGCGGGTTGAGTGCATCCAATGCAATCGCCTGCAGCAACGCATCCGGTGTGCAGCGCTTCGAGCGGTCCGGATCGAGCGCCGATCGAAGCGCTGCCATGGTGCCGGCAGGCAATCCGGACAGGTTCGCATTACCGGCGGCCGCACGTTCCAGCACCGCCATCATCGGTTTCGTACCGAATACCGGCTCGCCGGTCGCGGCGAACGCCAATACCGACGCCACCGACCACCAGTCGGTCATCTCATCCGATTCGGTACCGTCAATGATTTCCGGCGCGATGAAGCCCGGTGTACCCATCACTAGGCCAGTGCGGGTCACATGGCTTTCACCCTCGCCCATGGCGATGCCGAAATCCACCAATACCGGGCCGGTGGTGGATACCATCACGTTCGTCGGTTTGATGTCGCGGTGCACGATGCCGGCCGCATGCACCGCCTTCACTGCTGCGATGAGCTTGCGGGACAGTCGCTCCAGATCATCGCCGACGTAACGGCCGTTGATGCGTACGTCTTCGCGCAGGTTCTTCCCCTCGATCAGCTCGGTGACGATGAATGCCAGGGCGTCGTCGAGTTCCATGTCGACGATGCCGCATACGCCGGGATGACGTACTTTCTGCAGCGACATCGCCTCACGACGCAGTCGTTCGCGGGCCGTCATCTGATCGCGGGAGGCCTCCGCCGAGGTGCCGTCTTCGGTCAGGGAGTCGCGCAGAATCTTCATCGCATACTGGTGACCGCCATCGTCCCGCACACGCCATACTGATCCCATCGCGCCCGAGCCAAGTCGGGCGATCAGCGTATAGCCGCCTACGAGGCTGCCCTCTTCCAGATTCAATGCGCTTAAGTCGCTCATGGCAACCATCGTACTTTGCGGCATCTTATTCTTGTCTCTCACGCGCTGAAAGGGTGTATTTTCCATGCAAATCATGCACGGAATACATGCAGATTATGCACGCGAATCGACAGGCTGGGAGAATGACTGACCCTTTTCGGACGGGGTTTGATGAAATCAAAACATCGGCATGAAGAGGTGTCCTCACTTCTTGGTGACGCAGCGGCGCGGGGCAGTGCCGTGTAGTCGCTTGGCTTCGACAACGGTATCGAGGCTGCATGTCGTTTGGTTATGAGAATCAAGGAGGAGACATACCATGCTGCAGATCAACATGGCTGACGTCATGAACGTTCTCGGTTCACTGACGCCGTATCTGATTGCGATTGGCGTGTTGTTCGTGCTCGCGCTGATCATCACCTTCGCCGTCAACAGGAAGACGGTCAAGGAAATCGCAACCCGTAAAATCATCCATTCCGAATCTTGGATCGTGGCACTGGTCGGCATCGTCGTCGCCGTGTCCATGATGATGTCCGGTCCGTTGTCGACATTGCTGAACAATGCGACCATCACCAAGTACGAGCTTTCCGACACCACGGTATCCAAGGCCAACGAGCTGGCCAAGGAGGTGCAGTCGGAAGCGATTACCCTGCTCAAGAACGACGACTCCAACCTGCCGTTGTCCAACAAGAAGGTCAACGTGTTCGGCTGGGGCTCCACCAATCCGGTCTATGGTGGCACCGGCTCCGGTTCGATGAGCAAGCAGTATGCCACCACCTCCCTGCTCGATGGCATGAAGGAAGCCGGAATCGAGACCAATTCCGAATTGTCCAAGCTGTACACCGATTATCGTTCGGATCGTCCGGAAGTCGGCATGTGGGCGCAGGACTGGACCCTGCCTGAGGTTCCGGCCAAGCAGTATTCCGACAAGCTGATCTCCGACGCCAAGAGCTTTTCCGATGAAGCCGTCATCACCATCACCCGCGTCGGCGGCGAGGGTGCCGATCTTCCCACGAACATGAAGGCTGACGGTATCACCTATACCAACAATTCCAAGGATTATGAGGACTTTAAGGATGGTGAAAGCTTCCTGCAGCTTTCTCAGACCGAGCGCGACATGATCGACCTGGTCACCAAGAACTTCGATAAGGTCACGCTTGTCTACAACGGTGCCAACACCTTCCAGTTTGACTTCCTGTCCAACTATCCGCAGATCAAGTCCGTGGTATGGTGTCCGCCGGCAGGTCAGACCGGCTTCTCCGCCTTGGGCGACGTGCTCGCCGGCAAAACCAATCCTTCCGGAAAGACCTCCGATACCTTCCTCAAGGACCTGGCCACTTCCGTGTCGTACAACAACTTCGGCAAGTTCGAGTACACCAACATGGCGGACAAGGCCGCAAAGTATAAGGGCTTCACTGGCGATGACATCACTGCCATCCCGGCTTTCGTGAATTATTCCGAGGGCATCTATGTGGGCTATAAGTTCTATGAGACCGCTGCGGCCGAGGGGGCCATCGATTATGATTCCATGGTCGCGTTCCCGTTCGGCTATGGTCTGTCGTACACCTCGTTCGAGCAGAAGCTCAATGATGTGACCTATAAGGATGGCAAGGTCACCGTGGACGTGACCGTGACCAATACCGGCGACAAGGCCGGCAAGGACGTGGTCGAGGTCTACTACAACCCGCCATACACCGATGGCGGCATCGAGAAGGCCAGCACGAACCTGGTGGCGTTCGAGAAGACCAAGGAACTCAAGCCTGGTGCCTCCGAGACGGTGAAGGTCGAATTCGATGATGACGACATGGCCTCCTATGACTACAAGGACGCGAAGGCATACGTGCTGGAGAAGGGCGACTACGACATCTCCATCCAGTCCGACTCGCATACCGTGATCGCCGATCAGAAGGTCACCGTGGATGACACCATCACCTATGATTCCGATTCGAACACGCATAGCGGTGACCAGACCGTGGCCACGAACCAGTTCGATGACGTCGCGGGCGATGTGACCTACCTGAGTCGTGCGAACCACTTCGCGAACTACAAGGAAGCCACTGCGGCTCCGACCAATTTCGAAATGTCCGACAAGGCCAAGGAGACCTTCTACAACAATTCGAATTACGATCCGACCAAGTTCGACGACGATTCCGACGAAATGCCGACCACCGGCGCCAAGAATGGTCTGAAGCTAGCCGATATGTATGGCAAGGACTATGACGATGCCGATTGGGACAAGCTTCTTGACCAGCTCACCTTCGATGATATGGACAACCTCATCGCCAACGGCGGCTATGGCACTCAGGCTGTGAAGTCCGTCGGCAAGGTCCAACTGACCGACGCTGACGGCCCGGCATCGCTGAACAACAACTTCACCGGCGTCGGTTCCATCGGTTTCCCTGCCTCCACTGCATTCGCCTGCACCTGGAACAAGGATTTGGCCAAGCAGTTCGGAGAGATGATTGGAGACATGGCTCATGACATGCATGTGGCTGGTTGGTATGCGCCGGCTATGAACATCCATCGCAATGCCTTCTCCGGTCGTACCTTCGAGTATTTCTCGGAAGATGCCCTGCTCTCCGGTGCCATGGCGTCCAATCAGATTGCCGGCGCCAAGGAAAAGGGTGTGTACTCCTTCATGAAGCACTTCGCCATGAATGATCAGGAGACTAAGCGTACCGAGATGCTCTGCACCTGGTCCAACGAGCAGGCCATGCGTGAGATCTATCTCAAGCCGTTCGAGATGAGTGTGAAGGAAGGCGGTGCACAGGCCGTCATGAGCGCCTTCAACTACATCGGTAACACTTATGCCGGTGGCGATGCCGCTCTGTTGAAGACCGTCCTACGCGACGAGTGGGGTTTCAAGGGCTTCGTCCTGACTGATTACTTCGGCGGTTATGGCTACCAGAACGCTGATCAGGAAGTGCGTGCGGGCAACGATGCGATGCTTGCCACCACTAAGATCACCAACCACATCACCGACAAGTCCGCGACTTCCGTGAAGGCAATGCGTCAGGCTGCTCACAACATCCTGTACACCGCAGCCAACAGCTGGCAGTATGCGGATGGCGAGCCGAAGGTTGCGACCCCGGTCTGGAAGACCGCCATGTATGTGGCTTGGGGCGTGACCGCGGTGCTGGCCCTTGCGCTCGAGGCTCTGACCATCAAGCGCTACATGGCCCGCAGGAAGACCGTGGCTACGGTCGAACCCGATAAGGCCGAGTAATCTCGTTTCCGTATCCCATAACTGAATGATCAGTGAATGATCAAGCCGGAAGTCAGCTGTTCGTGCAGTTGCTTCCGGCTTTTTCATATCGGAAGTTTCTTCGTTCGCCGCCCCGTGCGCCTTGTGTAATCGGAAAAGACTCGTTTCGGGCTTCGTGGCGCTTATGAGTCTATCGCTTTCGTTTGCGATTGGCGTCGGTTGGCTTTGGCGTTTTGCCTTATGATGTGTGCGACACGCCGTTTGTTGTTCGGATGGCGTTTATCTGGACGTAGTTTTGCGGGGCTATTCTGGTGATGTCGGTGATTTCCGGATGGTTTTCCCGGGTTTTCGACACGCCGGGGGAGGCGTGTGTTTGCAACGGTTCCGGGTCCTTCCATGCCTGCGGGGTTGCGCGGGCGCGGGTTCCCGTGTATGTTTATCTCTTGCTGCCCGGCACGGCGGCCCGGCTCCCATGGTTCGGGGCGGTCTGTCGGCGCGGTGGTGGTTTGAGAACTCAAGAGCGTATCTGTACTACTTCTTTATAGTCAATGATTGCCAGTCCATCGTCGGCTCGCCGTGTTTCGGCGAGTGGCCGGGAGGCCTTGAAGGACGGTGGGGTTTTCGTGCGATGCGCCTTTCCTTATAAGGCGATCGTCAATTTTCTTTATTTTGAGAGTCACATGTTGGCTTTCTGCAAAGGTTTTTTGTGGAGGGTTCGATTCTGGCTCAGGATGAACGCTGGCGGCGTGCTTAACACATGCAAGTCGAACGGGATCC
>OKVV01000031.1_pt1 | contig 149036 bp, 125 predicted proteins | sample 1606871 | NCBI WGS metagenome assembly OKVV01 (sample SAMN03281011, study PRJEB24777) | human gut metagenome | isolation source: fecal sample PR176 from 1 month old male Indian infant, caesarean delivered... | place: Singapore | collected 2006-01-13
TCGATGACCTGCATGCCGGTCATCTCGTCGCGGCCGCCGTTGATGGCGTACAGCAGGGCCTTGGCGGAGTTCACGCGAGCCGCGAAGAACTGCATCTGCTTGCCTACGCGCATCGGGGAGACGCAGCATGCGATTGCGGCGTCATCGCCCCAGTGGCCGCGGATTTCCTTATCGGACTCGTACTGGATTGCCGAGGTGTCGATGGAGATCTTGGCGCAGAAGCGCTTGTAGGCTTCCGGCAGCTTCGGATCCCAGAAGATGGTGATGTTCGGCTCCGGGCCAGGTCCAAGGTGCTCAAGGGTCAGGGTGTTGAGCAGACGGAACGAGGTCTTGGTGACCAGGGTGCGGCCGTCGTCGCCGAAGCCCGCATCGGACCAAGTCGCCCAGTACGGATCGCCGGAGAAGATCGCATCATAGTCCTGGGTACGCAGGAAGCGCACGATACGCAGCTTCATGACCAGGTTGTCGATGATCTCCTGAGCGTCGACCTCGGTAATCTTGCCGGCCTTCAGATCGCGCTCGAAGTATACATCGAAGAAGGTGGATACGCGGCCGAACGACATTGCGGCGCCGTCCTGGCTCTTGACGGAGGCGAGGTAACCCATGTAGGTCCACTGCACGGCCTCCTGGGCGGTCTGTGCCGGGCGGCTCAGGTCGAGGCCATACTCCTTGCCGAGGTTGATCAGCTGCTTCAGGGCCTTGATCTGTTCGTCGTGCTCTTCACGGAAGCGAATCCAGTGCTCGATCTCCGGCTCGGTGAAGTCGTTGCGATACGGCACGGAATCCTTGTCGCGCTGCTTGAACTTGATCAGGGTGTTCACGCCATACAGGGCCACGCGGCGGTAATCGCCGATGATACGGCCACGGCCGTAGGCATCCGGCAGACCGGTGAGGATCTTGTTGTGACGAGCGACCTTGATCTGCTTGGTGTACACGCCGAAGACACCGTCATTATGGGTCTTGCGGTACTTGGTGAAGATCTTCTTGATCTCCGGATCCGGCTCCTTGCCGGCCTCACGAATGGCCTGTTCAACCATGCGCCAGCCGCCGTTCGGCATCATGGCGCGCTTGCACGGCACATCGGTCTGCACGCCGACAACCACATTGTCGACTTCCGGGGAGTCGATGTATCCGGCCGGGAAGGAATCAATGCCTGCCGGGGTATGGGTATCCACGTCATAGACGCGCTGCTTGCGCTCTACGGCCAGATAGTTATCGTCAAGATACTTCCACAGATGCTTGGTCTTGTCGGTGGCGTCGGCCAGGAAGGACTCGTCACCCTCGTACGGCGTGTAGTTCTTCTGGATGAAGTCACGAACATCGATGTCCTTCTGCCAGTTGCCCTCGGTGAAGCCGTCCCAGGCCTTGGCCTCAAGCTCCTCCTGGGAGACCGCCGTTGCATCAACTGCTGCCATTTCCACTCCTTCTGGGTGTAGGGTTGGCGACGCATCGTTACGTCGTCGCTAATTCAAAATTCTATCGGTCCTCACCTGAGAACTGGCTGATATTCAAGCCGAATAAAAGTGATTTATTTCACATATCCAAGGTGTTGCTCAATGCCAAGTGTTTCCAATGCCTCCTGCAAGGCGGACGGATGAAAGCCACTCCATCCGCGCTCCAGAGGATCCGTTGCATGTTCCATGAACTTCGCTTACTTGGAAAATCACAGATTGCGGGCCAGCAGACGGGCCACGTTTTCGGCGGTACGGGCCAGGTTGTCCGCCGCATGGTCGACGGCGTCGCGCATGGTGGAGACGCCTGGCATGATGCCGAAAATCGCGTCGATGCCCAGGTCATACAGCTGATCGATACCTTCCCCGATGCTGCCGGCCAGCGCCACCACCGTGCAATCCGGCGACGCCTGCTTGACCGCGCGGGCCACACCCATCGGCGTTTTGCCGTATTGCGTCTGAAAGTCGATGCCTCCTTCGCCGGTGAAGCAATAGTCCGCCCCTGCGGCCAGCCCCGCCAATCCGGTCGCCTCGATCATCAGGTCAACGCCGGATCTCATGCTTGCTTCGGTGAAGGCCAGGAATCCCGCGCCAAGGCCACCGGCCGCACCCGCACCCGGCACGGTCTCCACCTCGCGACCCAGCTGCTTGCGGATCACCGCAGCATAATGGGCCAGCGCGTCGTCCAACCGCTCGACCATGTCGGGAGTCGCACCTTTCTGAGGGCCGAACACGGCCGATGCACCGCGCACGCCAGTCAACGGATTGGTCACGTCCGAAGCCAGACGGATGCGCACGTCGGCAAGCCTTGGATCAAGACCGGAGACATCCACTTCAGAGAGTTCGGCCAGCGCCGCACCGCCAAACGGCAATGGCGCGCCGTTGTCGTCCAGCAGCCGTACGCCCAGTGCCTGTGCCATGCCCGCCCCGCCATCGTTCGTAGCCGAACCTCCCAGTCCCACGATGATGTCGCTTACGCCCTGCTCCAGCGCATCCTTGATCAGTTCACCAGTGCCGTAGGTGGTGGCGATCAGCGGATTGCGCGTGGTCTCGTCGATGTATTGGATGCCGCTTGCCGCGGCCATTTCGATGACCGCAGTGCGGCCGTCACCGAGAATGCCGTATTCCGCATTCGTCGGATGACCGAGAGGATCGGTGACCAATACGCGCATGATGCGCCCGCCGGTGGCATCCACCAGCGATTGAACGGTGCCTTCGCCGCCATCCGCCATGGGGATGCTGACGCATTCGGCTTCGGGCAGCACCCTGAGAATGCCGGATTCGATGGATTGCGCCGCTTCTCGCGCGGTAAGGGAGCCCTTGAATGAGTCCGGGGCGATGACGATTTTCATGGGAATCCTTTCGGGGAGGAATATGAATGATTAGGTTATCGGACAAGCGTTAGAACACGATGTTCAGTGCCACGGCCACAACCGTCATGGTCAGGCCGACCAAGGCTTCGAAGGGCAGCACGCCCAGTCTTTCGCCGATGGACATGTTCATTGATTTGGCGGAGACGTGGAAGTAGTTGCCGTGCGGCAACGCGTCAATCACCGTGGCACCGGCCTGCATGGTGACCGCGGCGGCCACCGGCGTAGTGCCGAAGGCGAGAATCGTCTCACCGAAGGAGCTCGCGCCGAGAATCACACCGGTAGAGGTGGATGCGGTGGCGGCGGCCATCAGGATGCCGGCGATCGGTGCGAGCAGGGCGCCGGGTACACCGGCGGCGGTAATCAAGCGCACGATCTGGTCGGGAAGGTCGGAGCTGGTGATAAGACCACCGAGAGCGCCAGCGCCGATCAGAATCATGACCACATCGATCATGCGTGCAATGCCGGCTTTGGTGTAATCGAGGATGCGCCGCCCCTGCCCCATGGCCAGCAGTCCCACGATGGCCGCAAACGGGAGAATGTACATCGCGTCGACCTGGAACATGGTGAGCGCCTTGATGCCCAGCACCGAACCCAGCGGATTGATGAGCAGTAGCACGACGGCGATTGCGGGCGCGACCATGGCCCTGCCGATGGAGGGCAATTCGCGAGAGGCCTTGCCACCGCTCTTCGCGCTTGCGTTCTCACCGCCGTTCAGATCGTCCATGGTAACGACCTGGCCACGATGCTGTACCAGCGTAGCCAGCAACATCGCCATGCCCAGGCCGAACAACGCCGGAATGAAGCTGGAGACCATCACTGCGGAAGGCTGGATGTCGAAGCCGGAAGCCGCAGCGATGGTGTTAGGATTCGGGGAGATGATGTTGCCGGCCTTGCCGCCACCGGAGAGCGCCACAAGCAGCGCCAATTTGGACACGTGCATCTTCGAGCCGACTTCAATGGCGATGGGCGCGACGATCAGCACCGCCACGGGAATGAACACACCCACGGCACAGATGACCATCGTGGCGAGCGCCAACGCGAAAATCGCAAGTTTCTCACCGAAGGTGACCACGATGGTCTGGGCGATGCGATTGGCCGCACCGGATTCCATCATCACCCCGGCCAACACGCCCGCAGCAAGTACACGCACCACCGTGCCCATCACGCTTTGTGTTCCAGAGACTACGATGTCAACGGTCTGCGACAGTGTGGCACCGCCGATGACACATCCGACCACGGCACCGAGCATCAGCGCGTAGGTGGTGTTGAGCTTACGCAGAATCAGACCGATGGCGAGCGCCAAACCAAGTAGCGCCGCCCACCAATGCAATGAAATGTCCACTTTGACACCTTTCGTAACGATGGATACGAAATCTTTTCGCTGCATTCATTATCCGTCGGGCACCCATGCAAAACCATGTGCCTTGCCCCAGGAACATTCCCCCTGTTCTACCGAAAGAAATGGTACGTGTACTATTTGTGTATGGAAATCGATCCGAATATCGCCACCGACATCGTGACGCATCTCAAGGATGCGCTGCGCCACGAAATCAACTTCTTCAATACCAGCGGCATCATCATCGCCAGCACCGACCCCACACGCATCGGTTCCGGGCATGACGGTGCGCGACTGGCCATCGCCAGCAAGCAAACCGTGTGCGTGGATGACGAGCATCGATTCGCCGGCGCCCGGAACGGCATCAACGTGCCGGTGCAGTTCGACGGCGAGCCGGTAGCGGTGATCGGCATTACCGGCGAGCGCGATGAGGTTGAACCTTTCGGCACCGTATTGCAGAAAATGACCGAGATACTGATCCGCGAGCATCTCGACCAGTTGGCCCGGTTCAATCGACGGACCATGCGTGATTCGCTGATCACGGCATTGGCCTACGGCAGCGGGAATGTTGCGGACAACGAACGTCTCGCGGCCATGTTGGGCATCGATCTTGATCTGCCGTGCATGATCGCATCGATACGCGGCGTTAACCCTCACGACCTGCTGACGTATCAGGAACGAATCGTCTCCGCATTGGATCGGCAGGTCGAGGGCCGTCCTGACGTATGGGCCACGCTGACTCCGCAGGAATGTCTGCTAGTTATCGTCGGTTCCGATGACGAGACCGCCGAATCCACCATCCGAGCCACGGAATCGCTGATTTCGTCGTTCACCGGGCATGCCACGCACTGTGGTGTCGGCGGCAGGGCATCCACCATGCATGATTGTCGGCGTAGCTACGATCAGGCCGTGGCCGCGCTGCGCTGGGGCATCACGGCCCATGCTTCGCCACTGCCGGCATCCGATGAACGTGATAATGCCTCGCCCCGTACACGGATCGCATCAACGGAGCTTCAACATTGCGATGACGAAAACACGAGTCTCTCGACTTTCACCCGATACGAGGACCTCGACTTGGGGCTCATAGTTCCCGTAATTCCTCCGGAACAGGCGCAGGCGCTAACGCGATTGGTGTTCGGCGGGCTGGACGATGGCGTGATCGACGCATACGAGATTACGTTCGATGCCTACACACGGCATAACGGCAGCATTAGCGCCGCCGCCAAGGAGCTGTTCCTCCACAAAAACACGATGCAGAACCATCTGAACCGCATCGCCGCCATCACCGGTTACAATCCGCGCAATCTCAACGATCACACCATTCTGGCGCTGGCATTTCTTCTGCGTAGGCACAACAGCCGTTGTCTACGCTGAACGGGGCAGGACTGGACGAATCGGATCAGACCGAATCGGGCCGGTCGTCAGTGGAATCCTTCGAATCCTCCGACCAGCGCTTCCATTCGCGGTCCTGCTCTTCCCATTTGAGATTGCGCTCCTGCACGATCTTCCATGCGTCAAGCGCATCCTCACGGGTTTTGTATGGGCCCATGCGATGGCTGGCCGGAGAGACCATGCCCAGCTCAGGCTGCTCGGTCACCGTGTTAAAGTACCACTGCTTTTCCATATCCATACTCCTTGACTCGCTTTGCCGTCTACTCACGGAAGGCGTTGGTGATTGGCAACCGGCGATCGCGTCCGAATGCGAGTGCGGTGACCTTCGGCCCCAACGGATACTGGCGACGCTTCCATTCGGCACGGTCCACCAAGCGCATCACCGTGTCGACGGTGGCTTCGTCGAAGCCATCGGCCAGCAGGTCGGCGCGACCGTGCGCATGCTCGATGTACATGGCGAGCACCTGATCGAGCAACGCATATTCAGGAAGCGAATCGGAATCCTTCTGACCTGGGCGCAGTTCGGCGCTCGGCGCCTTCTCGATCGAATTGACGGGAATCATCACGCCGTCGGGCAACGGAACGCCAGCCGAACCGGATTCATTACCGACGATATGCAGCCCGCCGATACCCATGCCTGCGGCGGCCGCCTTGTTACGCCAACGGGAAATCTCCCAGACGCGCGTCTTGAGCAGATCCTTGATCGGGGCATAGCCGCCGACCGCATCACCGTAGATCGTGGAATAGCCGCAGGCGAGTTCAGATTTGTTCCCGGTGGCCACCGCAAGCAGACCCTTGGAATTCGAATAGGCCATCACGATCACGCCACGGATGCGGGCCTGCAGGTTTTCAGCCGCCACGCCTTCCAGATCAAGCTGCTTCTGATAGGCCACGAACAGCGGTTCGATGGGCTGGATGTCGTAATGCGCGCCGATGTTGTTCGCCAGATCGGCCGCATCGTCCTTGGAACCATCGGATGAGTACATGCTCGGCATGGAAATGCCGTACACGTTGTTGCCGCCGACCGCGTCGGCCGCCATGGCCGCCACCAGAGCGGAGTCGATGCCGCCGGACAGACCGAGGCACACACCCTTGAAATGGTTCTTGGCCATGTAGTCCTTCAATCCCAATACGCACGCAGTGTACACCTCTTCGTCGGGATCGGGTTTGTCCGCGATGACGCCAACGCTCTGGCGTTCGGCGGTGGTATCGAGGTCGAAGAGCGCCAGGTCCTCCATGAACATAGGCGAGCGCTGCAGCAACGTGCCGTCGGCATCGACGGTGAAGCTGCCGCCATCGAACACGAGATCGTCCTGTCCTCCGACCTGGTTGAGGTAGATCATCGGCGCGTTTACCTCGGCCGCACGCCGCACCGCCAAGTCGAAGCGAGTGTCGGTTTTGCCCTCCTCATACGGCGAACCGTTCATGGTCAGCAACAGGTCGATGTCCTGTTTGGCGAGTTCGGCGACCGGGCCGCCATCCTGCCAGATATCCTCGCAGATGGCCACGCCGATACGCGCACCGTCCACGTCGAGCACCATGGACTTGTTGCCCGGGCTGAAGATGCGGAATTCGTCGAATACACCGTAGTTGGGCAGGAAGTGTTTGTCATAGCCGGCCCAGACCACGCCATCGTGCAGTACGACGAGTCGGTTGCGTGGTTTGGAGTTCTCACGGTCGGTGCCCACGGTGCCGACCACCACGAACAGGTCATCGAGCCCGTCTGCGGCGAGTTCGGTGGCAAGCCAGTTGGCTTTGTCCCATGCGGCCTTGCGGAAGGTGCCGCGGAGGGCCAGATCCTCGATCGGATAGCCGGTCAGGGTCATTTCCGGGAACACGACCACCTTGGCGCGCTGCGCTGCGGCCAGATGCGCGTAGTGCATGACCTTGTCGGCGTTGGCGTCAAGGTCTCCTACGCAGGTGTCGATTTGAGCGAGGGCGAAACGAATGTCAGTCATACTTGCCTAGTCTATTGCGCTGTGCGTATCGTCCACGCGAACGGCGCGCATATGGCATGAAAAACCACATGCGCGCCGTTCGTCCGCACCATTTCACCCAGCTCGTCATCATGCGAGCTCGTTCAACACGGTAAGCGCCGCGTTGGCATAGAATTCCACACCGGCCTGCAACGATTCGTCGAGACCCACGAAGTTCGGACTGTGCCAATCCGGGCATCCCGCTTCGCCGTTGGATCCGATGAAGGCGAATACCGGCAGCGTGACCTTGCCGTATTCGCAGAAATCCTCCCCCGCCATCGAAGGACGGATCGGCTCGAGTTGGGCGTATTCGCGCACATCGTCCGCAACGGCCTTGGACAGCCCTTCGTCGGAAACAAGAGGATCCTGGAAATCATCCCAATCGATGTCGGCGGTGATACCGTACCCTGCCGCGATGGCGTTGACCTGTTCCGCGAAACGACGGCCGACCATCTCGCCATCGGACTTGTGGAAGTATCGTACGGTACCTTGGAAGCTGGCCTTATCGGGCACCACGTTCCACACGTGGCCGCCGTGCAGTTCGGTGATCGACAGTACGAGCGGGTGGAATGGCGAGACGTTGCGGCTCACGATGGTCTGCAATGCCAGAATCATCGTGGCGAGCGCCTCGATCGGGCCGGTGCCCTTGTGCGGGTAGCCGGCGTGTGTTCCGGTGGCGTGCAGGGTCACGTGGAATTTCACGCAGCCCGCCATCATCGGTTCGGGGCCGATGGCCACCTGTCCCGGCGCATAGTTCGGATTGTTATGCGCGCCGATGGCCGCCGAGACATCGCTCAGCAGTCCGGCGTCAATCATGGCACGGGCACCGGTTCCCGTCTCTTCGGAAGGCTGAAACAGCAGTTTGACGGAACCCTTGATCTGCTTGCGATGCTTGGCGAGCCAGAATGCGGCGCCAAGAAGATACGACATATGCAGGTCGTGCCCGCATCCATGCATCACGCCGTCGTTCACGGATGCGAACGGCAGGCCGGTATCCTCCTGAATCGGCAGACCGTCGATATCGGCGCGCAGGGCGATGCGCGGACCGGGTTCGACGCCGCGTATCAGGGCGACGACGCCTGATTCCAGAGGATTGTTCAGGATTTCGATGTCATGTGCCCGGAGCAGCTTCTCAATGTAGGCACTGGTCTCATACTCCTTGAAACTGCGCTCGGGGTGGGCGTGCAGATGATGTCGGATTGCTATCAGTTCCGGCGTGATTTCGATGTGTTCGGTCATTTTCCCGCGAACTCCTTGTCTTCTTCCGCGCGACAGACGGCGTCAACGCTTCAGCAGGTGCCTGGCGATGGAATTGGCGATGCCCTGCACAACCTGCACAAGCACAATCATAATGATGACCGCGGTCCATGTGACGGTTTGGTCGAATTTCTGGTAGCCATAGGCGATGGCGAAATTGCCCAAGCCGCCACCGCCGATGTAGCCCGCCATCGCAGACATGTCAAGAACGCCGATGAACAGGAACGCATAGGCGAGAATCAGCGGCGCCAACGCTTCCGGAATCAGCACGGTACGTACGATGGTCGGTTTCGAGGCGCCCATGGAACGGGCCGCCTCGATGACGCCTGGATCAACTGGGACGAGATTCTGTTCGACCAAACGCGACGTAGCGACCGTGCACATGATGATCATCGGGAAAATCGCCGCGACCGTGCCGATGGACGTGCCCACCACCTTGATGGTCAGCGGCTGCATGGCCGCAAGGAAGATGATGAATGGAATCGGGCGAATGATATTCACGATCACATCCAGGATGCGGTAGAGTACCGCGTTTTCGAATAGATTGCCCGGCCTGGTGCCATACAACACCACACCGAGAACCAGCCCGAGGAATCCGCCGACCACCAGTGTGATCAGCACCATCTCAAGGGTCTGCCCGATCGACTCGAACAGCAGCGGCCTCAGCACGCTCCAATCGCTGCGACTTGCCAGAACGATACCTTCTTGCGTCATATCCGTCACTCCTGTCCCGCTGTGGCCAAAGCCTGCTCATACGGCACTTGGTCATCCGCCGTGCCGAAATCGATGATGTCGCTGTTCCGTGCAAGTTCGGCAAGGAACGCGTCAACGCCGTCACCCGAAAATTCGTATGTGATGGCGCCGATGGCGACGCCGCGCACCGTGTCGATGCCGCCGTACTGCAGACTACTGTGTATGCCGTGTTCGGCAATCAGCTGGGAGATGTTCTGCCCGGAAGCGCCGATGACCGAGCCGTCCACGGTGTCGGTCACATCATGCTGACGGATCAGCACGGTGACGATGTGCCCCGGACATTGCGCATGCAGACGTTCCACCCGGGATTTCTCGGGAATGCCACTGACCGCAGTGGAGATGAACCTTTTGGTGACTTTCTGGCGCGGCGCCGCGAACACGTCATACACGTCGCCTCGCTCCACCACTTTGCCGGAGCTCATGACCGCCACACGATTGGCGATCTGCTGCACGACATTCATCTGGTGAGTGATCAGCACGATGGTTACGCCCAATTCTTCGTTGACACGCCTGAGCAGGGACAGCACCTCCATGGTGGTTTCGGGATCCAACGCACTTGTCGCCTCATCCGCAAGCAGAATCTTCGGATTGGTGGCCAGGGCCCTGGCGATGCCGACACGCTGTTTCTGGCCTCCGGACAGTTGCGACGGATACTTGTTCGCATGCTCGCTGAGGCCGACGAATTCAAGCAGTTGCGAGACTCGTCTGTCCTGATAATCCTTACGCCAATGATCAAGCTGCAACGGGTAGGCGATGTTCTGTGCCACCGTCTTGGTGGAAAACAGGTTGAACTGTTGGAAGATCATGCCGATCTTCTGACGGATCGGCCGCAACTTGGCCTCGCTGAATGCGGATACCTCGGTGTCAAGCACGGTGACGGTTCCCGACGTAGGCTTCTCCAAGGCATTGATCAATCGCACCAGCGTCGACTTGCCGGCACCGGAATAGCCGATGATGCCGAAGATGTCGCCTTCGTTGATGGTCAGGCTTACATCGTCCACCGCGCGTGCGACCGTAGCGCCTCTGCCTGATGCGGCATTGCCGCCGCGCTGTTTGAATTCTTTGACCACGTGGTCAAAGACGATAATCGGAGTGGGTTCTGTCATACTGTCACTTTCGTTGGGAACGACTCGGCGTATGCACCGGTTTCAGGTGCCACCGGCATCTCATCATAACGAGAGGAAGCCCCCTCGAGACACGAGGGAGCTTCCCCATACGAAATCACTTGACTTCCTTGGCTTCCTTTTCGATCTTCTGCAGGTAGCTCTGCAGGTCAGAGGCGCTGAACTTGTCGGCGAACACCGCGGTACCGCCGGAATTCTCCTGTAGCTTGTCAAGCACGTCTTGGGTCTGGAAGATCTCGACGACCTTCTTGTAGACCTCATTGTTCACATCGGCCTTGCGGGTGGCGAAGATGTTGATGTACGGACGTGCCTCCTCGGATTCGGCATCATCCTGATAGATGGCATCAGAGGCTTTCAGACCGGCATCGGAAACGTAATCGTTGTTGATCACACCGGCGGCGACCTGCGGGTCCTTCAGGGAATTGGCGACCTGCTCGGCCTTCAGCGGAGTGACTTTCACCTTCGACTTCGCCTCATCGATGTCCTGCGGAGTGGAGAACGGCGTCCAATCACCCTTCAACGTGACCAGACCTGCGGCCTTCAGCACGCCGATGGCACGTGCCTGATTGGTTTCATCGTTGGGAATCGGCACGGTGGAGCCATCGGGAATGTCCTTGACATCCTTGTATTTGGTGGAGTAGATGCCCAGCGGGTAGATGGCCACACCGCCGATCGGCTGCAGATCCTTGTTGTTCTGCACGTTGTAGTTCGCCAGATACAGAAGGTGCTGGAATTCGTTGAGGTCAAGCTCACCGGAATCCACCGCAGGATTTTCGGACGTATAGTCCTGGAAATCAACGATCTTGACATACAGTCCGGCTTCTTTGGCCTTTTTCTGGAATTCCACCCACTGCGGGTCGGTGGCCCCCACCACGCCGATCTTCACCGGATTGGATTCGGTGCCCTTGGCATCGGCCGTCTTGGAGCCGTTCACCACACGCAGGCCGAAGAATCCACCCACCGCCACCAGAACGACCACGATTGCGGCAATGATGATGTTGCGAACGGTGTGATTGACACGCACCGGTTCTTCCGGAGCCCCGTTCGGTTGTTGAATCGAAGATGTCATGTCTGTCCCTCTCTCTTATGGAATCCTGCTCGTGACGTGGCTTCCACATCACGTGACGTCCTCTACCATACGGGATGAATTCAGCGGAAAAGGCGGAAATGCAAGGATTTCCTATCGGCGTTCGTTATAGCCTGTATTCAAGGCCAACATTGGCGCTGTTGGGTGGAAGATTATTTTCGACGCATATGCGTGCACGATTATGCTATCGCGTAGCGTGTTACCCGACCTATGCTTTTCTAGACTGGGCCAGACGGAATGTTTACGAAAGGTTGTTTCCATGCATGACACCTACGACATCAAGGCGGCGTTTTTCGACATCGACGGCACGTTGACCAGTTTTGTGACGCATGTGGTACCGCAATCCACCGTTGACGCGTTGCGAGCGCTGCAGGCCAAAGGCGTGAAGATCTTCATCTGTTCGGGTCGGGCGCCGTCCTACATGGGCGTGGTACTCAACACGATTCCCGTTACCTTCGACGGCATCGTAGGACTGAATGGCCAATATTGCATGAACAACACCGGACTCTCCTATCGTCACCCGCTCGATCAGGTCGACGTGGAAAGAATCACCGCATGGCTGGACGAGCATACGAACGTCATCGCCAACTATGCGGAAAGCGATCACGGGTATTTCAACCGCGTCGACGAGGCGATGCGGCAGACATGGAAGAGTCTGGGCAAAACCGCGCCGAAGGTCGATATCTGTGATCCGCATACCCGAATAACGGATCATCCCACTTTCCAGATCAGTCCTTACGTCGATAGAGCCGTCGAGGCTGAAATCACCGAAATCTGCGACAACGTGCGGGGAGTGCGCTGGCATCCGGATTTCACCGACCTGATTCCCGCCGATGGCGGCAAGGCGAAGGGCATGCAGGTCATGCTCGAACACTACGGATGGCACCGCGGCAATGCGATTGCCTTCGGTGACGGCGGCAACGATGTAGACATGCTGGAGTACGCGGGAATCGGCGTGGCCATGGGCAATGCCACCGAAGAGCCGAAACGAGCGGCCGACTACATCACCGACAGTGTGGATGATGCGGGAATAGCCAACGCCTTGCATCACTTCGCGATTTTGTAACGGCATCACGTTCGTCACGACTACCGTCACTATCGCATTGTCAATATGAACGGATCGTGCGCCTTGCCCGTATACGATTACAATCATGCGCACGATTCGAAAGCACCCCCCGCAAATCGAAATCGTGCACGCACAGCATGAGGAAGCCAGCCCTCTTTTCACGCACAGCCGGCCATTCCGATGCCCATAAGCGACAGCGCTCAGCCCATATGCCCCAGATGACTTACGATTCCGGCGAGCCGCAAGACATCCGTCATCCTTCGTGCCGGTCGGGAATCCACAATGAATGAAACCTGATGGTCCCGAACCTATGGGAGAATCGGGAACCATGACCACTATCATCATGCGCACGACGAATGATAACCGTGGTCAACTGTTTTTGGCTTTATTCCAAGGTTTTCTGTCATTGGGAAGCCTGCCGGTTACGCTCGTTTTCCACGAGGCACCTACAGGCACCCGAGAAAACATCGACTGATTTTCCCTTGCCATCCGGACAGCGACGGAAGTAGGTGCCCGCATCCCAAACCACACCACTTCCGAAGGGGGAATCCAATGAAGGACACGGAGAACAAGCCACGCCCGCGAAAATGCAGGAGATGGGGATCGGTGATCGTCCGCAAGAACGCAGACGGCAACCCAGCCAGCCTTCAGGCGCGATACGTCAACCCGCTCGACCCGTCCAAGAAGGTCAGCCGGAACTTCGGCCTGGAATACGAGGCGGAAGCATTCAGATGGCTCGACGAGGAGCACTACCTCGTCACACTCCACCACAAGGGCATCAGGCAATGGATCCACCCATCGCAACGACGCGCCGAGACCATGCCCACATTCGCCGAATACGCCAAGGACTACTTCGATCACTACCGCAAATACGACGGCAGCCGGCTGTCCGGCCGCTCCAACAGGTGCAACGAGATCGTGCTACGCCGGCTCAACGAGACCTTCGGCGACATCCCGCTCGACCGCATCAGCCGCCAGATGGTCGACGAATGGTACGCGAAGGCCAGGGACGAGCTGACGCCCAGCACGTTCGAGCACACGGCACGCACACTCAAACGGATCATGCTCGCCGCCGCAACCGAACAGGCGGACGGCACACCACCGCTCATCCCGACGAGCCCATGCAGATACCGCGTCATCAAACCGCAATCCAAACGACGCGACCAGCCACCGGTCACCGCCGAAGAGATCAGAAGGATGGCCGACCTGTTCCCCGACTACTACCGGCTCACCCTCTGGCTCTCCCTCCTAGTCGGCGGACTACGCCTCGGCGAGGTATGCGCCCTGCAACTCAGGGACATCGACCTGGAGAACCTGCAACTCCACGTCCGTCACTCCGTCAACCGCGGCCCCGACGACAGGGGCAAATACCGGCTGTGCGAACCGAAGACCAAAAGCAGCAAACGGGTCGTGCCGATCCCCAGACCGCTCGCCCCGCTCATCGAGGACCACATCAGCCGGTTCTGCACAGACCGCAAACCCGACACCATGCTGTTCCACTCAACCATGCTGGACGAATGGCTGCTCCCGCCCACGACCATCGAACGGACGTTCCGCAAGGCCCGCGAACAGATAGGCCGCCCCGACATCACCTTCCACTCACTGCGCGCCACGCACGCCACCATGCTCGTCCTCGAGGGAGGGACCATGCGAGAGACCATGGACGACCTCGGCCACACCAGCATCTCCGTCGCGGTGGACAGCTACCAACGCATCGTCAGGGAACACCACCGCGACGCCGTGGAGCTCCTCGCCTACCGGTACCTGCCGTCGGACGACCCGACCGTGATCCGCGCCGTCATCGACCAGAAGGAACGCCAGATCGACAAGCTCCGCAACGAGGTGGACAGACTCAGGAAGATCCTGCGGGAAAAGAACTGATCGGGCCACAGCACGCACCGAGATACCAGCAGACCGGAACACCTTTCTACCGGAATACCGAAACACCGATTACCAAGGTAACGGAATCGGTCTCAGTCCCTCGGACCTTCCATGTCGCGGCCCTCGCCGAAGAGATGGTCGAACAGTTTCTATGTTCCGCTCCGGATGTTCCGGCATCCTGGCCCGACGCATCCGAAAGTCATCTCGACCGGCGTCTGCGTTCTGGCTTTCCCTGCCTTGGAGGAACGATGGCGCGCTGATAGGAGTAATGCTCGTACACGTGACGGCGCCGCTCGAGAGACATGTCGTATGCCTTGTTCGCCGGTCGCGCATACTTACCAAGATGGGCCAGGTCGTCCGACATGGTCAACGGTTCGGACAACGGCTTGACGATTCTCCCGAACATATCCTCAAGAGGACGCAGGTCGTTTCGTTGCATCCCCGCGATCGAGGCTTGATCGTTCGTCCGTTTGTCGATGAGTCTCCAGTCGAAATGCCAGCCGGCCTCGCGCGCGATGATCTCCCAGAAAATGCGTTGCGTCCGCCCGTTACCCTCACGGAACGGGTGAAGGATGTTGAAGTTGTTGTAGCTGACGCTCAGACGCTTCACGAATTCTTCACGGCCGAAGCCTTTGAGGAGATCGTCACCGCGAAGCACCCCCTCGGAGTAGCGCACCCCTATGCTGAACAGTTCCAACGGTTGGAAGGGAAGCCCCTCGCCCTTGCCCATGTCGATGGTTCGTATCTCCCCCGCCCAGTCGTACACGTCCTGGAAGAGGAACCGGTGTATGCGGCGAAGCTGTTCCAGCGTCCCCTCCGCAGGCGGGAGATCCTCTCTCAGAATGGCGGCGCGGGCGGAGCAGAGATCGTTCTCCGCAGCCGCCAACGAATCCTCGTCCGTGGCGCCCACAAGGTTCCGCAGCACGTTCGTTCCCGGAATCAGGTACGGATCGGGGACACGCGCCATCGTCACTCCAATCCGTAACGGCGACGGGTGCGGGAAAGAAGCTCGGCGCTGCCGATGCTCCCCCGCGCATATTCTCCGGCATCGCGCATGAAGGCCCTCGTCACGTCACCGCCTTCCAGCCGCACGGACTGCACCGACAGTCCGACGTTCTCCGTGCGGCGGCGCATCTCGGGTTCAGATATCGTTCCGAACATCGCGCCTCCTTTTCTCCTTAGATTCTAGCAAAACCGACGGTCCTTAGACAGAGCCGCGTCTGATTCCGCTCTGGATACCATTGGCGGGATGAGTAATGGCATGTGATGCGGGATAGAAAAATCTAGGGGAGGGCATGGACGGTTTCAAACCGTCCATGCCCTCCCCTGGCGACACACGATCAAAATAATCATCGTGGCTGTTCAGAATCACTGCCTTTACCCGATTGCCCGTCCTTCTTCTTATTTCTGCTGCTTCGTGACGCAATGGGCTCGAACAGATTAGCAATTCTTTTCATGTTCCGTTCGCAAAAGTCCATTATTCCAGTCGCGTTCCGTCGCGTTAACGGTTCAGGTGGAGTCTCGCGCGGCCGGTCCGATTCCGGCACTTTTGCCTCCCTCATCACGCTGGTCAAGATTCTTCTGCAACGTTTCGCCGAATCTGTCCATCAGATCCGTCTTGTTACGGATTGGGCTGGAAATGTGAAGGCTCTTGCTTTCCTTGATCCTATGAATCGTTCCGATGCGTTTTATGAGCTGGTCCCTGATGGCGTCGAGACGTTCGGGCGCGAACATGCGCATGCGCGACAGTTCATGCACCGCCTCGTCCGGCCAATCCGACAGGACGTCCAGGTCGAACCGGTCCCAGTCCTCCACCAGTTTGAGCTGCCGCAGGGCCGATGGCCGACCGGTCGCAGAGTAGAACGGCTTGGCGAACCAATCCCGGCCGTCCACATCGAGCTCACCGCTCCACAGGCTCGCGCCCGTATCGTAGATCGGGGCCGGACGGACCGCAAGGGTTTCGACGTCACGGATCAGACCGAAGTTGTTGTAGTGCCGGTCGGTGTTGCGCATGAGGTAATCGACCACGAGCCAATCATCCGTGGCATCACGCACCGCCCGCCCGTCGGCTCCAAAACCGGTGGCGGCGCGGATCCACTGGTCATGAGTGTTGAGGCCGTTGACGGTTTTGACGGATTGGAGCACCTGCCAGGCGGAGACCAGTTCCTCATGGTTGGAAAGCATGTCCGCGCAAGTGCATACCGGACGGTTGCCGCTACGCGCCAAGGAGTATCGGACGGACGGGACGCCCAGTCGCGAGCAAAGTTTCGAGGCGATGACCTCGTTCATGGGCTCCTGGCCCGTGCGGCCCGACTTGACGAGCAGTCTCCTGCCGGTGGCCTTATCGATAGTCCAGCGCTTGGGCAGATCGCCGCCAGTGGATACGTCGGGAGCGTTGAGGCTGATGTCATGGGATGACGAATACGAGGTGAGCAGGATCTCGCCCAACGCCTCGTCGAAGGGATTGTCGAAGAAGTTGACATCCTTCCATTCGACCGGATCGTCCTCGCGCCTGACCCAGTATTGGTCCGACAGGCTCAGCCCGTAGGTCCGGTCAAGCAGTTCTCCGGTAGACGCCGCGCCGAGCGATTCGAGCACACGGCGGATACCATCGCGCGTGGAGGGAATGGCGCGGGACTTCCACCATTCGTCGATTCTTTTGGCGTACAGCGCGCTCTTGCCGTGCGTGGTGAATTCCAAGGGCAGTCGCATGGGATCGAGGACCTCGCCCGAGGAGCACGCGCGGCCGGACTCGGGATCGTATTCGAACGCAAGGACCGGATGGTTCCCGCACATGATCAATTTGCGTGGCATGCTTCCGTTCCTTTCAAACTCGTCTTAGAGAATTCTACAGGTGTGAATCGAATGTGGAGGCTGCGGCCCGTTCCATAGCACGACGCTCGGCCCTGGTGGGCCGTTCGAGCACCCATTCGGCGAAGGCGCGGATGATGATGGAGGCGACGATCACGCCGATGGAGCCCCAGAAACATGGGATGAAGTCCGGTTTGGCGTGATCGGTCCAGAACCAGGCGATCAACGCGAGTACCAATGCCAGGCCGGCGGCCAGCGCGGCGAGCTTGTGGAACACCAGGGCGAGCGTGCGGATGGGATGCGTGACCAGCCCCACCGCCAACGCGACGATGACGATCAGCGCGGCGATGCACGCGACGATGATGGCGACGCCCAGATATATCGCCAGTCCGTAGAGTCCGAACATGATTACGCTTCCTTCTCTTGCAGATAGGTGTAGGTAACGGTGACGCCCGCGGCCTCGAGCAGCGCCGCGGCCTCGAGCACGACGGCGGAGCGGCGCTTCACGGATTCCTCGGCCCTGATCCAGTCGGGCAGTCCCTCGGGCAGGTCGGAGACGCGCGAGAACGAGAGCGTGGCCCGTGTCGCTTCCCTGTAACGGTCTACGATGGCCGCCACGGCGCGGCGGTGCTCGGCGAGACAGTGTTCGAGCATGGCCTTCATTTTCTCCGAGGGTTGCAGGCGGTATTTCTCCGACTCGTATTTCTTGACCATGTCCACGGTGAGGTGCGTGAGCACGGCCGCGTCGTGCTAGGTCATGCCGATACGTTCGCGTGTCGCCCGCGCCCACGCCTTGGTCGCGCTCCAATCCTCTTCCGCCATGTTCCTTCCCCGGATGCAGAAATGCCGGATCCACCCTACGCGAACTGTGATTATACCTTTAGTATAATCGAGTTCTCGGCAGAGCGGATCCGGCGTTTCCCTGGGGCGCGGGAGCATCCGCCATGTCTCCGTTTCGTCACTCGTTCGGCGTCAGAGACTCATCGGCGGCCTTACGCCGCTCGGTCATGGTCTGTTGTGTTTCGGTCATTTCTTTTCCTTTCCTTGCTGTTGTCGTTGAAGTCGAATGCGATGCCCTTGTCCTTGTCGATGAGGAGCGCGGCGTCGAACTTGCCGCCTTTCCTTGAGGTGAAGCCCTTGAGGCTCACCTTCTGTCCGGCGAGCAGTCTGCGCATGGCCGTGTCGGTGACGGTCTTGCCGGCGATGGTCGCCCAAGCGCGCCAGCCGCATCCCTCCGTGGTCCTCCATGTGCCGTCCGGCTGTTTCTCGTGCCGGTTGGTGGAGCATTGGAACACCTTGCCCATTTTGACGACGGGCTTGCCGCAGCGTGGGCAGTCGCCGAACGATTCCGTATTCCGCGTCCTCGCCTGCACGTGGTCCGGCCGTACGGCGATCTGCGCGTCGGCCGGGATGCGCGCGGCGAGGTCTCGGAACTCCGTTTCGACTTGCGCGGCCGCGGCCTGTCCGTGTTCGACCTCCGAGAGGCGTCGTTCCATGCCGGCGGTCAGTGCCACGTCCTTGAGCTTCGGGGCGACCACGTCGATCAGGGATCGGCCCTGTTCGGTGGAGCGGAGCTGTTTGCCCTTGCGTTCCACGTATCCGGTGCGGATCAGCTTCTCGATCACGTCGGCGCGCGTGGCCGGCGTGCCGATGCCGCCGGAATGTGATTCGTCGTCGTCCAGGGCGGCCTTGAGTTCCTTGTCCTCCACCCGGCGGCTGGCGTGCTCCATCGCGGCGAGCAGCGTCGCCTCGGTGAACGGCTTCGGCGGTTTCGTCTTTCCTTCAGCCAATGTCGCGCCGCATTGCGGGACGGGCGCGATGGAGACTCCGGTGACGAGGTTGGCGGCGATGATGTTGCCCGCGGTCTCGTCATTGTCATCCTGGTCTTCCTGCGGGGCGGCATGCTCGATGGCGTGCCAGCCGAGCGAGACGGGCTGGTCGGAACGGCTGGTGAAACGGCATTCGCTTTCGGACAGAAGGCGGCCTTCGTCCGGATGTTTTTCGCACCAATGCGGGTCGATGTTCGCGACGACGTTCGTCACGTCGTGCACGTAGTCGTCGCCCACGGCCTCCCACATGCGGCGAGCAACGCGGACGAGCACGAGGCGTTCGTCATCGCCGAGCTCATCGAGCGCCGCCTTGTCGGCCTGCATGGTGGGAAGGATGGCGGTGTGGCCGGCGACCTTCGCGTCGTTCACGGTCAGTTCGAGACGGGGCCGTTCCGGTTTCGCGTCCGGTTCGATGAAGCCGGTGACGAGCCGATCGCCTTCAGTGAGGCCGCGCAGCGTGTCCAGGTCGTCGTGGGTGATGTACTGCGAGTCGGTGCGGGGATACGTGGTCAGGCGCTTCTCGTAGAGCGACTGGAGCGCGGCCAGGGTACGCGCAGCGGTCAGACCGTGCAGCTTGCTCATGTCCTTCTGCAATCCTGTCAGGTCGTACAGGCGCGGCGGCACGTCGTGCTGCTGCTTGCGTTCGACCTTGAAAATCGAGAAGGCGAAATCGTCCGAGTTGACGATTCGCAGCAGCGTCTCGGCGTCCTCCCGCCTGTCCAGTCGTTCGCCGGTCAGTCTCCATCCGCCCATCGGCGCGACGACCTTCCAGTACGGTCGGGCCACATGGCCGGCGATCCCCCGGTCGCGGTCCACGATCATGGCGAGCGTGGGCGTCTGCACGCGGCCGACCGTGAACCGCGCGTTGTAGACGAGGCTGTACGCGCGGCTCGCGTTCATGCCGATGAGCCAGTCGGCCTTCGCGCGGATCATCGCCGCATCGGCGAGTCCCTGGTAGTCCGCCTCGTCCCTCATGGACTCGAGGGCGTCGCGGATCGCGTCCTCCTCCAGGCTCGCGACCCACAGGCGCCGCATCGGCTTGGAGACCCCGGCATGCGCCACGATCCTGCGGAAGATGGCCTCGCCCTCGCGATCAGGGTCGCACGCGTCGACAAGCATGTCGACGTCGTCGCGGCGCATCAGTCCCGCGACGACCTTGTATTGCCGGTCCGCGCCCTTCTCCCGGCCGATCTTCCATTGCCAGTCGGGCGTCGGGTCGATGGGCAGCGTCTCCAGGCTCCACCTGCCCCAGTCGCGGCCTTTGTACTCGTCGGGCGCGGCCAGGTCGACGAGGTGGCCCTGCGCCCAGGTGACCAGATCCTCGCCGGCCTCGATGTAGCCGTCCCTGTTCTCAATCCGGCCGTCGAGCGCCTGGGCGATCGCCTGGCCGACCGAATGCTTCTCGGCGATGATCAATCGCATCCCGCATCACATCCGATCATCAGTAGTTGCCGGCCGCCCACGCGGGGCGGGCATCGTCCGAAGGCTCCTGTTCCGCGGCCGTCCCGTCCTGCGGGACGGTTTCATCGTCCGAGGGCTGGATGTCGGATCCGGTCGTCTCCGGATCCGACGCGGCGACGGTTTCCGGTTCGGGTTCGGCGGGTGAGTTTTTTCTTCCGGCCGGCGCGGCGACGAGCTCGCCCTTCGCGTCGAACGCGACGTTCTTCTCCGTGCCGGTCATCGCCCACTTGTCCGCGGCGGCCGTCCGGCTCATACCGGAGAATGCCTTCTCGAGCTGCCTCGCCGCGTCGCGCAGCGCCTGCGCGCTCTTGCGGAAATTATCGAGTCGGTTGTCGAACTTCTTCGCCGCCGCCTCCTTGCGCTTGAACGACTCGCGCTCGTCGCGCAGCAGATCATCCACGTAATCGGACGCCATGATGATTGCTTCCTTTCGTTTCATCGGTCCCCGGCTTCAGGCCGGCTGGAACCATGTTCGCGCGATCGGAAGCATGCGAGTTTGGACAGTCGGGCTCCGCCCAGGATCACGCGCGCGTGATCCTGGCTGCGCCGGAAACGGAGCGCGGCACTAGGGCCGCGCGCGATCATCGCCGACCCTTCCGGGATTTCCAGGCGTCGACGCCTGGAAGGGAACGGTCGGCCGGCCATGGTTCATCATCGCAGCCCCATGTCCGGCGAAAGGAAAACAGGAAGGCCGGCAGGACATTAAGGAGTGGAACCATGCGGATGGAGCCGATGGAATTGCAGCACGTCGTCTTCGAGACCGAGGAGGAGGGATACATCGACGCGATGTGGAGCGACGTGCGCCTCCACGCGCACGACATCCCCGACGGATGGCATTGCTACGCCGTCAGGGGCGGCGACGGCGGATGGCCGCCATGCAGCATCGAAAGGAGCGTATGGGTCAACCACGCGGGCGACATCGTCACGCCCGTCGACCTCGACCCGCTGCTCGAAAGGAACGACTGGATGCTCATCATCAGGGACTGGTGGTTCACCGACGAACCGTTCGGGCGCGCGAAATGAAAGGAGACGCGGACCATGACGGAGAAAAGGCAAGGCCATGGAATGGTTCCGGAACAAACACGACGGGCTCGCCGAGACGGCGCGTGTCAACCTCGTCGCGCACGACTTGGGACCCGGCCGTGAGGCCTACCATCTGGACAGCCTCTACTATGCGACTGCCGAACAGATGGAGGCCATATGCCCGACGGGCATCGACTTCGACCGGTACGCGACTCTGGCGAACGGCAGCGTCGGATACGACGAGGCCGACAGACATTGGGACGACACGGCATGGTGGAGCGAACAGGCCCGGACCATGTGGGATGAAGTCGACGACATTCCCGACGACGGCCTCTACTGGACAAGCGTCGAGGACGAGACAGCCTCGCCGTTCCCGGCCGAGTGACGAACCGGAACCGATGCCGCCCGCATGACGCGGGCGGCGCCTCCGGAGTCCAGAGGACGGCTACCGTCCTCTGGACTCCACGCGCCGGGAACAGTTCCCGAACCCGACGGGGCGTCGCCATGGCACGGAGGCCATGGCTCGCCGACGGGAAACGGAACGCTGCACCGGTGCCGCGCGCATCCCGAGGATTTTCTTCCGGCCGGCCGGCTGACGCCTTGATCATAGCGGCACGCGGAACCCGTCAACGCCCGCGCAGCGAAACCCAAGGTTTCGACGCGTTCTCATGACGGAACCCGCTACCACCGCTAGCGCTTTCGCTTGACCATCCGGTCAAAAGAAAAATATCCTAGAATGGAAGACAACGAAAGCAAGGAGGCGGACATGCCGGTCATCAGCATGTTCTTCGGAATCATCATCACCATGAACGCGGACGACCATGTTCCGCCGCACATCCACGCCAGATACCAAGGCCACGAAGCGTCCTTCACCTTCGATGGCAATCTGCTCAAGGGAGGCCTCCCGCGCAAGCAGCGCAAACTGGTCGAGGCATGGGTGCTGCTGCATGCCGAAGAGCTGGAAGCCGACTGGGAGCTGGCCTTCAACCTCGAGCACCCATTCAGAATAGACCCGCTACGCTGACAAGGAGGCGACGGACATGACCATCGACTATTCAATCAAAGTGACCCAATGCGAACCCATGCCCGGCTACAAGCTCAAGGTCACCTGTTCCGACGGCGCGATCGGAATCTTCGACATGTCCCGATACATCGGCCGTGGCATGTTCAAACCACTCAAGGACCCGCAGACGTTCGACCGCGTGCGACTCTCGTTCGGCGTACCCTCATGGCCCGGCGACATCGATATCGCCGCGGAACGAGTCCGCTCCGACATGCAAATCATCTAGGAACCCGTGCGCCCCGCCCTGGCCGTCACCAAGACGGCCGGGGCCTTTTCATGCGCACGCGCACGAGGGACGCGACACGACACCGGCCCCGCGATTTTTCGCGGGGCTTTTTCGTTTTCCTCGTTCCGAATGTCCAAACCGACCGGCGTTTCCACGACGGACGATTGGCATGAGACACCGGCCATTCCCTCAAGGCCACGGGCGAAAGGAGCGAGGAGTGAACGCGATCATCCTTCACGGCATTCCACAACCATGCCGTGCGAAATCGCTCCCGATCCATGAAATGGATATGGGAGCAGCAAGCGACGTGATTGGATATCCAATCACTCGAAACGCGTTGCGTTTCGGCTTGCTCGGGAGACCCAGACCCCATGGTCGGCAAAGCCTCCAGACCGCTCACGCGGCAACAAAGACATCCCATCTCCACGTCTCTCTTGGAGGCGTGGAATGAGCCGGGCCGAGAACAGAACGCACTGCGTCGAGAAGATCATCAGGTTCACGCCGGACGAGTGGGAGCGGGTGCGCAGGCTGTATGAGGAGCTGACCAGGTACGCGCCGGAGCACCGGTCGTTCAGCTCCTACGCGCGCAGGATGCTGTCCGAACGGCGCATCCACGTCACCGAGATCAGGCCGTTGACGGACCCCGAGCCGATCGCCCGCGAGATCGACCGCATCGGCGTGAACGTCAACCAGATCGCCCACTGGGCCAACGCCAACGAGCACATCACGCCCGCTCAGGTGGCCGAGCTCCGCGCGTCGTTCGACCGCATCGAGCGGCTGCTGGGCGACCTGTTCGCCGACGGGCGCAACGCCCGGAAGGACGCGTGAGCATGGCCGTGGTCAAGCTCGGCCTGCCCGTGAAATCGAATCTCGACGGCCCCTACGGGGCGATGGCGTACATCATCAAGCCCGCCAAGACCGACGGCGGAAGACTGGTCAGCTCCAACTACGAGCGGACCAGGACGGACTACGACGCGCTGGCCGAGCCCATGCTCGAGGACAACCGCAGGTCGCCGCAAGGCACCCGGAAGGACAGCCGTCTAGCCTACCACATCAAGCTCAGCTTCAGTCCCGACGACCCCGTGACCCCGGAGCGGGTGCACGAGCTCGGCGTGGAGTTCGCGCGCAGGATCACCGGCGGCGAATACAGGTTCGTGGTCGCCACTCACACCGACCGGCACCACCTGCACAACCACATCATGGTGTGCGCCGCCTCCCGGTACGGGAAGCATCTGAAGGCGGAGCTGCCCAAGGACATCATCGACCAGTGGCGCGCGGTCAGCGACGAGATATGCCGTCGCGAAGGGCTGAGCGTCGTGTTCAACCCCGTCGTGGAGGAACAGACGCGCAAGATGCGGGGCGGCGAGACCACGATGGACAGAGACCCGACGACGCGGGAACGCGACCCCGAACGCGGCGATGAAGCACCCGCGCGGAACGCGAACGAACCGGAGACGACGGCGCGGAAAGCCGCGGGCCGGGAGCCTGCGGAGCGCCGCTACGGCATGTCGATGGAGGAGATCTACGCGTCCGCGAAGGGCCTGGGCGTCAAGGACCGGCTCCGCATGCTGATCGATCTGACCCTGGCCGGCGCGGAGAACTTCGAGGACTGGAAGGACATGCTCGACGTGCAGGGCGTGGCCGTGGCGGTCCGCGGCCAACACTTCACGTTCACCATGAAGGACACCGGCTTCAAGGTCCGCGACGCCAGGCTCGGCCAGGCGTACGACATGACGAACATCATGGCCGGACTCGCACACACGCCCGTCATCCCCGTCACGTTCAACCGCCGGCTCGTCGCCAAACAGACCAGGAAGACGATCACCGTGTGGCTGCCCGGCACCCACCGGAAGAAGAAGATCACGTTCGACGCGAAGCGCCTCGTGGACGACGGCGGCTCCACGCTGCGCGCGTTCCTGCCCCTCCACCGCGACCAGATCATCCTCGACCCGTCCAACCGGTACGCCGGCAAGACCACCACCCACGGCCTCTACCAGTGGTTCGGCGAACCCGCGAGCCGGCTCGAACCACTGGCCACTCCCGAACGGCTGCCCCTGCGCTACGGGGTCAGCCCCGCCCAGCAGCGCTACTACCAGGCGCAGGCGCGCCGCCTCGACCGGCTCGCGGGCGAGGCGAAAGCACTGAACGCGGCGATCCGATGGACCCGCCTCGCCGGCGGCGATGCCGCCAAGGGACTCAAGCTGCTGCGGGCGAAAGTCCGCGAATCGCACGACGGACTCCAGGCCGCCGTCATCGCCTTGCATGACGCGATCCAACAGGGAGACCCCGACCTCGTGGCCGAGACGCGCGGCGAGATGGAACGCCGCGAGGCCCTGTGCGACCGGTACGAGGGCGAACTGTCCGCCATCGAACGGGAGATCCACACGACCCGCGACCGCGAGCAAACGGAGACCGAGCAGCGCGACCAGCAACGGCCCAAGCGTGGACGGTCCATCTGAACCGTCCCAGGGAAACACCAACCGACAACAGAAAGGAAATCACAATGCCAATCGAGGAACAGGCTGAGGAGAAGATCCAGAACGCCGTCCAGACCATCATCACCGGAGGCGCGAAGCTCATGCTCAGAATCCCCAAGGGCGTGGCCATGGCGCTGCTCCGCTCCGGCATGAAGCTCACCAAGACCGGCGTGCACGCCGCCGGCAAGGCCGTCAAGAACAAGATCGACAGCGGCGAGATGTCCGAGAAACGATTGCAAAGGAAGAAGGACGGCGACCTGCACGAGCTGCAACTCGACGACTCGACCATGCGCGAGGTACAGCACAGCCTCAAGACCGCCGGCATCGACTACCACCTCGAACGCACCGACCAAGGCCAGTTCGTCCTGCACTTCGCAGGCAAGGACGAGGACCATGTCCGCCACGCGGTGCAACGCGCGTTCAAGAACATGGGCCTGGACGTCGCCGACGACGACTTCACCATCGAACAGACGGAGCAACAGGAACGGACGACGGAACAGACGCGTAGCGAACCGGAACCCCCGGCACGGGAGACGCCAGCCGAACCGGCGGCGAAGCCCATGCCGACGCAGCGCATCGCCTGGGACTTCGTGGACCCGGAGGTCATGGAGATGGCCGCGAACAGCCTCGCCGCCCGGCATCCCGAACTCTCATGGGACAGGCTCATGCGCGACACGGCATGCGACGAGCGGGCCGGCCGCGACTTCGCGGACCGGATCATCGGCAAGGCCGCGGCCGACCCGAGCCTGCGCGACGAGCTCGACACCATCCTGCGCGACGACTACGGGCAGGGCGCGCAAACCCGGGAGCAGACCCGCAGGCGGACGACCGAGCCAAACCGGGAGACGCCGGCATCGGAGCCGGAAGGCGAACCGGAACCCACGCCGGACGAAGCCCGGACACCCGTCGCGCGACAGCAGACGCAGGCCAGAACCAACGTCCCCAAGCCGGCCGGCAAAGAGCGGAAGCCGAAGCCGATCCGGTCGAAGAAGGCACTGCTCGAACGGTTCAAGACCCGGCTCAACGAGAACCTCGCCGAACAGAAGAACCACATGCCACCCGCCCAGAACAGGGACCGCACGCCCCGTAAGGGCCGCTGAAAGGAAACCACAATGAACCAGCAGGAACAAGCGACGAAACGCGCCGCGATCTTCCAGGACACCATCAACGGGACCAACGACCCGACCCCATGGCCGGTGACCATGTGGGCCTCGTCCGGCGACACGATCTGGACGGCCGGCACGGCGAGGACGGCCGGCGAGGACTCGGTGGGCATGATCTACGGCCCCGGCGAAACCATCGTGCACCGGAACACGATCGCCGGCGACACCACCCGCGCCACCGAATCCTTCGCCATCAGACCAGCGGACGGGCAGAGCCCGATGGACGCGATGCTCGCGGGCATCGACCAATGGAACCACCGTCATCCCGACCGGTGGGACACCGTGACCACGCCGGGCCAGTACCGCATGACGGATCCGACGACGGGAAGGCCGCTTCCGATGGGATGGAGCGCCGGCCTCGCCGTAGCCGCGTCCGCGGCGGGCCGGCTCGACCCCGACCTGCTCCAGGCCAGTCTCATGCAGAACGCGGTCGAGCGCGAGCCACGCCCCTGCGTGTTCTTCCTGGAGGACAACGGGTACGACCTCATGGTCTTCTCCTGGCATCGGAACCAGCAGGGACTGTTCGACGCGATGAGTTTCAAGCACCTGCAATACGACGACCTGAGCATGCAGGTCACGACCATCAGCCACAGCGAGGACATGAGCGAGTCCTTCCCCGCCAAAACCATGAGCGACGGCGAACTGCTCACCCAAAGCCGCATCTACCGGGACGAATACCAGTCCTGGCGCGAACAGGACGGCGGACCCGTCGCCCAAGGCATGACCGGCCGCGTCATGCGCAGCGGACTGCTCAAACCGGGACTGGAGCAGAAGCCGCTGCTGACCCTGAACGACGGACGGCGCGCCCCGGACTGGGACGAGTTCACCGACCAGGCCGCCATCTCGATCCTCCAGGGCCGACCCATCTCGCCGACGCCCGCACTCCCCCAGCAGGAGCAGCCGGCGCAGGACGCCGACCCCACAGCCACGCCGCGGACACCGTCGCAACCGGCCGTGACGACGAAACAGGTCTGGCCGAACGCGTGGGTGGCGAACAGGCTCGCGCATACCTATATGCTGCATGCGAAGGACGGCCGCGACTGGCCGAAGATGATCGTCGGCCTCCCCCGCGGCACCACCATCGGCGGACAGGACCTGACCGGCTGGGCCACCGACATGTTCATGAGCGGAAAGAACCAGAGGCAGAAGAACGAGGGCCGGGCCATCAACCTCAGATTCAAACCCGGCACTCCGGTCGAACTGTTCACCGGCCGCGGAACGGAACGTCGCACCATGCAGGTCGACCCGCAGACGCTCGTCCAGGCGATCATCGACGCGCAGAAACGCAACCGCGACGCCGAGGAGACACTCGACACGGCATCGGTGGAACTCACCCTGAAGACCGTGGAGGAATCATGGCCGCAAATCAACCGCATGCAGGGCCGGTTCACGGAATACCAGCGCGACGGCACGTACAAGCCGGCCGCCGCAATGAAATGGGCACGCCGGCTCATCGACCGGACCGCCGGAGAGGACGAGGGACGGTGGACCAACCGCCAACGCCGCCAGGCGGCAAGACTGCTCCTCGACGAAATCACCAAGGAGGAAAACGAAAGGGAAAACCCCGGCCGAGAACACGCCGAGAATAGCCTCGCCGCCGCCCGCCATGAATCCACGACGGAACGGCCGAAGGGAGAGCAAGGCGAGGAACGGACAGGCCGGCCGGAACAGGCCGGCCCTCCGTCGCCGGAACCGACCAAGGCGGCCGGAGGAACGACGGAGCCCGAAACCGACGGCGCACCGGAAATGCGTCGCATCGATCTCAGAACGACGCTCGCACGGTTCAGGACCAGACTCGTCGGACACCTCGCCGAACTGAACGATACGAGCCATGATCCCGCGACGGCACCGGAACGTGACCGCCGCGCCCTGTAGAACGAGCGGGGACGACGACGCCGAAAAAGGTCATCCGGCCACCCCTATGGTCCGGCCCGTCGTCCTTACGTCCAAACCGGAAACATCCGGAAGGACGGAAGGTGGGGACGGAACCCGACGGGAAAGGAACACGCCAATGCCATCATTGACCAGAAACGACATCAACCGCCTCCTCAGGGAGGATCCCAACGTCACCGACATCAGCCAAGGCGACGATCCCATGGGTGGACACATCGATGCCGTGCTCTCCGACGGCAGGGCCGTCGAAATCGTCTTCCACGACAACCCCGCATGGAGGCAGAGTGATGAGAAATCCGGACGGATCGAGATCCTGTACCTCAACCGTTCGCAGACGGAATGGCGGTTCGATGACAATGATTTCACCGGCCGGGAACACACGATCATCGACCCCGCAAGGCCAGGGGCCATCGAAAAGCTCATGCGGGCGTTGCACGACTGGGAGCGTGAGGGAGGCCTCGCCGTCGACCGACCCGTCACGTCAGGCCATACGGTGCCCCCGTCTCCTCCGGAGGAATACGCCTATCGATGGCACAATCGGATCGGTCCCGGCTGGCACATCGAATACCGCTCCACGGCCGTCGACCGTGACCTCGCCATGCGCAGGAAAACGGATGAGGGCTACTTCACGCAAAGGATCGAGGAGGATCCGACCGTCCTCTACGAGGAGCACCGCAAGGCCGCCTGCCTGCGCGCCGGCCGCATCCTCGCCCGGCGGACGTCGGCCGACGTGGAGACGATCCGCTTGCTGCACACCATCGTGAACGAAGTCTCCGAGCACAGGCCGACCGATGACCTTGCCTCATACCGCATCTACCCGTCCGCCGATGCCATCCGACTGGCGGGCGACGGCCTTACCAGCATCGAAATCCTGGAGAAACGTGAGTACGGCGGCTGGAATCCCGACACGGACCCGCTCATGCACATCAACGAGCAAGGCGACTGGACCGGCATCAGCCAAGCACAAGCCGACGGTCTCGTGTGGGCGAAACGCGAGGAAATCCTCGACCATGCGGCCTACGATGACGGCCTCTCCCCCAGCATCCTCCATCGTCTCGATGAGCTGGAGGGGAACCGGCCGGTCCCTGAGCGGGAACCGGAAAGAGAAAGACACCACGGATTGAACCTATAGGCCGATGACGGGTGAGGTGGCGTGAAAACGGAACAAATTCATTTCACGTTGGCCACGTATCCTCCTGAATGGCCTTTTATTACATATGGGATAATTCGTGAAGGGTAACGTTATCAAACGAGCTGATTCTAAGTCTTGGATCGGCGAATAAGAATTCTTTGTAGTTTCCACGTTTGTTTGCGGAGTATGCTATCTCATATTCAAATTTGTTTACATCGGTGTCCGGATACATTGCATTGATTTCGGGAGCTTCGTCGTAAGTAAGTATCCATCTCCACTCAGGCTGTCCGAGAAGGCGCTCAGCCGTGAGTTTATGAATACTGTCAGTCGCAAAGGTACTGTATAGGTTCTTGCCCTGCACAAAATACGGAGGATCCGCGAACACAAAACAATCATTGGCATCACAATAATTGGATATATGCCGTAAGAAATAGCTCGCCTCATCCTGAGTTACCGTGATTTTCTCCCGAAAGGCCGCTATCCTTTCGATCCTTTGGATCAAAACCTTTCTGTTAAATCGGGATGAAATGTTGTATTGCCCGTCCTGGCTTTCGCCGCCGATCAGACCGCCCTTGACGATGCCGCTGACGTTCATTCTATTCAGCATGAAGAAATCGAATGCCTTATCTTCGACATTACGGTAACGGTTCATACGATAACGCGTACGCGTGTTATACCAATACCAGTACGCTTTCCGCTCGCCGATCGATGCTAGGCCCGTCACGGATTCAAAGGGAACATCGCGAATCCGTCTGATTAGCGATTCCGGAGATTGGGTGACCGTACGCCAGAATGAGTAAACACCATCATCAAGATCGTTGATGATGATTCTATCGACGCGCTGGTGTAAAAGAAGGTTAATCGCCACCCCTGCACCGCCCGCAAATGGTTCCGCATAGGTGCCTCTTATGCCGTTCTCTGTAAGAATGTGATCAACAAATCGTGTAATCTTCCCTTTTCCGCCAGGATACCGCAGGGGACTCATGAATCCGTTGGTCAGTTCTTGTTTGCGCATATGTTGAGTATAAGTGGAACGTTCAGTTTTGGCCAGCTGTACCCGCCTCGGAGTCTTGGCTGCGGTATTTCGCATACTGCTCGCAAAGCATTGCAAAAAGCACCGCGTCATTGAACCAGGAGAGGAAATCATTCATCAGGATATTCTTCATTGACTTGTGCGCCGTGGAATTCGCGCGATATGCTGTCTCGGCAAAATCCGTGCCTTCGATGACGGACTCGGCTTCCGTGTAAGAATCAAATAGAATTCCGTTATCATCGAGGTACTGATAGAATTTTTTGTTCTTTAAATGATTCTCGTGAACATTCCTTACGTTATCCTTGTGTTTTCTGCTTACTCCATGCTCCAGGGTGACGTAATTCCCTTTTTCAAGTGCTTGAAGGGAAAGCTCGAAGAAGGATCGAATCGCGGGGGCGAGCAGATATGCTTTTAGCAGACGCTTGTCCGCGTCTCCTTTCAGATCACCATATTCAGACAGGCCAAGAAGCAGCATATTCACCTCTTCGAACATCATGTCATCAAGATTCACGAATGTCGGCTGTAGCCATCTATAGCCTAGGACGCGATCCCTCTTGGTTATCTGTCTCCTGAGAAATTCCTGCCTGCTTAGTGAAATAACCCGTTTGAAGTTGAGTTCGGTATTATTAATCCCCTTTTCTCTTTCGGGATTGATGATGGATTTAAGATCCTCACTTCTGAACCGCGAAAAGATAATATTATGCTCTCTCGCATATGCCTTCACCTCGTCTGCGAGGTTTTTGACTTTCTCCAATTCATCTTGACTGATATCATCCAAATCCTTGATATTCAGATATCCCTTCACAATCTTCGAATCGAAGATTCTGCGAGTTGATGTGACGGAATTCGATCCACCCAAATAATCCGTCAGATTCTGCTCATACTGCTGCGCGAATGCGCCTTCGAGATGGTCGGTGAATGAGTTGCTCCTGTTAAAGAAACGGTCTTTTGCCTCAGTGCCCCATGGTACCGTGCCAGCCCCATCCATTGGGCCATTATGCTTCCTGGCAAGCACCTCCCTTAAGGCTGTTTTCTCATCGTCCGTGGTGTTCGGGAAAACAACAACCTCAAGCATCTTCGGAATGTTGTCTTTGTATTCTTCTGAAAGTTTCAGAACTTTCTCATAATCTTTATCCTCAAGGATGTCTTCATACTTTTCCGGATCGCTTAGAAGCATGATCGCCGATAAACGTCGATTGGCGTCCTGCACGACATATTTCCCGTTCTCGCCGTCCTTCGCCACGACGATGATGGGTTCTATCTCGTTCTGATAGCCGTTTACGGCGATTGATTCAACAAGGTTCATCAGTTGACGCTGGGATGTTCTCGCGGATGCTGCGCTCCCAGAATTATAGATATTGTTCAAGGATTCTTTTTGATCCCTGCCGGTAGCGACTCTAGGATTTTTCTCCCATAGGAGCAAATCGGAAACGGCAACATTGACTGTCTTCATAGGCATTGCGACTCCTTGACAAGACTTCCCATCCCGAAGCGTATCACTTTTTTCTTCTCCTTTCATCCCGCTGGTCCCGCGTCCAAACCGGAGGCATCCTGGGAGAACGAAGATGGAACATGGTAGGACACGTCGCCCACATATGTGAAGGAGCATCAGATTGACGAATTCGACGATCATGCAACGGCGGGAACCCGTGATCTGGTTCGAGGGTACGCTCATGAGAGAACCACGAAGCGTAGGGGAAGGCCTCACATGGCTGCTCGAAACGCTGCCCGCCGTGAAAGGTCCCACGGGAAAGATCACCATCCGCGCCCGCGGCGGGGACCATACCGCCAACATCCGCCGGAACGCGCGCAAGGGAACCCGCCTGATCATCAAAGGCGTGGCGGGTGACGAAGGCTCGGGCATCGACATCGACGCCATCAGCCTCGCATTCGGCCCCAGCCACGACGACCGCGACCGGCCCACCGTCGAGGAGACCACGGGCCGATGAACCGCATCATCGTGAGCCCCGTGAAACCCACGGAGGACGACATGGCGGTCTGGATCGACGCCGGCCGCCACACCGGCAGGCTCATGACCCGGCTCATGGGAGACGGCGATCCGATCGGCATCGACCTGACCGGCGACGGGCTGACCATCATCGCGCCTCTCCCCCAAACCACGGTCCGCAACACGGCTCCCACCGACGGCGCAACGCCATCCCCATCCGTGCCGAAGAACGCTCATGAGGGGACGATCGGCGACAGGGCGACGCTGATAAGCGCATTCAAAAGAAAGCTCAGGGACAATCTCGACCGGGCGAGCAAACCGCACGTGAAACGATAGGAAAGGGACATGCAATGAAACGCATCAGAGGCATCATCATCAGGGCGTTGGCCATCCTCGCCGGCTTCTGGCTCGCCGACCTGGCCGCCGCACGCATCCAGGCTGGCATCGCCGCCGGACGAACGGCCCAGCAGATCATGGATGACATGACGACCATGCCGCGTCACCCGCTCATGCTCGGCTTCGACCGCACCAGCCTGCTATGCGGCCTCGCGGGAGCCGCGGCCGCGGGACTGTTCCTCCTCTACCGGTGGAGCATGGGCCAGCGCAACTGGCGCGATGGCGAGGAATACGGTTCGGCCCGCTGGTCCAAGCCGGAGGAGATGGCACCGTACACCGACGGCGACATCAGCGAAAACCTGCAGATGACGCGCACCGAGGGATTGAGCCTGGACACCCGGGCCACCCGCCGCAACCTCAACACGACCGTGCTCGGCGGCTCCGGTTCCGGCAAGACCGCCACACACGTCATCCCCAACATCCTCAAGGCCAGCATGGACTACGCCTGCACCGACCCCAAAGGCGAACTCTACGGCATGACGCATGAGACGCTGCGGCGGCAGGGATACGAGGTACGCAAGCTCGATCTGGTGGACCTGACATGCGAGACCAGGTTCAACCCAATGCAATACATCGACCCCGCCAAACCCGACGTGTCGATCATGCGCCTGGTCACCAACATCATGGACAACACCAACGGTTCCACACCCAAGGAGCACCAGACCGACGACTTCTGGGCCAAATCCGAACGCAGCCTGCTGACCGCGCTCACCGCGTTCGTCTACTACCTGCCCGACGACATCCTCAGGGACTGCCTGCACATCGACGCCGGCCAGACCCTCAACGCCGTGGCCGACATGCGCGATCTGCTCGAAAGCAGTGAACAGGACGAAACCAGGGAAAGCCCCGTGGACGCGGTGGCCAGGACCGCCATGGAAATCTACGAGGAGACCCGCGCCGAATGGGATCGCAAGGGCGCGGACCACGACGATCCGGACCTGCGGGAGGCATGGCGTCTCGCCCAGGGACTGAAGTTCGCGGCCCGCCAGTACAGGCCCTTCACCCAGGGCGCGGGAGAGACCAAGAAGGGCATCATCATCAGCCTCGGCGTACGTCTCGCCCCATTGACCGTCGGCCCGGTCCGGGAGATCCTCTCCGGCGACGACATCGGCATCGGCCGGATCGGCGGCTACCGGGACGAGCACGAGGGCGGCTACCAGCATCCCACCGGCAGGATCGCGATATTCCTCGCCCTGCCCGACGAGGACCCGACCTTCAACTTCCTAGCCGCGATCTTCTACCAGTGCCTGTTCGACAGCATCATCCGACGCTGCCGCACCTACCCCGGCGAATGCCTCTCGATCCCGCTGCACTGCTTCCTGGACGAGTTCGCCAACGTCGGCCGCATCCCCAATTTCGACAGGCTCATCGCCACGATCCGCTCCCGTCGGGTCAGCGTCAGCGTCATCCTGCAGACCATCGCCCAGCTCAAGACCATGTACCGGGACTCCTGGGAGACCATCGTCGGCAACTGCGATTCGGTGCTCTTCCTCGGAGGCAACGAGCAGTCCACCACCGAATGGCTCAGCAAGCTTCTCGGCAAGGAGACCATCGACCTGCGCACCACCAGCGACAGCAAGGGAGTGTCCGGCAGCCACACCATCAACTACCAGCGCGCCGGCCGCGAACTCCTCACGCCAGACGAGCTCGCGCAATTGGACAACGACAAATGCATCTACAACCTGCGAGGGCTACACCCGTTCCTCAGCCGCAAGGCATGGCCCGGAACCACCATCGCCAGACCGAAATCCACGCTCAAGCACTCCAAAGGATGGAAGACCGTGGCATGAACGGCGCCGATTAGATAGCCTTCGGAAGGAAAGAACCACCGTCGGACGCCCCGGTCCCGTCCGACGGGCCCCTGAATCTCTGAATTTTTTTCTCTGAATCATACATTCATTCTCTGAATTCAGAGAAAGAACACTGAATTCAGAGAAAAATCCTGTCATGAACCAAGCTGAGAAGCAGCATCATGGTGACGCCCGTAGTAGACCGGCTCCACGAGACCATTCGGGATGGTCTCGGATTCGGCGATCATCTCGGCCTCGCGCACCTGCTCCTCGGTCATGCCGAACATCGCCAGCAACTGCCTGTCGCGTTCGCTGAAATCGCTCATGGTTTCCTCCCATCGACATGCGGGCACGCGAACCTTGAACGCGGGGCAAGTCCCGCCTTCGCGGCTAGCGTGGCCAGCCTGGATCCGTCCCGGTATGGGAAGAGCTCCTTGGTTTGAGCACTGTAAGTAGGCTTAGGAGGCTGCTGTTATCCACATGCTATGCATGTCCTCATATTTTGAAAAGTCTGCGGCGAGTCCCGACCATGCTATGCATCTCATGGCGATGCGGGTCTGTCGCACTCAGCCGACGGGAATGCGCTCCCGTTCCGCGCCATGACGGACACGATCGCTGGCGACCGATTCGATTCGATCCTCGACAAAACCGAATTCCACTCCTTCTTCGACGAGACCGTCGGACCAGCAGTCAAGATAGCGGAACGGGATGGCGAGTTTGCTGGCGGCGTCAAAGGACTTGATCGCCTGCTCGCCACCGATGCTTGAGCCGACTCCGAAAACGGCCTGGATCATTTGCTTGAGCAGCAGCGGATGCTCCTCCCCCACATTGACGGGTTCCTGTTTGCGCCATCCCCGACTGGACAATTGGATCTGCAAGGAACGATAACGCTCGACACTGATGATGTCCAACGTACGGGCTCGACTGATTGACGCGGCAACGGATGCGCCCCAGCCTGATTTGATTTTGAGGAAGTCACTTAACGTGGCATTCCTCTGAATGGAGCGCAACATATCTTCGGCGGGCAGCAGCAACGCCCCCGCGAACAAATGGGCCTCGCGCTCCATCTGCTGCGATGTATCGGGCCTGCGGAACCGATGCAGTATAAGATGCCCCAGCTCATGCGCTTTGGTGAAACGCTGACGGTCACCGCCGATGCGCTTGCCGGCGGAGTATCCGATGCATGGCATTCCCTCACATTGCGGATATGTGACGCCTTCGCTCGTCAACCTTGCCCTCTCGTCATCGCTGCCACCGGTGGATTTCATCGGAGCAACCACAATGCCTTGCCTTTCCAGGCTACGGGTCAGGTTTCCAATCGGGCCAATGGGTTCCAACCCCATGCATGTTCTCGCCTGATTGGCGATACGGTCGATCTCGGAGACGGAAAGCTCCGGTTTGCGTGGGGCTATCGTCCGGATCCAAGCGGTTTTCCCGGCGGATATGCCCAGGAGTTTCGCCAGTCGCGACACCGTGGCACATAGCTCGGAGTACTCGATCGAGACGGCAGCCAGCTCTCCCATGCTGGATTTGCTGGTCTTGCGGTACGTGACCGCCGTCATGGGCAATATGGGATCCTCACGTGTGAAATACGCTATCGGGAAACCCAGCGCTACGGCAATCGCTCTGGCCTCGTTTTCCTTGAAGACGATAAAGCCGTTCTGCAGCTTGCTGAGTTTCGATTGGGAGATGTGAGAACGCTCGGACAATTCCCTTTGGGTCATGCTTTCCAGGTGACGCGCCTGAACGATTCTTTCGGCGTTGTATTCCGTCATGGCTTTCATCTCCCATCAGTGGCGGAGCAATGAGGGAAACCCATTCCATTGTTCCGCCCGAATCTCAATGTTCTCATTCTCGCTTGTGTCGTCGAAGACGAGGTTGGGCAGCAGGTTGTCGTCGTTGTCCTCTATAGGGGTGAAGTCCTTTACCTCCACCGGCCTGTCAAGCAGATCCAGACTGAAATCGTATTTTTTGGCTGATCCCATGTACGCGTACGGCATGACGTCCAACGGCCGGTATGCCGTGACCGAAATGGCCTTATCCGTTTCCCTCCACGCCAGAATCAGTTTGGTGTCGCTCAAATCCGGAGATACCTTGCCATCGGGCGCGAACAGATCGCCCTGTGAAAGCCTTTTGAGGGCCCCAGCCCCTTTGCAGGTTGCCTGCATGTAGTATGCGCGGGACGCTTTGGTGGTATTCGTCTTGGGCAGCTTGCCCGTCACCGGATCCACGCGGCGCAGAATCGCGCGCAGACCGGACGAGCCTTCTCTTAGGTGAAGGTATCCGCATTTGTCGGAAAGCACCCAGTTTTCGTCGTTCCAGATTCTCGCGCATCGTTGGTTGATCAGACGCGGCATATTCGCATTGTTTTGATTGTCCCAGAACAGATCCGACGGGTAACGATCCAGTAGATCGGCCCTTGCCGCGTTCAGGGTTTCGTACAGCTTCGGGGCGAGGCCCTGCAATGAGTCGGTAAGGGCATGGGCCTCGTCCAGCATCTTGAACTGTTCCGGCGGATAATACACGACCGCTCCTTTTTTCGCGCCATAAATTCCTAGTGGAATATTTTACACCCTTATGTAACATTTCGGTATATCGACATTTCGGTATATACCGATAGCAGCTATCGGCCGCGGACGCCTCACGCCCGACGAGCTCGCGCGATTGGACAACGACAAATGCATCCACAACCTGCGAGGACTACACCCGTTCTTCAGCCGCAAGGCATGGCCAGGAACGACCATCGCCAGACCGAAATCCACGCTCAAGCACTCCAAAGAATGGAAGGCAGCGGCATGAAGTCACGATTGGATGGCCATCTCGCATAGGCTGACCGTCCGTGCGCGCAGGCCGATTACATCGTCGGAGTCTTTGAAACGTGCCAGCAGTCGGTCATGTTCGTCGGCCTTGCGGATGAGTGTCCGGCCCAGTTTCCTGAGCTGGCCGGCATTGAGCGGCCCTATCGTGGTGGTCGTCACGCCTTCCCTGACGGATATGGTCTGCGCGCCGGCGGCGGTGTCGCCTTCGATGGTGAGCATGTAGACGAGTGTCCCGTCCCGGCTCATGCCGGAATATTCGGGATCGTCGGCATTGGCATTGATGCGTGTCGACCATGGGGTGACGCTCATCATGACGTTCCGTCTTGTCATCGTTTCGTTCCTTCCAGGATGAGCGGGTCAAAGGTATAGGTACCCGGGGCGTTCAGACAGCGTTGCAGGTGTTCGTCGGGATGTTCGGCATGGGCGATCAGGAATTCTCCCATGCTTTTCATCTGGTCCGGGGTGAGCGCCAGCGTCATGTCGAGTTGATTGCCGTCCATGGTCATGGACATGTCGTCGGATGGTATGGGGATCGTCACGGCCAGTCGGCAGAGCATTCGCGATCCTTCGGCTGGTTTGTCGGTGCGTGCGTCGGTTTCGTCCGGTTCCCAGAACGCATCTATTCGCATTCTCATGTCTCATTGCCCCTTTTCCATGTCTTGCCGTGTTCGAATTCCGTCCTCCTCGTGTCGTCCTGCCGAACGACTTCGACGGGGTTGATGGCGCGGCGGGTGTTCTACCGGTCAGAGCCCCGGATCGCTGCCGGGCAAACCGGTGTCCTCGCCTGATGGCGCGGGCACGGACCATCCCGGCGAGGTTCCGCCCGTATTGGCGGAGGACGAGGACGACGAGCCTTCCGAAGACGGGCGTCGCACGGTTCCGGGACCGGAGCCGGAACTTCCTTGGGATTGGCTTCCTCCTGAATATGAGGGTGTTTGCCGCTCTGGAGCCGATTGGGATTGCGATGCCTGCGCCTGCTGCGCGGCGGCGGCTTCCTGTTCGGCCTTGGCCTTCGCCTCCGCGTCGGCCTGCTCCTTCGCGGCCTTCGATTCGTTGACCTCTTGCACGGCTTTCGCGATCGCTTCCGCGTCACGGGCCCTGACCGCCTTCAGCAGGGTCTCCCGGGTCTTGTCGTCCGCCACCTTGCCGTCGGTCTCCTTGTACAGCGCGTCCGCGTCGTCCACGGTCCTGTCGAGTTCGCTGTCGGTAACGGCCTTGGTTGCGGCCTTGAGATCGGCGAGACGGTTCCTGAGCTCTTTGGTCGTTCCGCGCAGCGCCGCCGTGGTCCTGTCCACGTCGGATGTGGCGGCGTCGGGCGCGCAGGAACCCTTGATGGCGGTCGTCTTTGCGTCCAGGAGCCGATCCAACGCATCAAGCGTCTTGGGATCCGCGACCTGGCCTCGACTGGTGTCCTTCAATAGTTTGGAGGCTTCGGCCGTGGTCCTGTCCAGGTCGGACTGGACGCTCTTGCGTGTCGCTTCGGCCGAGTCGCATGCGCTGACTGCGGTCTCATGCGCCTCTTGCCGCATGGCGGCGGCGCGGCGGTTTTTGATTTGCAGTCCCATCCAGGACACGGCGATGAGGCTCACGGCCATGGCGATCGCGACGAGCGCTTTCCCGACCGGGAAGACGCGGCGCACCTTCAGATCGTCGGGGTCGGCCGAGTAGGTGACGGCCGCCGACAGCCCTCCTGGTCTCCCGGTCTTCCCGGTTTCCGTCGGTTCCGGTTCCGATATGGGCGGGAGGCTCATCGTGGTTGGCTCCAAGTCGGCGACCTGTTCGAGTGCCGCGAAATCGCCGTCGGCGTCCTTCAAGGCCTTCTCCGTGGAATCGTCGGGATGGGACTGTTCCGTTTCCGGTCCGTGGGAAGAACCGGAAACGGAGGATTGCGACCGGGATGGTTCCGGCCCGGCGGTCGGGGTCCCGTCCATAGACGCCGGCACGGGTTCCCGTCCTGGTTCGTCTTCCGGCGGCAGTGGCGCGGATGGTATGGCGACGCGGCGGCGACGTCGCATGGATTCGGGAGGCCTTGGCGCGGCCCCGGCCTCGTCGAAGCCCTGCCTCTGCACGGTGCGCCACCAGTCGACGAGTGCCGGCCATGCGTGCGGATGTTCGGCTATGAGGCGCATCCACGGGCGCCAGCCGGGGTCGTTGGCCATGGCGTGCAGCTGGTCGGCGGTGAGTTTGGGGCTGAGGATCGGCTCGCCCGTCGTCCTGTCGGTCCTGATCATTTCCCGTCGTCCTTGTCTTCCTCCGGCGCCTTGTCGCCGAGGACGGCATACGCGCCTTCGAGCGGTCCGCTGATGCCGGTGCATTTCCAGCCCTTGTCGGCGGTCCATCGCCACGTGAGGGTCCATGGCGATTCGAGTCCCGTCCACACGCTGCACGTCGCGGTCGTGGAAGTGCCGGCGTTCATGCCGCCGGACGCCTGCACATCGGGCTGGTCGGCGATCCGGTCGACGGGGATGTTCAGGCCCTGCGCGTCGGATGCGAAGTATCGTTTGATGAGCCGGTCGCGGTCGCCGCCCTTGCCGATGTAGGCCGCCGCCGCCCTCGGCGCGAGCCTCTCGCATACCTCCAACGGTCTCTGATGCTTCACGGCCGGCGTGGACGTTGACGTCTCCGCCTTGACATCGGACGCCGCGGCTTTGTCCTGGTCTTCCGTTCCGGCCGGATGCATGAGGATGAAGGCGATGTTCGCGACGACCATGAGCACGACGGCCACGGTCGTGGCCGCGACGATGAGGATGTTCCTTTTGCGCTCGTCCATTCCTTTTCCTTCCTAGTGGATGAAGCTGACGCCGCTGCCCATGGCAGCGAGTTCCGATGCGCTGATGGTCTCGGTGACGACGGCCATCCAGCCGGTGCCGGACTGGCTGATGAGGATCGAGCCGTCGGAATTGACCTGCTCGACGACCGCGACATGGCCGTAGTAGCCGCTGGAGCCGTGCACGCCGGCCTCGAAGCACATCACGTCGCCGGGCTTCGGGCTCCGTCCCACCTGGTAGCCGAGACGGGCCGCGGTGTCGTTCCATTGCGCGCCGTTGCCCATGTGCGCGTCGACGGGCTTGCCGATCTGGTTCCTTCTCATCGCGGCCCACCAGGTGCACTGGTAGGTGTCGTAGTCCGGGAAGCGCGTGTAGTGCAGGCCCATCTTCTCGATGTCCACGTGCCAGCCGTCGCCCATGACGAGCTTCGGGCTCAGCGCGCCGACGGTCGGGCCCGAATCGCCGGCACCGCCCGAGGAGGTGTACTTGGTCCGGGCCAGGTCGACGATCCGTTTCACATAGTTCGTGGTCTCCGTGAAGGGCGGTATGCCACCGTATTTCAGGACGCTGCCAAGGCCGGCGTTGTAGGCGGCGAGGGTCAGCTGGAGCGTGTCGCCGGTCAGCTTCCCGGACTTCTTGGCCGTCTCGACCTGCGAGGCGAGGCCGCACATGTAGTTGCCCTGGCTCCGGATCGCGTCGTGCGGGTTCCAGACGTCGGCCTTGCCGTCGCCGTCGCCGTCCTTGCCCGCGGACGCCCATGTGGAAGGCATGAACTGTGCGATGCCCTGCGCTCCGGCGGAGCTGCCGGCCTTCGGATTCCAATTGGACTCCTGGTCGATCTGGGCGGCGATGATGCTCGGCGTGACGACCTGGCAGACGGATCCGGCGCGGATCACGTCGGCCTCGTATTCCGCGGGCACGCCCGCGACCATGGATTCGCTGGCGTTGGATCCCAGAAACGCGCCCATGACGGCCAGGAGCACGCCGAGCACCGCGAGCATGGCCGCGATGACGGGCAGGATGGGAAGGCTGATGGAGGCGGCTCCCGCTATGACGTGGGATGCGGCCATGCGCACGAAGTTCGCGGCGGCGCGGGCGGCACGCACGGCGGCCTGCCCGGTGGCTTTCGCGCCGCGTGCCGCCTTGACGGGCGCGCGGCGGTGCCGCCAGATGAATCTGGCCGACGAGTTGACGCCCTTCACGCCCGCGCGTGCCGCTTTGAAGGACAGGTCGCGTGTGGTGCTTCCCAGCTTCGACGCGAAGTCGTCGTCGGCCGCGGTGAGCCTCGCGCCGGCTTCGTCCATCCAGCCCATGCCGGTGGATCCCATCTGCTTGACGCGCCGGCCGGCTTTCCCAATGCCCGCGCCTATATGCTTGCCGATCCGCTTGCTCGCCTTGCCTTTCGCGGCGAACTTGCCGATCTTCTCGCTGGGCTTCGCCTCGGACAGCGCCTTGGGTTTGCCGACCGTCTTGCGCATCCCCTTGCCCGACCGCAGGGCGCGTTTGCCACGGTTCATGATATGCCGCGCCTTGCCGGCCGTCCAGCCCACGCCGTGCATGGCGGAGGACATGCCGTACATGCCGGCGCGTCCCGCCATCTCGGCGGAGGTGTGGCCCATGGAGTCGGCGATGTCGGTCCGGTCCGCGCCGAACTGCGCGGCGCTGGACACCACGCCGGTGGCCGCGCGTCCGATGCGGGCGCGCGTGCCTCCGGCGTGGTGGGCTTGGGTTCCGCTCATGCGTTTACTTTCCTTCCTGGAAGGTCGTGGAGTACAGCCGGTAGAGGCCGCCGCCCGCGGGGATGCGCCCGTCGAACGGCACGTAGGCGCTGCCGATCTTCATGAGTCCCTGGCCGGGCAGCACGCCGGTGAAGTACTGGCGCTGCTCCTCGCTCAGGGTCAGCAGCTCGCACAGGGCGTCCGCGTCGGTGCTGTTCTGGCTCAGGAGCATGAGGAAGTCCGAGTTGGACAGCATCTCTCGCGCGTCCTGCAGGTCGAGGATCTCCTCGACGTTCTGGGTGATGCCGGTGACGCCGAGGCCGTATTTGCGGGCGCGCTTGTAGATGTCCTTGAACTGGGCGGCGGCGTACTGGTTGGAGAAGAAGCGGTGGAACTCGTCGACGTACAGCCAGGTGCGCCGCCCGTTGGCCTTGTTGCGGATGACGCGGTTCCACACCTGGTCGATGACGACCATCATGCCGAACGTGCGCAGTTCGCCGGACAGGCCGGACACGTCGAACACGGTGAACCGGTTGGACAGGTCCACGTTGGTCTGGCCGTTGAAGCCGCTCATGGAGCCTGTGATGTACGGGTTGAGCGCGTCGGCGAGGTACCGGCTCACCTGGTCGCCGCCCGCCTGCAATTCGTCGTGCAGGTCCTGCAATGTGGGCTGGACCACTCCCCCGCCCTGGTTGCGGTAGCGCGTGTACAGGTTGCTGACGCACTGGTCGACCAGTCCCTTCTGCAGCGGGTCGAGGCCGTCGATGCCGCCGATGAGCGCGCCGATCATGGAGACCACGTTGTTGGTCTTGTCCTTGACGGGGTCGGAGGCCGAATCGTCCTCCAGGACGATGTCCATCGGGTTGACGCGCGTGCCGGTGCCGGCGCTGATCCGGATGATCTGTCCGCCGAACGCGGCCGCGAGGGCGAGGTATTCGCGTTCCGGGTCGATGACGATGACCTCGTCGTCACGGTTGAGGAACATGCCGGCGATCTCCTGCTTGACCGTGAAGGATTTGCCGCCGCCGGACGTGCCGAGCACGAACCCGTTGGAGTTCATGTGGCTGCGCCGGTCCGCGAGGATCGGGTTGCCGCTCCTCGCGTTGCTGCCGTAGAACAGGCCGTGCGGCTCGAACACCTCCTGCGTGGTGAACGGGATCAGGATCGCCGCGCTGTTCGTGGTCAGGGTGCGTTTCATGGGCAGCGGGTTGTTGCCCAGGGGCAGTTCGGCCGTCAGTCCCTCGAGCTGCATGAATTTGAGGCTTTCGGCCGTGCACGACTGGGCGTTGACCTTGGCCTTCACGTTCCTGCACGCGACCTCCAGCTCCTCCTGGCTTGCCGCGGACACGCCGATCACGATGATCGAGTCCACGAGCCTCTGGTTGGTGGAGCGCAGCTCGTCGCGCAGTTGGCCGAGCTGTTCCTGCTGGTCGGCCAGATCGTCGGGAAGGTCGTCGGGGTCGAGTCCCTGCCTGCGGTTCTTGCGGCGTTGGTCCATGATCTGCATCTTGACCTCGGCGTTCTTGCGGCGCACGAGCGTCATGCTGTCGCCGCGGTCCATGGGCGCCAGGTGGATGCTCACGTCGACGCGGGCGCGCAGGCCGGTCAGGTCGTTGACCAGCTGGTCGGACAGTTCCGGCGGCAGGCTGGACACCCACATGGTGCGGTGCAGGTATTTCGAGTCCAGGGATTCGATGTCGAGCATGGTCGGATTGCGCGCGTCGATGCTCCACGGGCACACGAGGTCCTTGGTGTCGGGCTGTCCGGGCTGATGGGCGAAACGCCGTTCGTCGAACCGGAACTCCTCGCCGGGCCGGAGCACCTCGGCCATGAGGCGCAGCCGGTGCTCGCGGTCGAGCCGGGTGGCCTCGCATGCGTCGATGGAGCGCAACTGGGCCACGAGGTTGTTGCACAGGGCGTTCAGGCTCGCGACGGCGGCCTGCTCGTCGCTTTCGCGGACGGTGACGGTCAGGGTCTTCACGGTGCTGGTGTTGCGGCTGACGGATTCGAGTTTGCCTTGGGCGAGGCGGTTGTAGTCGAGCCGGTAGTGGTCGAGGCCGTCGCCGGTCTCGTCCATCATCACGTCGGCGAGGATCTCGCGCACGCCGCGTGAACGCGTGTAGGAGGCGATCTGCACGCTTTGTCCGGCCTCGAAGCTGTTGATGAGCTTGGCCCACCGGTCGATGATCTCCATCTGATGGGATTCCGGGCTCAATTGGTAGTTGATGTCCTGGAAGAGGATGGTGGCGCTCCACCGTCCGTCGCCCAGGCGTGCGGTCCCGTTGCGCAGCATCGCGTCGTAGCCGATGAGCTGCTTGACGCCCTTCGGCAGACGCGTCGCCTTCTTTCTTCGCGCCTTCGTCCCGGCTTCGGCACCGCCTTCGTCCGGCGCGACCACCGGGGGTTTCTTCTTTCCGAACATTCCTCACCTTTCCTTGATCGTCGGTTTCGCGCCGGTGCGGTATGGTCTGCCCGGACCGTCGGGCAGGTAGACCTCGCGCTGCGTGTAGTGGCGCAGGATGTATTTCAGGTATTTCTCGGGCATGAGACCCTTGGGACGGGCCCACCCCCATGCGGCGATGGGCAGGCCGGGCGGGAAGATCAGATACATGCACAGGTTCGGATCCATGCCCAGGCCGAGCCACATGCCCAGGTATCCTCCCCCGCACACGACGGCGAGGATGACTGCGGCGAGGCACTGCCGCCAGCTCATCCCCATGAACACCTTCGATTCGATGGTGGTCAGTTCCCTGTAGACGGGCATCTGCAACGCCATGATGATTGCTTCCTTTCGTGGATGTGGATTGCGTTGTGTTTCATTCGCCGCCGAAGAGCTTCTTGGCGACGGAGTTGGCCGCCATGACGACGCCGATGAGCATGACGCTCGCCAGGAGCAGGCCGATGAAGTTGTCCATCACCCAGCCGGAGAGGCTGTCGCCGTCCTTGAACTTGCTCGGGTTGAGCGTGCCGCCCACGAGCGTGCGGTACATGAGGATCGCCAGATAGAGGGTCGCGCATTGGAACACCGCGCTTGCATACTGTTTGAAGTAGTTTATGCCCCACTGCCTTGTCTCCTCCTGCGCGATGAAAGCGATGGGCAGGGGGTTGAACGCGGTCAGCAGGTAGATCTGCACGAAACGCAGGAGGACCACGACGGTGACGACGATGGCCGCGCCCTTGGAGACGAGGAACGGGATGATCAGCAGGATCAGGCACGGTATCTGGCCCATCCAGCCGGCGGAGTCGATGGCGTCGCGCATGCCGTCGCCCAGGCCCGCGCCGGCCGCCGTCCCGGTGGTGGGGGCCGCGGTGTGGATGCCGTTCATCACGGACTGTCCGATCTCGTCGATGGCCTTGAGCATGAGCTCGCAGTGCTGGGCGGCGGTGAACACGAGGACGAGTTTGAACATCGCCATGGCGATGAGCTTGACGCCCAGCTCCCGGTCCCCGTCGGCCCTGGTGCTGACCCTGGCGATCTCCAGCACGCACATGATAGCCAGGATCGTGCTGGCGATGGGTTTGACTGCCGAGCGGGCGACGGTCAGGCTCAGCTGGTACATGCCCGCGTTGTATTCGGCGGGGGTCTTCAGCAGGTCGGCCACGATGTCGTCGCCGACGCCGGACCCTATCGAGTTGAGGATGCCGACGATGAAATCGACCATGCGCGGCCTCCCGTCTACAGGGCGATGTTGGAGAACAGGGCCGCGGCCGCGATGATCATGCCGCCGCCGACGACCTGCCAGATACCCGAATGGGTGGCGGGGCCGTTCTGGTCCTTCAGGCCGCCGGCAAGGACGATGACGCCCCACACGGCCCACAGGCCGCCGCCGATGATGGCGAACTGGCTGAACAGCTGCAACGCGCTGGTGACGACGCTGCTGCCGTCGGCCGCGATGGTGATTCCGTACATGATTGTTTCCTTTCGACTTGTTTTGATGACATGACCACGGTATGGCCGTCGAGAAGGCTCCGGTTTGGACGTTCCCGCCGAAACCGAAGAGGCTCGGACGATGGTATGGAAAAGGCCCCGCCGACCGTTCGCCGGTGGGGCCGGGTCGGACACCTTCGCGGGGATCGGGGCGCATGATGGGATGATTCGTGGTATGATGCACGGCGTGTTCTGGCGACGCAATGCGCCGGGAAGACTTGGAAGGAATCGTCATGCGCGAGGATGTCTCATGAGGAGAACCGTCATCATAACCGTGAAGATACGGGATTCCTTTTACCGTCTCATTGAGAATGGCCTCAAACAATACGAGGTGAGGACGGAACCGTTCGGGGACGCACAGGCGATCGTGTTCGTTGATGCGGAGACGGGTGCCCGCCTCGGCATCAGGCGCATACTCGGGACGAAGAGGTACGGCAGAGGCGAGGACGAACAGGTCCTTGGCCTTTCCGGAATCGGACAGTCTGATTTCCGGAAGCTGTTCCCGTCCAAACGGGACGGCGGCCCCGCGTTCCTGTGGGTCGCGCGATTGGGTCGAAGCGTCAGCCCCGACGATCTTTTGGAGGGGCGGGAATGAGTGGCGAAACCGTCAGGACGGAGGATCCCATCTCTCTGCTTCCCTTCGCCTCGCTGGATCTGGACGACCCGTTCTTCGACAGTCTCCGCAGGTCGTATGATTTCGACGAATGGGTCGGGCGAAAGGCCTTGGCCGGTGAAAGCACATGGGTCGCGACGGATAAACAGACCGGCGGCTACGTGGCGATGCTTTATCTGAAGCGGGAATATGACACGGACCGCAGCGTAGTGCCGGCGCTGACCAAGCCCCGTCTGAAGATCGGCACCTTCAAAGTCGATTTCCGGCATCACACCAGCTTGGGGAAAAGGCTTCTGGCGATCGCACTCCGCGACTTCGCGGGGAGCGGTCTGTCCTATGCGTATGTGACGATGTTCCGCAACACGAACACCGAGGGGCTCAGGTCTTTGCTGACCCAATATGGATTCAGGCAGATTGGCGAGAAAGGCTGTGAGGAGGTCTGGGCCAAACGGCGCCCAAGCGCTCAGGAATCGAATCCATTCAAGGCCTTTCCCTTCCTGACGTCATTTCCGTGCGGATACCATATCTTGGCCATCCGGCCCGAGTACCACAGCAGGATGTTCGGAGATCTCCGTCTGGCGACGGAGAAGGACGTGCCGGTCGAGGACGAAATCCGGACCAACACCGTGGAAAAGATCTATCTGTCAGGAGCGTCGGGGGCCGCCCTCTTGAAGAAAGGTGATCGGATCGCCATATACAGGACCGCGCCCAAGGGGACGGTCGCGAAATACTCGTCGGTCATCAGCTCCATATGCACCGTCACCGACCGAATGGACATTCGGGATTTCCCCTCGAGGGAGGAATTCTTCAAATTCGTCAAGGGGCGCAGCGTCTTCACCCAGGCGGAACTCGAAGACTTCTGGCGGACCAAAAAGTACCCGTCGATCATCAGCATGCTCTACAACTTTCCCCTGAGGAAACGTCCGATACGGCAGAAACTGCTCGATGCGGGAATCATCACTCCGGAGGAAAGACTGGTGTGCAAGCGGATCGACCAGCAGTCGTTCCAGAAAATCCTCGACATAGGAGAAGCCGATGAAAGCTTTATTGTCCATTAAGCCCGAGTACGTCGACCGCATCCTGTCCGGAGAGAAGAAATTCGAGTTCAGACGCAGGATCTTCAAGCGTCCCGACATCGACACGATAGTCATCTACGCGACGCTGCCGGTGGGCAAGGTGGTGGCCGAGGTGGGGATAGCCGGCGTGATGGAATCCACGCCGGAGGACATTTGGGAGAGAACCCATGAGGAGGGCGGGATCAGCGAGGCCAGATTCATGGACTACTTCCGGGGACGTGATACGGCGTACGCGATCCGGCTTGGCAGCGTGCGTGTGTTCGATGACCCCTTGCCGCTGCCCGACTACGCGCCAGGCGTGGCCCGCGCACCGCAGTCGTTCGCATATATCAGCGACTCCGACGTCTTCTGATAACGTCTGTCGTCGAAACGGTACGAGCAGAACCGGAAGGAACGAATTATGAATGGGAACGACGAGCTGGACGACGACATGTTCGTGGTCAACCATCACGACGGTCTTCATATCATCCATCGGCTTGGCTGCGGCACGATTCGCCATCAGATCGAGGGAACGATACGGGAAGAATATCCTCGCTGGAATCTCAGAGAAGTCGAGGGCAATCCTGGCATATGGTTCCCGCGGTGAACCTTCAGGCGAAACATCTCGGAAGGCTCTTTTGCGGGTGGGGCCGGCTCGAACGATTTGAAATCGTCTGCGAGATGGACGAGCACGGCGATCCGGTTACGAGGATTCATGCCTCATTCGAAGGAATCCATCATACGTTCCGACCGGTCGACCGATTCGATTATGGGCGCCCGCGTCCTGTGCAACAGGCCAAGCCGCATGGTTCCAGGCCAGTCGGGCCTTCGAGGGAAACAGCTTTTTAGGTTAAAAACGATACCTCAACGGGGACGCCACGTCGTGGTTGCTGGTCAGCGGCACGGCGAGACGTTGACACTGATTGATCTTGGGCAGCCTCGGCACCATGTTTTCTCCCTCTGATGAATGAAGAAAATAAGGTGCCGGGCTTCGGGCCGGGTCGGAGTTCATTCCCGCGATTTCGTATTCTCTTGATGCGTCTCAGGGATGTCTCCGTCCTTATCCGTTGCGTCGTCTCCTTTGCCCGCCGGGTGCCGGGCGCCTGACCGCCCTCCGGTACGGGGATTTCATGCGCGGAACGCCGGTCGAGATTTCCCTGACGGCCCGGATGATGCGTTCCTGTTCGGCGATCGCACCCTCGCATGAGCCGAACCCGGCGCCGTCACAAAGGAGAAAACAAAACGACGGTACCGGTGGGGGCTTGGGCGCGTCCGGGAAGGGAAAGGATCTGGGCGCGCCCGTGGGCCCGTGCGGCGGATCGTGGGGGGCGGTCCGCCGCGGGCCCGGGGTCAGGTTCGTCGGATCACTCCTCCGAGCCCTCGGTGTCGGCCGGGGCCTTCGCCTCGCGTCGGCGGGACGCGATCAGCAGGCCCGCGCCGCCGCCGACCGCGACGAGCGCGGCCAGCGCGATCAGCGCGATGCTCGCGCCGGTCTGGGCGAGGCTCTTGCGGTAGCCGTTCCAGTCGTCCTGGTTGGAGTCGACCCTGGTGTCCTCGCACAGGGTCTTCCCGTCGATCACGACCTGCTTGAGGGTCTTGGACGCGGACGCCGTGGCGTCGGCGGTGCCGGTGCCGAACGGGTCGTCGGTGCCCTGGACCGGGCAGGAGGTCAGCGGGGTGCCGGTGACCTTGGCGCGGTCGGTGTGCCTGCCGTTGGCGGTCACGCCCTTGAGGGTGCCGGTCACGGTGACGGACTGGCCGGGCTTGAGCACGATGCTCTCCCAGCCCTGCGGGTAGGTGATGTCGGTGACGGTGCCCTCGCCGGCGACGGTGCGGTCGGTCAGCTTGAGGTCGGCCGCGCGGAAGATGGCGCCCTCGCCGGTGGTCTTGTCGACCTTGCTGGTGTTGGTGACCTGGAACGCGATCCGGATGCCGTCGGAGCCCATGTTCAGCGCGTCCTTGACGTCATCGCGGTCGCCCAGCTTCTCGCCGGACTTCACGTCGTACTTCTCGATGTGCAGGCTCGGGGTCATGTCCGGGGTGCGGGTCCATACCGTGTTGGACGGGAGGACCTTCTCGTTGTAGTACTCGGTGAACTGGTTCTCGATGCGGTCGCCGACGTGGATGCGCCTGCACTGGATGTAGGCGCGCCAGCCGTTCTCGTGCCCGTTGTCCGCGGACACGAGCTTGCGATAGGCCTCGGTGGCCTCGACGGTCACAACGCCCTTGTCGTCGGCGGATGCGGTGAACAGGTCGCCGCCGAACTTCGAGCTGTCGAAGCCGCTGCCGGCGATCTTGTCGCCCTTGGCGGCGAGGACCTTGCCGTCCTGGTACAGGTCGCGGGACGCGTACACGGCCCACTGACCGGTGTACTGGTCGTATGCGGTGTTCAGCGGGTCGGCGATCTTCCACTGGTCGACCTGCGGGTATGCGCGGTTGGCCGGGATGATGCTGGAGTCGAGCTGGTAGAGGAACGTGCGGTTGAGATACACCGACTTGCCGTCGATGCTCTCGCCGCCGACCTTGATGGTCACGTCCTTCTTCGGGTTGATCTCCTTGAGCTCGTTGCTGACCTCGTTGGTCTTCTCCTCGTGGTCGTTGGTGACCTGGACGGCGGTGTTGCGCACGCTGTAGCCGTCCTTGACCTGGACGACGGTGTACGGGAGGATCACCTTGTACTTCTGGCCGAGCAGGTTCTGGTCGATGTACGCGTCCTTGAGCGGGTCGAGCCTCCTGGCGGAGTATTCCTTCAGGTCGGTCGGCTGCGGGTCGCCCTTGACGGTCTCGCCGGTCGCGGGGATCTCGGTGTCCACGGTCCTGGCGAACACGTAGGCGACGCCGTCCTTGATCTGCACGTTGAACCTGGCGGTCACGTCCTTGCCCTTGGAGTCGAGCACTTCGATCTTGTCCTGGTCGATGGCCAGGTATTCGTCGTCGAAGTCGTCGACGATGCCGAGGCGCTGCACCTTGTAGGCGGTGGTGTCCTTGAGCTTGTCGGCGTTGAGCGTGACGACGTAGTTGCCGGTGTCGCCCTTGAGCAGGGTCTTGCCGTCGATGTCGACGCTCATGTCGGCGCTCTTGTCCTCCTTGCCCGGCACGCAGTCGTCGCCGCACGGGACGTTCAGCACCCTGTTGGACGGGGTGATGGAGTTGTCCAGGGTCAGGGCCCACTCGTTGCCGATCTTATGGTCGCCGGGAGCCTTCTCGGACACGGTGCCCTCGAAGCGCACGAGCACGCGCGGGTCCTTGCCCTTGCCCCAGTTGGCCTTCACGTACTCGTCGTCGAACACGAGCACGAAGGCGTGGCTCTCGTCGTCCCACTTGGTCGTGTACTGCTTCTTGGTGATGGTCTTGCCGGTCGACAGGTCGCGGACCTCGAGGGTCTGCTTGTCGGGAGTGAGGTACTGGTCGTACACGTCGGTCACGGCCACGTCGGTCACGTCGTAGGCGAGGTTTTCGGGCAGCTTCGGGTGCGTGGTCAGCTGGTATTCGACCTTCTGGCCGGGGAACACGATCTTGCCCTGCACGCTCTCCTGCTCGCCGCCCTGGCTGGCCTCGCTCACCACGTCCTTCTTCACCGGCGGCACGTAGCCGCAGATGTAGGGTTCGTTGGTCGCGATCTCGTGGTCGTTGACGGTCTCGCTGCCGGCGTTGGTGAGCTGCTGGTCGCGGCCCGGGTTCGCGCAGAACGTGAGCTCGTCGCCCGCGGCCTTGCCGAAGTCCTTGCGGACCTGGCCCGCGCCCTTGCCGTCGGCGAAGTTCGTCTTGCCGGGCACGAGCATGGTGATCTGGCGTGCGCTCTTGAGGCCCTTGAGGGTCTTGAGGTAGGACGCCTTGGCGGTGGCGGTCGCGACGGTGCCCTTGAGGACGATGTCGAACCGGTCGGTCACGTCCTTGCCGGTGTTGGCGATGTCGTTGGCGCTGGTCTGCGTCTCGGTGGCGATGTCCTTCTGGAAGACGCGGATCTTGTCCTTGCCGGCCGCGTCGAAGATGTAGTCGGAGTTCGCCCAGTCGTCCTTGAGCTGCACCTTGGTCGGCTCCTGGATCAGGTCTGAGGCGATGGTGCCGTTGACCACGGACGCGACCTCGCTATGGTCGAGGAACGTCTCGGTGTCGGCGCCGGTCGCGTTGCTGCGGGTCGGGTCGACGACCGCGGCCCACTTGCCGTTGGCCTTCTTGATCCAGGACTTGTCCGAGTTGGGGCGCCAGGTCTTGAACTCCTTGCCGTCGGTGGACTTCTCGATCCTGTTCCACATCACGGTGGCGGTGTCCTGGACCTTGGAGAAGTCGGGCTTGTTCACGGTCACGTCGAAGCTGAACTCGTACTGGTGGTCGAGCGGCATCTCGCCCTTGTCGGCCGTGCGGACGGCGGTGACGGTGTTCGCGGCCTTGTCCCAGTTGATCGCGAACTCGCCGCTCACGTCCCTGCCGTTGCCGGTCAGGTCGACCAGGCGGTAGTCGGAGATCTCGTAGTTCACGCCGTTGGGGGTGATGGTGTCCTTGAAGGTCATCTCGTAGCCGCCGCGGCCGGTGCCGGACGTGATGGTGGTGCGGTTGACCATGCGGCTGGCGCTGGTGCCCTTCTCGATCTTCTTGACCGGGGTCTCCGGCGGCACGTCGGGCACGGTGTACGTCTCGGCGGCCTCGCGGTCCGTGGTGTCCACGGCCGCCTGCATGTGGCCCTGCTTGGAGACCTGGATGTCGAACCAGTAGTTGCCGTGCTGCCAGTGCTTCATACCCAGGTCGGCCGGGGTGAAGTCCGGGGTGCGGGTGTCGCCGGCGTTCTTCATGGTGAACGTCTTGGCGGCGCTCTTGGCGGCGACGTACCCGTTCGGGTGGCCGTCGTAGTGCAGGATTGCGGTCGCGTTCAGCGACTCGTCCAGGCCGCTGCCGTTCCTGTTCGCGTGCACGGTGTCATGGACCGGGTCGGTGGAGCCGACCTTCATGGCCGCGGACTGCTGGTTGGTGGTGACGGTCAGGTCGTAGTCGCGTGGAGGCTGCTGGTTGTTGACCGCGACGCACACGACCTGCACGCCGGTCGGATACTGGTTGCCGGTCGTGGTGATCTGGTCCGTGAACTTGTCGTGCACTTTCTGGACCCAGGTGGAGTCGTAGCCCTTGAGGTCGTCGCTCTTGTCGCCCAGGGCGTTCCAGTTGGCGTCGAAGCGGTTGCGGAAGTCGGTCGGGTTGGTGCCCCATGGGACCAGTCCGTCCGAACCGTCCGCGATGGTCGCGGCGACGCCGATGACGCGCGCCTGGGTGGCGTCGCCGTCGGACTTGTCGGCGACGGCCTGGTTGATCGCCTCGGTGCAGGAGCTCTTGATCCGGGACACGATGGCGTAACTGTCATCGGTGGGGATCTTGTAGCCGGAGTTGCGCATCGCCTGGAGCGCGTAGTCGATGGACGCCTGCCCCCATCCCTGGGCCGGCGAATCCGTGTAGTTGCTGTCGTCCTGGAGGTAGAGGATGTCCCCGCTCGGGCCGACGTTGCCGCCGCCGTGGACTCCTCCGCCGCCGGAGCCGATACCGGCGTAGGCCGGCATGGCCGTGAGCAGCATCGCGCCCGCCGCGAGGCCGGCCACCGCCGCCTTGACGGCCTTCTTCCTTGCAAAACCCACTGGTTTTCTCCTTTATCTTGATGGTCATGGCGCGACCGGGCCATCCGGCCGCGCCATGACCATCAAAACTCGTTTTTTGCCAGGCCGGTTTGGACATCAGCGGGAAGAAAGGCACGCATCATATGGCGGATCATGGGCAGGTGTTGCAGACGCCATCCATGCAAGTGTTTCCTGGCCTGCATTGCCCGTTCTGGGCAGGGACGCCGCTGCCGCCAATGACGATGTGCAGGTCGGAACTGGAGCCACCCGAGGATGAGCCGCCGTTGCTGGTGGATTGCGACGGCGCGTACGAGGAGCCGCCGCCGTTGCTGGACGAATACGAATAGTTCCCGCGGTTCGAGGATGAGCCGAACGAGTACGACTGGGATTGCGATGCCTGGGCCTGCTGCGCGTCGGCAGCCGCGGCGGCTTCCTGTTCGGCCCTGGCCTTCGCCTCCGCGTCGGCCTGCTCCTTCGCCGCCCTCGATTCGTTGACCGCCTTCACGGCCTTCGCGATGGCGTCCGCGTCGCGTTTTTTGATGGCGTCCAGCAGACTTGCGCGGGTCTTGCCGTCCGCCACCTTGCCGTCGGTCTCCTTGTACAGCGCGTCCGCGTCGTCCACGGTCTTGTCGAGCTTGGACGTTTCGACCGCGTTCACCAGCCCGTTCAGGGACTTCGTGTGGGCCTTGTACCATGCCGTGTTCGCGGTGACGGCCTTCGTGGCCGTGACCACGGCGTCCCTCGAATCCGCTTTGCAGGACACGGCCTTCGGCGTGGACGACATCATGGCCTTGGACAGGACGTCAAGGGTCTTCGCGTCCTTCACGCTTTTCACGTCGGTCTTCGCCATACTGGCCGCCTGGTCGTCCAATAGCGCGTTGTACGCGGTCGTCGCGACGTGGAGACGTTCGCTCTCGGCCGCGCAGTCCGCCCTGGCCTCGGCCATGAGGCGGTCCGTATGCGTCTTCCAGGCGATGCCTCCCGCCGCAAGCAGTGCGAGTGCGACGACGGTGATGACGACGGCCCTTCTGCGATGCGGCTTTTTCTTTTCCGTGGTCTCTGTCGAAAGTTCGATGGTCTTTTCTTTCTCTGTCATTCGTTCTCCTTGTTCATAGGTTCACAGCTTATTTCAAGCCCAGGTACGTTTCGAGGGCGGCATCGACCACTTCCTGGATGCGCATGTCGTGCTCGGCGGCCCAGGTCTTGAGCCTGCGTCGGGTCGAGGCGCGCAGGCTCACGCTGGTCTTCACCCAATCCTCACCGGATTCCGGTGTTTCGTTTTGCCGGTTTTCCGGTATCCCGGTATTCGGTTTTTCGGTATTCCGGTAAAACGGTGTTTCGGTTTGCCGGTCGCTGTTGAGCAGCATGGTCAGGTCGCGCGACCGGGGCGTCAGGTTCATGTTCCTCACAGTTCCACCTCCTTGAGCTGTCGCATGGTCCGCTTGAGTTCGCCGGCCAGGTCGCGGTATTCGTGCAGGCGGGAGCCGCGCGGGCGGGTGGATTTCGCGTTGAGGATGTCCTGGCGTTTCGGGATCAGCGTCTCGAAGCACGCGATGCCTGCGTCGTCGATCCATGACAGGGCGTCGCGCAGGGCGGTCGTGTTGGCCTCGGTGCGGCACAGGAGGATCGCGGCGGGTATGCCGCGCCGGTCGCACAGGTCCTTCACACCGGCGGCCTGGTCGAGGTCGATGCGGCTGGGGCTCGAGGGGATGACCACGAGGTCCGCGTTGTTCACCGCTTCGTCCAACGCGCGCCCGTACGGGGCGGAGTCGATCAGGATCCAGTCGACGGGCTCGTCGAGACGGCCGTCGAGCTCGTGCAGGTGCGCGATGTCGGCCGGCGCGGCGGACATCACGTCGAACGGCAGCGGGTCGTCCAGTTCGGCGGCCCGGTACCACCAGTCCTTCGCGTCGCCCTGCACGTCAGCGTCGGCGACGAGCACATGCCGCTCGCCCCGGGACTGGTCCACGAGGGCGCAGGCCAGGAACACGGCGCTCGTGGTCTTCATGCTGCCGCCCTTGCCCGTCGCCAACGCGATCACCATCGGCTCGCTCTTCTTGTCGTTCATCGGTTTCTCCTTGTCTCGGTTTTTCAGTGTTTCGGCATTTCGGTTTTTCGGTAAAGAGGTGTCCCGGTATTCACCGGTTCCGGTTTCCCGGCAGGCGCCGCGGTCGGGACACGGGCCGCGGCTGCGGGTGTCAGAAGAGACTGCCCTGGACCAGGCCGTCCGGCACGGGTTCGGTTTTGAGGAAGAGCGGTTCGTCGTGGGTGTAGTCGCGGCGGGAGCGTTGGCGGCGTTTGACCGACCGCCAGTAGTCGCGGCCGTCACGGCGCATGCGTTCGGCCCAGTCCGGATGTTCGGCCAGCCAGTCACGGACCCTGTTTTGCGGGATCAGGTGCAGTCCGCTCGCGTCGATGTGGAGGTCGCGGGAGATCAGTCGGGCGAGGGTCCAACGGTTCGGATAGTCGAGTCCGCCGTACACGGCCTTGTCCTTCCAGCCGCCCACGAGGGCGCGGCTGATGCAGTCGAGGCGCATGGGGCACGCGGAGCACAGCATGCGGCCCTTGCCGCGCATGCGTTCGTCGATCAGGTCGCGGCCGTCGTCGCCGGTCACGCTGTTCCACATGCGGTCGGCGAGGTCCGGGTCGATCGCGGCGACCCTCGCGCAGGCCGGCATCGTGTCCCGACCGTTCATGGCCGCCGTCCCGGAGCAGACGACCGCGGCGAGGTTCGGTTCCTTGTTCATGCGGACACCTCGATTCCGTCGCGTTGGTTGAGCTCGTCGGCGTGTTCCATGCATGCGGTCTGCCATTCCGACGGATGGCCGTAGCGCAGGCTTCCCTCGTGGTCGTATTCGTCCTCGTGCGGTCTCATGTCGGCGAGGACGTGTTCGCAGACGAGCGTGTGCACATGGCGTTCCTCGTGGCGCGGCGGGACGCGCGTGTTCCTCACCGGCTTGGTTTTCCGGTCGCGGTCCCGGCCCTCCGAGTCCGATGCGCGCCGGCGTTCGATCTGGCTGATGGTCCAGTCGTTGGCGATGCCGTCCCAGTTGTCGGCGAGACGTCGCGCGGAGTCGATTCGGCCGAGCCAGTACGTGTTCGACGGCAGCCAGTCGATGGCCGCGAGGATGAGCGCCACCGCGGCCGCATGGTCGTCGTCATGGGCTTTGGCGATTCGGCCGACGAGGTTTCCGATCTTGGCGCGGTCGCGTCTGGTCGGTTCCGCGGTGGTCAGCGTCAGCCTGGAGCGGACGGACGTGAGATGTTCCATCACGGTCGCCGCTTCGGAATCCGTTCCGGCCATGTCGTTCCCATCCTTCTCGGCGGGGCGCTTCCCGCTTGCGGGGAGCTCTCCCGTAGGGAGAGAGGGGTTGGGTTTACATGGAGGGTTTACATGGAGGGTTTTATCCTTATATATACAGCCCTGCGAGATTTGCAGAGCCAGAGGTGCGACATTTGCAGAGCCAGAGGTGCGGGATTTGCAGTGCTGGCCCTGCGGGATTTGCAGTGCCGGTTTCGGCTCGGTTTCCAGCCCTGCGGGATTTGCAGTGCTGGAAACCGGCTTCGGTCCAACGTTTTCGGGCGGTATGTCCTTGGATTCGCCGTTTTCCATGATGGTGGAAGCGGCGGGGTCCACGGTCCCGCTCATGGTCATGAGGTCCCGTTCCGCCGTGTGCGTCTCCCTGATCCATTCGAGGGTGGACGGGTCGGATTCGACCGCGAGGTCCCACACGATCTGGCAGTACTGGGGCAGGCGGTTCCGGCCGCCCTTGCCGAGGCGCGCGTACCGTTGGTCGCCGCGGCGGATGAACCCGCGTTCCTGGAGCGTCTTCAATGCGGTGCGTACCGTGCGCTCCGAGAGTTCGGTGACGTTGACGATGGTCGCGATCTTCGGATAGGCGGCGGTGCCGTCGTCGTCCGCGCGGTCCGCCAGGTAGATGAGCACGGCCTTCGCGCTGGCGTTGCCGACATGGCATTTGAAGGCCCATGACAGTGCGATGTTGCTCACGGCCGCTCCTCCTCACGCTGCTGGTCGGCGCGGCGTCCGTCGGCCAATCTGGCGGCCTGCTCGTCGCCGAGACGTGCCGCACGGCACAGGGTGAACAGCATCAGGCATTGGAACGCGACGAATGCGATCGATACGATTAGAAGCCAGTTCACGCCAGTCTCCCTTCCATGGACGGGTGCGCCATCATCGACGCCAGGCGACGGGAATCGACCGGATCATTGTGGCGGGCGAATGCCGTCACGACCGGGAAAGTCCAAACCGGCTTGTGGAAATCCTGGTTACACTCGGGAGACACAGAGCAAGACATGCGGAAGGCTTTAGTAAAGTCGTTCATGTGTGATCACTACTCCAAGACAATGCATTGGGTGGCCACGGACCGGGATCCGGCAAGATACGGGATCCGCGGCCGTTCGGAATATTGGTTGCACCGCCCGTCCCCGACGCTCCAACATCGGGAACGGGCGTTCTCTTTCAGTTGCAGAGAAGAGAGAAAATCGAATGAAATCAGACCATCGCACCACCTCCCCCGCCGTCGACGGGCCACGCGCCGCCGCAACGGATGGCGAGGCAAAGGCAATCAAGAGCCTGCTCGTCAGGGACATCAAAGACTTCGATCAAAGCGTCCCAGCAGTCGTCAGACACGATGATGGAACGATCAGGCCTACGTACATAGGCGTATGGGGACAGGACCGTCTGATAGGCGCGGCCCTCATCCAGCCAGCCCTTTGCGTAGCCGAGACGCTCATATACCGCACCGGGACGAGCGGGGTCCATGCCGCACAGATACGAGAGGCTTTCGCCGAGCATGCAGCCCTCATCGAAGGGATCGCGGTCGTCAGGAAGCATCGGCGCGAAGGCATCGGATTGCAGATCAAGGCGTTCTGCGACTCCTGGGCGGCAGGCCACGGCGCTGAGCTGATACTCAGCATCCCCACCAACGAGGGCGCGCGCCTGCTCAACGAGAAAGCCGGATACACGGTCGTACCGCCCGACGGATATCTCACCATCAAGGTATTTGACGCTCAGGGACAGCCTCTTCACATTCCCTACGCCGACCAGCGGACCCAGGACAGAGGCACTGGCATGTGGGCGTACAAGCTCGTAGGGCAACGCACACAGCACTTCGAGATTGGCGTTCTCACCGCCTCCTGAAGTTCCGAAGACCATACCGTCGATGAATGTTCCCGACGGGTCACGGGAGAAAACAAGTCTTCCGGCTTCGTCGCTCATGCCACCGGCACCGGAATCCATGGCCAGTACCCCTACACCGTCAATCGCCATCAGACCAACACCTCCTTTATCGATTCAGAGAAAGAGAAAACCAAATGAAATCAACCCCTCGCACTATTTCCCCCGACGAGCCCGAAGTACGTCCGGCGAGAAACCACGCCGAGGCAGAGGAAATCGGAAGTCTCCTGCTCGAAGAAATCGCGCATCCAGGATTCATTCCTGGACCAGAGTTCATCTGGCAGGGTCAAGGTTTTCTCAGGCCGACGCTCATAGGCGCATGGTCCCAGAACCGCCTGGTAGGTGGCGCCTCGCTCAGCCCATACATGGAACACACCAAGGCCTTTTGCGGGATTGGTCGAGCAGACGCAGCGCAGGCGATCGCACGGCTGGTAGCTGAAACTGACGGCATTGCCGTCAGACCCGACCATCGGCGCGAAGGCGTCGGACGAAAGATCAAGCTGTTCTGCGACTCCTTCACGGCACAGCACCACGCTGCGATCATGGTCTCCGTCACCACCAACGAAGCAGCGGCAGGCCTCAACCACGAAGCGGGCCACATCGTCTTTGAACGGTGCAACGGCCTCGTCATCAAGTACGCAGACGCGATCAACAAACCAATCGTTTGGCTTCACTCTCTTGACGGGAGTATCCCCGAAGCGGCATGGTCCGTCTCCGTACTCGGCAAAACGTATGGACCGACCATAGTCGTCGGTGAGCAACGGGCCATACGGCGTGGAAACGCCGACAAGGACATCCAGTGGGTTTTCGCCGTTGACGCGGCGGGCCACACTATCGCATGACACTTCGTTGCTCATGACGCGCCGCCCCTCGGTCAGCATCAGATGAAATGCCAAGAACAAAATCAGACGACAAGCCAAACTCGTCATGGAAGAACAGCAAATCCCGTTGCTGCCAGGGAATCTCACCATTCAACTTTTTACAAACAGTCGCAGCCGATGACCCTATGGAAGCGGCAAGTTTGCGATAGGAAATCCCCTGTGCTTTCAGCCATTCCTTCATATCGGATGTTCCTTTCGCGTCCTGTTGTTTCTTCATAACTAACAATATAGCGTTTCCTTTGACGAAACGCAAATCGGTGGGTACACTTGTTGTTATCTATTAAGAAACATGAATAACAGAGGACTAACGATGACCACATCAACCCCGGCAACAGCCCCAAAAAACGTCGACACTGAAGTGCAATATGCAGAATCTGTAATTGCCTGGAACGTCAAAATGCTTTTAACTGCACAAAACAAATCACAAAGCGCTCTTGCCGCTTTTCTGGGCATACAACGTCCGACCATGACCAACAAAATGAAGGGGCGAATTGCATGGTCGGTGGCGGATTTGGTTAAATCTGCCGATTTTCTCGGCACCACAGCCGAAGCACTCATGGATGATTCGTTAATGTCGCAATTAAAGACTGGATATACGGAATCAGCCAAATCTAAGTATGGAGTTTTTGCCGAGAAGCCAGGCGCTTTGGTAGGTGCCGGCTCCCCCAGGTTCCTTGTCAGTCCCTTCAACCCCGACGCCCCGATCGAGGACGGAATCTCGGGTGCTGCTAAAGGTGCCTTGGCTGGTTTCGTGCCATCCGGGGTCCCGTCCAGCTCGAGCTCCCCGTCCATGCCCTCAAAGCATGACGGGATTGGGGTTCCCGGCCGGTCTCAAGCCCATGAGACACTTAAGACCATGACTACCATCATCATGCGCACGACCGAAGGCGACATCAAGATCGACCTGTTCGACGACAAGACCCCTGAAACCGTAGCCAACTTCCTTGGCCTGGCCACCGGCGAGAAGGAATGGACCGACCCGTTCACCGGCCAGCCGAGCCACGAACCGTTCTATGACGGCCTGACCTTCCATCGCATCATCAAGGACTTCATGATCCAGGGCGGCTGCCCGCTGGGCACCGGCACCGGCGGTCCGGGCTACAACTTCGATGACGAAATCGTGCCGGGACTGACCTTCGACCGTCCGTACCTGCTGGCCATGGCGAACGCCGGCCTGCGTCGCGGCATGGATGGCAAGGTGCACGGCACCAACGGCTCCCAGTTCTTTATCACCACCGTACCGACCGAGTGGCTCAACGGCCACCACACCATCTTCGGTGAAGTCGCGGATGATGAGTCCAAGGCCGTCGTCGACAAGCTCGACGCCGTGGCGACCGACCGTTCCGACGCTCCGCTCGAACCGGTGGGAATCACTTCGATTGAAGTCGTGAAGTAACACCATCAGCAATACACAGGGTTGGAGAAGCCTCCTTCCTAGACCACACTCCGATCGTCGGTCTGAAGAAATCCAGATTCGATGATCGGCAGGAGTGTGGCTCAGGAAGGAGGCTTCTCCCGTCTCTCCCCATCATGCTTCGCACATCATACTCCTCATCCAGAGGAGGGAACCGCTATATCCTTCGCAAACGGGGTTCGGCTGAATCCTTAGCACCGGTGATGCGATACACGTCGAACACGCCTTCGATCTTGCGTACGGCCGCAAGCAGGATGTTGAGATGCTGCGGATCGGCCATCTCAAAGCTGAACTGACTGGTCGCCACACGATCCGTACCGGTGGAAATCGAGCCGGAGATGATGTTCACGCCATGATCGGACAGCACACGCGTCACATCGCTCAACAGGTGCGGACGATCGAGCGCCTCCACCTGAATCTTGACCATGAATACGCCCTTGGTACTGGTCCACTGCACGTCGACTACACGTTCAGGCTGCCGCTTCTGCAAGTCCAACATGTTCTGGCAATCCACACGATGCACGGACACGCCCTGATTACGCGTGATGAAACCGATGATCTTATCTCCCGGCACCGGCATGCAGCAGCGTGCCAGTTTGACCCAGATGTCACCCACACCCTTGACGGAGATGCCCAGCGAACTGGTGGTGTTCTTCTTGTTGCGCTCGACCTGTTTGAGAGGCAGCGCCTCCTGCTCCACCTCTTCGTTGACCTCGTCGCTGCCGGCATCCTTCACCAGATGCGAAATCACGTTCTGCGTGGAAATCTGACCGTCGCCGATGGCCGCGAACACGGCATCCGCGTTGGCGAGATTGAGTTCGTCGGCGATGCCGACCAACGCTTCCGGAGTCAGCAACGTGGTAATCGGCAGATTGCGCTTGCGCATGGCTCGTGTCAGCTCGTCACGGCCTTCTTCGATGGCTTCGGTACGTCGTTCCTTGCTGAACCATTGACGAATCTTGTTGCGGGCCTTCGGGCTTTTGGTGAAACTCAGCCAATCACGGGACGGCCCCGCGGTATCGGATTTGGAGGTCAGCACTTCGACGGTGTCGCCATTCTCCAGTTTGGTGTCCAACGGCACCAAGCGTCCGTTCACACGGGCGCCCATGGTGCGGTGGCCCACTTCGGTATGCACGGCGTAGGCGAAGTCAATCGGAGTGGCCTCGGCAGGCAACGACACGATCTTGCCCTTCGGCGTGAACACATAGACTTCCGCGGAGCCCAGATCTTCTTTCAAGGAGCCGAGGAATTCGTTGGAATCCGGAGTCTCGCTCGTCCAATCGGCAAGCTGCTGGATCCATTTGAGATTATCGGCCTCGGAAAGCTCCTGGTTCTCACCGCGCTTACGGTCGGACTTATCCGGTGACGACAGGGCACGGCCCGCCTGACCGTTCTCCTTGTACTTCCAATGCGCCGCGATGCCGAATTCGGCGCGACGGTGCATATCCCAGGTTCGAATCTGAATTTCCACCGGCTTGCCGCCTGGGCCCACCACCGTAGTGTGCAGGCTCTGGTACATATTGAGCTTCGGCATGGCGATGTAATCCTTGAAACGGCCCGGAACGGGGTTCCAACGCGCATGCACGGCACCTAGCGCCGCATAACAGTCCTGAATGGTGTCGACGATGATACGTACACCGACCAGATCGTAGATGTTGGCGAAATCATGGCCGCGCACGATCATTTTCTGGTAGATGGAGAAGTAGTCCTTTGGACGCCCGGTCACATAGGCCTTGATATGCTGCTCGTCGAGATCCTCATTGATCTCGGCGAGGATCTGCTTCAGATACACGTCACGCTGTCCGGCCCTGCGAGCCACCAATACCACGATCTCGTTATAGATCTTCGGGTAGAGCACCTTGAAGCTGAGCTCTTCCAGTTCGGTTTTGATGGCGTTCATGCCAAGCCTGTTCGCCAGCGGTGCATACACGTCGAGCGTTTCATGCGCCTTCTTCTGCGCATTGGATGGCTTGACGTAACGCCAAGTACGAGCGTTGTGCACGCGGTCGGCAAGCTTGACCACCAGAACACGCACGTCCCGGCTCATGGCCACCACCATCTTGCGGATGGTTTCGGCCTGTGCGGAATCCCCGTATTCCATTTTGGAAAGCTTGGTCACGCCATCAACGAGGCCCGACACGGTATCGCCGAACTCGGCACGGCACTCCTCAAGCGTGTAGTCGGTATCTTCGACCGTATCGTGCAACAGACCCGCCGCCACGACAATCGGTCCCATGCCCAGATCGGCAAGAATCTGCGCGACGGCCAGCGGGTGGATGATGTAAGGCTCGCCGGACTTGCGCCGCTGCGTGCAATGCTGCTTGACGGCACGCTGATAGGCGCGCGCCAGAATACCCATATCCTCATCGGGATGGTGGTATTCGCACATCTTCAGAATCGGTTCAAGCGGATCAAGAGGATTCGTGCTGATCTCGCAACCCAACATGTGGGCCGAACGAACCTCGTTCTCATCGTCGCCCATCTTCCACCTCCTCTTGCAATGCTCCCTATCCTACCCGTGCCGCACGGCATGACCGACGCATCCGACCGCGTGTTGTGCGGTCGGATGCATGCGTGGCGAACAGCCTCAGGAGGCCACGCCGGTCGAGCCGAAGCCGCGTTCGGCGCGATCCGAACCCGGCAACGACGCCGCCGGCACGAATCTCGCCTCGACATAGCGCTGGATCACCAATTGCGCGATGCGGTCCCCCGGCTGGAATGTCACGGTGTGTTCCGGATCGAGGTTGATCAGCGGAACCTTGATTTCACCACGGTAGCCGGCATCAATCGTGCCCGGGGCGTTGAGCACGGTGACGCCGCGCTTGACGGCGAGCCCCGAACGGGGGTGCACCAGGGCGACGTAGCCAGCCGGTAGCGCAATGGCCACGCCAGTAGGCACCAGCGCCCGCTGGAACGGCTCCAAGGTGACCTCCTCCGTCGTTTTGAGGTCCGCCCCGGCATCTCCGGCATGGGCATAATACAGTTCCGCAGGTTGGTCGGGATTCAGCGACTTTACCAGAACCTCGACGTTTTCCGGCTCGTTGTATGCTTCGTCGAATGCCATCAGGCAGCGCACTCCTGACAGACGGGCTGCCCATCCTCGGTGGTGTAGGCCAGCTGGCTGCGATGCTTCACCAGGAAGCATTCAGAACAGATGAATTCATCTCCCTGCATGGGAATGACGGTCACCGAAGCGTCTTCATTGCTCAGATCGGCGCCGGGCAACTCATAGTCCTCGGCAATGGCGTTCTCGTCATCGTCCATATCGTTGGAGGAATTCTGCGAGCTTTTGCCCAGAGCCTGGAGCGACTCCTCGTCCTCGTCCTTGTTACGCGGGGAATCATAATCCTGTGCCATCGCGATTCCTTTCGTCATCTATGGTGCCTATGCGCCATAGAATACATGACATTTACCCCGCATAGGATACACGATTCGAAATACTCGTAAAATCCGACACGTGCGGCACAATGGAAATATCTGATGCCCGAAGAAGGAAAGTGGTGCGCTCATGCCTGAAAATCCGTTCGAGGAAGCCCGGTTCGATCATGTGGGGGAAACCGGTGAACTCGTCTTTGTTTCAGGTGCCGGAAAATTCGCCGTAAAGGTCGATGATGCGCTTGAGAGAGCCATTTTGGAAGCGAAACAGATTCGTTCCGAAGTACAACGGGAACACCAGCCGCATACGTCCACAACGTTGCCGATCTCACAGATTCAGTCGCTGATTCGCGCCGGTGCCGATCCCGCGCGAGTCGCGGAACGATACGCTTTGAGCGAGGCTCTTGTTCGGCGTTTCTCGGCCGCGGTCGAAACGGAAAAGCAGTATGCCATCGAGCAGTTCCTCGCCGTGCCGGCACCGAAGGAGAGCCGCGTACGCACGCTTTCCGAGCTCATCGAACGCACGTTCGCGGCGGCCCGCGTCCGTTTGGAGGACGTGACTTGGAAGGCTACGCGACGCGGTCTGGAGCCATGGAAAATCACCGCGCAATTCACATCCAACGGCCGCACCATCCGTGCCGAATGGACATGGAACATGCACGACAACGCCGTGACTTGCCTCAATGCAACCGCCAAGAAACTCATCGGCGAACAGGACACGCCTAAAACGGGAGGCGCCGAAGAACATACGGTGGATGAGGATTTTCTGGCATCGTTGAATCTGCCTGGCAATTCCGCGCGCTCCGCCCGCATCGAACAGACCGTCTCAGCCTGGAACACGCCTGAGCCGACCATGCCAGCCGCCCGGCCGAAATCAGCCGCTCCCTCCGTACCGTTGTCCCCCATCGATTCGGGCACGATCGCAACGACCCCGCCGATTCCCGAAGGAGTCGGCGCCGTGCCGATGCCGCAGTCCCCGAGCGAATCCGACATGCAGGCGCAGCCCGAACAGGACTCGCCGCAGACGAAGGGCGAAACATCGTCCCACACGGCTTCGACGCCTGACGAACATGGCCAAGGCGCCACGAAGGCGAAACGTCGTGCCGGACGTTCCGCAGTGCCCAGCTGGGATGAGATTCTGTTCGGCGACTGACCTTGCGGCACGCTGCTAGGCCATGTCAATCAGACAGGGAATGTCCGATTCCAGCATGGTCAGCGATCCGTGCACGCTAGGCAGGTGCGTCGCCTTCTCGGCCTGCGTCCGTGAGTCGACGATGGTCACGGATTGTGCGGCCGACACGATGACATCACCCAACATCGGTTCCACATACGGTTCGACCGGCCCGTACACGCCTTGTGCAATCGCTTCGGCACGCGTGCGCACCTGCGCCCGCTCCTCTAGGAAATCACGCCATCTCATGGCGATGTCCTCAGGATTTTCGCCATGTTCGGCATAGAGCATCACGCAACGTGGTTCGCCGCCGATACTCGCCACACCTTGGGATAGCCGGGGCTCCCCGGCTATGTCGATGCGTTGTTGCGGATCAGCGGTGATCATGCCATGATCCGCGACGACAACGATCAGCGTCCCTTTGGGAAGGCTGCGTCTGAGCAGCCCAAGCTGACCGTCCACACGTTCGAAGGCCCCAATCCACTTGTCGGAATCCCAACCATAGTTATGGCCGACCTTGTCGGTATCACGCAGATAGACATAGGTCAATCCCGGCCTTCGTGCGGCCCTTGCGGCAACCGCGATCCTCGTGCGCGAATCCGTATTGGAGATGTAGTCGGTACCACGCAACGAAGACTGCGTCAACGCCGAGAACGCGAATTTAGGCAATCCGGAACTAGTGACGCGTACACCCTGTTCGGCAAGACACTCGAATACCGTGGGCTGGCGTTGCAGATCAAGTGGGGCCATCGCGTTTTTGAATGATATCAGCTGGCAGATTTCGCCATTGTTCGGATTCAGCTGCGTATATCCGGTCATGCCGGTCAATCCGGGGCATGTGCCGGTACCGAACGAGGCCATGGCGGCCACCGTGGTGCTTGGCATGCAGGTAGCAATCGGGCGTTGGTTGACGGAATCGTTCATCAGCGAACGGAGGTATGGCGCATGGCCGAGTCTCATATTGAGATTCCAGTAGCCAAGACCGTCAACCAGCACGATGACCGCCGATCGCGCATCGGGAAGTCCCAACACGGTCTGCAGGGAGAGCGGATCCTGATGAATCGCGGTCGGGATTGGATGGCCAAGGGCTGCGGAAATCGCCGGCAGCACCGCCGAAAGATGCAGCGCTCCCCCGCGTTCGCCCATTTTCGCCGACCTGCCGTCGCCGTATCGCGCGGGCGAGGTCATGGAAAGCAGCTCCTGCATATGCGGCACTTCAATACTCATGTCTTCCATTCAATCACCGCGTCGCGTCAGAAGCCGGCATATCGGGATCGTATGGACGTTCACCGAACGCGAAATCATCACGCTTTCGGCAGGACCGCATGCATTGCGATGCATGGAATTCGACATTACCGGCTGGTAATATAGGCAGGTTGATTACCGTCCGACGACTGTGAGGGAGAATCACTGCATGGTATCGCACCGCAAACCGGCACAACCCGCTTTCGACCCGCGTACGGTCAAGGAGCACATCGTCGAGACGCCTCTGAACGAGGAAATGAGCAAGTCGTTCCTCGAGTATGCATACTCAGTGATCTATGCGCGTGCACTGCCTGACGCCAGGGACGGTCTCAAGCCCGTGCAACGCCGCATCATCTACCAGATGGGCCAGATGAATCTCTCTCCCGACCGCCCATATATGAAATCGGCACGTGTGGTCGGCGAGGTGATGGGCAAGCTCCATCCGCATGGTGATTCCGCAATCTACGAGGCCATGGTGCGTCTCGCCCAACCGTTCGCGATGCGTCTGCCCTTGGTGGATGGCCACGGCAATTTCGGTTCCCTTGATGACGGGCCGGCGGCATCCCGCTACACCGAAGCGCGTATGGCACAGGCCGCACTCGGCATGAACGCGGACATCGCCGAGGACACCGTCGATTTCACCCCCAACTATGACAACAAGCTTCAAGAGCCGACCGTTCTGCCCTCGGCCATTCCGAATCTGCTGGTCAATGGCGGTTCCGGCATCGCGGTCGGCATGGCCACGAACATGGCCACGCATAATCTCGGCGAAGTCGTGGCGGCGGCCAAGCATCTGATGCGTCACCCCGATGCCACGTTGGAGGATCTGATGAGGTATGTGCCAGGTCCGGATTGGCCAAGCGGCGGCGTAATCGTGGGGCGGAGCGGCATTCGCGAGGCATATGAGAGCGGCCGTGGCGCACTGACCACCCGTTCGGTGACGCATATCGAAAACGTGACGGCACGCAAGAAGGCCATTGTCGTGACGGAACTGCCGTTCATGGTGGGACCGGAACGTGTGTTGGAGCGTATTTCCGAAGGTGTGAAGAATCGCAAACTGGAGGGCATTTCCGGTGCGATCGACCTGACGGATCGACATAACGGCACACGGTTGGTCATCGAGATCAAGACCGGTTTCGATCCAAACGCCGTGTTGGCACAGCTGTTCAGGCACACGCCCCTGCAAGACAATTTCACCATCAACAACGTAGCTCTGGTCAACGGTCGTCCGCACACCATGGGATTGAAGGAAATGCTCAAGGTGTGGGTGGATCATCGTCGTGTGGTGATTCGCCGCCGTAGCGAATTCCGCAGACGGAAGGCGTTGGAGCGCCTGCATCTGGTCGAAGGCCTGCTGTTGGCCATGGTCGATATCGACGAGGTCATTCAGGTGATTCGGTCCTCCGATGACGCCGAAGCCGCAAAAACCAGACTGATTGCCGTATTCGATTTGGACGACATTCAGGCGCAGTATATTCTCGACTTGCGTCTGCGCCGCCTGACGAAGATGAGCCGTATCGAACTTGAGGCCGAACGCGACGATCTGAAGCAACGCATCGAAGAGCTGGAGCGCATCCTCGCCTCCGACGAAGCCTTGGACGGTGTGGTGATCGATGAGATGGACGAGGCCGTCGCCGCATACGGCACACCACGACGTACCGTGCTGTTGGACGAGGATGCCGACGGCGGTCTGGTACCGGTGACCGCGCATGGCGATGATGGTGTTTCCGCCACCGCGCTGGCTGCCGCCCGCACCGCCGCGACCGTGTCTTCGGCAGCCGCCGACGTGGCCGCCGCCGCGAAAGCCGCGAAAAAAGCCGGCGAGGATAATGCGACCGCGACCGCCTTGCAGATCGATGACGAACCCTGTGCAGTGATGCTGAGCGCCACCGGTCTGATCGCTCGCACCCATGAGGATGCCGTGGAACGTTGGGAAAACCGTTCCGGCTCGGATGCGCGAACCAAGGATGACCAGATCGTTTCGATCTTCCGCACGACCACGCGCTCCTCATACGGACTGATCACTTCCGCAGGTCGCCTGGTGTTGGCGCATGTGGTCGAGTTGCCGTCCGTTGCCCCGGACGGCCCGTTGAACGTTTCCGGCGGCGTGAAAGCCGAGGAATTGCTAGGCATGACGGAAAACACCGATCCGATTCGCGGCGAACGCGTAATCGCCGCCATCGCAATGCCCTCCGTGGACGATGCCGGCAAGGATGGCGATGGCGCCGAACCTGCTCCGCTGGCGCTGGGTACGCGCAACGGTGTGGTCAAACGCTGGAATCGCGAGTCACCAACCACCATGGATTCCTGGAGCGTCATCGACCTGAAGGACGGTGATGAGGTTCTGGCCGCGGCCGAAGCGCGGGATGGGGATCGTCTGGTGTTCGTATCCACGGATTCCTCGCTGCTGACATTCGAGGCGAAGAACGTGCGACCACAGGGCCGTACCGCCGGTGGCATGGCGGGCATTCGTTTGTCCACCGGCTGCTCGGTCGCCGCATTCGCCGTGGTTCCGGCCGAAAAGGTCGCTTGGACGTATGACGAAGGCGAGAATGGTCTGTTCTCCGCTTCCGGCGCCGTGGTGCTGACCGTCGCTGGTGATTCCGAGGCGTTGCCGGGTACGGAGAACGGCGCGGCGAAGGTCACGCCGTTGGAGATGTACCCGACCAAGGGCCGAGGCACTGGTGGCGTACGTTCGCAACGGTTCCTGAAAGGTCAGAATACGCTGATCTTCGCTTTCGTGGGCGCATATCCGATTCATGCCTCCACAGAGGGTGGCTCCGGTGTGGAGTTGCCCAAACCCGACATGCGTCGCGACGGCTCCGGTACGGATATGGCCGCCCCCATCGCCGTTGCCGGTTGATCGTCAGCGATAGAGTTTCATGCCTTGCGGGCTTTCCGTGAAGCCTGCGGCATGGAGCAGCCGCATGTATTTGTTGCGTTGTTTCAGCGATATGCCGTTCATCTCGTTGAAGCTGATACTACCGCCGGACTGACGCTGCAGCGCGTAGACGAGTTCCGAACAGGCTTGGCGCAAGGTGCCTTCGGCATCGGTAAACGCCATGATCCTATGGCTTTTCGGCACGGCGAACAGCACAGGCTCACCCTCCTTGAACACGACGATCGACCCCGTTCTGCGTGCCGGCTTCGCACCACGCGAGCCATCAGCCTTCTCGGTTTTCGTCGGCTCAAGTTCAGGCCATGCGATTGCCGCGCCCGTAAGGCTCGCGGGATCGGTCACCTCAAGCGCCACACAGGATTGGCTGTGCCACTGGTTTTCACTGCGCAACGCGTCCACGGTATCGTGACCGGCGAATTGCGCCGCACCGAAGCCATCTACGAACAGGCCCCGCACCAGCGTGCCGTGCTCTTCCATACGTTTCAGAACGGGATACAGCCTTGAAAATCCGCCGGCAATTCGTTCTTTATCGATGAGCGGGGCCGCGATGACGCCGTATCGATCCAGCAGTGACTCGATCCGCGCTATTTCACGTTCCTCCATGCCACCGTTCGATGTCGCCGTTCCGTTTTCGATCGGCCTTGGCGCGGCGACCGCGGACCACAATCCGCCCAGTGTCATCGGCACCGCAGTATGCATGCGTACTCGCCTGCGCAAGGTGGCCCTTGGCGCACGTGCGATTCCGGAACCTTGCATCAGTGCCCGTACGGGAGCAAAAGAGCTGTTGGTCACCCTGCCCTGCCATACGAGTGACCAAAGCGCTTCCTCGAATTGGCTTTCGCCCCATGCGGGAACGATGATTTCGCCCGTGGTTTCGTCCACTTGCGCCTCGGCATGCCGCTCCCATACCGATTTGGCGGTCGCCGACAACTGTGACGCATGGAAGGCGCCACCATCCTGCAATGCCGTGATGACGGCCTGCGGTATGGTCAGGGCCTCATCGTCTTCGACTGTATCCGATGCGACCGTTTCGGGGACCAGCGGCGAATCGGCCGGATAGAATGCGATGTTTCCAACCTCCTTGGCGGCCGTGTCGCCGGCCCCTTCGCCGACCCAGATCACGTCGCCGGAGGCTATCAGCTCATCAAGCATGGAAGGATGATATCCGCGCACTCTCGTCGAAAACACGGAAGACTCCCAGATTTGGGCGGCCAAAGACACACCTTCGAGCTGTTCGATGACACGCATCAGACCGTCAATGCCCTCATAGCGTTCACCGCCGACCGGACCGACTCCCTGACGGTCAAGCAGAAAAGCCTGGTAGGTCTGCGGGCTGACCGGTTTGATGGCGTTACGCGCCTTGGCAAGGGACCTAGAGCGGATACGGCGAAAGACGTCCCTATGCAGCCACTGCTGCGACGACGTTCCATAATCGGTTTCGCCAATGGTTCCCGCGCGAGGAGACGAAGAGTGCGCAATCGGCGAACGAACATCAGCGGAGTCGGAATCCGTCGATGCGGCATCAGCCAATGCCTCGGCATCAGCGAAGTGGCCTGTAAGCAGATCCCCCTTGGCATGAAGCATATCGAGGGCACGCACAGCCTGAACGGCATCGATGTCCAGATCGGCAATCATCCGGTCCGCGACAAACGGACCATGCGTTTTGGCATAGCGGGTCACTCGGCCGGTAACGTCGCCTTTATCCAGATCGTTCCAGAAGGTCTTTTCGGCTAACTCGTGCGCAACCTGTCTGATCACGTCGGCATCCAGTACGGTGGACATGTCGGTGCCGCCAAGCAGACGTTCCAGCACCTCTGGATCCATGGACAGCAATCGCGTGCTGCGCTCGGCCTGCGGCACGTCGTATTGGTACATGACCGCACCCACGAATCCGAAAAGCATGCTTTCCGCGAATGGCGACGGCGTTTCAGTGGTCACATCGCTCAGTGCGATCGTTGCGGAGTTCAGTCCGGTCATGATTCGCCGCAACGCCGGCAGGTCGTACACATCCTGCAGGCATTCGCGCGCGGTCTCCAGCAGTAGTGGGAAGTTCTGACGCGCACGGGCCGCGTTAAGCAGTTGGGCGGCACGCAGTCGTTGCTGCCAAAGAGGCACGCGTCTGCCGGGATCAGTGCGTGGCAGGAACAGTGAGCGCGCTGCACATTCACGGAATCGTGCCGAATACAGCACGCTTTCGCCGACTTGCGCTTCGATGATGCGGTGTAGATCGTCGAGATCGAACAACACCAGTTCACGGATCGGCAGATCACCATCGACATCCGGCAGGCGGATGATGATGCCGTCATCGGCCGCATACACCTGCCCATCGAACCCATATCGCTGCCTGATGCGCGTGGTGATGGCCATGGCCCACGGCTCGTGTACGCGTCTTCCGTATGGCGAATGGATGATAATGCGCCAGTCGCCCTCTTCGTCCCTGCAACGTTCGATGACCAGTTCACGGTCATTCGGGATTATGCCGGTGATGGCACGTTGCTCTTCGAGCAGGTCGGCCAGATTCCCGATGGCGTTGTCATCAAGTCCGTCACGGCGCAGTCGCGCGATGATCCTCACATCGAAGCGTGATTCGACATCGACACCGTCAACGTTCGCATGCCTGAAGTTTTCAGCCGTCCGCGCGCGCAGTCCTTGGGAGATCTCACGGAGGAACCGGCCTTGGGCGAGACCGAAGCCATAGTCCCGCCCATCACCTTCGCCATGCCAGAACGGTAGCCGCGCGGTACGCCCGGGAGCAGGAACCACCACCACACGATCACGCGTGATCTCCTGAATCTGCCATGTGGAGGTACCCAAGGTGATCACGTCGCCTTCGCGTGACTCATAGACCATCTCTTCGTCAAGCTCGCCTACCCTCCGCGGGCCGGGACCGCAGTCCGTTTCGGGAAGCACCACGGTGTACATGCCTCGGTCGGGGATGGTTCCGCCACTGGTCACGGCCAGGCGTTGCGCCCCGGGACGTGCGGAGATGAGTCCGGATTCCTCGTTGCACTGCAGTGGTGGGCGGAATACGGAAAAGTCCTCGCTATCATAGGCACCGGTCATCATGCCCATCACCGCATCGAAGATCGACCGATCCAGATCCGTGAAGGAGGCCGCCTTGCGCACCCGCCCATACCACTCGTCAGGATCAAGATCGTCCATGGCCGCCGCGGCCACGGTCTGTTGGGCAAGGACGTCCAACGGATTGATCGGAATCGTCAACGGTTCGATATCACCTGCCCGCATACTTTCGATACAGGCGGCCGTACCAATGATCTGTTCGCGCGTGATCGGGTAGAACAACGCATGCGACACTCCCCCGACTTGATGATCGGCGCGTCCTACCCGCTGCAATCCCGAAGAGATCGACAACGGCGGTGCGATCTGAATCACCAGGTCCACCGACCCCATATCAATGCCGAGTTCAAGGCTGGAAGTGGCCACCACGCATCGCAGTTGGCCTCGTTTGAGCCGCTCCTCGATTTGCTTGCGCCTGTCTTTCGACACGGATCCATGATGGGCCATGGCGATCGCATCACCATCTGCATGGGACCCGACCAGCATGGTGGTCGATCCAATCACGGAATCGTAGTGCCCGGCGAATCCTTCACGTCCTTCCGGTGAACCAACGTCGTGAGGCTCGGAACGGCACATGCCGGCATACATGTCGTTGAGGCGTGCGGTGAGCTTTTCCGCCAGCCCTCGGGAGTTGACGAATACGAGTGTGGTGCGATGCTTCAGTATTTCGTCGAGAACGCTGCGTTCTATGGCCGGCCATACCGAACCGCCTACCAGTCCTGGCGAAGCGGGGCTCCCGGTCGTCGCTTTTCGAATGATGCCCTTGCGTTCGGCAAGCGATTCCATGGCCGGAGTCACTCCGGAAATACGCGGAGTACGGGGATTTAGAGAATCCACACCGCCAGCCCGACGCCTGGCTTCGGAGGATTTGGGACCATGCACATACTCTAGAGGTTCCACGACCTTCAAATCCATTGCGGGGCGCGTTCCGGGATTGATGATCCGCACCGCTTGCGCGCCACCAAGGAATCGCGCAGCCTCCTCGGGTGGATTCACGGTTGCGGACAGACCGATACGTTGCACCGGATGACCGACGAGGCCATCCAACCGTTCCAGACTCAAGGCAAGGTGCGCGCCACGTTTGGAGCCTGCGACGGCATGCACCTCATCGACGATCACCGTCTCCACGGTCGAAAGGATGCGCCGGGCCTTGGATGTGAGCATCAGGAACAACGATTCCGGAGTGGTGACGAGAATATCCGGCGGATGGTTGACGATGGCGCGCCGCTCCTTCGGTGCGGTGTCGCCGCTGCGTATGCAGACCCGGACTTTCGGCGCGGGCAATCCCGAGGCCTTGCACTGATCGGCTATGCCGCACAACGGCGTTTCAAGATTCTTCGCCACATCGACGCCCAAGGCCTTCAAAGGCGAGATGTACAACACCCTGACGCCGCGCTTGGGCTTTCCCGACGTGTTTCCACCATCACCGACGGTACCTGCGGCAGACTCCCCCATCAGCCCGTCAATTGCCGAAAGGAACGCGCACAGGGTCTTACCGGAGCCGGTGGGCGCAGTCACCAGCACGTTCCCACCGGAGCGAATGGCCGGCCATGCCTGCCTTTGCGTGTCAGTCGGGCATTTGAACGCATGCTCGAACCATGCCTTGGTAGGCTCCGAAAACAGGTTCAGACATTCGTACATACGTTCGATTATGACATCAGTCACAGACGTCAGCCCTTATCGTCGTCGACCCACTCAAGCACATCGCCGGGCTGACAACCCAGCGTCTGGCAGATGGCGTCAAGCGTGGAGAATCGAATCGCCTTGGCCCGTCCGTTCTTCAACACCGAAACGTTGACCGGCGTGATGCCTATCGCCTCGGCCAACTCGTTGACGCTCATCTTGCGTCTGGCAAGCATCACATCGAGGTTCACACGAATCGCCATATCAAATCACCGCCGCCAACTCATCACGCTGTTCGATGGCCTGCATCAGCAATGAGCGCATTACCAGCATCAGCAGCTCGAACGCGGCAATCAGCAGCAAGGAAACCAGACCTGCGCCCAATATGGCGAATCGCACCAGATCCCGTTCGACGCCCAATACATCGGCCAACAACATCGAAGGCGACATCCAGATCTGAGACAGCATCAGCAGGACCACCAATACGGCCTCGGCTCCGGCGCACGCAAGAATACCGTTCGTCCAATGCACCGCCTCGCCGGAAAACACATCGCGCCGCCTGGCGAGGGTCAACAATCGCCACAACGGAATCAGCGCGATCTCGAAGCAGGCGACCATCAGCGCACCATCGATCACGTACAGCCAATGCAACGCATCGGCATGGGGGTGCGCGGCCGCGACGCCGCCCGCAACCACGAACAGACCTATCTGCAATCCCAAACAACACACGGCGAACAGTATGATCAGCACACGCAACGCACCAATCACCCCGCAACGGCATACCAAACGATCCGACATGACAGATCTCCCATCCTATTTTTGAATATCGATAATAATCTATCGAAACTCGATATGCAAATCTTGTGAAAGTAAGTCCATCGATATATTCCTATCGTTTTTCGATAGCTTACGATGGCGCCATACACACTACGTACCATCACCGAAAGGCTCCGCATGACGGCATTTCAATCCCAGGCACAACCGGTGGCCAATCCCCTACCTGCCGCATCCGGCCCGCAGAACGTCAAGCCGGAGGTGGATCCCACAACCAGGCGGCGGGAGATGGCGAGCCGACCGATCACCCAACGCACCATTGTCACCATCTGCGTGGCGCTGGCAATCACATTCGCCTTCGACCGGCTGGTCTGCGACATCACCCCAACATGGCTGTCCGGCTACGCGGTGCCGCTGTTCTGGGTGATATGCACCACGGCGCTCACCGCGCTGCACTGGCGGACCGCCCGCAAGCGTCCGCTCGTCTGGCTGATCTCAGGAAGCATCATCGCCATCGGTATATGGGAAGTGCTGTTCTCGTCCGTATGGTCATACTCAAACAATCTGGAATACGCATTGACCACGGCATTGGCCCAGCCCGCCCTGCTGATGCTGCATTGCCAACTGGTCAACGGCCAATATGACGTGCGGCACCCATTCCAAATCGTGTGGAACTGGATCACCGGCTGGTTCATACAGCCGTTCGTGAAGCTGAAAGGTTTCTTCGAACCATGTGCAATCCTGTTCGCCCGATTCGCCACCGCATCGGAAAAACGCTCGAAAGCCCGCGAAATCGGCATGGCCCTGCTTGTTTCGATTCCCGTGCTGTTGGCGATCGTCCCGCTGCTGGCGGACGCCGACCTCGTGTTCCGATATGAGCTGGCGAACGTTTTCGGGCACATCGACTCGACGGATTTCATCCTTCATGCGACCATCGTTCTTCTACCATGGCCGTTCCTGTGCTCACTGCTCATCGGACTTGATGGCAAACCCGCATCGCCGCTCCCGGAACGCCGCATCACATTGGGCACGACAACGACCATCGTGGTATTGCTGATGACGCTGCTCGTATACGCGTTGTTCTGCGTGGTGCAATTCCGCTTTCTGTTTGCGGGATTGTTCATGAACGGCTCCATCGCATTGCCTGACGGACTGACCTACAGCGACTACGCACGCAACGGCTTCTTCCAGCTGCTGGCGGTCACGGCGATCAATCTGACCATCTTCGCAGTTGCGCTCACCTTCACGCCGCGCACACGTTCACTGACGGTCTCGCTGATCGCGTTGATGACGGAGACCGCCATCATGCTCGTTTCTGCGGCGTTGCGCCTCGGCCTGTATATTGACGCATACGGGTTGACCTGGCTGCGCTATGTCTCGATGACGTTCATCGCACTACTGGCAGTTGCGATCCTGCTGTGCCTGGTCCGACTGGAAGTGCAGCGCCTTCCGTTGATTGCAACGCTCGTCGCACTGTTCATCGTCTGGTATGTGGCGCTTGGCTTCAGCAATCCCTACTGGATATGCGAAACCTACAACGCATTCCACGGCTTTGATGCAGCCGCATCAGTTCAGCCGATTCGTTGACCGCCGCACTTCCTGCGCAGGGATTCATGCATGACGATCATGAGCACAAGGAAAACGACCAGATACCACGGGAACAAGGTGATGGTGACATGCTGTGCGATCAGGCCGAACACCGGCGGCATGCACATCGACCCGACATAGGCGCAGGCCATCTGCATGCCGACGATGGCCTGCGACTTGTCTTCGCCGAAATACGTCGGCGTGGAGTGGATGACGCACGGATAAATCGGCGCGCAGCCGAGTCCGACGACCATCAGACCGACAATGGTGCCAAGATGCTGCGGCAACGGTAGCAACATGACCACAACGCCAAGCAACACAAGGACCTGCCCCATACGAATCATGGTCGGATCGTTGAATTTCATGGTGACGAAACCGCTCAGCAAACGACCAACGGTGATGCCGATGCAGAACAGACTGGCCCACATGGCCGCCGTGGTCTTGTCGATACCCTTGCCGAGTGCCATGTAGCTGCTGGCCCATAGCATGGCGGTCTGTTCCAGTGCGCAATAGCAGAAGAACATGATGAGAATCTCGCGTGCGCCGCGGATGGCAAGCACCCCTCGAATGCCAAGTGGTTCGCGAGATGGCTCCTGGGCAAGCCCTTCGGCGGCGGATTGCTCAGTGATGTCTGCCGAAGGTTCCGTCTCAATGCTTTGCGGTTGCGGAACCCGTTGTTTCCATAACGGCAGGCTGAAAATCAATATGGCCGTCAAGACGATCTGCAGGATGGAAATGTAACGATACCCCCATGACCAGCCTTGTCCCGCATTCAACGCATATCCCATGATGTATGGGCCCGTCAGCGCGCCAATACCCCACATGGCGTGCAACCAGCTCATGTGGTGGCTTTCGTAATGGATGGCCACGTAATTGTTGAGGGCCGCATCCACGCCGCCGGCACCGAGGCCATATGGAACGGCGAACAGGATCAGCACCCAATAGCTCGGGGCCATGGAGAACCCGAACAGGGCCAGTGCGGTCAATGCCACCGATATGGCGGTGACCTTGCCGGCGCCGAATCGCAGGGTCATACGATCCGACATCAATGCGGAGACGATGGTACCTGCCGAAATGACCATGGAAATGCCGCCCGCCCATGATACGGGAGCGCCCAGATCGGCGCTCATGGTGGGCCATGCGGCACCAAGTACGGCATCGGGCAGGCCAAGGCTGATGAAGGCCACGTAGATTACGGCAAGTAGGAGATTGACCAATCTCGTCTCCTTTGGCGGCATACGGTTACGACAACGTTTTCTCGACTAGTATTCTAGACACATCTATCTACCGATCGGTAACCAGTGGTTTGCATTATCGTTCGGGAAAATTTCAGTATCCACCGGCATGCCCAATGCGGTGGAACCGGACCGGACGACGATCAGGTATCGATTTTGGAACGGTCGAAATCATCGGCGTTCTCGACGATGAACGCCTTGCGCGGCGGCACGTCATCGCCCATGAGCAGACTGAAGATTTCGTTGGCCTGTTCGGCATCCTCCATGCGGATACGGCGCAGCATGCGCGTACGAGGATCCATGGTGGTGTCGGCGAGCTGGTCGGCGTCCATCTCACCCAAGCCCTTGTAGCGCTGAATGTCATCGTTATAGCCGATATGTTTGCGCTCGAGCTCGGAAAGTTTGCCGGCCAGCTCGTCATCGGAATAGGTATAGATGTACTCGCCCTTATGCGCGCCGGTCAGGGCGATGCGATGCAGGGGCGGAACTGCGGCATACACGTGACCGTGCTCGATGAGTGGACGCATGTAGCGGTAGAACAGCGTGAGTAGCAGAATGCGGATATGTGCGCCATCGACATCGGCATCGGTCATCATGATGATTTTGTTGTATCGTGCCTGCTCGATATCGAAACTGGCCCCGGAACCCGCGCCGACCACCTGAATGATGGCTGCGCATTCCTTGTTCGACAGCATTTGCGCCAGTGAGGCCTTCTGCACGTTGAGAATCTTGCCTCGAATCGGCAACAACGCCTGGAAACCGGAGTTTCGTGCGGCCTTGGCGGTGCCCAATGCGGAATCGCCCTCGACGATGAACAGTTCCGCCACATCATCGTTGCCCGGTTGGCAATCAGACAGTTTCGGCGGCATGGAAGCGGATTCGAGCGCATTCTTACGGCGGGTGACCTCTTTGGTCTTACGCGCCTGAATGCGGGCGTGCATCTCACCGACGATCTTTTCAAGTACGCGGCCGGATTGCTCCTTGTAGCCGCGCTTGGAACCGGTGATCATCTCGCCGAACTGCCTGTCGGTCATGCGGGTGACGATCGGTTTGACCTGCGCGGTACCCAGCACATCCTTGGTCTGCCCCTGGAACTGGGGTTCGGCGATACGTACGGTCACCACGGCCACGAGGCCGGCCATGATGTCGTCGCGCTCGACCTTCATGTTGGAATCCTTGAGATTCACCTTGAGTTTGCGCGCGTTGTCCTCCACGGCCTTGCGAATCTGTTTGGTGATGCCTTGCAGGAAACCATCCACATGCATACCGCCGCCGGGAGTTTCGACCACGTTCACGAAGCTGCGCATGGTGGTGTCGTAACCGTTGGTCCAACGCATGGCGATATCGACGGCACAGTCGCGGGTGACCTTCTGCGCGTGCAGTTCGCCGCCTTCGCCTACGGCCTGGGTCTCCTCGACATAAGTGTCGTCACCGGTGATGCGCCAAATGTCGGAGACCGCCTCACCTTTGGAGAGGAAGTCGACGAAGTCCTTCACCCCACCGTTGTGGCAGAATTCCTCGACACGCGCGTGACCGTAGCGCGGTTGCGCCGGTTGCGACAGTTGCTCCGGTTGCTCATCACCGGTAGCGTTCTCTGGGCTCTCGACTTCGTCGGCATTGTCTACCGCTACCTCATCGAAGCCTTCGATCGCCGATCCGATATTATCCGTATCGTCCACCTCGTCCGTAACATCCACCACGGCATCCGACGTTCCGTCCGCCGGTACGTCGATCTCCCGCATTTCGTCGATGGATTCGTCACCGGTTTCGGGAATATTCTCGTCAATGACGGTGATTTTCAGTCCCGGTACCAGAAAACTGGTCTGACGTACACGGTCGATAAGCTGCTCATAACTGAATTCGGCGGTGTCATTGAAGATTTCCGGATCGGCCCAATATCGGATACGGGTACCGGTGGTCTTCGGACTGACCTTGCCGATGATCTCCAACTCGGTCGGACGGTTCTTGCGCGTGCGTTTGAACGGCGAATCGGGAGACGGATGCTCCGGATCCGCATCGGCGTACACACCGGGATGTCCCTGGTGGAACGACATGTGATGCGTTTTGCCGTCACGATCCACTTCGACGTCAAGTCGGGAGCTCAAAGCGTTGACCACCGAAGAGCCCACGCCATGCAAACCGCCGGAAGCGCCATAGGAGGAATTGCCGAACTTCGCGCCGGCGTGAAGCTTGGTGAGCACCACTTCCACGCCGGTAAGCTTGGTTTTCGGTTCCACGTCGACGGGAATGCCACGGCCGTTGTCGGCGACTTCGACGGAACCATCGGAATGCAACGTCACGACAATATGGTTGCAGGCACCGGCAAGGGCCTCATCGACGGAGTTATCGATGATCTCCCACACACAGTGCATCAGACCCTGGCTGTCGGTCGTGCCGATGTACATGCCCGGACGCTTGCGCACTGCGTCCAGACCTTCCAGCACGGTTAGGCTGCCTGCACCGTAATTATCCTTGGCCATACTCCTCATTCCACGGTTGTGTCGGTTACACGAGAGAAGTCGGGAAATCCACTTCTTTCAGGGATTTCCCGACTTCGTCCATACGTTTTTCCGTTCGAATCACTGATCCAGGAAGTCGCGTAGCGTCTGCGAACGGGACGGGTGGCGCAGCTTCGACATGGTCTTGGATTCGATCTGGCGAATACGTTCACGGGTCACGCCGTACACACGGCCGATATCATCCAATGTCTTCGGCTGGCCGTCTTCCAAGCCGTAACGCATCTTGATAACGCCGGCTTCACGCGGAGACAGGGTTTCGAGCACCTGCTTGAACTGCTCCTGCAGCAATGAGAAGGCGACCGCATCGGACGGTGCGATGGCGTCGGTATCCTCAATCAGATCGCCGAACTCGGAATCGCCATCCTCACCCAGCGGGGTGTGCAGCGAAATCGGCTCACGCCCGTACTTCTGCACTTCCTGCACCTTCTCGACAGGCATATCGAGCTCGCGCGCCAGTTCATCCGGCGTAGGCTCACGACCCAGATCCTGCAGCATCTGACGTTGCACACGGGACAGCTTGTTGATGACCTCGACCATATGCACGGGCACACGTATGGTGCGGGCCTGATCGGCCATGGCTCGGGTGATGGCCTGACGGATCCACCACGTCGCATAGGTGGAGAACTTGAAGCCCTTCTTCCAATCGAACTTCTCGACGGCACGAATCAGGCCCAGGTTGCCTTCCTGGATCAGATCGAGGAACAACATGCCACGGCCGGTGTAACGCTTGGCAAGCGACACCACCAGTCGAAGGTTGGCCTCCAGCAGATGGTCCTTGGCCTTCTTGCCGTCATTCGCCGCCCACTTGAGCTCACGCCTACGCTTGAAATCCATCTGACTGGCCTCGGTGTCCAACAGATGCTGGGCATACAGGCCAGCTTCGATACGTTCGGACAGGTCGACTTCCTGTTCCGCATTCAGCAGGCTTACGCGTCCGATCTGCTTCAGGTAGTCCTTGACCGGATCGGCGGTGGCGCCGGCAGCGATTACACGACGCTTCGGGTTGCCGGACGGAGTCAGATTGTCGTCGTCATCATCATCTCGCACGACGAAAGCGCCCTTTTCCTTGGGCTCCTCAGGCTTCTTGCGTTCCTCGTCGTCCTCATCCTCGTCATCTTCAGGCTCGGATTCCTCATCCTCGTCGAGATCGGCCTCATCGTCTTCCGCGTCGACGTCGTCGAGATCATCGTCAAAATCGTCGAGATCGGCCTCATCGACCTGATCCTCTTCGCCATCAAGGGTATCTTCGTCCTCGATCGGCTCATCCTGCCTCTTGGCGGGAGCTTTCTTCTTCGCGGTAGTCTTACGCGGGGTCTTCGTGGCCGGGGTCTTCTTGGCCGCAGCTTTCTTGGTGGAGGCCTTGCGCGAGGGGGCTTTCTTCGTGGAGGTGGTCTTATCGGTCAGATCAGCCTGTTCAGTGCTCGCCGTCGTTTCCTTAGTGGCCAAACTTATCCTCCTGCATGATCCTGCCGGAAGCATATACCACACGGGCCCACTTCTGGCAAGGGCAAATCGTCAACTATGTGAGTAAACCATCTTCCAAGGACGATTATTCCCCAATCGGCGAAGTCCCCCAGCGCCATTCATCCGGCTCACGGTGTGTCGCCTATGGTTTCACCGATCCACGCCGGACCGACATGCCGATGCACGGCCGAGCAGACTATCGCTGCCAGCGAACACCCCTCGTCGATCGCGAGGGCGCGCATCGCGCACGGCATGGCGCGATCGTCTCCCAGCCACCACAGAATGTAACCGGTTACCGCCAGCGGCTGCACATGGTAGGACTCCGGCACCATCGCGATGATATCGAGCAACATGCCAATGCCACGGCCACAACGCGCCATATCGGGATGCGCGGCGGCATCATGGAACGATGCGCTGAGCAACTCCTCCAGACGACGCGCATTGCGCGGCAGCATGGGCCGTGAAGCGAAGTCGAGCAGAAACTCACGCGGGCAACGTTCCTCATCGATGATGATCGAGATCAACAGGGCATCACGAATGGCCAGGGTCCGGCTCATACCGACCGCGAGCGCGGCCATGTCCGCCCGACCGAGATCGCCTCCGCACCGTAGCGTCTCCATCCAATGATCGAGTGGCTCCCGCAAATACATGCGAATGGCGTCACACATACCCCGCTCCCCGCAATGCTCACGAAGCATTCTACCCGTGGCGTCCAGTTCCCGCTCGGAAAATGGCATGGGGTGTTCGCCGTCGCCCGTTTGTGATGTCCGCGGCTCCTGCGCGCGCGAACATGGGACACGTTCCTGCCCATACCCGCACTTCCTGCCATCGTTGCCATCGTTCACACCGTCCATGTCATGAACCTCCTCGGTCGTTCTCGGTTTTCGGGTCCTAACAGGCCCTTGGAAGGCACTATGCCGTATCGCACGGCTTCATCCGTTCTTTTTCCGCCCCTGTGGTCGGAGGATGCGCCCTTCGGCGTTTCGTAACGGGTTTTTTCCGTGGCAGGCGTTGCGAATATTGAGATTCGCTCTTGTCGAAAGGCTGTGGATAACTGAAGGTATGAGTAGCTCCACGGATTTGGAACAGATCGAGTCCCGCATTGTCGAATTGGTGAAGGATTTCGTCACGCCGCATGCCGACGATGCGGTGGCTTCCTCCTGCAAAGACGTCGCCGATGCGGTGGCCCGTCAGGCGGTCACGTCCAGCGAAGGCGGCAAAAGGTTGCGCGCGTTGCTGACGCTGGATTCCTTCCGCGCATTCGCCGCTGATGCCGCTAAGGAGGCCGATTTCGACGCGGTGTTGGATCTGGCCTGCGCGGTTGAGGTGTTCCAGACCGCTGCCTTGGTGCACGACGACATCATTGATGACTCCGATTTGCGCCGCGGCAGGCCGTCCGCGCATCAGGCACTGGCTTCCGGCACGCATAGCGATGCGATAGGACGTGGCCTGGGCATCATGTTGGGAGACATGCTCGCAACATCCAGCGTGGATATCGCCAACCGTGCGGCACGTCGCCTGTCACGTTCCGATGATGTGGTCGGCGCGTTTCTGACCATGCATCGCGAGGTGGAGATCGGACAGGTGCTGGATCTTGCCGTGGAGTTGAATCCGCTGGACGATCCCGAGGAACTGGTCCGTGCCTCATTGAACGTGTTCCGTTGGAAGACCGCCAGTTATACCACCATCGCCCCTTTGAAATTCGGCATGCTCGCCGCAGGATTGGATGCCTCCGCCGCTCGCGACCTTGCCATGTCGATCGGTCTGCCGTTGGGTCTGGCGTTCCAGCTTGCGGACGATTTGCTGGACGTGATCGGCTCAAGTCTCAACACCGGCAAGCCTGTCGGTGGAGACATTCGTGAGGGCAAGCGTACCGTATTGCTGGCCGACGCCCTCAGCGGCGCCGACGAGCCGGAACGTGCGGAGCTTATCGGCATGTGGGAAGCGCCATCCCGCTGCGAGGAACAGGTGAGACGGGCCATCACGCTGTTTGCGTCAACAGGAGCCATCGAACGTTCCCATGGTCGGATTCGTAATCTATGGAACGCCTCGAAAAGCATCATCGACGCGTTGGACGTGCCAGATGACCGCAAGGAGTTGCTGATCAGGGCCTGTGCGCGGTTCGTGCCGACCGTCGTCTAGGAGAGGCGGCGGCAACACTCCCCCATGTTCTCGTTGCGAAATCCGCGAAAACCTGCTTGTAGACTGAGGTGAGGATACCGCTTGTCGAGAGATTTTCAGAAGGAACCATACGGATCAACCATGAGTGAAGCTTCACACGCACCCGAAGGGCAAGTCATCGAAGGCCGCTATCGGGTCGTCAGCAAAATCGCCGAAGGCGGCATGGCCACGGTGTATCAGGCCATGGACGAGCGTCTGGAGCGCACCGTCGCCATCAAGATCATGCACACCCAATTGGCGCAGGGCCCCCATCGCGATCAGTTCGTACAACGGTTCCACCGCGAGGCCAAGTCGGCGGCCGCCATCGCCAACCCTCATATCGTACAGGTGTATGATACCGGCGAATTCAATGGTCTGGACTATCTCGTCATGGAGTACGTGCATGGCGTGAACCTACGGTACGAAATGAACCAGCAGGGCACGTTCAGCGTACGCGAGACACTACGCGTCGTGGGCGAAACACTGGATGGCCTTGCCTCGGCCCACCGTGCCGGCGTGGTGCATCGTGACATCAAGCCGGAGAATATCCTGCTCAACGATCGCGGGCATGTGCAGATCACCGATTTCGGTCTGGCGAAGGCCGCCTCGCAGGCCACGTTGTCTTCGACGGGGATGTTGCTTGGTACGGCGGCCTATCTGGCACCGGAAATGATTGAAAACAATCAGGCCACCCCTCAAGGCGATCTGTATTCCGTAGGCATCATGGCATGGGAAATGTTGACCGGAGAGGTGCCGTTCACTGCGGATAATCCGGTGACGCTCGTATTCAAGCATGTGCATGAGGATGTACCGTCCGTGTCCACAAAGTGCCCCGGCATCAATGCGGATGTGGCCGCGTTCATAGCGCATATCGCCGCCCGATCCGTCGATGCGCGCCCTGCCGACGCCTCCGTGGCGTTGCAAGAGCTGCAACGACTGCAGTCCAAACTGTCGATTGAGGATTGGCAATATCGTTTGCCCCCTTCCACCGACGTGACTGGCCCCGATGACGCCACTGCGCCCATGGTTTCGCCGATTCCCGAACCACCAGCACCTCCGACGAAGACCACCGTCATGTCGCCGGACGCCACCACGCAACTGCCACCATCACTGGCGTTCCTGCAGGAGAACGCTCCACGGCGGACACCCGACGCCACGCAGGTAATCGGAACAGGTACGGGCAACGGCGGTGCCGCACCGTCTTTCACCGGGCAGCGGACACCAAGCGAGAATGGCGAGGTCAAGGAGCAACGCAACAAATCGCATAGACCGCTCATCGCAGCCGCAGTCGCGGCGCTGCTGGTAATCGGCGGAATCGGCGGCGGTTGGGCATGGTGGTATTACCGTGGTCCCGGAAGCTACTGGACCATGCCGACCCCCACGGGAATCCAATGCGCAACCGGACAGACTTGCCGCATCACCAATACTTCATGGAGCGAATACGAACGGCTGCTGAAAGTCGCCAACATTCCATACTCGACCAGCAAAGCCTATGACGACACCATCGCCAAAGGCAACATCATCTCCACCGATCCGGCGAACGTGCTTGACCATGTCAGCAAGAGGAACGGTCAGAAGGTGAAAATCGTGATTTCCCAAGGAGTGAAGCAGGCGACCGTGCCCGCCGATATTCTCGATGCGACCAGTGCGAACGGCAAAGATCCGATCAATGCGCTAAAAAAGGCCGGCTTCGATGACATCGAACAAACCGCCGCCTCCGACGACGATTATTCGATGGACGTGCCGCAAGGCGCATTGCTGAGCATCAGCGTCGATCCGGGCGCGACGTTGCCTCATAACACGAAGATTTCGGTTACGCTCTCACAGGGTCCGAAGCCCGTGACCATGCCGGATATCGTCGGCAAGACGCAGGATGAGGCGCAACAGGCACTGGATGAGCTCAAGCTCACTGCGAACTGGACTGAACAGTTCGATGACAAGATTCCCCAAGGGCAAGTGATTTCAGCTTCCGCCAAGTCCGGTGACGCCCTGCATTGGGGAGATGAGGTGGATGTGGTCGTTTCGAAGGGTCCGGAAACGGTGACCCTGCCGAATTATGTGGGCCAAAAGGCATCCGAAGCAAAAAGCGCGCTGGAAAAGCTGGGCTTCAGCGTGAAAATCAGTTCGCAGTTGACCTTGGATTCCAGCCAAGACAAGAAAGTGGCCTCACAGGATCCGGTCGGCGGCACTGAGGTTCGTTTGCGCCAGGAGGACGGCACGCCGACCACCGTCACCCTGAAAATGTACTCATCCCTGTTCTAAGTCATCTTCCGGGTTCCCACCTGCGGGAACCCGGAAGGAATCAGGCCTCTTCCTTGGCTTTGAGTTGCTCCTTGATCTTCTGCGCGTACTCATCCACGTATTCCTGACCGCTCATCTTCTGAATCTCCATGGTCACGCGATCGGTCAAGGAACGCAGATCGTCATGAGTGATCTGGTCCGCCGGCTTCTTTTCGACTTCGATCGGCTTGCCGTAAATCACCGCGGTCTTGCCCTTACCCGGAATGACCTGGCCGGGCACCTGCAACTCACGTGAACCGATGATGGCCGTCGGGATGATCGGACAGCCGGTCTCATATGCCAGTCGTGCGGCACCGGTGTGCCCCTTATACAGTCGTCCATCGGGGCTGCGTGTGCCCTCGATATGGATGCCGAACAGGTGTCCGTCCTCGAGAATCTCACGGGCATGATTCAACGCGCCGAGCGACTTGGAACCGCCGGAACGATCCACCGGGAACACGCCGACGGAGGTGAACCACCACTTCTTGAACCGGCCCTTGATGCCTTTGCCCTCGAAGTACTCGGCCTTACCCATGAAGTGAATCATGCGTGGGCTGGTCAACGGCAGCAGTGCGTCGTCGATGACGGCAAGATGGTTGGCCGCAATGATGGCGCCTCCCTCGTGCGGAATATGCTCAAGCCCTTTGGCGGTCGGCCCCAAGCGATGGATGGCGATCGGTCCCAGGCCTTTCACGAAAAACCAGTAGAGCATTCTTCACGATCCTCCCAGCGGATTGGCCTCCGCTTGATTAGAGTTATAGGTATGACTGACCTCAACAATAGCAATGCCGACGAAGAACACCCAAACGCCACGTCGAATGATGGCGCCGATGACCTTGACGCCGCCTGGGCCGAATTCACCCAATCCCACGCCGACGATCTGAAGGCCGTGGAGCAGTCACGCAACGCCAAACGCTTCGAGAAGCATGCGCAACGCCGCGAGAAGGAGGCGTTGCTATCGATCAACGACCTCGATCACGGCACGTTCACCGACGATATCCCGCAAGGCCGTGGACCTCGTGATTTCACCGGCTCAAGCTGGCTTGACACAGATAATGTCATGGACCGTTATGGCGATGATTTCGTGCCGCCGAACCCGAAGATCGGTCACGTCAAACCATCGAAGCTGGTGTTCTGGGCATTGCTGGTCGTCGGCGTGGCCGGCATCATCCTCTCGGTATTCATGCCGGCATTGGCCGCGATTCTGGGATCGATCTTCGGCGTGTGCGCGCTGGTCGGCGCCGCAGGCCTGATTGCGCAGCACAAGGGCCATGCACAGACGCGCACTGACCCCTTTGACGATGGTGCACGCGTATAGGTACATACAGTTAGTGGCTGTTGGTTGCGAGTAACGGGTCACTACTCGCAACCAACAGCCACTAACCGGCCATCTTCAGGCTTCCAACTGCGAATAACGGGCTACTACTCGCAACCAAGGACCTCAAAGAGGCAATTTTAAGGCTCTTGATTGCGAGCATTCCCGGCGTACTGGCAGGTTCAGGCCTTCATTGCCTGAGCGGCGGTAATCCACTTGTCGAGCAGGGCCGTGGCATTGCCGGAATCGACCGTCTCCTCGGCGATGGCGTAAGCCACCTTGAAGCGTTCGGTCAGATTGGCGTCAGCCGGCACCAGATGACCGTCGGCCACGATGGCGGATGCCGCGTTCAACAGTGCGGTGGTGCGGAACGGCACATCCTTACCGGCGAAGAAGTCGCAGGCGAGCTGGGCGTTCAGTGCCGGCTCACCGCCCTTGAGATCCTCGACGGTCACCTTGGCGAGACCGAGTTCCACGGTCGGGTCGAATTCGGTCTCGGTAACCTCGCCATCCTTGAATTCCCAAACGGATACCGGACCGGTCGGAGCCATCTCGTCAAGGCCTTCGCTGGAGGTGTAGACCATGCCGGTTTGCCCGTTGGCCGCATAGACGGCGGCCATGACCGGGCTCATCGCACGATTGGCACAACCGACGGCCATATGCTTCGGGGACGCCGGATTGGTCAGCGGGCCGAGCACGTTGAATACACAGGGCACCCCCAGAGCGGCGCGCACGGGACCCACGAAACGCATGGCTGGATGGAAGGTGCGTGCGAACGCGAATGCGATGCCGCATTCGTTACCGACTTCAGCAACCTGCTCAGGAGTCAGGTCAAGCGGCAGCCCCAACGCTTCGAAACAGTCGGCGGTGCCGCACTTCGAGGAGGCGGCACGGTTACCATGCTTGACGACCTTCACACCGGCGGCCGCAGCCACCACGGCGCCCATGGAGGACAGATTCACGGTGGCGGCTCCGTCACCGCCGGTACCGACGATATCGGTGGTTTCGCCGTCAATGTTCAGTGGGATGGCATGGTCGACCATGGCCTTGGCCGCACCGCGCACCTCGTCCGTGGTCAGGCCCAGTTGCTGCTGGGTGGCGAGTACCGCACCCACTGCGGCCGGATCGGCGTTGCCGTTCATCAGGTCATCAACGAACCACTCGGACTCTTCCGCGCTTAAGTGGTCCCCTCCGACCAGCTTGGTGAGGATCGACTTCCATGTGATTTCGGCCATGATGCCCTCCTTGGCGTTTCGGCGCGCCAGCGATGTATACGTAACGCCGCCAATTCTATCGATTCCAGATTTCCACACCACCCCTCGTCCATATCACGAACAAGGCAAGAGCTCCCACGGGTGCGAGTGCCAGACGTAAAGCTGACGACTCATACCAATGGGAGCTCCGTTAGGTCAGCGAGACCTGTCTATCCAAGGCATTGTGATGCCCGTTTGAGATGCGCCTTCCGTCACTGCTCGTTCTGGCCGTGGCACATCTTGTACTTGCGACCGGAACCGCACGGGCACTGGGCGTTCTTACCGGTTCCCGGGAAGGTACGGCCATCGGCCCATGGTGAGCGCAATTCCTCACTCTTCGGACGCTTGTTGGCCGGAACCTTGCCTTCGGCGTGGCTAATCGGCTGCATACCGACGATGCCCGGCTCGGCCTTATGCTCTTCAGCAAGCTCGTCAATGGCGGCCTTTTCGGCTTCGTCATCGGTCTCCGGCTCAGCGGGAGCGGACTGTCCGGTGGGCTCTGCCTCGCCTTCAAGCCCCATCACGGCTTCGGCTGCGTTCACGGCCTCGTCCTCATCGGATTCGGTTTCAGTGTCCTCGGTGACGGCCACACGTTCGATATCCACGTGGAACAGCAGCTGGATGGATTCCTCCTTGATGGCCTCGATCATGGAGTTGTACATCTGGTAGCCTTCGCGCTGGTATTCGACCAGCGGGTCGCGCTGGCCCATGCCACGCAGACCGATGCCGTCCTTGAGGTAGTCCATCTCGTAGAGGTGCTCACGCCACTTGCGGTCGAGCACGGCAAGCACCACACGACGTTCGAGTTGGCGCAGGCCCTCTTCGCCGAGCTTCTCTTCGAAGTCGAGATACTGGTCCTTGGCGTCGGCGACGATGAGGTCCTTGACTGCCTCGACGGCCTTGTCTCCCTTGAGCTTGGAGACGGCATCCTTCGCGGCGTCCTGGTCCACCGCAATTGGATATACGGAGGCGAGTGCCTTGAACAGGCCTTCCCAATCCCAGTCCTTCGGCTTATCGGAGCCCTTGTTGGCGCCCTTGATGTAACTCGTCACGGTATCTTCAATGAAACGCAGGATATCGTCATGGATATCCTCGCCCTTGAGCACCGCCTGACGTTCGGCGTAGATCACGGTACGCTGTTTGTTCATCACGTCGTCGTACTTCAGCACGTTCTTACGGATTTCGAAGTTACGTGATTCCACGGCCTTCTGCGCGGTACGCACACCCTTGGACACGCTCTTAGCCTCGATCGGCTCGCCTTCCGGCATACCCTTGGCCATGACGCGAGCCACGAGCTGGGTGTTGAACAGGCGCATCAGATCGTCTTCGAGCGACAGATAGAAGCGGGATTCGCCCGGATCACCCTGACGGCCGGAACGGCCACGCAGCTGATTGTCGATTCGGCGGGATTCGTGACGTTCGGTGCCCAGTACGTACAGGCCACCGAGGTCGACGACCTCCTCGTGCTCGTCCTTGACCTGCTCCTTGATTTCAGCCAAGGTGCCCGGCCAACGCTTCTCGTATTCGTCCGGAGTGTCGTCCGGCGAGTAGCCCTCGGACTTGAGCTTGGCGTCGGCAAGGAATTCGACATTGCCGCCGAGCATGATGTCGGTACCACGGCCGGCCATGTTGGTGGCCACGGTGACGGCGCCCTTACGGCCTGCGACGGCCACGACGGCGGCTTCCTTGTCGTGCTGCTTCGCATTCAGGACCTGATGCGGAATCTTGGCCACGTCAAGCAGTGAGGAGACGATTTCGGAGGATTCCACGGAAGCGGTGCCCAGCAGGACCGGCTGGCCCTTCTTGTGACGCTTGGCGACATCACGCACGATGGCGGCGAGCTTTTCCTTCTTGGTGCGGAAAATCAGATCGTCCTGATCCTCGCGGATCATCGGCTTGTTGGTCGGAATCGGAAGTACGCCGAGCTTGTAGGTGCCCATGAATTCGGCGGCCTCGGTCTCTGCGGTACCGGTCATGCCCGACAGTTTGTCGTACATGCGGAAGTAGTTCTGCAGGGTGATGGTGGCGAAGGTCTGGTTTTCGGCCTTGACCTCCACGCCTTCCTTGGCCTCGATGGCCTGATGCAGGCCTTCGTTGTAGCGACGTCCCGGCAGGATACGACCGGTGTGCTCGTCGACGATGAGCACCTCGCCTCCGGTCACGACGTAGTCGCGGTCACGCAGGAACAGCTCCTTGGCCTTGATGGCGTTGTTCAGATAGCCGATCAGGGCGGTGTTGTTCGGCTCGTACAGATTGTCGATGCCAAGATAGTCCTCGACCTTGGTGATGCCCGGATCGAGAATGCCGACGACCTTCTTCTTCTCATCGACATCGTAGTCCTCGTCGCGGGTGAGCTTCGGGACCAGGCGCGCGAACTGGCGGTACCAACGAGTCACGTCGCCTTCGGCAGGTCCGGAGATAATCAACGGGGTACGGGCTTCGTCGATGAGGATGGAGTCGACCTCGTCGACGATGGCGAAGTGATGTCCGCGCTGCACCAGGTCGGATTTTTCCCAGGACATGTTGTCGCGAAGGTAATCGAAGCCGAATTCGTTGTTGGTGCCATAGGTGATGTCGGCGTTGTACTGCTTGCGACGCTCCGGCGGCTTCTGATCGGTGATGATGCAACCGGTGCTCATGCCGAGGAATCGATAGACACGACCCATCAGCTCGGCCTGATAGCTGGCCAGATAGTCGTTGACGGTGACGACGTGAACGCCCTTGCCTTCCAACGCGTTCAGATATGCCGGCAATGTGGCGACAAGGGTCTTGCCTTCACCGGTCTTCATTTCGGCGATGTTGCCCCAGTGCAGGGCGGCGCCGCCCATCAGCTGCACATCGAAGTGGCGCAGTCCGAGCGTACGCTTGGACGCCTCACGAACGGTAGCGAAGGCTTCTGGCATGATCTTATCGAGGGATTCGCCGTTGTCGATGCGTTCCTTGAACTTGGCGGTCTGGCCTTTGAGCTCCTCGTCATTGAGGGCCGCAATCTCGTCTTCCAGCGCATTGGTCGCTTTGGCGACGTTCTCAAGTTTCTTGATCTGTCGGCCTTCGCCCATACGCAGGGCTTTGTCAACGATATCTACCACAATCACTCCCTTGGTGTATGCGTGTTTCCTTAGGCGAGATTAGTCTTGCCGCACCGTTTTCGGAAAAACATCGTCCATTTTACGGTATTTTTCCGCGTGTTGCGTTCCGGCATGCAAAAAAGGGATCCGCACGATAAGTGCGAATCCCTTCAATGATCGGTTTCGGCGATTGCCGTCACCAAATGCCGAAAATCACTTCTTGACATTCTCCGGAGTATCGATCTCGAAGACGCCGTAGCTCCAGCCGTGACGATGATAGACGACGGACGGACGACCTGTCTCCTTGTTTACGAACAGGAAGAAGTCATGCCCGATCAGTTCCATCTCGTACAGCGCCTCGTCGATGGTCATTGGCTCGGCGACATGCAGCTTGCGACGGATGACGATGGGAGTATCGCCAACCTGGACTTCAACGGATTCACCAGGGCCGAGATCCGTAGCCACGGCATCGGCCGGGCTGTTGTTCGGTTCCTCGACCGGTTCCACAGTCGGTTCCGGCTCAACCACGCCCATGTCGACCGGGACCGGGTTGGTGTAGCCACGGCGATGATCCTTGCGGCGATCGCGGGTGCGGCGCAGGCGCAGGGTCAGCTTGTCAAGAGCCATATCCAGTGCGCTGAATTCGTCGGCGCTGGAAGCTTCGGCACGCACTACGGTACGGCCCGCGATGACGGTGATTTCCACGCGCTTGGCGGTGTCGGCCTGACGCGGATTGCCCTCATGCGACAGTACGATCTGCACGCGCTGCGCATCCGGAGCGATAGCGGTCACACGATTCATCTTGCTTTCGACAACGTCACGGAACCTTTGCTTGATCTGCGTATGACGTCCGGTAACGACGATTTCCATGTGGACCTCCCTAGACTCAAGCGGTGTTACCCGCTATATGTGGACCAAACGGCTGCTCCGCCGCTTGGGTAGTTTTATTGTAGCCGCAATCGTACGGATTTCACGGAATACCACTACAAGAAAACCGATATTTTTCTGATTTCCTTTTTCGTCATACCTATTGCTATCATGGTGCGTTTGAGACCTCTTGATGACCGCGATCATGAAGATGATTGAGGAACTTCCGGGCTCCACAGAGCACGATGGCGGATAACGTCCGCCCAGGGCGACCTGAGAGATAGCGCAACAGAGAACAGACCGCCGGTCTTCGGACCGGTAAGGGTGAAACGGTGGCGTAAGAGACCACCGGACCGCTGGCAACAGTCGGTCGCATGGCAAGCCTCATCGGGAGCAAGGCCAAGCAGAAGGCGTTTGAGGGCTGCTCGCCCAATGCCTTCGGGTAGGCTGCTAGAGCCTGACGGCAACGTCAGGTCGAGATGGATGGTCATCCGTGCCTTACGGCACGACAGAACCCGGGGTATAAGAGGTCTCAATCCCTTTCTTCCACGAACAGTTCCTGTGCAATTTCCCGCAGGATTTCGGGGTTGTGCCCCTTGCGCCCCCCGGCACTCCACAGGCGGCGCCTTCGCACTTCAAGATCCATCCCGGCAGTCTTACGTGCGGTACGACGGCCCAACTCCCATGCGGCATCATCGAATACGCCTCGCGAATCGGCTTCGGCACACACTCGTTGAGCCAACACACGATCGACGCCTTTGCGGGTCAGTTCCGTCACCGCTCCCCTGCGCCCCATAAGACGGGCGGCGCAATAGCGCACCGCGGACTGTGCATAGGCCTCATCATCGATAAGCCGCACTCGAGTCAGCCGTTCGATGACATCATCAACCACATCGGGCAAATAGCCCTTGCCCAAAAGTCGTTCCCGCAGAGCCCCTGATGATCGAGGAGCCGCATCCAGCAGGCGCAACGCGGCCTCACGACACGCATCAAGGTCAGACAGGTCTCGCGGCGTGTCTGACCTTTGTCCATCGACATGCCGACGCGACACGCGCATGGTCGCGCGTCGGCGTTCCACCGGCGAGTCGCGTCGATTCCAGGAACGCCCATATTCGTCAGCGTGCGGCTCCCGATGCGAGGAGGGATCCTCACGCACGACCTGAGTCGTCCGAAGATCCCGTTCTTTCAGAAATGATTCAGCGCTGATCATGCATCAGGCCTTGGTCGATGCCGGTTTGGCGCCCTTTGCCGTCTTCGACTCGCCTTTGCCGCTTTCGCTTGCCGCAGTCTCATTCCCATCGCCGTCTTCAGCGAACTGATCAGTCGGTTCAATCAGTCCAAACGCAGCCTTCACCCGATTTTCGATTTCTTCGGTGACCCCAGGATTGTCCTTAAGGAACTGACGTACGTTTTCACGGCCCTGACCAAGCTGGTCACCATCGTAGGTGAACCAGGAGCCGGATTTTTTGACGACATTGACTTGCAAGGCCATGTCGAGCACGGAACCTTCCTTGGAGATACCCTCGCCGTAGAGCACATCGAATTCAGCGGACTTGAACGGCGGAGCCATCTTGTTCTTCACGACCTTGACCCTAGTGCGGTTGCCCACGGCCTCGTCACCGTTCTTGATGGTCTGTATGCGGCGGATATCCATGCGTACCGAAGCATAGAACTTCAGCGCCTTGCCACCGGTGGTGGTCTCCGGATTGCCGAAGAACACACCGATCTTCTCGCGCAACTGGTTGATGAAGATTGCCGTGGTGCCGGCCTGGGCCAGCGCACCGGTCATCTTGCGCAAGGCCTGGCTCATGAGCCTTGCCTGCAGACCGACATGGCTGTCACCCATTTCACCTTCGATTTCGGCCTTCGGCACCAACGCGGCCACGGAATCGATGACGATGACATCAAGTGCGCCGGAACGAATCAGCATATCGGCGATTTCCAACGCCTGCTCACCATTGTCGGGCTGGGACACGATCAGCGAATCGGTATCGACACCCAGCTTGCGGGCATACACCGGATCGAGTGCATGCTCGGCATCGATGAACGCAGCGACGCCGCCCTTCTTCTGCGCATTGGCCACGACATGCAACGCAAGCGTGGTCTTACCGGAGGATTCCGGGCCGTAAATCTCGACAATGCGACCCTTCGGCAGACCTCCGATGCCCAATGCCATATCAAGAGCCAACGAACCGGTCGGAATGACCTCGACGTCCTGCTCCGGGCGGTCCCCCAGACGCATGGCCGATCCCTTACCGAAGTTTTTCTCGACCTGCGCCAACGCCGTTTCCAGCGCGGCCTGGCGACGGGGGTCAATGCCGTTGGCGGCTTGGTTCTGCACGGCGCCTTTCGCCGCTGCATTCGTCTGTGCCATGGCTACTCCTTCTTCCAAGAACAATGGCGAATCTTTCCATTCACCGTAAAGTCCGACGGTTCTTTCATGCAAGCCCGAACGACCATGGTGGTCGAAGGACGCATATTCCGACACGCCGGTAGGCCGCAAAGCATTGCCATGACACGGTTTCTACCGTATCCCTGCCCAATGCCCCAGCCGGGCCTTGTCGAACATCTGTGGATAACTATACCCCATCGTACGAACATCTGTTCGAATCGTCGTTTCCGAACGTCACACTCAACGAACGGGCATGGGAGGCGCATTGTGATCCCTGCCCCAACGTTTGGAATCGGGGACGTTCATCTGATCACACAGCACATTCCAGATTACGCGAGGCTCCTCCCCCGCATCCAGTGCCTCAACCACCGTCATGCCATGCAATTCGGTCAGGCTCTGGTCATGGGCCAGCGATCGGCCATAGCCCCGCCCGAACACCTCTTCAAGCAACTGCCAAAATTCGCGTTCCTGCACGCGCCCAAGTGTACACAGTCCGGACCACATACGAAAAAGGCGCCCGGCATCACCGGGCGCCCAATATACGGAGATTCCCTCCACGCCGCGGGAGGGCAAAGCCTCCTACGCTCCTACGGAGTCGAGATAGTCGGCGACCATGCGCAGCATCTGCGCGCTACTCAGGCCGAGCGACTGCGCAATGGAGGTGAGCAGCTCCGAGCTGGCCTCCTTCTGCCCGCGCTCGACCTCGGACAGGTATCCGAGCGAGACGCCGGCTTTCTCACTGACCTCCCGTAGCGTCTTATGGTCACGGGTGCGCAGATCGCGCAACACGTGCCCAATCGCCTCACGCAGGGAGACCTCCTTGGTCTCGGCGACGATTTCCGCCACATGAGGCGCAGCATGCATGCGCACCTTGTCGGCATCTTCTTCCTGCCACATGCGGGTCAACGCCGCTTGGCGTTCATCCTTGGCCCTCTTGGCCGCACGGGCACGAATTACCTGCTGCTGCGCGAACATCACCGCACGACGTTGAGCCGGAGTGAGCTCCCTCATACGAGCGGTACCAGGCTGTGCAGCGGAGACCATCTTCTTGAGTTCCGCGCGTTCCTTGGTGAGTGTCATCGCTTCCATTGTCGCCTGCCCCTTTCGTTGCTTTCAAACGTCCATTCTGGATAACACCCATCATCGGAAATTATTCCTGTGAAATAGCTGAAAGAGAGCTCAGATTTTGCAAAACACGTTGCACTACAGTCATTCTTACCTGTTCCCGCGTCCCCTGTAACCGCAACTCAATCACTTTTGTACGCCAACAGCGAACATTGCCGAATCCGTCAGGCAAGGAAACACCGACGTATGCAAGGCCTGCCGGCTTGTCTCCATCCGGGCCGGGACCAGCCACGCCGGTGGTGGACAATCCCACGACGCAGTCGCCATCCTCCGGTTGTGCATACAGATCCGCAGCCGCCTCGGCCATCTGACGTGCGACCTCAGGATGCACCGCCCCCTCACGAGCGAGCAGATCGGCATCGACGCCCAGTATCGACGATTTGGCACGAATGTCGTACGTCACCACGGAACCGAGAAACACCTTCGAAGCGCCGGGAATGCGCACGAAGGCATCCGCCAGCAATCCTCCGGTCAGCGATTCGGCGGCGGCAATCTTGAAATGGCGCTCCTCGCAATATGCAAGAACGGCCGCGGCCAGCTCATCGCATCGTGCGTGCTGGCCCGCGACCGTCATCGGTTCTGCAGTCATAGCCGTTACTTGGATTCCTTCTTGCGCCCGCCGAAGGTGTTCACCAGATATTCGCCGCCGGAATACAGGCACAGGATGAGCGCCAGATAGATCAGCGCATAGGTGATGGTGTAGTAGACGGTCATCCACAGCGGAGTCGGCTGCATGCTGTCGCCGGCCAGTTTCCACATCGGCAGCATGAGCATGGCCAGGCCGGTGCATTGCGCCAGTGTCTTGTACTTGCCGGCTTGGGAGGCCGCGATCACCCTGCCGCCGGTGTCGATGACGAAGAAGCGCATGACGGTGATGCCGATCTCGCGAATGAGGAACAGGGCCGTAACCACCCAACCGAGAATCTGATTGCCGAATTCATTGAACGCCGCCGCCACGATCAGCGTGCCGCAGGTGAGCAGCTTGTCGGCGATCGGATCCATGAGCTTGCCCAGTTCGGTGACCTGGTTGTACTTGCGTGCCATCCAGCCGTCGAGTTTATCGGTGCACGCGGCGATGATGAAGATGACGGCCGCCGCCCAGCGCATGGCGACGTTATCGACCCCCCATGCGCCGGCCTTGACATAAAGCACCAGAAACACGATTACGAGGATGATTCGGGAGAAGGTGACGAGGTTCGGTGGCGCGTTCCAACCATCGAGCAGCGACGATTTACGTTTGTCTTGCTTTTCCATACCGTTCACGTTACCTCGAGACTTCTACCTTGTGACTATTGCATGCCGTCGGAGCCGTCCTGCTGCGGCGCGCCCGACGTAAGGGATGAGGTCTCCCCCCTGATGAAGGCGAGCACGGAAGGCAGGTCCTGCGGTTGCACCAACACCTCTCGCGCCTTGGAGCCTTCGGAAGGACCGACCACTCCACGAGACTCGAGCAGATCCATAAGCCTGCCGGCCTTGGCGAAGCCGACACGCAGTTTGCGCTGCAGCATGGAGGTGGAGCCGAACTGCGTGGTGACCACAAGTTCCGCGGCCTGCAGGAGCACATCCATGTCACCGCCGATTTCCTCGTCCGGTTCGATGGCCTTTTTCTCGGCCTCCTTGGCCATCTCTTCGATGTCTTCGCGATAATGCGGCTTGCGCTGGGTGCGCACGAATTCCACGGCCCTACGGATTTCGGATTCATCGACCCATGCGCCCTGCACGCGCAGCGGCTTGGCCTGCCCCATCGGCAGGAAGAGTGCATCGCCCTGTCCGATCAGCGTCTCCGCACCGGTGGAATCGAGAATGACTCGCGAATCGGTGGCGGATGAGGTGGCGAAGGCCAATCGTGACGGGATATTCGCCTTGATCAGACCGGTGACCACGTCGACGGACGGACGCTGGGTGGCGAGCACCAGATGCACGCCTGCGGCTCGCGCCAGCTGGGTGATGCGCTGAATGGAGCTTTCCACGTCGTTCTTGGCGACCATCATGAGATCGGCCATCTCGTCGACGACCACAAGAATATACGGGTATGGAGCCACCTTGCGTTTGGAGCCTGCGGGCGCATGCACCTTGCCGGCACGAACGGCGGCATTGAAGTCCTTGATGTGACGGAAGCCGAAGAATTCAAGGTCGCTGTATCGGGCGTCCATCTCCTTGACCACCCATTCGAGCGCCTGCGCGGCCTTCTTCGGATCGGTGATGATAGGTGTAAGCAGGTGCGGGATGCCGGCATACGCCGACAACTCCACACGCTTGGGGTCAACCATGATCATACGCACCTGATCGGGAGTGGAGCGCATGATCACGGAAGTGAGCATGGAGTTGATGAAACTCGACTTTCCGGAGCCTGTGGCACCGGCTACCAGCAGGTGCGGCATCTTGGTCAGATCGGCCGTCACGAAGTGGCCTTCCACATCCTTGCCGACACCGGTCAGCATCGGGTTCGGATCGTTCATGGCCTTGTCGGAGCGTAGCACGTCGCCAAGCACCACGGTTTCGCGGTCGGTGTTCGGAATTTCGATGCCGATGGCCGACTTGCCTTCGATCACGGACAGGATGCGCACATCGGAGCTGGCCACCGCATAGGCGATGTTCTTCTGCAGGTTGGTGACCTTCTCGACTTTAACGCCCGGACCGAGCTCCACCTCGTACATGGTCACGGATGGACCTCGCAGGAAGCCGATGACCTTGGCATCCACGCCGAACTGCTGGAAGGTGCCGGTCAAGGCGCGAATCACACGGTCATTCTCCGGCGTGTGCACGGCATGCGGCACGCCTTTCTTGAGCATGCCGAGGTCGGGAAGATGATACGGGGCGTCCGGAACGTCAGGCTCCGGCCCATCGTCGCCATGCGAGCCATCCATGTCGTCCACGATCTCGCCGGTCGCGGCGTCGACCATCACGGCATCGCCATTGGCCGTCCCGTCTTCGTCGATGGTGGCCCACGGATCGTCGGCAACGGCACCGACCTGCTTGACCTCGCCCGCTGGAGTGGCGGCGGTCGGCATGGTGCCGCTTGCCGTGCCGATGGGTTCGGACGAGAGGGAGCGACCCGCAGACGGTTGCGCCATGGCCGTGGTATTGCCGGGGAAATCATCGGCGGACGGAGCCGCGGAGCCATCCATCGATGAGATGGTGCGCGCACCGCCGACCGGCTGATATGGCCGGTACGGATCCCGCACCATAGTCTCGGCCGTCTCACCGTGGCTGGAGGCCGCATTGAGGAAGGCCTCATCGCCGGCATAGTGGTCAAGTTTGCCTTGTTCGTCCTTGCCTCGCCTGCGCGAGGAGAACCACTGCGACATTCTGGAGAACAGTCCACGCGTCGCCTGATCGTCATCGCCGGCGTCGGTGCCGTCGTGGGATGGCACGCCTTCGGCGAATGCAAGCGTGGTGTCGCCTACACGGACCTCGTTCGGGAACTGTTCGGCTTCGTCGTCCGCATGCGTCTTGCCTGAGCCGGCGCCGAATCTGTCGCCCATCATGCGCAGGCCGTCGGGAATATCGGTCACCCGGGTATGGGTGATCAGCAACAGCGAGAAGAGGATCACCACCACGAAGATGATGATGGCGAATGCCTTGGAAAGACCCCAGGCCAAAGGACATCCCAATACGTAGCCAAGCAGGCCGCCCGACCGTTGCAGCAGCGCTATGTCGAAAGCCGGCGAATCCGAAGCCATGGCCGCATCGAGAATCGAACATATCGACCATAGGATCATGAGCCAGCCCAACGCCATGCGAGCATTCTCGCTACGGCGTTCGGTTTTGCGCATGAGACTGAACACCACAAGGGCCAAGAACACGGGCAGTACCACGCTCATCAGGCCAAGAGCGCCGGATGCCAACGCGTGCAGGGCACGTCCGAACACGCCTTGTACACGGAACCATTCGGAAGCGCAGAAGAGCACGGCGAGAATCACCATGACGAAGCAGGCGATGTCGCGCCGGTATGCGGTGAGGATACCTGTCGTGGAGGACTGCTCGTGATCCATGACCTTGGTATCACCTGAGCGTGCCTTGCCCGGGGAGCCTTTGCCGCCTGTTTGTCCGTTGGAAGATGCTGTTCGTGCCATAACGGTCCTGATTTTACCCATTGGCACGCCCATGTCATGCCGTCGCTCCCGATTCGAACACAATCTCTAACTCAACCGAACGTCGTATTTCAGTAAAAACAACATTGTTAAGTACCTTTAAGCGGATTTCTCCCGAAATCACTGAAATCGACTGAAACACTCCCACTGTTACTTAAGCGGTTCAGCCACTAGCGTGGGTAATACACGTTCTATCTCGACGCAGAGTACGTGTTCACACGATCAAGGAAGACAACGAAGGAACATGGGAACAGTGACGAAAAGATTGCTGGCAACGGTCGCGACGGCCTCTACCATCCTCGGTATGAGTGCCCTTCCAGCCATTGCGGCAGAAGACAATCCGACCTCTTCGAACAACACGGTGAACATCAGCGACGTCAATGCCACGGACGAAACGAGAGCCTTGTTCGCCAAGCTTCGCGACAGCAAGGCAGGCGATCTGCGGTTCGGCCAACAGCACGCAACTGATGAACATATCAGCTCAACCGCTTCAGAAGGCGACGTCTACGAGATGACCGGCAAATACCCGGCCGTATTCGGCTGGGACGCTGGGCTCGCGCTGCGAGGCGCGGAGAAACCAGGCTCCGGCAGCGACAAGCAGGCCAATGCCAAGGCACTGGCCCAGAACATCGTCGACGCAGATGCCAAGGGCGCCATCGTGACGCTATCCGCACACTGGTACAATCCGGGCACCGGCGGCGATTTCAACGACACCACCGCCGTCGCATCCGAACTGTTGCCGGGAGGCAAGTATTCCGGCACCTTCAATGAGGAGCTTGATGCCATCGCGGCCACCGCACAACAGGCCAAGCGCAGCGACGGCACGATGATCCCGATCATCTTCCGCCCACTGCACGAAAACAACGGGGGCTGGTTCTGGTGGGGATCGACGCACGCATCCGCCAACGAGTACAAGGAACTGTATCGCTACATCGTCGATTATCTGCGTGACGTCAAGGACGTGCACAACCTGCTCTACGCCTACTCCCCCGGCGGCGTATTCAACGGCGACTCCACCGACTACCTCGCCACCTATCCGGGTGACCAGTGGGTGGATGTGCTCGGCTACGACGAATACGACACCGATAATTCCTCCGACGATTCGAACGACTGGATCAACACGGTGATCAAGGACCTCAAGATGATCGGAGACGAAGCGACCAGCCGCGGCAAGATCGTCGCCTTCACCGAGTTCGGGCGTTCGGGAGAGCGCAAGTTCAACGAATCCGGAACCGGAGACAAGGACACCAAGTTCTTCTCCGAACTCGCCGATGCCATCGCCAAGGAGGTCCCGAACATCGCCTATATGATGACCTGGGCGAATTTCGGCGGCTCCGGCGAAGGATTCCAGTCGTACACCCCATGGAAGGGATCCGATGGGGAACAGGACTTCAAAGACTTCGCCGACAGCAACGCGAACCTCATGGCATCCAAAGATAACGTCGATTATTCGAGCGCTCCGGCGGCCACGGAGCAGACCGGCACCGCACGCATCGTGACCCCTGTGGGAGGCAATCGCGTAACCGACACGAAACTCACCATCCACGTCAAAACCGAAGGACTGCAGTACTCCCGTCTCGACACCGAATCCGCCACCGTGACCACCGACCGTGGGCAGAACGTGAAGCTCACATACTCCTGCAACGGCTATTTCATCGGCACACTGGACCTTGAAACGGCAGGCATCAAGCTCGATCAGTCCAAACTCACCTTGACCGCACATGTCAGCACCAAGGACGGCAGGGAGCTTGCGGCCGCCGACGGCGACGGTACGGTAAGCGTGAAGCTCGGCGCCAAGCCAGAACAGACCGTGGACGATGTGGAAAGCTTCGATTCCTACGATTCCGATGCCGAATTGCAGACGGTCTACTCGCCCAACCACAGCACGAAGGCCAATCTCACGCTCACCGCCAGTCCGAAGGACGACGGCACCAAAGCCGGCAATCTTCATTATGATTTCGTAAGCTACCCCGACTACAACGGTTTCCAGCGCTCATACACGCCCAAGCAGGATTGGTCCGGCTTTTCCAAGCTGAACATGTATCTCAAGGCGGATGGCTCCGACCACAAGTTCGTGGTGCAGATCAACGCCGGCGGCGTGACCTTCGAAGCCTATCCGAAAATCGACGGCAAGGACGGGCACGAAGTGTCGCTGAACTTCGGCGACGCCGACGGCAATGGCGGCGATTTCGCACCGGCTTCCTGGGATACCGCCCATGCCGGAACGAAGCTCTCGCAACAGCTGCTCTCCGAAGTCAGCTCCTTCGCCTTATACGTCAACGACAATGGCGGCGACCGACCGAAATCCGGCGATCTGGTGCTCGACTCCATCACCCTTGACGGCAAACGCGACGCCTACGTGCCGCAACAGACACCGTCCACGCCGAGCGACGCCGAACCGCAGATCGTCGATGATTTCTCCGAATATGCGGATGACGAAGCCCTCAGAAGCGCGTGGGACAGTCGCAATCATACCGAAGTATTGTCGTTGACCGACGGTCCGACCGACGGCTCCAAGGCGCTGCGTTTCAAGTACGGTTTCAGCAACGGCGGCTGGTATGACGTGGCGCAATACTTGGGCGGCAAGAACTGGTCCGGCGAAGGCATGCTGAAGTTGCAGGTTCGCGGCGACGGCTCCGGCAACGCCATCGGACTGCAGATCGGCACCATGGATGGCAAATATTTCCATTACGACATCAAGCTCGATTTCGAAGGCTGGAAGCAGCTCGAGATTCCGCTGGTCGGCAATGGCGAATTGACCCAGACGTGGCCTGACGACACCAATAAGGGCAAATCCATGACCGATGCCGATCTGACCTCCATCAAGGAAATGGTGTTCGCATCCAACAAGTGGAATGCCGAAAGCACCGGCATCGACTTCGCCATCGCCGATATCCAGGTGGTCCCGGCCACCGGCTCGCCCACCGACGCCGATGCTCCGAAGGACGACGCCAGCGAAGGCACGAAGCAGGACGATGCCAAGGATGACGTCAAGGACACCTCCGCCGACGTCGCCAATCAGGATCCGGCGAGCTGCCCGATCACCGACGACTCATCCAACACCGCAGACAGCGGCAACGGCACTTCGACCAACCCCTCCACGCAGTCCGGCACGCAGACGTCCGATGCGGCGAAATCCGCCGTGCAGACGACGACGGCCAAAACCCTGTCGAACACAGGTTCCGGCATCATCCACGTCATTGCCGCGATGACCGTGTTGCTGCTGCTGGGAGGATGCGCCGCATACATCGTCCACAGGCGGAAGGCACATGCCGAACAGCGGTAGACCCCCGCAAAGCAACATGACGACATGATCCGGTCAAGCCCTCCGTGATTTCCACGGAGGGCTTTTGCCATATCTGGCGTAAGCGTCACACAGTTCGCGCTATCATCGGGAATATGACTCCCGCAGAACGTGCGAGCGCAGTCGCATTTGCTCTGAAGAACTGCGCACTGGAAGCGATGACGCCGGGTCCTGCGACGATGCAGGCCGCAGCCGATTACGAACGCGGCTCAATCGATGTGTTGCGCCTGATTGAAATCGCCGACGATGAGTCCGATTCGCGAATCAGCCGCTATCGTCTGGCGGACGGCAGCCTGGACGATACCGCCTCCGATCATGCCTCAAGCCTGTTCGCAAGAAACGTGCTGCTGGCGGAACGCGGTTGGAAAACGACCGGAGACCTGAGTGAGCTGACCGCCATCCATAACGGACTGTTCACAGGGGTGTTCGACGATGCCGGCAAGCTACGCACTTCGAACACTACGCGCGAACGCAGTGACGACCGGGCCCGTGCCAAGGATCCGGAAGCGTTCTTCCCCGCCTCGCTCATCGAGACGGGTGCAATGAACATCTCCACCGAACTGGCGGAACAGCATAATTTGACTTGCCTGGACCGCGACGAGTTCATTCGAAAACTCGCCAAAATCTATGACGAGCTCGGCTACCTGCATCCATTCAAAGGCGGCAATGCGATGGTGCTGCGCATCTTCGCTTCACGTCTTGCGCATGATGCCGGTTGGGACCTTGATTGGGGCCCGGTGACGCGCGAAACATATCGCAAGGCCAAGCATGACGCCTACCAAGGCAAGATCATCGCGTTCGAGCGCATGTTCGAGGCGATGGTACGCCCGGCGAATCAGACACGTGTGTTCCTGATCGCCGGATGGGACCAAGGTCCCGCACACTGACAGCCCCGCTCGGACCGTTCTCAGTCGATGTCACCGAGGTGATGTTGCGTGTAGGCATCGGCCTGTGCGTCAATGGCATCGTAGTCGCCGGCATCCGCATGCCCGATGATGGCCATCGCGTTGTCAAGCAGGGCGGGATTGAGCGCCTGTAGCCAGTGGATGCGCGGATCCCGGCCGAACCAGCCCATCTGTTTGCGGGCAAGCCGTTTTGTTTTCTGCGCGATGTCCATGAACGTGTCGTTCAGATCACGCAGACCGTCCAGATAGTCGACGACCTGCTGATAGCCGAGCGCCTTGGCGGCGGTGATGCCGAGCCGAGGGCGAATCCGCTCCACTTCCTCGATGAATCCGCCTTCCAGCATCTGCTTGGTACGGATGTCGATGCGACGATCCAACTCTTCGCGTGGCAGATCAAGACCGATCTGCACGGTGGGAATCACATATCGATAGTGTGGCAGGCTTGCCGAATACGGACGACCGGTCACTTCGATCACTTCCAGCGCACGGATGGTGCGACGCGGATTATGTGGATCCATGCGCGCCGCCGCCTGCGGATCCTTGGCCTTGAGCTCGTCGAACAGCGCCCCGGCACCTTCCGTCCTCTCACGTTCCTCCAACCTGCCACGCACGTTCGGGTCGGTGCCGGGGAACGAAATGTCGTCGATTGCGGCACGTGCGTACAGACCGGAACCGCCGACCAGGATCGGACGAATGCCCTGCCCCTGCAGTTCGGCGATCTTCTCGCGTGCCAACTCCTGAAAGCGAGCCACCGACATGGCGTCATCCGGATCGATGATGTCGATGAGATGATGCCTGACCTGAGCCCGTTCCTCGGCGCTCGCCTTGGCGGTGCCGATATCCATGCCCTTATACATCTGGTAGGCATCGGCGTTGACGATTTCGGCCCTTTCACCTTTGGACGCCAGCGCTTTGGCGATGGCGATGCCGAGTCCCGTCTTGCCGGATGCGGTGGGCCCCACGATGGAGACCACACGTCGCGACTGTTCCTCAGTGACGGACGGCATAGGTCTGACCTGCCTTCGGATCGGGATCGGCGATGAGATTATGCCGGCCTGCATGGGTGACGGTGGCGGTGACGAAATCTCCCACCTGCGGCATCGGCTCACCTTCCGGAATGCCGACATGCACGAGCACTCCGGTCCTTTCGCGACCGGTCACGCGATGGGTGGCGGCATCCTTCCTGCCGGACGCACCGGTGACCATCACTTCGACGTCACGGCCTTCGAAGATCTTGAGATTCTCTTCGGTAATGCGCTCCTGCAGGGCGACAAGACGCTCGAAACGGTTCTGGACCACATCATGCGGCACCTGTTCCATCTCGGCGGCCGGCGTGCCGGGGCGTGGCGAGTAGATGAACGTGAATGCAGACGAGAATCTCGCCTCCTCGACCACGCGCATGGTCTCCTGGAAGTCCTCCTCCGTCTCGCCGGGGAAGCCGACGATGATGTCCGTGGAGATCTGCGCGTCCGTCATGGCCTCGCGAATCTTACGCAGAATATCCAGAAACTTCGCGGAACGGTAGGAGCGGCGCATCGCGCGCAGAATCCTGTCGGAACCGGATTGCAACGGGAAATGCAACTGATGCATGACATTCGGCGTTTCGGCCATGGCGGCGATCACATCGTCAGTGAAGGCTGCCGGATGCGGCGACGTGAAACGCACACGCTCCAGGCCCTCGATCTCGCCGCAGGCGCGCAACAGCTTGGAAAAGGCGAAACGATCGCCGATGCCGTAGCCGAAGGAGTTCACATTTTGCCCGAGCAACGTGATTTCCTTGGCACCTTCATCGACGCATTGGCGAATCTCGGCGAGGATGTCGCCCGGACGTCGATCATGTTCCTTGCCACGCGTGGTCGGCACGATGCAGAACGTGCACGTGTTATTGCACCCCACGGAGATGGCCACCCAGCTCGATACCCGAGAGGCACGATCGGTGGGCAGCTGGCTCGGGAAATAATTCAGTTCCTCCTCCACCTTGACCTGCGCATGCCCTTGGACACGGGCCTGGTCGAGCAGCTGGGGCAGAGAGCCGATGTTCTTCGTACCGAACACGGCATCGACCCATGGGGCCTTCTCGGCGATCCGCTCACGATCGAGCTGCGCCATGCATCCACCGACGGCGATTTGCAGGTTCGGGCGTTCGCGCTTCATCTCGGCCCATAGGCCGATGGTGCCGTACATGCGTTCGGCGGCATTCTCGCGCACCGCACACGTATTCATGACGATCAGGTCCACATCATGATCCATATACTGTTCCTCGGTGGCCGGAACATAGCCGGCACTCTCAAGTACGCCCGCGATGCGTTCGGAATCATGCACGTTCATCTGGCAGCCGAGTGTATGCACGTAGAACACGCCCCTACCCCGCACGGGGGCCGTGTCGACGGTCGGTTCGGCCAGTTTCGAGGCACGCTCCGCCTCGGTCATCATGTCTTCATTCATAACGCACCATGCTATCGGCAGGGCCGCCCAGAGATTGATGAACGAGGCGACAATCATGGCGATTGCGTGAATACGAAGCGCTTCCTCGGTCTTTTCACAGTGTCGTTAGGGGCATCATGGGTACACTGTTGCCCGTGATACTTGACAGACAAAGCCGCATCAACACTGCCGATCTCAAAGCCAGATTGAAGAATGTGGACTTCGGCAAGGGGGCATTCCCCGCCGATCAGATCACCGAATTCATCGATCAGATGCAGGTGTATGAGGGTGCCATGTACGAGATCAGCACCAAGCTGGAAATCCTCGATTCGGAGTTCCAGGTACGCTTCTCGCATGATCCGATCCATCATATGGAACGTCGTCTGAAGTCCGTCAATTCCATTCTGGGCAAGCTGAAAAGGCGTGACCTGCCGCTTACCGTCAATGCCATCAAGGACAACCTGTTCGATGTGGCCGGCATCCGCGTGATCTGCAACTATCGGGACGACGTGTATTCCGTATCCAACTATCTGTCGGCTCAGAACGACATTCAGGTACTGCGGGTCAAGGACTACATCAGGAATCCCAAGCAGAACGGCTACCGTTCGCTGCATGTGATCTATGCAGTGCCGGTGTTCCTATCTTCAGGCCCGCACTACACACCGGTCGAAGTACAGTTCCGCACCATCGCCATGGACTATTGGGCGAGTCTGGAACATGCGCTGCGCTACAAGACGGATCTTCCGGATGCCAAGCTGTCCGAGCATTCGCAGACGTTGCTCGATTGTGCGCGCAGCCTGCAGAACATCGAAACGCAGATGCAGAACATCCATCGCGACATCAACGGCGCACCGCAGGTCGGCGAAGCCCCGAAGACCAGCTGATCATCATCTGCGCCGTTCCGCACCGAGCACCGCATCATCCGACTGCTCGCACCGCCGCAACCGTGGCACCCTGACCGGTATCTGCGCAAGCACGGTTCCCGCGAAAATCAGCGCACAGCCGACATAGGCACGCATCGTCATGACCTCACCAAGCAGCAGTGCACCGCCGATTACGGAAAAGAACGATTCGAGGGACATGATCACGGATGCTCGCGTGGGTGGCACCAATTGCTGTCCGACCACCTGCAGGGTGTAGGCTATGCCGGCGGATCCGACGCCCGCATAGACTATGGCGAACCACGCATGGCCCGCTCCCGCCCAGTCGACGGAGCCTTCGACGAACGAACCTACCCAGCTCAACACGGCGGTTGTGGCGATTTGACCGAACGAGAGCGCGATCACATCCATTTTCCGGCCGAACGTATCGATTACCAGGATGTGCGTGGCGAACAACACGGCGGTAAATAGGAGCACCACGTCGGCGATGGTGATGGAGCCAAAGCCATCGGTGACGCACAGCAGATAGAAACCGACCACGGCTATGGCCACACTGATCACGACGCTCAGATGGATGCGACGACGTAGCACCACGAAGGCAAGCAGCGGCGTCATGACGATATACAGTGCGGTGATGAAGCCGGAACGCCCCGCCGAACCACTGTAGAGCACGCCATACTGCTGCACCGTGCTGGCAGAAAAGAGCACCACGCCGCAGATGACGCTGACCGCCACGGGGCTGGCGGTCCATTTCGGCAGATCCATGACCTTGCCGTCCCCGAGCTCAAGAACCGGCCGTTCGCCTGCACCATATGCCGTTCGAGATTCGGCCGTGGCCTTGCCGCGCCGTCTGAACCATAACAACGGCAGCAACGAAAGGGCCCCCAGCGTGAATCGCGTGGCGTTGAAGAACAGGGGCGTCATGGAAGCCATGCCCTGCACCTGCGACACGAACGCGAATCCCCAAATCATGGCCGTCAATATCAGGCAGGCCATGCCTCCGATCTCTTTGCTCTTCATGAGGAACAACCGTAAAGCAGGCCGTTTACCAACAAAAAGGCCTGACCATATTCTGGTCAGGCCAACAAGCGACGCGAACGTCGTTACTCGATGTGCCTCAGTTACGGCTGCCGAACAGACGCAGGATGTACAGGAACATGTTCACGAAGTCGAGATAGAGATTCAACGCGCACAGAATCGAGATCTTCTTGATCATGTCCGGGCCTTCGCCCGCGTACTGGGCGAACAGGGCGCGGGTGGCCTGGGCGTCGTAGACGGTCATGCCGGCGAACAGCACCAGCCCGATGGCGGAGATGAGCATCAGGGCGGTGTCGCCCGGTGCGAAGATCGCCAGCAGCACTTCGGCGATGATGAGCACGATAAGGCCTGCAAGCAGGACCGGTCCCGCCTTGAGCATGTTGAACTTGGTGGTGCGGCCGAGCATGGTCAGCGCGAAGAAGAACCCAGCGCACAAGGCCAGTGAAATGCCGATGGTGCCGAGGTCATAGACGGCGAAGATGATGCTCAGGGTAAAGCCCATGAGCGCGGCGTACACATAGAACATGACGCGCGCCGAGGAAGGCGTCATCCTGGTGATGCGGGCACCGAGATAGACGGCCAGCACGATCTGGACGATGGCCGGTGCGAATACGCCGAAGATGCCGGTGTATTGGAGGAACGTGATGTACAGGCCGGTCATCTGCGTGACGATGGCGACCACGGCGGTGACGAGCAGACCAATGGTCATCTCGCCGTAGGCCCGGGTCACGGAAACGCGCTGTGCCTCCTCATAGGCATAGGCCGCCTGGGTGTTGATGGCCGCGGTGCCGTTCTGCGCGTAGCCGTACTGCTGGTACTGGGACTGGCCATACTGCGGCTGCTGGGCATTGTATTGGTACTGATATTGCGGCTGCTGGCCGTTGAGATTGTTGTTGGGGGTGTTGCCGCCCTGGGGCTGCTGACCGAATGTCATAATTGCTCCTTACCTCGATTACGCATAACAGTACGGGATTTTTCTGACTATTTCATGAATATCCCGTACCAATATGACGGAATCGGCACAAACCCGGACTTTATTCATCAACGCACATTGCGACGCCGGGTTTTGCGAATCCCATGCCGACACGCCACGGCTTCCCCCCTTCATCACATACGGAACAACACCCACATCTAGACTGGTAGGAAACGGTCCCGACGGGAAGGTCAGCATGTCAATCAGCGCCACGGAAAAGCCTTTGGGCAAAGTGTTCACCTCCGACTATCAGTTCACCATCCCTTCCTTCCAACGCGCCTACACATGGCAGGCGGACAACGTCTCGCAGCTGGTGAGCGACCTGCAGGACGCGTGCGCGAATCCGGACAGCCCCTACTTTCTGGGCTCCCTGATTCTCGTCAAGGACGGTTCGGCCAGATACCAGGTCATCGACGGACAACAGCGCCTCATCTCGCTGTCCATCATCATCTCCGTACTGCGCGAGTTGGAAACCGACCCGGACCTTATCGGCAGTCTCAACGAGCTTATTCTCGAGCCAGGCGACAAACTGCGCGGCATCAAGGCGCAACCGCGTCTGAAACTGCGCGAACGCGACACCGACTTCTTCCGCATGTATGTGCAGGAAGGCGATTTGGAGGGATTGTTCGACCTGCGCGACGGCGACATCGAATCCAACGCGCAACGCAACATCGCCGTCAATACACGACAGGTCTTCGATGAGCTTGCGAAGATGGAAGACCACGACCGACGCCGTTTCGCCTCGTATCTGGTCAACGAGGTCACGCTGGTGATCGTGACCACCGACGATCTGGCCGGGGCGCATCGCATCTTCGACGTGATGAACATGCGAGGCGTTCCCCTGACCGCATCTGACGTATTCAAAGCGAAATCGGTCGCCGCCATCTCGCCGGTCGCACGTACCGTCTACGCGACCCGTTGGGATGACATCATGGATCCGCTTGGCGACGATTCGCAACTTCTGGAGGAATTCTTCTCGGACCTGCACCTGATCGTCTCGCACAAGGCCGTCTGCACGCAACTGCTCGAGGAGTTCCGCAACGACGTACTCAAACCGTATGTCAGGGATCAGAACGTCATCTCGTTCATCGACGACGTGCTGGCGCCCTATGCCAACGCATGGCTTATCATCAGCAGACCGACCGACGCGAACCTGCCGGACGACGTGGTAGGCCAGCTCGTGGCACTCAACGATTATCAGACCACCGATTGGAAACCGGTCGCCATGTGGGCGCTGGTCAATTCCATCCGCAATCTCGGCAGCGACGCCGCCCGCGTGTTCTCCAAACCCGGAGCGCATACGAGGGAAACCACCACGAACGGGAAGAACGACGAAGACCTGCAACTGCACGACATGGCACGCCTGCGCGACGTTCTGTCCGCGCTGGAACGCGTCACCGGTGTGGACAGCCTGAACAGACAAAGCCCGCTGTACCGACGTACGCGTTCGGCGAGCGCCATCCGCGACCTCGAACGAGGCCACACCCTGCAGCAGATCCGCGGATTCCTCATCACCGACGATGACCGCCGGAGCGCGCTGGCCCACCTGCGTGGCGAGCTACAGACCGGTCCCGCGCTGAAGCGTCTGCTGCTCATTCGCGCGAACGAGCAGCAGTCGGGATTGCGCATCACCCGACCGCGTAGTCTCAACGCCGTTGCGATCATGCCCGAACAGGTCGTGTCGGGTTCGTCGTTCGCCGATTGGCCGGAAGCCGTACGTGACCATTGGGCCAACCGTATCGGCAATCTTGCGCTTAGCCAGGCCAATGAACGCCAGCTCGCGCCGCTCGCATCCTTTGAGGAACGCCGCGACCGCATGCTCCTGTCGGCGAGCTCCAAACGATTCCCCCTGACCGCACAGCTTGCCGATATCGCCCAATGCACTCCTCAGACCCTGCAATTCCGACAGGATGAAACCATCCGGCTTATCGCCGATCATTGGAACATTCGCTACGATGCGGAACGTACCGACCTGTCCACGTTAAGCGAGGAATTCCTCACCAGAAAAACCGAGGCCAAGACGCCGACCTCGAAACGCGTGACCATCATGCAGATTCTGGAGGCCGGGTTGCTCATTCCGGGCGAAACGCTGGTCTGGGACCGACCGCGCAAGGGCGAACGCTGGGTGGTGACCGTCACCGCCGAAGGCAAGCTACGCATGGATGACGGGCAGGAATACGCCTCCCCCACCGCTGCCGCCCGGGCCGTCGGCGGCGGCAGTGCGGGACTGACCGTATGGAAACGCACCTCGAACGGCCAAAAGCTCAGCGACATCTGGAAAGCCTACCGACTCAAGAAACGCTGACCCCCTTCAGCCGACTCCTCCGACGGCCTCAATGGCCGGCAAGCCATTCGACGGCGAGCTTCGTACGGTTCGAAATATTGGTTTTGGCGAGAATGTCGCTGATGCGGTTACGTATCGTGCCCTCGCTTAAGAACAGTTTCGCCGCGATCTCACGGTTGTCAAGGCCCTCGGCGACCAACTCCACCACGTCACGTTCACGGTCGGTGAGATGCGCGAAACGGTCGGGAGCATCCATGCACCCTGAGTCCTGCGGTTCGTTCGGTCGCGCTGCCGTTGGCGCCGCACCATTGGCGAACCGCAACTTCGCGAGGACCTCCGCGCCCATGACGATCTGCCCCGCCATGACGGCCTGCACCGCCGGGATGACGGAAGAGACGTCCTGCTTGATGAGATAGCCTTTCGTGCCGATCTCCATGGCCTTGGCGATATACGCCTCATCCGCGAACGTGGTCAGTACAAGGATGCGGGCGTCCGGATGAGCATGAAGGATGCGCTCGGACGCGGTCAATCCGTCCATGCCGGGCATCTGTACGTCGATGAGCAGCATGTCGGGAGCGTTCTCGTCATATTTGGACATGGCGGCTTCGCCGCTGTTTGCGGTCCAAGGCACCTCCGCGGCACCGGTAGCCGCAAGAATCGTCGCCAACGACGAGCAGACGATCGGATCATCATCGGCGATGGCGACTTTCATGATGAGGCCTCCTTCGACTTGGGAATCGATACGAACACCCGCCATCCTCCATGATACGGCCCGCAGACGGCGCTGCCGCCCAAGGCCCGGGCGCGCTCCTCGATATCGGCCAGGCCGATGCCCCCATCGTCACGGGGTTTCGCCGGCATGGCATGGCCGTCGTCCTGCACGACCAGCTGCCACAATGCCGGCATATCACGTAACGTGATATGCACGGTTTCGGCGTCACTGTGCCTGACGGTATTGTTCAACGCCTCACGAATCGTAGTGGCGAAGCAACGCGCGATCGGAGAGGGTGCATCATCAATGGCGTTGTCGAGCATCACCTCAAGACCCACCGCCTGCGAGGCGGCATCGATCTGCGCGGTGAAATCGGCACCTTCCTCTTTCAGGTCATGCACCGATCTGCGCACCATGGTCATCGCCTCGTTCACCGTCGCATGAATATCCTCGAACCCCCGTGCGTCGGCATCCCGACCGGAGATTTGCGCCACCACTTGAGATGCTTCGGACTGCATGATGGCACGGGTCAGCAGATGCCCGACATTGTCATGAATCTCCCGGGCGATACGGGTACGTTCCGACAGGATGGCCGAACGCACCGAGGCCGCACGGTCCTCCTCGGATTCGGAGAGCCGATTGCGCAACTGGCGAATCTGGTTTCGCCGCGTGTCTTGCAGGCGCTTGGTCTGCAAGAGCAGATCGTCAAGCCGCATAAGCTGCAGTCCGACGCCGAATCCCAGCATGGTCAACATGGCCAATACCGCAATCCACGCCCAATCCCATGGAAGATTCGCAATGTTCCTACGAACCGCAAGACCTGCGAGAGGTATCGTCCAGACCCATCGCGCACACAGGGCCGCGCACTTGCCCATATCCGGCCATGCTTCGCCTTGGCGGAGCGGCCCGCATCCACGAATCGCCGCCGCATCCACCGCAATCACCGGCAACAGCCAGCACATTTCCGGACACCATACCGCATTGAGCGAAAACGCACAGATCACGGCAGACGTGACGATGCCGAATCGTGTATATTCGCCGACGGCGGCACAGCAGATGGCGAGCACCATCGCATAGATCAGCTGCAGGGAGGCATCGCCGATCACGGCGATGCCGAGAAGCACGCCCATGATCATGAGCAGACCTTGGAATGTCAGTCGCCGCATGCCCTACCTGTTTCGCCTCGCCGTCATACCACTGCTTCAAGCGTAATGCACGTGCTTCGATGTTCGGCGACGACGGCGTCCGAACGTGACAATTGTCATGATGAACCGTCATGGGCGTCATGAACGACGTGATTTCATGCACTATGTCGGAGAATTCCCGCGAACGACAATGGAACCAACGGAGCAAGGAGCATTCCATGAACGAAGACCATTCCACCGTGAGCGCGGTGCAGGTGACGCATCTCGTCAAACGTTACGGCGATATGCTGGCGCTCGACTATTTTGACCTCGACGTGCGTCAGGGCGAAATCTTCGGCCTGCTCGGGCCGAACGGTTCGGGCAAGACCACGGCGATCAACTGCATACTCGCGCTGCTCACGTTCGACGCGGGTACGGTACGCGTGTTCGGGGAACCGATCGGCCCGACCAGTTACGCGCTGAAGCGTCGCATCGGCATCGTTCCTCAGAACATCGCCGTGTTCAATGAGCTCACCGTCGAGGAAAACATCGATTATTTCTGCTCGCTCTATGTCGGTGACAAGGCCCGCCGACGCGAGCTGGTGAACGAAGCGCTGGATTTCGTGGGATTGCAGGACTACCGCAGATTCCGACCGGCGAAACTGTCCGGCGGACTGCTGCGCCGCCTCAACATCGCATGCGGCATCGCGCATAAGCCCGACCTGATCTTCTTCGACGAACCGACCGTTGCCGTGGACCCGCAGAGCCGCAATGCGATTCTCGAAGGCATCCAGAAGCTCAGCCGCGAGGGCGCGACCGTAATCTACACCAGCCATTACATGGAAGAGGTGGAACAGATCTGCGACCGTATCCTCATCATGGATCACGGCCGGCACCTCGCGCTCGGCACCGCCGACGAGCTCAAAGCCATGATTGACGCCGGTGAACGGATCAGTGTGGAAACCGCCGACCTAGGAGGGACCGCGGACGGCTCGAACACCGCAATCATGCTCAAACGACTGCGCGCGCTCCCCTTCGTGCTGGAGGCGGCCTATGACGGCCGCGAACTGACCGTGCGCTGCCGCCGGGGCGAACACAACCTCATCGACGTATTGAACGTACTCGAGGCAAACGGCACGAACATCGGGCATCTGACCTCGCATCAGCCGACGCTCAATGACGTGTTCCTTGAGCTGACCGGCACGGCGTTGCGCGACTGAAAGGCGTGTGATCACCATGTTGCAGACGTTACTGATCACGTTGAAACTGCATTTTCGTCAGAAAATACAGTTATTCTGGCTGTTCGCCTTCCCCATCATCCTGGCCACCATGTTCAACGGGATGTTCGGCAACATCTCCGAAAACTACGCATTGCACACCTTCGACATGGCGGTGGTCGAAGACGCGGCCTGGAAGGCGAATCCGGGCCTGCAGACGCTGATCGCCGGCATCTCGACCGATAGGGGCTCTTCGGACTCCGACACGACGGGCAAGGTCGTCGACGACGACGGCGATATGCCGAAACTCATCAACGCCATCCCGACGACATCGAGAGCCTCCGCCGACAGGCTACTCGCCGACGGCAAGGCGCAAGGCTACCTGTATGCCGACTCCAGCGGTCGGCTGCATATGGCGGTCAGCGAATCCACGCAAGGCAGCGTCACGGATGTGATGGCCAACAGCAGCGGTCTGGGCATCTCGCTGACCATGCTGAACAACATCGTCAACCTGTACAACCGTACCGGCATGGTCATTACCGACATTCTCGCCACCAACCCGACGGCCATGATGGACGGACGACTGACCTCAAGCATCGGCGCGATATCCGGATACACGAAGGAAGTGAAGCTCACGAACTTCAAACCGGACGGAACCGCCCGTTACTATTACGCGTTGCTGGGCATGACCGCACTGATGGCGATGACCTTCGCCGTGAGCACGGTGACGATGGCGCAGGCGAATCTGTCGACGCTGGGCGTCCGCCGTTCCGTGGCACCATTGGCCAAATGGAAACAGCTCGCAGCCGGATTCCTGGCCAGCTGGTTCTGCTCGTTCCTAAGCCTGACGGTCGCGATGCTGTACATCCGCTTCGGATGCGGCATATCGCTCGGCGGGCGCGAATGGGCCGCGATCGGCTCCTGCGCGGCGGCATCCTTCTCCGCGAGCGCATTCGGCATGTTCATCGGAGCCCTGCCGAAGATGCCAACCGGCGCCAAACATGGATTGTGCACGGCAATCTCGTGCATACTGTCGCTCTTCTCCGGACTGTACGGTTCGTTCGCCATGGGCCTGAGCGATATGATCGCCCGGCATGCGCCATTGCTCAGCCTCATAAACCCGGCCCAGCAAATCACGAACCTGTTCTATGACATTCTCTACTACGACAGCTTCACACCGCTGTTCAAAACCATAGGCATACTGCTCACCATGAGTGCGATCTGCCTGATAGCAGCGGTCGCTTTCCTGAGGAGGCAACGCTATGAATACCTGTAAAGCCGCATTGCGGATCCTCCATGCCCGCAAACTTTACGTCATCATCTATCTTGTATGGATCGGCGCGATGATGTTGGGCATCAGTTGGCAGATCATGCATGCCTCACGAAACGCGGACAGCACCACCTATCAGCCGAGCGCCGCCCAAGTGGCCATAATCGACCGCGACGCAGACGCCGACGGCCTGGCATCCTCGCTGCGTTCCTATCTGTCGACGGACAGCGAAATCGTCGACATTGCGGACGACGACGAATCGTTACAACAGGCCGTCGCCTCGAACTACGTCGATCTGATCGCCATCATCCCGAAAGGATTCGCCGAACGGTACCAGCGGTATCTGAATGAGGCCGACGGTTCCGCCGCTCAGCCCGCCATCGAGACGGTGGTGAGCTACACCTCCGGTTCCGGTTCGCTCGCACAGTTGAAGGTCAACGAGTTTCTTTCGCTGACACGCACCTCGTATCTGGGACTTCCCTCCGGCGCACGTAACGTGTCCGATGCGGCACAGGCAGTATTGGATATCGCGAAGAAAGACATCAAGGAATCATCCGTCACCGTCATCCAGGCGCCATCCAACGATACCGATACCGTCAAGCCGGCCGCCTCGGCATTCGCAAGCACCATCAAAACCGGCCTGTATCCGCTTTTGCTGGTCATGCCGATATGCACGTTCCTGGTGATCGGCACATTCAACGAAAGCGAGATCCGCCGCCGACTCTATGCCTCGCCGAAACGTTCGGTATCGCTGGAACTGCAGCAGGTGGCCACATGCTGCATGTTCGGCCTGCTGGTATGCATCGGCTACACCGCCGCGATCTTCCTGCTGATGACGATGGCGGGAGTGCCGTTCGAAGGACTGACGATCGCCAACGTCGGACTGTCGTTCGTCTCGCTGCTGGTCTATACGTTAATGGCCATCGCCTGCGGTTTCCTGCTGGGATCGGTCGTTCTTTCCGAAATGGCCGTGAATGGGTTCGTCAACGTATTCGGCCTGCTCACCATGTTCACGTCGGGCATGTCGTTCGCAGTGGACATGATGCCAGCCCCGATGATCATGATCGGCAAGCTGCTGCCGGGATGGTGGCTGTGCGTGTCCATCGACAATGTGTTCGGACTCGGCACGGCTTCGAACACCGGCGTGGACTATGGCGCATGGGCGTCGTCGATCGGTCTGGTGGCGTTGTTCGGCGTAGCGTTCGTCTGCCTCGGTCTGGCCCTGGGCCGTATCCGTCGCACCCGTCCGACCTTGGCCTCCCCTGCGACCACGCAGCTGGCGAAGTAAGGACGCCGATCGAATTCGCGATATCGGAGTACTCGACCGCAATCGGCAGCCAGTCCCACGCCGTTGGCCTATCGCAACGTCAGGAACGGAGCATGCCGTTGCGATAGGCCAACGGCGTGATGTGCATGAGCCTACGGAACGTGCGTGTGAAAAAACTGGCCGAGGAGAATCCCGTCTGGGCGGCGATCGTGGCGATCGGCAGTTGCGTGGTCGTCAGCAGTTCCGCGGCGGCGCGGACGCGCACATCATTGACGAACTCGATCGGCGTCTGACCGAGCAACTCGCGAAAGATCGCGGTACACGTGGTGCGTCCCACCAATCCGGCCGCCGCTATCTGCGCCAACGTGATCTGATGCACGTAATGTTGCTGCACGAAATCGACCATCATGGCGAGTGTGGCGACATGCGGATGCCGTCCGGCATGGTCATGCATGCCGTCATCGCCGCGCTCGCGTGCGATCACGGTCAGTTCACGCAGTATCGCATAGAAGCAGCTGAGTACGGTCAATGGCGCAGTGTCATCCGCCAATGTCATATCGCCTACCGCCGAAGACCTCATACCATCCGGTCGTCCGAATTTCGCATCGTGCAGTTGCACGATGCGGCCGATCAACTCGCTTCCGTGCGCATCATCGGGGTTCAGGACGACGTAGGGCGTCGACTCATCCGTCACCAACGGCATCACGAATCGCTCATACACTGCGGTGGGAGCGCTCATACGTGCGGGATTGAGCAGCGTACAAGAGAATTCGCAGTCGGTGCCGTCTTCGGTGAACCCATAATGCAATTGGCGTGAGTTGACGAAAATCGCCTGTCCTTCCTCAAGACGAATGACCTCGCCATTCACGAAATACCACATGTGACCGTGAATGATATGCGTGAATTCAAGGTCGATATGCCAATGGCATTCCGCACGCATGTTCGGATATTGGTGCAATAAGGAGTGTTCGGTGAATGAAAAGAACATCGGCGCGTCGTATTGCACCATTTCCGCGCCGTTGGGCAGGCGCCCCCAGCCGGTGATCGGCATGAATTCATAAGGTAGACGCTCTGCCCGTTCAGATTGGTTCATCCAACGCTCCGCCAACTCGATTCGGTAGATAGTGCAAAATCTAGGAACGATAGTACAACGAAATGCGGTGTCGCCGAACGACAAGGGCATTGAATGGTACTCAGCATCCATCAATCGATTGACGTACGACGCAGGAGGAGCATCATCATGGCGGACACCATCAGCCAGCCGGCAAAGGACGAATGGGAACGTATGCTTTCCGGTGAACTGTATGTTGCCGACAGTCCGCAGCAGCAGGACGCGAACATGCGCAAACGCCGCCTCGTGCAGGCCATCAACACGTCGAAGTACGACGCGTTCAAGGAACGCGAGGAGTTGTTCCACGAGCTGTTCGGCTCGCTCGGCAAAGGTGGTTTCCTGGAACCGCCGTTCAATTGCGACTACGGCTGCAACACGTACATCGGAGACAACTTCTATGCCAATATGGACTGCATCTTCCTCGACGTCGCGAAGATCACCATCGGCGACCGCGTGTTCTTCGGACCAAGAGTAGGCCTATACACGCCATATCATCCGATCGACGCCGCCGTACGTTCCTCCGGTCCGGAAGGAGCCCGACCCATCACCATCGGCAGCGACGTTTGGTTCGGCGGCAACGTAGTCGTCGGTCCCGGCGTCACCATCGGCGACGATGTGGTGATTGGTGCCGGCTCCGTGGTCGTCAAGGACATCCCCTCACATTCGGTGGCCGTAGGCAATCCATGTCATGTCATTCGCAGGATCACGGATGCCGACCGTGAATACTGGGAAGGCAAAGCCGCCGAATACCGTGCGTGGAAGGATTCGCTCAAAAGCTGATGTGAGTGGACGGCGGACAGCTGCCGCCATCCCGTGAATCACGACCGCGCATGGTACGGCGCCGGAATATGGCTGACTTGCCACGGCCTCATGTTCCGGCGCCGTTTTTCGTACCCGCCGCACCCACATTCCGACTTATGGAGGCCGTCTTGAGAGCCGTTGCAACTTGGCATGATTTTTTGCGTCAGACCATGACTCTGGCCCTGCCCATCGCGTTTCAGCAGCTTATGCTGGCGCTCTCGTCCTGTGCCGACACGTTGATGCTGGCGGGGGTCGGGCAGGATGAGCTGTCCGCGGTATCACTCGCCACGCAGTTCCAGTTCATCTTCAGCCTGTGCCTTGCCGCATTGACGCTCGGCATGAGCATTCTCGTCGCACAGTATTGGGGCGCCGGCAACAAGGAGGCGGTGGAAAAGGTGCTGGCGTTCATCATGCTGTACGCCGGTGGATTGTCGTTGCTGTTCTTTGCCGCGACCTTGCTGCTACCGGATTCGCTGATGTCGATCATGACGAACGACGCCACACTGGTCGCTCTCGGTGCACAGTATCTGAGGATTTCGTCGGTCTCCTACCTGTTCATCGGCCTGTCGCAGATCTACCTGTGTCTGATGAAGAACGTCGGCGCCGCGACCATTGGCATGACGGTGAGCACGGTTGGCGTGATCGTGCATGTTGCGTTGAATGCCATGCTGATTTACGGTTGGCTGGGACTGCCGGAACTGGGGATTTTCGGAGCCGCGATCTCCACGGTGATTTCGCGTGCGATCGAGCTGATATGGTCGGCTGCGGTGGCCTCACGAAACGACAGGCCACGATTGCGGTTGCGCATGATGTTGCATCCGGACGTAATGCTTCAGCGGGATTTCTGGCATTACAGTCTGCCGGTACTCGGCAACGAGCTGGTGTGGGGCTGCGGCTTCACCATGTACACCGTGATCATGGGTCATCTTGGCGCGGATGCGGTGGCGGCCAACTCCATCGCCAATATCGTCAAGGATCTGCTGGTCTGTTTAAGTCTTGGTCTCGGCAATGCCGGTGGCATCCTGGTCGGCAATCTGCTCGGTCGCAATGCGTTCGAAGAGGCGAGGATCATGGGCGATCGACTATGCAGACTGGTGGTGCTGGTTGGCGTCGGCACGGGACTGCTGATCGTCGCCGTACGTCCTCTGGCATTGCGGTGGGCTGGATTGACGCCACAAGCCACGCACTATCTGTCGGTCATGCTGCTCATCTGCGCATACTATGCGGCCTGCGGATGCCTGACCAACCTGACCATCGCGGGTATTTTTCCAGCCGGCGGCGACGCGAAATTCGGTCTTGTCTGCGACGCGATCGTCATGTGGGCCATCGTCGTGCCGATTGGTCTGCTATCCGCCTTCGTAATCAAGTTGCCGGTACTGGCGGTCTACGCACTGCTCAATACCGATGAATGCATCAAGATGATTCCCGCCCTGATCCACTATCGCAAATACCGCTGGATCAACAACGTGACCCGCCAATAACCCAACTTTCCGCAGCAATCATGGCGCGAACCGGCCACGATTGGGCTGAGCATACGAAAAAAGGGGGATAGAATCCGATGATCTCATCCCCCTGGTAGGTTCCCACCTACTTCATCAAATTACGCAGAACGTACTGGAGAATGCCTCCATTGCGGTAATAGTCCGCTTCACCCGGAGTGTCGATGCGCACGATCGCATCAAACTCGGTCTTGGAACCATCCTCATGGGCGGCAGTAACGTGAACCGTCTTCGGGGTGAAACCGCTGTTGAGTTCCTCGACGCCGGCAATGTCATATGTTTCCGTACCGTCGAGACCGAGGCTGTCATAGGACTCACCCGCCGGGAACTGCAACGGCAGCACACCCATACCGATCAGGTTGGAACGGTGGATGCGTTCGAAGCTTTCGGTAATGACGGCCTTGACGCCCAGCATGACAGTGCCCTTCGCGGCCCAGTCACGCGAGGAACCGGTGCCGTATTCCTTGCCGGCAAGCACAACCAGCGGCACGTCGTTGCTGATGTAGTCGCGGGATGCCTCGAAGATCGTGGTCTGCTTCTTGGCCAGGAAATCATAGGTAAAACCACCGGGGGTGACTTCTTCGCCTACGGAGGCGAGCAGCTGGTTCCTCAGGCGGATGTTGCCGAAGGTGCCGCGCACCATGACCTCATGGTTGCCTCGGCGGGAACCATAGGAGTTGAAGTTCTTCGGTTCGACACCGCGGTCGGTCAGATACTTGCCGGCCGGACTGGTGGCCTTGAACGCGCCTGCCGGAGAGATGTGGTCGGTGGTCACGGAGTCGCCGAGCAACGCGAGCACGCGGGCACCATGAATGTCGCTGACCGGATCCGGGGTGGCCTTCATGCCGTCGAAGAAGGTCTGCTTACGCACGTAAGTGGAATTCTCATCCCATGCAAACAGCTCGCCTTCCGGCACATCAAGGCCCTTCCAGCGATGATCGCCATCGAATACGGAAGCGTAATCCTTGAGGAACATCTCACGGCTGACGGTACCGTCGACCACGGCTGCGACCTCTTCGTTGGTCGGCCAGATGTCCTTGAGATATACGTCGTTGCCGGCTGTATCCTCGCCGAGTGGCTGGGTCTCAAAATCGAAGTCCATGGTACCGGCGAGCGCGTAGGCAATGACCAACGGAGGAGATGCCAGATAGTTCATCTTGACATCCGGGCTGATGCGGCCTTCGAAGTTACGGTTGCCCGACAGTACGGAAGTGACGGTCAGGTCGTTGGCATTGATGGCTTCGGAGATTTCCGGCAGTAGCGGACCGGAGTTGCCGATGCAGGTGGCGCAGCCGAAACCGACCAGCTGGTAGCCAAGCGCGTCGAGATCGTCCTGCAGGCCGGCGGCCTTCAGATAGTCGGCCACCACTTGGGAGCCCGGGGCGAGCGAGGTCTTGACCCACGGCTTCGGCTTGAGTCCCTTGGAATGTGCATTGCGGGCGATCAGACCGGCGGCGATCATGACGGACGGATTGGAGGTGTTGGTGCAGGAGGTGATGGACGCAATGGCCACGTCACCGTTCTTGATGTCGAAGTCGCCACGGAAGTCGGTGGAGACGGCAACCGGCTCCTGCACGGTCTTGTCGGTCTCGTAATCCGGCAGGGTCTCGGCGAACCTGGCCTTGGACTCGGTCAGCACGATGCGGTCCTGAGGTCGCTTCGGCCCGGCGATGGACGGCACGACCGTACCGAGGTCGAGTTCGAGGTATTCGGAATATTGCGGTTCCACGTAGTTCGGATCGGTGGTGTCTCCCCACAGCTTGTTGGCCTTGGCGTACGCTTCGACAAGTGCGATCTGTTCTTCGGAACGGCCGGTCAGGCGCAAATAATCAAGTGTGACGCCGTCGATCGGGAAGATGCCGCAGGTGGAGCCGAACTCCGGACCCATGTTGCCGATGGTGGCGCGGTTGGCCAACGGCACGGAAGCGATGCCTTCGCCATAGAACTCCACGAACTTGCCGACCACGCCATGCTTGCGGAGCATGTCGGTGATGGTCAGGACCACGTCGGTGGCGGTGACGCCCTCCGGAATGGAGCCGGTGAGCTTGAATCCGACGACACGCGGCACGAGCATGGAAATCGGCTGACCGAGCATGGCCGCTTCGGCCTCGATGCCGCCGACGCCCCAGCCGAGCACGCCCAGGCCGTTGACGGTGGTGGTGTGCGAATCCGTACCCACACAGGAATCGAGATAGGCGAGTTCACGACCGTCTGCGGCGGCCGCGGTCATGATGACCTTGGCAAGGTATTCGATGTTGACCTGATGAATGATGCCGGTTCCCGGCGGTACCACGCGGAAGTTCTTGAACGCCTGCTGCCCCCAGCGCAGGAACTGGTAGCGTTCGCCGTTGCGCTGATATTCGATGTCCATGTTCTGTTCGACCGCATCGGCCACGCCGTATTTGTCGATCTGCACGGAGTGGTCGATGACCATGTCGGACTGCACCTGGGGGTTGATGACCTCCGGATCGCCTCCCAGCTCCTTGACCGCATCGCGCATGGTGGCGAGGTCGACGATGCACGGCACGCCGGTGAAGTCCTGCATGACCACACGGGACGGGGTGAATTGGATCTCATGACTCGGCTGTGCGGCCGGATCCCAATCCAACAGGGCCTTGACATGATCATCCGTAATGTTGGCGCCGTCGATGTTGCGCACGAGGTTCTCGACGAGGACCTTCAACGAATACGGCAGATGATCGATGCCCGGCAGATCCGCAATGCGGTAATAGTCGTAATCCTTGCCGTCCACCTTCAGGGTGTCCAGCTGGTCGTCGCGCACAGACATGCTACCTCCGAGCTTTCTTGGATGTATAACAACAGCTGATTATCCGTTGTCAACGATACAGGGAGGTTAATTCAGCTCTGGCGTGTCTTCTTGAAGTATGGGACAATACGCAGCAGTTTCGGCACAAGCCAGATGCATAACGCGAACATGATGGCCGACAGCGCCAGCGCGACCATGGTGGCACGCAGCATCTCCCCCGTCGGTATGACGAGCGCAAAGAAACGCGCGGTGAAAGGCACGAACATGCCGGCCACGCCAGCCATGGCGAACGTCAGCACCAGCACGCCCCTCCACGAGTTCAAGGGGCTCGCCACCCGTGCCAGCACGAAAATGCCCATCATGAGCAGAATGATGGCATTGACGCCACGCAACATGGCCAATTGGACGCTCGAACGCTCGACATCCCATCCCATGAACATCGGCAGCAGCCATGACGTGCACAGAATCGACAGGCCCGTAGCGACGCCTCCTGGCAATGCAAAGCTCACCACACGCTTCAAAAAGCCAGGAATATACCGACGTGTGTTCGGCGCCAGCGCCAGAATGAACGCCGGCATGCCGATGGTGAGCCCTCCGATATAGGTGATGTGACGCGGTAGATACGGAAATGGAATCTGCGTCAGTACCACACCAAGCGAAATCAGCGCGGAATACACGGTTTTGACAAGAAACAGGCTGGCTACGCGTTCCATGTTGGCCATGACCTGGCGTCCTCGGGCCACCACGTCAGGCAGATGCGAGAATTTCGAATCGACGAGCACCACCTGCGCCACGGCTTTGGTGGCCGGCGCCGCATTGCCCATGGCGATGCCGAGGTCGGCCTCCTTGATGGCCAGCGCATCATTCACGCCGTCGCCGGTCATGGCCACTACGTGGTCGGTCAGGTGCAATGCCTGGACGATGGCTTTCTTCTGGTCCGGCAGCACGCGGCCGAGCACATCCACATCATCGAGCACGCGAGCCAGTTCCTCACTGTTGGCCGGCAGTTCGCGCGCATCCATGAACACCGGCTCCCGTTCGCCGGTCAATCGTACTTTTCTGGCGATCGCACCGACGGTGACGGGATTGTCGCCGGAAATGATGCGACAGCGCACGCCCTGCTCACGGAACCAGGCGAGCGTCGCCTCCGCGTCGCCTCTGATGTGTTCGGAACACAGCACCAACGCAACCGGCTGCGATGTGGAATCAAGCTTCGGATCGGTCTCGTAATCGGACGAGGCGGCCCCGTCGAAACGTACGATCAGCAACACTCGATTGCCGTCGTCGGCGAAATCATTGACCTGACGCAATATGCCGGAATAATCGCCGTCGAGATGGGAGATGATGACCTCCGGCGCGCCCATCGTCCATACGGCATCGCCATCGTAGATCGAGCTCCATTTGCGGGCCGACGAAAACGGCACGCGTGCCGTAACCACACCCGGGGCAAAGCCCTGCTCCCCCAGCCCTGCAAGAACTGCCTGTCCGGTGCCGTTCGGCTGGCCTTCGTTCGACAGATCGAACAGTGCCTGCTTGATCCGATGCTCATCCGCATCATCCGCCAATGGGACGATACGGTTGAGCATGATGCCGCCGTCGGTGATGGTGCCGGTCTTATCAAGGTTCAGGCAGTCCACACGGGCAAGCGTCTCCACGGACTCGAGTTCCTGCACCAGCGTGTTCCGTCGTGCCAGTCGGATTGCGGCAAGCGCAAAATTCAGCGAGGTGAGCAACACTAGGCCTTCGGGAATCATGCCCACCACACCGGCCACGGCGGAGACGACCACGGAACGCCATTGGCCGGTCGTAACGGCAGTGTCCCAGCCTCCCACGGCGTGAATCTGCGACCAGATGAGCAGCACGCATAACGGTACGACCAGAAAGGTCATGAACTTCAGAATCGTGTTGATGCCCTTGTTCAGGTCGGAGACGGTTTTCTTGTAGACCTTCGCCTGTGCGGTCAACGTAGCGGCATAACTGTGTTCGCCGACCGCCTCGACCTTCACCAACGCCATGCCGGAGATGGCAGTGGAACCGGAATAGATTCGTTCCCCATCGCCCTTGCGTACGGTACGCGATTCACCGGTAAGCATGGATTCGTCCAACTCCAGGCCCCATGTACGCACGATCCGAGCATCGGCGGGCACCTGTTCTCCCGAACGGATCCACATGAGATCGCCAAGCACGATTTCGTTATGCGGCACTTCGACGTCCACCCCGTCGCGACGCACCAGATAATCCGAAGCGACGAGAATCGACAGTCTGTCAAGCGTACGCTTCGCCTTAAGCTCGGTGATGATGCCGATGCCGGTGTTGATGATGATCACAAAACCGAAAACGGCATCCTTCCAGGACCCGGTAATGAGCACCATGAGCATGGCCGCGAGAATGATGCCGTTGAACAGCGTGAACACATTCGCACGGATGATGTCGACCAGGGAGCGCGAGGTCGATGACTTGACGGCATTGGCCTGCCCGCCGTCTTTCAGGGCCTTGACTTCGGTGGCCGTCAGACCCGACTCGCCGATCGGGGGCATGGAAGGACTTGCACTCATGCTTGTCAGCCTACCGTCCCCGACTTATCCATGCCGAACTTTCCTGTGAAAGCACGGTGAAATAACCACCATATGCTGTGACGCGGCAAACGCCATATTCGTTATTTCGTGGTGACGACCACGTCACGCTCATGCGGATCGTTGTTGCCGATGGTCATTACGGCATCGGCGATGGGAACCGCATCGGCCATGCGATCGTTGATGGTCAGCACAGCCGCATACAGCTTTCCGTCCTTGGGTACATGCACCGGATTGAGCAGTGCCACCGCGATTCCCGCCTCGCGGGCCCCTTGCAATGCCGCATGCCAGTCGTCGCGATTGGCATCGGTCACATCCATGCCGCCGATGACGATGATGCCAACCTTGCTTTGCGTCATGTCGCGTACGCCTTGAATGGCCGTTTGCTGGGCATCGATGGTACCGGTGACGGGAACATACGTCGGCTTGAGTTTGCCCTGCTCCATGGCATCCAGTACCAAGCCGTCAGCGTCGATGTCCTGCGAACCGATGAACGCCACTTTGGTGTCGGCACGGTCAGGGCCGACGTGGGCGACGGCGGAATCCTGCGATTGCGTATCCCCCACGGCCCCGTTCGGCGGCGTGCAGGCGGTCAGGGAGACCGCCAATCCGATCGCCAGCATTGCCATGCCCGCACGTCGCAACGCGTTGTCACTCACCGCTTATGCTTCCTGAACAATGCGACGGTCTCCACATGATGGGTCGTCGGATAAATGTCGAAAGCGTGGATGTCGGCCAACTCATAGCCAAGACCGGCCAAAGTGGCGGTATCGCGCGCAAGACTCGCCGGATTGCAGGCGATGTAGATCACGCTGCGTGCCTCGGAGTTGGCGATCTGCCCGCAGACCTTGGCGCGGGCGCCGGCACGCGGCGGATCAAGCACCACCACATCGGGTCTGGCCAGATCGTTGCGCACATTGACCAAGGTCTTCGCCACATCACCGGCACGGACATCCACATTATCCAAATGGACATGTCGCAGATTGCGTTGCGCATTGCGTACGGCCGTCTTACCGCCTTCCACGCTCAGCATGCGCGTGCGTTCCGCAGCAAGCGAAGCCAATGGTAGGGTGAACAGGCCCGATCCGGAATACAGATCCCACACGCAGGCCGATTGGGCACCGTTCAGCTCTCCCCGGACCAGATCAATCACATGGTTGGTCAATGCGATCGGTGCCTGTCGATGCATCTGCCAGAATCCCCCGGCATCGACGCCGTACTCGAAGTCCCGGCCGGCGACGGTGACTTTTTCGGTCAGCGCACGCGTACCGGCCGTCACCTCGCCGTCCACCAACACCGCGTAGTTCTCTTCGACCGCGGCACCGTCACGGGGTTCGGGTACGGAAAGCCTGATCTGGGAACCGGGGGTGAATCCGCCATCCCATACATGCTCGCGTTCGGCCACGTCGAGCAGCGCGCGGCTAGCCAACGGCATCGTGTCGATCGGCACACGAACATGCGTGCCGCGCCGACGCATGGATGGCCGTCCGTCGGCATCGGCGATCATTTCGATACGGGTGCGCCAATGCAGTCCTCGTTCGGCTTCATCTTGCGGCATGCGATCGATCGGCACTTCCACTGCCGTATGCCCCAGCCGCAACATCTGCTCGACAATCGAGCAGGTCTTCCACTTGAGCTGCCCGGCAAGGCTCACATGCACCAGATCGGCGCCGCCAACCCCTCCGCCCATGGCAAGGGGCCCTGCCAATGGCCATATCGGTTCGGCACGGTCTTCGCTGGCCTCCAGCACTTCCACGACCTCACCAGTCCAGAAGCGCTCTTCCCTATCGTGTGGTTCATCAAGTTCCACACGGACCAATTCTCCCGGCAATGCGAAACGAACGAAAACGACCCGTCCGTCAATGTGGCCCACGCAACGCCCTTGATCGGCATATCGTTCGATGCGGATGGTCGCTTCCATCAGTGCTGTTCCTCCAAGCAATCATGTTCGCCCTGACCGGATTCTTCGGACAAGGCCTTGTGCCGGTGCATCGGCGTAGCGACGATCAGATACGAGACCCAGATCGCCAACGCCCAGAATGGAATGCCCATAAGCAGGCGTGCGGTGCCAAGCCAGCCGACATGATTGGCGGCATACAGTGGCACCTGTACGACCAGACGCAACGAGAACACGGCGATCCACAGCGCGGTGATGATCGTATAGGCCCGGTTGAGCGCCTTGTCCGATCTCCAATCGTCCAGCCACGCACGGAAATGCTCGGTGGGCAACGTGCGGATGAACTCGATGACCAGACCCAACCCTGGTACGCGTGCGATCAGCGATGTCGTAAGCAACACGATATAGAACGCGTTGGTCAGGAAGCCGAACATGTAATAATTACGTGCTTCATGGCTTTGCCACGCCCAAATCAGGCAGATGCCCACGGCGAGCAGGCCGCTGACGGCACCCATCACCGACTGGCGCTGCAACAACCGTACGATCACCTGAAGCACGGCCAGCGCAGCGGAAACGCCGACGGTCAGCTGCAGATTGGCGGTGATGACGAACAACACCACAAACACGACGCCCGGCAACATCGATTCGACTACGCCACGCGGACCGCCGATGGCGTCAATCACGGAGAAGTCGTCGTCATTGCCGGCATCGGCGAGAGCGCCGAGACCGGTACGTTTTCTGGTTTCAGTCATTGGTCGAAACGAAAACCGTCGATCAGCGCACTTCGGAGAACATCGGACCACGGGACAGGGTGGTCTTGACCTCGACCTGATGATCGGAGTCGAACGGCCCCTTCGGTTTGCCCGGAATATCCGTCTTCTCGTCGTTGCCTTCCTGTTCGGCGGCCTCCTTGGCGGCCTTGCGTTCGGCCGGTGCGACCGGAGGATGCATTGGGATGAGGTCACGTGGGGCAAGAGGATCGTCGCCACGCTCCACCACGATATTCGCAAAGAATTCGTTCAATGCCTTGGTTTCGTCATGTTCCGGATCGGTGGCGGCCTTGCCCGAGAAGATGCCGCGTAGCATCCAACGCGGGCCATCGACACCTACGATGCGGGTCAGCACCTTACGGCCGCCCTTGACCACAACCGGCAACGACAGTTCGGTGCCGAACACACCGTCGACTTCGGAGGCGGCCTTATTGGCCTCGATCAGATCGGCACGCACATCATCCCATAGTCCCATGGTCTTCGGGGCTGCGAACGCCTCGATCTCCAAACTGGACGAGCCATAGGTGATGGTGGAGCCGAGCACCTGCTGCGTGGCGCGGTTCGCCTTCACACGCAGTTCGATGCCCTGCAGAAACGGCAGATAGTAGGATCCCAGATCAAGATAGTCATCGTAATCGGGCACATCCTCGTCGTCCACGTCCCAAGGACCGCGTTCATCGCCGCGTCCTTCGTATACGGCGGAAGGCTCAGGCAGCTCCATGACCTCCTGGGCCTGGGCCGCGGCCTCATCCACAGTCTGCTCTTCGGCGGCCTGCTGAGCGTCCTCGCTCTGGCGCTTCTTCTTGCCGAATCCAAACAATCCCATGATGTTCCTCATTTCATAACGGTTGCAACCGTGACCAGCCTAGCACCCACGCTTAATATGAGCTGGGAATTCGTGGCCCGTTCCTGCGAGTCGCGTCTCAGATGTCGTAGGTGATGGTCAGCGGCGCATGGTCGGACCAGCGTTTGTCGTAGGTCGGGGCCTTGTCGATGACGAATCCGCAAGCGGATTCGGCCAGCTCCGGCGTGGCGAACTGATAGTCGATTCTCCAACCCACGTTGTTGTCGAAGGCACGGCCACGTTGGCTCCACCACGTGTACGGGCCCTGGATATCGCCCGCGAGATTACGCATCACATCCACGAACTCCAGCTCACCCAGCCACTTGTCGACGTAGGCCCGTTCCTCGGGAAGGAATCCGGCATGCGTCTCGTTGGCCTTGGCGTTCTTGATGTCGAGCGGGGTATGCGCGATATTGAAATCGCCGCATAGTACGGACTGCCTGCCGCCATGCGCCGCCTCATCTCGCAGCTGGCCCATCCGTTCGAGCATGGTGTCAAGAAAACGGTATTTCTGTTCCATCTTGGCCGGATCATCGGTATTGCCTGCATGCACGTACACACACACCACGGTGACGATGTAGCCCTGTGGCGTCTTCACATCGGCCTCGATCCAACGGCCGGAATCGACGTCATCGTCAAGCCCCGGCAAGCCGTACCGCTTGTCAATCACCGGCAATGCCGAGAGCAGCCCCACCCCGGCACGTCCTTTGATACGGCATACCTCGTTGAGACGGTCCAGTTCACTTTGATCGGCGATCTTACCGGCGGTGGAGTATTCGAACCCAAATTCATCGAAAATCGGATCGATTTCATGCTGTGGCGCACGCACCTCCTGCATGCACCAGATATCGGGCGTGTTTCTGCCGGCCCAAATTTCGATGCCCTTGCGTTTGGCCGCACGGATTCCGTTCACGTTCGAAGTCGTAATGCTGATCGTCATAGCGCCAGACTAACTCACATGCGAGAAAACCTCCCTCGAAAGGAGGGAGGTTTTCAGCGGTGCAGGCGGTCCGAACCGTTCACCGGCCTTCGCGTAGTAATCGTCGGAGCCCATCTTGTAGCTGACCTTCCCCCCGTCCGATCGCTGGGTTCGGGGAATCCGGATTCAGCGATCGGACGGTGCGGCCCAAGGCGTGTAGGAGAAGACCGCGCCACTCCACTGTGGTCATCAGTCGAGACCGAGCTGGAGCTTACCTCCTGGAATGGCGTCCAACAGATCGCGGGTGTACTGCATCTGCGGATGGTCGAATACCTCATCGGTGGTGGCATGCTCCACAAGCTTGCCGTGCTGCATCACCACCACCTCATCGGCGATCTGGCGAACGACCGCCAGATCATGGGTGATGAACAGGTAACTCAGTCCCCTTTCGGCCTGCAGGTCGTTGAGCAGGCGCAACACCTGATCCTGCACAAGCACATCCAACGCGGACACGGCCTCATCGCAGACGATCACGTCCGGATTGAGGGCCATGGCTCGCGCAATGGCGATGCGCTGACGTTGGCCGCCGGAAAGCTCGTTCGGATAGCGGCTCATCACGGATTCCGGCAGCTCCACCATGTCGAGCAACTCGCGTACGCGGGCGGCACGGCTGGTCTTGTCGCCGATGCCATGAATGCGGAGCGGCTCCTCGATGGAACGGTAGATGGAATACATCGGATCGAGCGAACCGTACGGGTTCTGGAACACCGGTTGCACATGGCGACGGAAGTCGAGCAACTCCTTACCCTTGAAGCCCGCGATGTCCTTGCCCGCATAGGTCACGCTACCGGAGGTCGGTTCGAGCAGCTTCAACACCATGTTGGCCACGGTGGACTTACCGGAGCCGGATTCGCCCACGATCGCCAGAGTGGTGCCCTTCTTGACGGAGAAGCTCACGTCATCGACAGCCTTGAACATCTCCTTTTTGCGCGGAAGCTTGAACTCACGGGTCAGATGGTCGACGGTGATGATGGCCTCGCCGTTTTTCAGGGAGGATTCGTTCACCGCATGCTCCATCACGGCCTTCGCGTCGCCCCCATGCTCCTTGACGGAGATGATGCGCTGCGATGCCAGCGATGGTGCGGCTGCGACCAGTCTCTTGGTATACGGATGCTGTGGATGCTGGAGCACCTCGAGCGACGGGCCGGATTCGACGACCTGTCCCTTATACATCACCACGATGTGCTGGGCTCGTTCCGCGGCCAGACCCAGATCATGGGTGATGAACAGCACTGCGGTGCCCAGTGAATCGGTCAGCGTATGCAGATGATCAAGAATCTTCTTCTGCACGGTCACGTCAAGCGCGGATGTCGGCTCATCGGCGATAAGCAGGTCGGGGCGGCAGGCCAGACCGATGGCAATCAACGCACGCTGGCGCATGCCACCGGAGAATTCGTGCGGGAACTGACGTGCACGGGTGGCGGCGTCCGGCAATCCCGCTTCGGACAGCAAACCCGCGATGCGATCGTTCATGGTGGAACCGATCACATACTTCTTGGCGAGATACCACGCATCCTCGGCTTTCACGCCGGCCTTGATGAGATCGTCGGCGACACGCCAGCGGGTTTCGGAACCCGGCACCCACTCATCAGTGAAGTACGCCATGGTCGTATCGAGATCCTCGCCGGTCTTGCCGATGTTGACCAGGGCTTCCTTGGCCATTGCCAACAGTTCCGGCAGCTCCTTGGAACCAAGGAAGGTCTCGTCATCGTCGCCTTTGAGCTCCACCCCTTCGCCGGCCAGGGCCTTGGCGAATTCAGAGCGTTTTTCATGGTCGATATCCATGTTGTTGGCGACAAGGGCCTCTTTGACCTGAGTCCCGATGCGCCATACCGGATTCAGATTGCTCATCGGATCCTGCGGTACAAGTCCCATTTTGGATCCGCGCAGCCTGTCGTAGTCCTTCTGCTTCAAGCCGGCGATCTCCTGGCCATCAAGCTTGATGGAGCCGCAGACCACATGGCCCGTGCCCGGCAAAAGCCCCAGCACCGCCATGGCGGAAGTGGATTTACCGGAACCGGATTCGCCCACGATCGCCACCCATTGGCCGGGATACACGCTGAAGGAGGAGTTACGCACCGCGTGCACGGCACGGCCCTCATCGGTGGTGAAGTCCACCTGAAGGTCTTTGACTTCGAGTAGCGGACCGTTGGCACGTTGCATGGCCTCAAGCTTGTTTTCGGTATTCATATCAGTCATCGAATATCCCTCACTTACACTCAGGCCGTACGGCTCTTCGGATCAAGGGCGTCCTTGACGGCGTCGCCCATCATGATGAAGGCCAGCACGGTGATGGCCAACGCGGCGGACGGATAGAACAACACCATCGGGTTGGTGCGCAGAATGGACTGAGCATGGGAAATGTCGCCGCCCCAGCTGACGGTGGTGGTCGGCAAGCCCACGCCAAGGAAGCTCAGCGTCGCCTCGAGCACGATGTACGTGGCCAACGATGTAGTGCCGACCACGATGATCGGAGCCAGGGAGTTCGGCAGGATGTGACGGAACAGGTTCCGTCCCGGCGTGGAGCCCAAGGCCGTGGATGCGGTGTTGAACTCGAGGTTCTTCGCCTCCAGCACCGCACCTCTGGCGATACGTGCCACGGAGGTCCAGCCGAACAGCGTCATCACGAGGATGATCTTCCAGATGGAGTCGCTGGTCTTGAACATCTGCAGCACCACGATGGCGCCAAGCAGAATCGGCAACGCGAGGAAAATATCGGTCAGGCGGCTTAGCACGGCATCGACCCAGCCTCCGAAGAAGCCGGCCACCGCACCGATCAGCGTGCCGAGCAGCACCACGAGCAGCGTGGCGAACACACCGACGCTCAAGGAAGTGCGGGTACCGTAGACCACGCGTGCGTACACATCGCAGCCCTGCAGGTCGAAGCCGAATGGATGGCCTGCGGATGACGGGTCGAGCGAATTGTCGAGATTGCAGTAGTTCGGGTTCTGCTTGGTCAGTACGCCCGGGAACAGTGCCACGAAAATGATGAAGACAATCAACAGCCCGGAGATGATGAACAGCGGATTGCGTCGCAGGGTGCGCCACGCATCCGCCCACATATTCGATGCGGGAGCCGATTCGTCGATGGAATCAACGGCTTTGAGCGGAGTCTCCTCAAGCGGGGCCACATAGCGCTCCTGTCCCGGCAGCGCAGTGGAAAGATTGGTTTCATTCATGTCAGTCATTGCTTATCCTCCACAGCTCACGCGTAACGGATTCGAGGATCGAGGGCGGCGTAAAGCATATCGACCAGCAGGTTGCACACCACGAAGATCAGCATGAGCAGCGTCACGATGGACACCACCAGATTGCCTTCGCCCTTCAGAATGCTCTGATAGGTCAGATAGCCGATGCCGTGCACGTTGAAGATGGTTTCGGAGATCATGGCGCCACCCATCAACGCGCCCAGATCCTGCCCGAGATAGGTCACGACCGGAATCATGGAGTTACGCAGCACATGGCGCAGCATGACAGACTTGTTGTCCATGCCCTTCGCGCGTGCGGTACGTACGTAATCGAGCGCGATGTTGGACGAAATCTCCGCACGGCTCAATCGGATGATGTATGCCATCGATACGGAGCCGAGCACCATCGCTGGCATGAGCAAATCGATGAAACCTGGATTCGAGCCGGCGGTGACCGGAAGCAGACGCCATTTGACGCCGAGGAAGTATTGGGCCAGGAAACCGGTGACGAAAGTCGGTACGGAAATGAGCAGCAATGAGAAGATCAGGATGACGGTGTCGCACCATTTGCCCTTCTTCAAGCCGGAGATCACACCGAAAATCACGCCGAAGATGGCTTCGAACACGAAGGCCATCAGCGCGAGTTTGATGGTGATCGGGAAGGCGCGGCCAATCTGGTCGATGACCAGCTGCCCGGAGAAGGTCTTGCCGAAGTCGAGGGTCAGCGCGTTCTTCAGGAACAGCAGGTACTGGATGATGAACGGCTTGTCCAGGTTGTATTCGGCACGGATTTGGGCGGCAACCGCTTCATTGACCGGTTTATCACCGAACATGGCCTTGACTGGGTCGCCCGGCAGCGCAAACACCAGGGCGTACACCAGAAGCGTCGTGCCGAGAACCACAGGGATCATCTGCAGAATACGTCGCAGAAGATACTTGCCCATTGGTTTCTCCTTATTACTCAATTCTTAAGCCAGCCATTTGGCTATCGGTCTTTGTGAAAAAAGACCTTGCACGGGGCCGGCTGACAACTCGCCCCGCTAAGTCTACTAGCCGCTAAGTCTACTAGTTTCGCACCAAGGTGCCTTTATATTGTAGGTTTATGAAAATAAACTGGGAAAACACCACACTGACCGGCACCTTACCCCTAGGTGTCTCATTTTCCCGTTTTTTACCCTGGTAACGAATGTGGTCGTAACGACAAGGAAGGAACGGCGTATTACCGTTCCCTCCTTGTCAGCGATGAGAACCGATTAGTGAATCAAGCTCACTTGCTCTTGGTCATGTTCTCGTAGACCGGAAGGTTCTGCCAGTTCATCTCGAAGTTGGAGACGTTGGTGGAAGCCACGCCATAGGCATTGGCATAGTACAGCGGAACGGCCGGCAGATCATTGAGCAGCACTTCCTGGGCCTGCTGATACAGCTTGTTGGCCTCGTCGGTGGTCTGGGCGGCTGCGGCCTGGTTGCACAGGTCGTCGAACTTGGAGTTCTTGTAGTCGCCATCGTTCGAACCGTTGCCGTCGGCGGCGGAAGAGGAGAAGTTCTGGACCAGATAGTTCTCGGCGGACGGGTAATCCGGCTGCCAACCGCTACGGAACGCGCCCTGGACCTTGCGGTCAGACACCGCGGTGCGGTAGTCGTTGAAGGTCGGGTACGGGTTGGTGGCGGCCACTTCGGAGCCGAGGGTGTTGTTGATGGAGTTCACCACGGCGGTGTAGATGGTCTCATGGCCACCGTCGGCATTGTAAGCGAAGGTGAGCTTGTCATCGGAGGTCCACGGGCTGATGGCGTTGGCCTTCTCCCAGAGTTCCTTGGCCTTGGAGGCGTTGTACTTCAGGTTATCGGAGCCCTTGAGGGAATCGCTGTAGCCCGGAGTCAGCGGAGAGGTGAAATCACTGGCCGGCGTACCGGTGCCGTTAAGCACCTTCTCGCAGATGTTGTTGCGGTTGATGGCCATGGAGATGGCCTGACGGCGCAGGGTGCCTTCTTCGGTGCCAGCCTCGAAATGCTTCAGACCGGACGGGATGGTGAACTGCTGGATTACGGAACCGGCCTTGTTGTAGGCCTGCACGGTGGAATCCGTTTCGAAGGTCTTGGTGGCGGAAGCCGGCACGGATTCCATCACGTCGAGGGAGCCGGACTGGATGTCGGCGTAGGCGGCCTCATCCTTGGTGTAGACCTTGAAGGTCACGCCGTCGTTCTTCGGGGTGCGGTTGCCCTTGTAGTCCGGATTCTTCACGAGCACGATTTCGTTGTCATGGTCCCAAGACTGGAACTTGTACGGACCGTTGCCCACCGGCTTTTCGCCGAAGGCCTTCGGATCCTTGTAGAAGGATTCCGGCAGCGGAGCGAAACCGGAATAGCCGACCTTGATGGCGAACACGGAGTCAGACTGGTTGAGGTCCACGGTGAATTCGTTGTCGTTGACGACCGTCAGGCCTTCAAGCTGCTCGTCACCCTTGAGGTTGTCGGCATCCTGCAGCTTGTCGTAGCCCTTGATGGTGGAGAAGAAGGAGGCGCACTTCTGCGCGTTCTTCGCATTGGCGGTATAGCTCCACGCCTTGGTGAAGGACTCGGCCGTCACCGGAGTGCCGTCGGTGAACTTCCAACCCTTCTTGAGCTTGATGGTGTACTGGGTGGCATCCGCATTGGCTTCGATGGACTCTGCCACTTCGTTGGAAGCATTGCCCTTGGCATCGAAGGAAATCAGGCGGGAGAACAGCAGATCGATCGGCTTACCGCCGCCGGTCTCATTGGTGTTGCCCGGGATAAGCGGGTTCTGTGGCTCGGAATTGTAAGCCGTGATGATGTTGCCGCCATCGGAGGCGGCATCATTGGAAGCGCCGCAACCGCTGAGCAGCATGCCCAACGCGCAGGCCGCGGCAGCGAAAGTCAAAGCCTTCTTCTTCATAGAATCATTCTCCTATTCGTTATGTGAGGACCGTTGCGGCCCTCGCGTAAGAACGAGGTGGACGTTGATGCATGGCGTCAGCGCACACCTCGTTTTTACCGGTAGAGAACCATTGTTCCTTACTTAACGGACAACGCAGCATAACCTCTGCAAACGACATGGAGAAACGGATCGAAAGGGTGAATGCCGCTCACGGCCGGTCTCGTGAGGCCAAGACCGGAAGCATTGCGGAAATCAGCGTTTGGTCATGTCCTGATATGCGGGAACGTTCTGCCAGTTCATGGTGAAATTCTTCACATCCTTCGATGCCACACCTGCCGCATCGCCGTAATACAACGGAATCGACGGCAACTGACTGAGCAGGATCCGCTGTGCCTGCCGGTACAGATCGTTCGCGGTATCCTCATCGCCGGTCGAAGCCGCACGCGCGCATAGCTCGTCGAACTCGGCGTTCTTGTAGTCGCCGTCGTTGGAGCCGTTGCCATCCGCGGCGGACGAATCGTACAACGGCACCAGATAATCCTGCGGGGACGGATAGTCCGGCTGCCAGCTGGTGCGGATGGCTCCGCTGAGTTTGCGGGCGGTCACATCATTGCGGAATTCCTGGAAGGTGGGAATCGGGCTGGTGGTCGCGTCGATGCCGAGCACGTTCTTCACGGAGTTGACGATGGCGTCATACACCGGGCCCGCGCCACCATCGGAGTTATAGAAGAACTGCAGCTTGCCGTCATAATGGGAGATGGCTTCGGCCTGGTTCCACAACTCCTTGGCCTTCGTCGGGTTGTATTCAAGGTATTCGTGCCCTTCGATGGTGCCTGAATATCCCGGTACCTTCGGTGAGGTGAAGGAGTCGGCAGGGGTGCCCAGATTGCTGAGCACCTTCTTGCAGATGTTGCTTCGGTCGATGGCCATGGACAGCGCCCTCCGACGCAGCTGCCCCTCTTCGGTGGAGGTCTGCCAATGCTCGAGCTGTGATGGAATGGTTATGGTCTGCAGTACGGAACCGGCCTTGTTATACGCTTCGACCGACGAGTCGGTCTGGAAGATCTTGGCATCGGCGGACGGAATGGTATCGAGCACGTCGAGATTGCCTGCCTGCACGTCGGCGTAGGCGGATGAGGGATCGGTGTAGACGCGGAAGGTCACGCCGTCGTTCTTCGCCTCACGATTGCCGTGATAGGCCGTGTTCTTTACGACGCTCAGCTCCTGGTCGTGAATCCATGAGCCGAACTTGTACGGACCGTCGCCCACCGGCTTTTCGCCGAAGGCCTTCGGATCCTTGTAGAAGGATTGCGGCAGCGGATAGAACCCGCAATACCCCACTTTGATGGGGAATACGGAATCAGGCTGGCTCAGTTCCACGGTGAATTCATGGTCGTTGATCACCTTCAGCCCTTCGAGCTGCTCATCACCATTGAGATTGGCGGTATCCTGTAGCTTGTCATAGCCCTTGATGTTGGCGAAGAAGCCCGAACACAGTTGCGCGTTCTTCGCGTTGGCGGTGTAGCTCCACGCCTTGGTGAAGGACTCGGCCGTCACCGGAGTGCCGTCGGTGAACTTCCAGCCGGACTTGAGCTTGATGTCGTATTGGGAGGCATCGTCATTCGCGGTGATCGACTCGGCCACTTCGTTATGCGCCTTGCCGTCGTTGTCGAAGGAAATCAGACCGGCGAACAACAGGTCGATCGGACGACCGCCTCCTGACTCGTTGGTGTCTCCCGGAATCAACGGATTGGCCGGCTCGGCGTTGAAGGCGGTGATGACGTTCGCTGCCGATGAGGAGTCCGAACCGGAGCCGCCGCATCCAGCCAACGGTACGGCCAGCAATGCCAGTACCGACGTAAAGGCCACAAGCCTGTGTTGTTTCATTATTCCCTCGATTCATATGCATGGAAGCGGGCCGAAGGCCACAGGCTCTTTCATACATCTCGGGAATGCGAGTCATGGCCCGTTTTCGCGGCACGCGTATACCGTGCGGACCGATCGGCGGTTCAGGCTCGGGGGAACGCCTGCCCGTATCTCGCCTTGAGCTGTTCGATGGAGACATGGGTGTATCGCTGCGTGGTTTTGAGCGAGGAATGTCCCAGCAGTTCCTGCACCTGCCTCAGATCGGCTCCCCCATCGAGCAGGTGCGTCGCCGCGCTGTGACGTAACGCATGCGGGCTGATGTCCGGCACGCCCGCCCGTTGCGCACACTCATGCACCACCTGTCTCACCACCCGCTGGTCGATGCGATTGCCCTGCGCGCCAAGAAAGAGTGCATCCGCCGACCGTGCACGGACCAAACGGGGGCGTCCGTCCTCAAGCCAGCGTCGGATGGATTGCTCGGCCGGCACGCCGAACGGCACCACGCGCTGCTTGTTGCCTTTGCCCGTGACCTTCATCGTACGGTTGTCAAAGGCCACGTCATGCACGTCAAGTCCGACCAGTTCGGCGACACGGATGCCCGTGGCGTACAGCACTTCCAGCATTGCCGCATTACGTAGGCCGACGGCCTGTTTCCTGACGCTCTTCGTGCGCGATTTCGGCATCTGCTCGTCGACGCAGTCCATCAGCTTCTCCGCCTGTGATTCGCTGAGTACGGCAGGTAGCGTATCCGGAATCTTCGGTGTCATCAGCATGGCCGCCGGATTGGCGTTCGTCACGCCGCGTTCGTGAGTCCATGCGAAGAAGCCCCGCACCGCAACGGTTTTACGGGCCATGCTGCTTCTCGCATGCCGCTTCGAGGATTGCGACATCCACATGCGAAGATCCTCTATGGTCACTTCGTTGAGATCCTCACATCCCAATATCTCCAGCTGCGTCATGCATTCCTCAAGATCGCCACGGTACGCCTTGCGCGTATTATCACTCAATCCGCGGTTGGCCTTCAGATATGCATCAAAGGCGTCGATCGTATCCGCGAAACGCATATTCCGGCCTCTTTCCCCAAATTTTCCGCTGACTGCTCTTCCATTATGTGGCCATCTGTCGATAGACTTTACTCGGTATATTCTCCAGTGGACAGGCGGTATCATGGCACGTCACTCGGCACGGACCAGACAGCAGGACGATTCCGGCAACGGAGTTGACGAACGAATCGTGGCAAGGGCCATCGACCTGACAAAGAGCTACGGAGACAAGGACAACCGGGTCACTGCGCTCAACCATGTGGATGTGGAATTCATGCGCGGCGAGATGACTGCGATCATGGGCCCTTCCGGCTCAGGCAAATCCACTCTGATGCATTGCATGGCAGGTCTCGACTCCCCTACTTCCGGCAGGGTCGTCGTGGAAGGTCTCGAAGTCTCGTCCATGAATCAAAAGCAACTGACCGATCTGCGCCGCGAACAAATCGGCTTCATCTTCCAATCCTTCAATCTGGTACCGACGCTGTCTGCCGAAGAGAACATCCTCCTGCCATTGCAGATCGCGAAACGGCCCATCGACCGCGATTGGTTCAACCAGGTGGTCAAGGTGGTCGGTCTTGAACAGCGACTGACCCATCGGCCGAGTCAGCTTTCGGGCGGCCAGCAGCAGCGCGTCGCCTGCGCTCGTGCAATGATGGCGCGCCCTTCGGTGATCTTCGCGGACGAGCCGACCGGCAATCTGGATTCGCGTTCCAGCCGGGAGGTTCTCGGGTTCCTCCGTGATTCCGTACGTGATTACGGCCAGTCCATCGTAATGGTCACGCATGATCCGCGTGCCGCCTCCTTCGCCGACCGCGTACTGGTGCTGGCGGATGGTGAGATTACCCGCGACATGAGCCACCCCACCTATGCCGATATTCTCGAAGTGTTCGCGGACGATGACGAGGCCGAAACCACGACTTCGACGGAAGGCGCCCAGTCATGATCCGTATCGGTTTGCGTGATGCGAGAAGCCATTTCAGCCGTTTCATCATGTCGATCGTGGCCATCGCGCTCGGCGTAAGCTTCGTAGTCGGCTCGTTCTGCTTCCGCGAGATGCTCAACAACCAGGTCTCGCAGATGATGGCCACCAACGCCGACCATGATGTGTACGTACGAGGCGCCAAACAGACCAAGAGCAGTTCGACACTGCTCGCATCGGGTTCGTCGATAGCAAGCTACAACGCCATCGACGTGGACCTTGCCGACGATATCGCCAAGGTGAAGGGCGTCACATCGGCACGCGTGGCCTACTCACTCACCGGCGTGGTGCTGGTCGACAAACACGGCGACGCCGTGACCACTATGGGCTCGCCCTCGATGGCACTCGGCATCAGCGCTTCGACTCCGTGGCGCTCCGCCAAGTTCACTTCCGGCACGTACCCGAAAGGCGCAGATGAAATCGCCCTGCATTCCTTCGCAGCGGAGCGATCCGGTCTCAAAGTGGGAGACAAGACGAAGATCGTCTACTCCGATGGCCCGCATGACGTGACGGTCAGCGGTATCTTCTCGACATCCGCAAGCCAGGCGGGCGCCATCATCATCGGCGTCGATCCAAGCGTAGCCAAGGAACAATCCGACAAACAATCGGACGATGCCGACAAAACCGCGCAGATCTGCGTCTACGGCAGTACGACCACTCCGTTGAACGCATCCGAGCAACAGCAGCTGGCGGACCGCATCAACAAGGCGCTGCCCAAGAATTCCAAGGCACACGCCGTCACCGGAGACGAATATCGCGACGATACCACCAAGGCCACGCAGGATTCACTCGGCTTCATCCAGCCGCTGATCCTCATCTTCGCCGTCATCGCGCTGTTCGTCGGCTCGTTCATCATCGCGAACACCTTCTCGATGATCGTACGTGAGTCAATGCGCGGATATGCGCTGTTACGATCCATCGGCGCCTCACCCGCACAGGTCTTCTCCACGGTGATCGTGCAGGCCGTGGTGCTCGGTCTGGTCGGTTCGGGCACAGGCATCGCGCTTGGTTGGGGCATGGTACGACTGATCGTCATGGGACTGGCGAATATGGGACTGCCATTGACCGGAGCCACCGATCCGTCCATCTCCGACATGGTAATCGGCCTGATCGTGGGTGTGTTGGTCACGTTGATCGGCGCGGCATTGCCGGCACGCAATGCCGCGCTTGCCCCGCCCATCCAAGCGATGAACGAGAAGGTGAATCCGGAAAAACCGGTACGCATGCGAGGCATCGTCGGCACGATTATGGTGGTGCTCGGTTTCGCCAGCTGGGCGTTCGCCTGCGCCATGGCCGTCGCGGACGGCAACGGGCCGACGCCATGGGACGTGGTAAACCATATCGCCATCGGCTGGCCGCTCGGCGTCGGCGCGGCATTGGCCGTGGTCGGTGTCATCATGGCCGGACCGGCCTTCGTCTCTCCCGCCGGCAACCTATTGGGATGGTTGCCGTCGAAGATCTTCACCGTCACCGGCCGGCTCGCGACGCGCAACATCTCCCGTTCCAAGAGACGCACGTCGAATACCGCCGCCGCATTGTTCGTAGGCGTCGCAATCGTCAGCTGCCTCGGCGTGGTGGCCTCGTCGGCGAAGGCTTCGGTCAATTCCTTGGTGGACAACGGTTTCAAAGCGGATTTCGCCGTGATCTCCGCGTCCTTCGGACGGTTGCCTGATCAGGCCATATCCGACATCAAGAACACCGACGGCGTCAAGACGGTCACCACGAACCGTCTCATGCTCGGCGTCAAATATGACGGCCGACCCATCGGTAGCGTGACATTCGCCACGCAAACGCACTTGTTCACCGACGTGTTCGCCGCGGAAACCACCGAGGGCGACGCCGTCAAGGCGATGAAGAAGGGTGAACTGCTGGTCGGCAAAGACGTGGCCGAAGACCGGGGCTGGCATGTGGGAGACCGGATCAAGGTATCCGCCGAGAATACGGTGGTCGACCAAGAGGCCACCGAACAGGCCCAAGCCGATTATCAGGCCCAGGTTCAGGCACATGTGCAGGAGTTGCAGAACGAAGCGCAGCAGATGGCCGCATCCGGCGATGTGGCGGGAGCGCAGGCCAAGGCGGACGAGATCCAACGGTATACCGCCGATGCGCAGAACGTCGATCCGCAGACCTTGATCAAGACGAAGAAGGAGACCACGGAGAAGACGATCAGAATCGGTGCGATCGTGTCGAACTCCGTGTATCGCGACAATGTGATGTTCAACGATGACGTCGCCGAGCAGATCGGCAACAAGCAGACCATGTTCCCCATGTCGCTGTACGTCAATGCCAAGTCCGGCACCGATACCGCTGCGGTGAAGCGGAACATCAAGAACGCCGTGAAGAAGTACTACACGATTTCGGTGTTCGATCATGACGAGTACAAGTCGACGATGAGCACGATGATCGACCAGGTGCTCATGATCCTGTACGCACTGCTGGCATTGTCGATTATCATCGCAATCTTCGGCATCGTGAATACGTTGGCGTTGAGCGTATCGGAACGTACCAAGGAGATCGGCCTGCTACGGGCCATCGGCACGTCACGCGGACAGGTGCGCGGCATGCTCGGCATCGAAGCTGCCATCATCTCCGTATTCGGCACGGTGATGGGCTTGGCGGTCGGCGTCTCGGCCGGTGTGGTGATCCGCGCCGTCTACGCCTCCAAAGGATTGGAGACGCTTGCGGTTCCGTGGACGCAGTTGCTGATCTTCCTCGTGCTGTCGATCGTAGTCGGTCTGATCTCCAGTATCTCGCCGGCCTCCCGCGCACTCAGGCAACCCGTTCTCGACGCCGTGGCCAGCGAATAGGTCTAGACTGTCGATAAACGGTGCAACGAAGGGGACAATATGCCGATTCCACATGAGATTCCTGCCGGCGCACGCATTGTGGTGCGCACGTACGAAGGCGTGGATCCGGCCGACCAACGCATGAAGTTCCGCGATTTTGTCGGCCATGTGCGCTCTTGGGACGGACGGACGCTGGAGCTGATGCGGGACGCGGCCGCCAATGGCTCACGTCCCGCACATCGTGTCAGCATTCCCGCCGACGCAATCGTCACGATCAAACCGATTCCCGAACGTTCCATGACCCGATCGCAATCGTGACGTTCGCTGTGTGCACTTCCTCGGCGAGCCTCACACAGCGGAACGGATTTGGACGTCAACCGCGTGATCATCCGTGAACCGGATGATGTGTTCTCCCCTGCGGGCGGATTCCAGCAGCATCTGCTGCCAGCCTTCCGCAGGGATCGCAAGCGAAACCGTCTCGCATCGTTCCATGAAATCAGGCTGCCGTATGGCCGTCTTGTAATCACGGAACGGTTGACCTTGCTCGAAGAAGCGTGCCATCTCCTTGGCGTCGCTCTCCTGGGTGGCGGCGGTCTGCAACGCACCGGCGCCTTGGGACTGAACACCATGCAATACGTTGGCCATCAGCGTCAGACGATTGGCCATATTACGCAGCAATAGCTCCACATTGGCCGCATCCTCCTCCACCATGGCACGTGTGCGGTCCGGATCGGTCAATGCCACGCGGGTCATGTCACGCCAGGATCCCGCAGCGAGCGCGGCCGCGACATTACGATTTGGATTGACCACGAGTTCGTTGACCATGGCCGTGGCGATGACGTGCGGCATATGCGAGATCAGCGCGGCGCAACGGTCATGCGTGGCATCGTCAAGTACGATCAGGCGATTGGCGCAGGCATCGGTGATCATCGTCGCGACGGCCAGGAACCGCCGGTATTCAGTGCGTTCGTCCACGGTGATGGCCCATAGCGCGTCATCGTATAAAGCGGGATCCGAGGATTCCCAACCGGACAGTTCATTGCCGGCCATCGGATGCGCGCCGACGTAGCAGTTCTCCAGTCCGACGGCCTTCACCTGATCGCGCACCATACCTTTGACGCTGCCGACGTCGGTGAGCGTCGTCACGTTCTGGTCGATCAGCGGCTTCAAAGCGGAGAGAATCTGCGGCATGGCCTTGAGTGGATTGCACAGTACCAGCACATCGGGCCTGCCATCGGCCAGAGCGGCCAATGTCGGCATGCAGGTGATGCCGTCCGCTTCGGCGGTCGCATACGGACGATCATTGTGATTCCAAGCCGTCACCTCGCAACCTGCGTTGACGAGCCTGCGTGCCAGAGAGCCTCCGATCAGGCCCAATCCCACGATTGCGATACGCTGCTTCACCACATCAGCTCCCTTCTTACCATACCGTCGTTCTGCCAATCCTCAGGCAGATGCCTATCGTCAAGACGCACTCCACCCTGCGGCAGCATCCAGCTGGCCACCGGCGGGCTCGGCCGTTCCCTACGAGGATAGACGGCCAAGGTCTTGGCCCAGTCTCCGTGCTCGGCGATTTCCACGAGCGCGTCACGGAACCGCCGTTCCCATGGGGCCGCGTCGAACGTGGCGATGAAGCTGTAGGTGCCATCATGTCCTTTGATCGGACGCGAGATGAAGCTGGTCATATTGAGTCCTGCATCGCGGAACACATCCAGCAGATCGGCGAGTACACCCGGGCCGGTAACCAGCGGGATGAGCGTCAATACCGATTCATAGTCCACATCGTCCTGGGTTTTCGGCTGTTCCAGCAGATCGGCGACTTCCTCACGTCGGGCCAGCACAAGAAACTCGGTGCGTGCGCCCTGATAGTCCTGTACCGCGCTGCCGACGCGTTTGATGTCATACAGATCGCCACAGATGCTCGGTCCGAATGCGACCTCACCCGGCCTGAGGTCGCGACAGGCGGCTGCGTTGGATGATGCCGTCACCGCGTCAAGATGATGCTCGGCGATGAATTTTCTGCATTGCGCAAGGCCATGCGAGTGGGCCGTGGCGACGTAGGCATCCTCCAGTCCGGTGTCGGGCAGCGTATAGGCGTCAAACTCGACGTTGACGCCGACACGGGCGAAGCCGACCAAGTCCTGCGCGTCGATCAGGGCGTCAAGGTTCGGCACGACATACCCCTCGACGTTGTTCTCCCATGCGATGACGCCCCAGCCTTCGCCGTTCTGCGCGGCCTGCATGATCTGCGGCACATCATCGCAGGCAATGAGATCGAATCCTTCGGGCACGACCGGCCGCAACAATCCGGCCGCACTGACCGCCGCCTGATGCGTGAATGTGCCTTGGGGCCCGAGATAGAACAACTTCCGTGCATTCATATCTTCCCGTTCCTCCTTCATGCTTCCTTGCACCTTACCGTAGTGGTGGCCCGTAGCGTAGCCTCTATTCCATCGGCTGGGCGTCCGTATCGGTCCGAGGCTGCACGACGAACCAGCGCTTTGGCAGGAGCAACATGATGCATGGGATCAGCACGATGCCATACAGCCAGAAGTAGCCGGCATGGTCGCTGAAGAACGGCATATTCGCGTCACTGCCGAAACCGACCGGAATCAAAGCGTCGCCGCCCGGACCGTATCCCGCCATGACCGTCCATACCACCAGTGACGAGCTGATGAGGTGCAGGGCAAGCCCGACGACGCCGTCGCGTGAGCGGGCGCACCAGGTGGAAAGGATTACGATGAGGAAGGCCAGTGCCAGGCCGTATGGGATGTTCATCGATGCCCCCATACGATGTGCCATCGTGCCGACGGCACCGATTGCCGCGCCGGAAAGCACGTCGATGAGAAGCCTCACCGGCATCGGTTGCCGATACGACCATGGCAGCAGCCTGCGATCGTTGTCTTGAGTCATGCTCACCACTATTCTCCTCGTTCCTTATGATTTCATCACACCGTGTGCCGCCCGCTCGCCGGAAAAGGAAAAAGGAGAGATGCACGCACATGCGCATCTCTCCTCTGCTCGATCAGCGACTACTTGCCCTGCTGATTGTTCTGACGACGCTGCTTGGCGCGCCACTTGTACCAGTCCTCACGGCTGAGGATGATCTTGCGGATTCGGATGGACTCCGGGGTGACTTCCACGCACTCATCCTCGTTGGCGAAGTCCAGGGACTCCTCAAGGCTCATCTTGATCGGCGGGGTCAGGGTCTCCAGCACGTCGGCGGTAGCGGAACGCATGTTGGTCATGTGCTTGGCCAGCGTGATGTTCACATCCAGCTCATCCGGCTTATTGTTCACGCCGACGACCTGGCCCTCGTACACCGGGGACTGCGGCTCGACGAAGAAGTTGCCGCGAGCCTGCAGGCGCTGCATGGCGTATGGGGTGGCGACGCCCTTACGGTCACAGACCATGGAACCGTTCTGACGGGTTACGATCTGGCCGGCCCACGGGGCGTAGCCTGCGGAGATGGAGGCTGCGATGCCGGTGCCGCGCGTGGCGGACAGCAGTGCGGTACGGAAACCGATCAGGCCACGGGAGGGAACGGTGAACTGCAAACGCACCCAGCCGGTGCCGTGGTTGGTCATGTTGTCCATACGGCCCTTGCGATCGGCCATGAGCTGGGTGACGGTGCCCATGTACTCTTCCGGTACGTCGATGGTGGTGTTTTCCATCGGCTCGTTGATCACGCCGTCAACGGTCTTGGTGACCACCTGCGGACGGCCGACGGTCAGCTCGTAGCCTTCGCGGCGCATCTGCTCGGCGAGCACTGCCAAGGCGAGTTCGCCACGGCCCTGGACCTCCCAGGCGTCCGGACGCTCGGTCGGCAGCACCTTGATGGACACGTTGCCGATGAGTTCACGGTCCAGGCGGTCCTTGATCATGCGGGCGGTGAGCTTGTGATCCTTGCCTTCGGTGCCGGCCAACGGCGAATCGTTGATGCCGAAGGTCATGGAGATGGCCGGATCGTCGACGTGGATGAGCGGCAGCGGACGCGGGTCGCTCGGATCGACGATGGTCTCGCCGATCATGATGTCGTTCACGCCGGCCACTGCAACGATGTCACCGGGGCCTGCGGAATCGACGGGGGTGCGCTCCAGGCCCTGCGTGCGCAGCAGTTCGGAGACGCGGAAGTTCTCGATGGAGCCGTCCACACGAGACAGGCCGTAGGTCTTGCCCTTCTCCAGGGTGCCGTTGTAGATGCGGACCAGGCCGAGTCGTCCGAGGAAGTCGGAGGAGTCGATGTTGGCCACATGGGCCTGGAGCGGTGCACCTTCGTCGTATTCCGGGGCCGGAATGTTCTTGATGATGGCCTCGAACAGCGGCTCGAGATTGTCGTTATCCGGCAGACCGCCGTTCTCCGGCTGATTCTCGGATGCGTATCCGGCCTTGGCCGCGCAGTAGATTACCGGCAGGTCGAACAGGGAGTCCTCGTCAAGATCGATGCCCTCCTCGATGACGTCCTGCGCCAGACCCAACAGCAGATCGGATGCCTCGCCGACGACCTCTTCGATACGGGCGTCCGGACGATCGGTCTTGTTCACGCACAGGATGACCGGCAGCTTGGCTTCAAGGGCCTTGCGCAGCACGAAACGGGTCTGCGGCAGCGGGCCTTCGGAAGCATCGACGAGCAGCACGACGCCGTCGACCATGGAGATGCCACGTTCGACCTCGCCGCCGAAATCGGCGTGGCCGGGGGTGTCGATGATGTTGAGGGTGATGCCTTCCGGATGACCGTACTTGGCGGCCAGCGGACCGGTGTACTGCACGGCGGTGTTCTTGGCAAGGATGGTGATGCCCTTCTCGCGTTCCAGATCGTTGGAGTCCATCACGCGATCCGGGACTTCCTCACGCTCGTTGAACACATGGGACTGCGCCAGCATGCCGTTGACCAGGGTGGTCTTGCCATGATCGACGTGTGCCACAATCGCTACATTTCGAATATCGCCGCGAACCGCCATCGAAACCTCTCTTAGTATTGCCGTTCTCTTGCGTAACCGTTCGGTACGTGCATGGTTATCGGTACTTGAATTCCGTACTTACACACAAACGAAACCAATCCTAGCGAAGCAATGCGACAGATAAGCCGAGGGGCCCATCGGCGCAACGTGAACTGCGCCCCGATTGTTGGACGTTGTTAAATAGGATACAGGTCTAGGCTGCGAGGGACACGTTCCGGAATTCCT